>ENA-ORXM01000339-ORXM01000339.1-marine-metagenome-genome-assembly--contig:-NODE-339-length-88806-cov-6.390966_pt1 | contig 88806 bp, 70 predicted proteins | sample MGYA00237867_ERZ511480 | MGnify/ENA primary metagenome ERZ511480 (study PRJEB26309, sample SAMN06266103) | marine metagenome | isolation source: Algal blade | place: United Kingdom:Sidmouth, United...
AAATTCTATTCTACGATACATTTCATCTGTTTGCGTTAACGTATTTAGGGGATTTTTAATCATAGTGAGATTTATCTAAGGGTAAAACTTTAGTTTCATAAGCTCTGCTTATCAAACTGGCAGCGTTATGGACGCCAAACTTTAGAAAAAGTTTTCTTCTGTAGGTATCAATAGTATTCACACTTAGAAACAATATTTTTGAAATCTGTTTATTGGAATGTCCTTGTGCGATTAAGTGCAAGACATCAAGTTCTCTGGTTGATAGTTTCATTAAATTAGGATTGGTCAATGCTGGTTTTGTATAAGTCAATTTTTATTGATTTATACTGTTGGAGCAGGTGTGCTGAAAAACGTTACCGCTTGTGTATAAAAAGAAAGAAGAGCTTTTAGTTGAATTGGAATTTTAGTAAGCCATTGCCCTCCACAACGAAGGGTGCCCAGTAGTAGGGATGTTTTAGCTCTGGTTGATATTTCTCATTTATTAAAAAATATTGCCACAAACTATAGAATGAAGCAAGACTTTCACCATATAAAGAAAGATATAATGGCATGAGACTCTGCGCCAGCTAATGCCATTATACTTTTGTTCTCGTTTTTATAAATGCACAAAATATTTTAATTCTCTTTCTCCTCTTTAGTGCCTACAACGTCTTTTTGATCATCCTCCTCATCTGGCGCAAATGGCAATTGAGCTGGGTCACATGGTGCGATGTAAAAATGAGCGCGCGTTCCTAATTCAGATTCGAAAGGTGGATTTAATTCAATGTAATTGGTGGCTCGGACATCTACAAAAGTATCTTGACCTGTGCCAGATAATATTTTGCCCGTGAGTTTAATGTAATCATCTGCTGCAAGAATAAAATCAGATAAAGTATCAAGTGGTGCAATAAGTGTGTCTACATCAAGTGTTGTGAAATCACAGAAAATTGGATTTATAAATTGACAGATAAATAAAGAACCTAGACTACTAGCTGATGACCCAGTAAAAAACAGTGCATTATTACAAAATGTGATGCCATAAAGTTGATCATTCTCACAATTTCCTGGATTTACATCTGCATATAAAACTGTGCCTGATGAAGTGCCATCTGTGACCCAAACTTCTCTTCCTGTAACACCATCTAACGCACTAAAGTAGATTTCTGATCCTACAACTGTCAAAGAGGATGGAGTCCCGTTTTCAGCACCAGCATATATATCTTTCACAAGAATTGTCCCTGCAGTTGTACCATCTGTTTTCCATAATTCTTTTCCATTGGTCCCATCAATTGCAGAGAAATACAACTCTCCCCCCATTAAAATAAACTTATTTATAAATGATCCAAACGACCCAGGTCTAATATCTTTCACTAGAACTGTTCCAGCCGCAGTGCCATCTGTTTTCCATATTTCACGTCCGTTAACGCCATCATCCGCAATAAAAATAAGCTCTGAACCTAATACATGAAAGGTAGTTGGAAAACCTTGTGCGCCTCCAGGTCTTATATCTTTAACTAAAACAGTGCCTGCTGCAGTACCATCAGACTTCCATAATTCTTGCCCTAAGCCACTGGCAGCAGCAGCAAAGAAAATTTCACCTCCAAACATTTCCATCGTTATAGGATTAGAACTATTAGATCCTGGTTCTATATCTTTTACGATCACAGTACCTGCCAGAGTCCCATCAGTTTTCCAAAGTTCTTGTCCATTAATTCCATCATTCGCAGCAAAAAACATATTGTTTCCTAAAACTGTAAATAGCCTACAAAAACTACTAGAGGAACCTGGGTTAATATCTTTTACCATGACTGTGCCAGCAAGTGTGCCATCAGTTTTCCATAGTTCTTGTCCATTAATTCCATCATCCGCTCTGAAATATACTATAGAATTAAAGTTTACAAATTCAGTTATACCAGATGAAGCACTACCTGTTTTTATATCTCTCACCAAGACAGTACCAGCAGTAGTCCCGTCTGTTTTCCATAACTCTTGACCATTTACGCCATCATTTGCAACAAAATATGTTTCATTGCCTATTTGGAAAATTTGATTGATGAAAGATGTTCCTACTCCTGGAAAAACATCTTTTAATAACATTGTACCAGAGGCAGTGCCATCAGAAGTCCACAATTCCCTTCCATGAATGCCATCATTAGCCACAAAGATTGTTTGTCCATTTAAACAAGTAAAATCATTTGCATTACAATTAGAAAGTAAGGTGTTAAAATCATTGAACAATACCGTCCCAGCCATTGTACCATCTGTTTTCCAAATCTCTAATCCTGTAATACCATCATCTGCCTGAAAGAATAATTCTCCATTTAAAATTTGAAAATTTCCAATGCTAGCAGAAGAAGTGGGATCTAAATTAATGTCTTTCACTAAAATGGTTCCAGCTGGAGTACCATCTGTTTTCCATAACTCTGAACCATTTATGCCATCATTGGCCGAAAAATAAACCTCACTATTAAATGTTTTAGGACCATTAACAATTGATCCAGTTGGTCCAGGATTTATATCTAATACCAAATTTGTACCTGCTGAGGTGCCATCACTTATCCATAATTCACTACCTGACACTCCATCATCTGCAGTAAAGACAAATTGGGTGCCTAAAATTTCAAAATTATTAGGAAAAGAATTTCCGCTACCTGAATTAATATCTTTTACTAAAACGGTGCCTACTTCCGTTCCATCTGAGGTCCATAACTCATTCCCATCTATTCCATCATTTGCACGAAAATAAAGTTGATTATTAAACTCAAAGATTACACGCGGTGATGAATAGCCACTTCCTGGATTAATATCTTTTACTTGTATTGTTCCAGACAATGTGCCATCTGTTTTCCATAACTCAGTACCAGACAAACCATCATTGGCTCTAAAGAATATTTCATTGCCTAGTTTTATAAATCCACTAGGAAGGCTGCTGGGACTTCCTGATCTAATATCTTTCAATAAAACAGTACCCGCAGGTGTACCATCTGTCTTCCAAAGTTCAGTCCCACTTGTTCCATCATTTGCACTGAAATAAAGCATACCATTCAAACTAGTAAAATTTGAAGGGTTAGAATAGCCACTTCCTGGATTAATGTCATTTACCAGGGTTGTACCTGCAGTCGTTCCATCTGTTTTCCAAAGTTCAGATCCATTAATTCCATCATTTGCCGCAAAAAATAATTCTCCATTTAAAATTTGAAAATTTACAGGATAAGAACCAAAAGAAGTGGGATCTAAATTAATATCTTTTACTAGAATCGTTCCAGCAGCAGTCCCATCTGTTTTCCATAACTCTCTACCATTTACGCCATCATCGGCCGTAAAATAAATTTCTCCTCCAAATTCAATAAAATTGTTAGGAGAAGAGTAGCCACATCCAGGGAATATATCTTTTATCATACTCGTCCCTACGACGGTCCCATCTGTTTTCCATAACTCAACGCCATTTGCATCAAGTCCTCCATAAATAATTTCCGATCCAAATTGTATTGTGTTGTAAAATGGCTGATGATCAAAGGTTGTATTTTGAATATCAATAGAGATGCATTGACCAAAAATTATTTGGCTAAAAAATAGAATAATTAATACTTTATATATTGTTTTCATAATAGAGGTAATGTATTTATTGATTTAAATTTAATTCTAAAGCGCACCTATCTCAAAGCCCTTCCTAACCAGTCCCACACTTTTCTTTACCTGAAATTTCTGTATTAAATTCTTCCTATGACTGCGCACAGTATGATGGCTGAGACACAACTGTTCTGCTATTTCTCTATTACTAAACTCTTGTGAAATGAATTCTAGGATTTGCTTTTCCCGCTTCGTAAGGAGTAGAAGAATTTTAGATTTTGGTTTTGTGTCATGCAGTTTTTGTGCTAAAGGAAAAGGCATAGTCTTTTGGTTTTTTGAGTGTAAAAGATGTTTCCAACGTATAGGTATAGGTATAGGTATAGGTATAGGTGCAGATTATGAGGAAAACGTTACCTAAAAAATAAAATTAATTCTGTTCCGTTTAATTCAAAGTCCCTGAAAACATACTTGTGGAAAAATATGTGTCTGCTGCCAAACGGTTAAAAGTATATTAACTAATTAGTATTTTGCAGCACTTTCAAAACTATCCAGTAAATATCCCCTAAATAGGTTAGCCCATTTAAGGTATAAAACAGATATGTACTAATTATAATTTATATTGTCCCATATATTTCAATAGAATTTGCCAATCGTTTATAATACTCAACATAGATAGCTATGTCTGCGTTTTTTGCCTTGATCTAGACAAATTCTTTTTGAATTCTAATGGAACACGTAAAACAATAATTAGTATTACTACTTGGCAGTTAAAAGTCAGGTTTTTTCATAGGGAGAATCTCTTCCTCATAAACCTTTCTTATCAGACCGGCAGCGTTATGGACGCCAAACTTTAGGAAGAGTTTTCGTCTGTACGTATCGATGGTATTCACACTTAAAAACAATATTTTGGACATCTATTTGTTGGAATGTCCTTGTGCGATTAAGTACAAGACATCAAGTTCTCTGTTTGATAGTTTCATTAAGTTATGCTTGGTCAATGGTGGTTTTGTATAAGTCAATTTTTATTGATTTATACTGTTGGAGCTGGTGTGCTGAAAAACGTTACCGCTTGTGTGAATAAAAAGAAAGAAGAGCTTTTAGTTGAACTGGAATTTTAGTAATCCATTGCCCTCCACAACGAAGGGTGCCCAGTAGTAGGGATGTTTTAGCTCTGGGTGGTATTTGTTATTTAGCAAAGACAATTTTGCTTGGCGCATAGCCTGAGACAAATTCATAGTTTTCATATTCTCATAATATGTCTTCATTAACATTGAAGTACTTTGGTCATTAACTTTCCACAGAGACTTAGTGACTGCCTCTGATCCACTTTCTAGAAAGGCCCTGGATATAGAGAATGTGCCTTCGCCTAACTTATATTCGCCTATACCGGACTCGCAAGAACTGAGGACAGCGTGTTTGACTTTAGGTTGCAAGTATTTTATTTCATAAGCGTACAGTGGCTTTGGGTTTCCTTTTTTGTCTCTGATGATCAAATAATTATCTAGGTAGGAAGAGCCACCAAATACGCTGTGGCCAGCAAAGTGGAGAATGTCGCAGTTGAGGTTTTTGGAGAAATTATTTCTGTTTAGAGCGTTGCCTGAAAAGTTCTTCGTTAATCCCGAAAAAAAATTTCCGACAAGTTCACATTCGTGTTTTGAGAATGTCAATTCTTTAATTTCATTTTTACTTTTATCTTTCAATGTTTTCTCATCAGAATAACTGAATGTTATTATTTTTTCCAAGTCATCCTCAGAATTCACGGATTTTAAATCCAAGAATGAGTTGATATAAGTAAAGGCAAAGTGTTGTATTAGATACTGCTGTTCTTTATTTTCATTAAATTCATCTGTCATTAAAGCACCAAATGAAAAGTTGTTAAAACAATAATCAGTGGAAATAATTATATTCTCTAAATCACTTCTAAAAACTCCCTTAAAATATTCATTATATAAATCCTTACAATCTTGTCGCAATGAGTCTAGCGGATAATTTTGATTACTAATATTAGAAAAGATTGACATTAAATCGAAAGTGGAATTCTTTGACATCCAAGCCGTATCTTGGTTAATGTAAATTTTATATAGATTAGAGTCATAAACAAATAAATCAATATATTGTGTATTATTTTTTCTACACAATTTTTGAATAATATCAATATCAATATTTTCATAATTGTTCTCAGGAATAGTTAGATCTGTAAAGTGTTTTTCTTTATCTAACATTAAAAAATAGAGCTTAGACAATTCATCGGAATCTATCTGTTGTCCATTTTTAAAGTATTCACACCTTTGAAGGATTTTTTTTATTTCGAAATTTAAATTGTTTTGAAAAGATAAATTTTCAACATTTAATTTATCAATAGTTCTTGCCCGTTGCTTTGCTATTTGAAGTGTCCTATTTTTAAATTGAATAGAATAATTTAATGCATCAATTAAATGTTCCTTTGACAAAGTTTGTTTATATAATTCATACTTACACTGGATTAATTTGAAAGCAATTGTTTTAAAAAAATCTGACAGATGAAAGTATTCATTCCGATTCATATCTAAAGAAAATAGATCAAGAATGTTTTCGTATGCTTTAAAAGCAAAATTTATATCAGAAAGATTTTTTGATTTTTTAAATTGCTTCAAAAAAATCGAACCTTTAGTTTCTAAGTAAATAAGTCTCTGAATAATAGAATTATTATCAAAATTCAATGTATCCGATAATGTAGCTTTGTTGTAATAAAATGCACTGTCAATTTTTCCTTCTTCTAAATATATGCTAGATAAAAAATTATTGTGTCTATAAAATATGTCGTTTTTAATTTTTGACTTCTTCAAAGAATTCAGCAATACTTTTTTAGCTTCATTTGTATCATTCTGTGAATCAAGAAATATAGCATAACAAAAATTGAGATAAGCTAAATTTGAATACGAAAGAAACTCTTCGTCAAGAAATAAACTTTTAAAACCATCTTTGGCTTCTTTTGTGGCACCTTTGTAAAAACTTACATTTACTAAATTTATTTTTATTTTAGCCACTAAACCGTCTTTTTTACCTCGGTTTTGCAGATTTACCAAAGCTTTCTTGAATGACTTTTCAGCTTCAATGGATGCATCTTCACTTAAATAAATTGCCCCAGCTTGACTGAGTAGTCTTGAATAAAGTTTTTCGCAACTTCTTACTAATCCCCATTTTTCAAATCGATCAATGGCATACAAAACTTTAGTAAGTGCTTCGTTTTCGTAACCATGTGAATAATCCTGTACACTTTTAAAATATAATTCCCATAAGTAGTAAGTTTTTTCAAGATCATTCTTTCCTTCAATATTTACCTCATCAAAAGTAAAATAACTGAACGAATAGTCATTGAATTTGTATAGATGACTATTACGAAGGAAGAAATACTTCATCATTTGTTTGTCGTCCATCATATCTTGTTTTTGGGATAATGCTTGTAGAAATTTGTTGGACTTTGAAAAGTACTTTTCTGTTTTATCACAAAACTGAAGAAGCATTAATAATGAATCAATCCCTTGTGTATTTTCAAATTTTAATAGATTACTTATAGATAAATTCTTGTAAAAACTATAGACATTATTGTTCTGTAAATTAGATTCAATAGCTTCTAAGCTTTTGTCACTCCTACCATCCATTAGTAACAATTCAAATGTATCAAGTGATCTATTTTTAAAAAAATCACTATTTTGGGGTAACGGTTTCTCGTTACACCCTACTAACAAAAAAAGAAATGAAAAGAAATATAGTTTTTTTATAAACCTCAAAACAATTCATTATGAAAAAGATATTAAGATACACTATAATTTTGGTACTCCCATTTTTCCTTAATTCTTGTCTCAATTCAAATTGTAAACAAGTTGTAGAAAATTTAGAAAAAGAAGCTATTGCTTTAGAGTTAGAAAATGAAAACTTAGCTGGGCAGATAGAGAAATGTGCAGATGAGATAATGTTTGATAACAAATATGTGAAAGGAGAAATTGTTATTTCAACTAATGAGTTTTACAAAAATGGTTTGATTGAAATTACAAATTCTAACAATGTGCATGACATGGCAAGTTTAATATATTCTGCAGACGAAATACAAGAAGACTCTATTGGATTAAGAGATGTAGTTTTTTTCAAAGTTTCAAATTCTAAGGGTATTGTTTATGCTACGGATATCAAAAGAAAAGTCAAAACTGTAGACAAGGCACCTATCTCTTTGATTAACAATAACTTAAGATCAGTTGGAATGATAAGCAGACATTTGTTTTATCCTTCAAAAGATCATCCCACTGATGGATTTCACAAAAGAGGTCATATCCAGAGTTTAGATCAAGATAACCCTTTTCTTTCTAATGGTGTTTTTATGTATAAAGCTCAAATTGACTACGACTCACAAGATGATGAACCATTTCAATATGTACTTCTACCTACTTTACCTGTAAACATGAACAGACCTTATTATTTCGTAATTGAATATCCTTATGTAATTGAAAATATAGATTCTCAAGATTACTATCATGTTGAAAGCTATGGGCAAACACATACGCATTAATAATATGAAATTGATCAAAGTTGTCTTTGTTCTTGTCTTCAGCACATTATATTATTGGGTTTCTGCTCAACCTACTATAGATATTAATAACAATGGGCTTATTGTTGTGCTATCTATTGGACCAGATGAATATGAGCCCCCAGTCATTAACTTTAAAATAGTTCCAATAGTATTCACAGATGGAAGAACTCTAGACTGGAGAACATTGTGTGAATGTGAGTATAAAGAAAACCGTACCAATGATATTTGGGTCCACGAGTTTGGTACTAAATCAAAATTCGGAAATAGTTTCGACAACTTAATTGAAAATCCGATACTAGAAAAAAAAATAAAATTTATAATTAATAGTTGTTACCAAGACCAGCTTGAAGAAGACTTTGAAGAAAAACTACAAAACTCAATACAAGCAATAAATAAGCAACAACTATCAAATTATAGATATAAATTTTTAACACCAGAATATTTTAATTTTGACCTATCAGAAGTGTCAGAGCTTAGCAATAATTGGGAACCTGATTTATTGAAAATATTCCTTCTAGACGAAATAGAAGCAAACCATTATGCCTCTCCAGTGGGTTCAGATAAAATTGTAGGCAATGCTTCTTTACTTTTACCTTCTATTTTGAATCATGAATTAGAGCATTTGAAAAATCATGGTGACGATAATAGTTGCGAAATTAATTGTGTACAAGATCAGTTATGCTTCTTAAATGAACGGTATGCTGGCGTATCTCCGTTAAGTCTTTTTTCAACTGCATTTAACACAATTTCAGAACCCATGGTCGGTCCTGGCTCTGATTCCTTGCGTGAAAATGACCAATTGAATTTTTATTTACCTGCTATTGAAAATGATATTTTAGATCATTTTCAAGTCACCTTATGCAATATTCTATCCGAACACGATTTAATCAGCACTAATTATAATAATGCCATTGAATTAATTTTTGAGGCTTATTTAGAGTTTAACGACCATAGACCATTTGATTTTGAAAGTGAGCTCACCATTGAAGAAATATATTTAGTTTTCGAAACTATCTTGATTCTAAATTCATATGCAAATGCCAATATTTGCTCTGAAACTTTACTATCAGATGAAGTTGTCGAAGATATTGAAAATTTAATTATGGAGAATGGTCAAATTGTCTCAACACAAACTCCAGAAGATATTTCAAAATCTTTTTTATTTCAACTTGAAAGTTTAAAATCAAAAAACATCAGATATGAATCATTTACAAACCCAACATGGAAGACTGACGAAATAACCATTTTAAATAGAGCAAAAAATAAAGTTGCTCTCAACAAAAATAGCCTGTTAAAAAAACAAGTTTCTCTTGAAGATGGAGATTATTATTTTGTAGAGTTCATATCAAAAACACCTAATTCTAAAAACATAAAATGGAATATTTTCAATGAGTCGAACAAACCAATATTTAAAAAGGATTTAAATTATGAAAAGAAATATGGCTTCCATGTCAGCCCTATTATGAAAGCTAATCAAGCAAAGCAAATACTTCAAATTAAAGTTACAGAGGGCGGTGAAAAAGACTTTCTTCTTATCAGTGATTTTAAAGTTACAAGATTAAACCTAAAGAAAAAGATCTCTCCAATTCTAGGATTATATTATAACATGCTTGAATTAGAATATAAGTTATTAGAGAAATGGGTAAGTGCCTCTAATAGAAATGCAAAGTTTTACGAAAGGGAAAAATATATTAAAGACAGAATGAAGATTATAACCAAGTCTATTTCTCAAAACATGGAATCTTTGTTAGCAGCGTATTACTTGAAAAGTAGAAAGAAAAGAGACAGAAAGAATATCCATTTAAGAAAGGTATTAGAAAACCTGAATCTTAAATAAAAAAATTTAAAGTTCAGCATTCAATTCCTTTGCTATTCTATAGTAGCTATGCCTTGTGTCAGAAACTATATTTGTGATGTAATCTTGCAATCGAGAATCATCACCCATTTTCAAATAACACATAGCCGTATACCAATCAACTTTATCACTGAGTAATTGATTATCCTCAACATCTATCATTTGCAGATCTCTGAGTGCTTGCTTATGATCTCCATTTTTCATTTCAGTGATGGCCTTTTGAAATTTTTCTTCCGCAACAGATAAGGGATTGTCAATATCTGTGCGACTATTTTTTTCTATGGGCCATTGACAATACTCTGCATAGAGTTTATCATTGTTCGACAAAGTTGTGTGGAGATTCGGTTGCGTCCACCACCACCCCGCCACAAGTAAAAGCAAAATAGCCGCAGCCAAACTTAAGTAACGTCTGCGCAAAAACTTTCCCTTTGATCCACTAAATATTCTTTGCGATGCCTTAGTTGAATTAGTCCTTTCCTCTTCAATAACCTTTGCCACATCCTTAGCTAACAATGCATCTAAACTCAAATTCATTTTGGCATGCGCATCCACATCAGCAGCCAAGTCTGGCTCTGTTTTCATCCTTTGCTCAAAAGTTATTCTGTCTGCCTCCGATAAGGCATTTGCCAAATATGATTCTATGAGTTTAAACCTATCCATTAAACGGCTTTCAACAAGACTTTTAATTTATTTAAACATTGGTGCTTCTTCTTACGAGCTACTTGCTCTGAAGCATAGCTCATTCTTATAGCAATTTCGCGCATTTTTATTTGACTTGCCCACATTGTCATCACTTCTCTACACTTTTCATCCAATTGCGTTAACGCACGCTTTAATAGACCTATGCGTTCTTCACCTATAATCGCTTCCTCTATACTAGACGTAAACTCCTCGTCTCGTTCTTCTAATTCTACAGTATTTAAATTGCTTTTACTTTTTTTATCATTGATCCAATTGTATCGCGCAATAGAAAAAATATAGGTATGTATTTCATGCTTAACCTCAAAGCCAGTTCTGTAACATTGTTGTATGAATGCAATTATTGAATTGCTCAATAAATCATGCCCCTGATCTTTCGTTCCACCGTTTTTTAAGACAAAAGAATATATGAAATTATTGAGTTTGATATCATTATACAATTCACGTATGACTGCATTACGTGAATTATTGTCTTTGCGGACACGCTCAATAAGGGCCGAAGCAGATTTTTGCAATTTTAAAATTTGTTACTCTAAGGTACAAACAAATTACGATATGAAATTTGGGATTTATAATATATGATTTGGGATTGGGGATTTGGGATATACGAATTGGGATTTGGGATTTGGGATTTGGGATTTGGGATATGCGAATTGGGATTTGGGATTTATGACTTATAATTTGGGATTTAAATTTAAATTCTTGTTATGGGGCTTATAAGATTGTTTATCTTCATCACAATAATTAATGACAACACCCCCACATTGATGGCCCAACAAAGAATACTTATTACATGTCTTTTCTTTATTTACTCGGCAAACATATACACTCAACCAGACACCTCCATCATTGATTCTTCAATTTATTATGTTTTTAATTTTGAATTTGATAAAACTGATGCTATTTGGAATGATCTTAAAAATAAAAAGGCGCCTGGTCAAGATGAAAAGATATTTAACTTAGGACTGCACATTTTGCACAGTAAACTGTGGCAACTAGATACCGTCGGATATAACAATCTCTATTCCGAACTTAAATCTGCGGCACCCAATAATTACTGGAAAGACAGATTAGATCTCATCCCCATAATTAAGTTAGCACATGATCGACAATTTAAGGTTTGCCATGATACTCTTATACCCTATTTAAATACATTCGCCGAAAGGCATGGCACACATCCTGATGTAATAATATGGAAGCCCTACTTGGCTTTCTCATCGCATTTTGGTCAAGTGGATTCAGAATTAGCACATGATTTATATCTTGAAAGCAATGAGTTGCTCTTCAATAGGTTTAATAATAAAGTAAATTTTTCTTATGTTCTAGATGTTCTTCTATCTGTACTTTATTTCTATCAAAACGACAGACAAAAAGGCATCACCATTTTAGAAAAATCAATAGGCTCCTGTAAAAACAATCAATACTGTAAAGAAAAAATGCTATCTGTTTTATACAGATGGATCAGTTCTTTTTCAAGGCAATCTCAAGATAATGTCCGTGCTTTAAAATATAGCAATGAAGGATTAAAGAAAGCGACAAACAATTACCAAAGAGCAACCAATTTAATGATGCTCGGTAATATACATTTCAAATTAGGTAATCAAAAAAAATGCATTGATGCTTTTGAAGAAGGCAGAGCGATCATGAAAGAAATGTTTGGCTTACATCCCGAGTATACAAATGTATGTGACGATTATGCTGTTTGTTTGAGTGAAATGAATAAAACGGATGAATTAAAAACACTCAAAGTTGAAATGGATTTATTACCTCCTAAAGCTTACACACCCTCCTACGGTTCAAACACAGCAATGCCCAACATCTATTATAAAATATATAAAAAGAAAGGACAAAATATATTAGCACTAGAACAAATAGAGTTAGCGATGCAACGGTCATATCAAGATGTAAAATTTAAAGATCATTTTAATCCTCCCGTCTCTACTTTTCCCATTCATAGGGGGCCTATAAACAACCTGGTTAAAAAGGCTCAATTGTGTTTGGATATATTCCAGTACGATAGCAAAAATGCAAGAGTCTACCTTGACTTAGCCCTACAGTCATCTATGCAATCGGATTCGATTTTCAATCTCTTATTAGAAAAGCAATTGAATCCCAATTCAAGAATAAAAACAATACAACGTTATATTCCTTTTCTAAAATCACACATTAATGTTGCTTTCAAAAAATATGAACTTTCCAAAACACCAACAAACTTCAACAGAACGATTTATTTTTTAGATAAATTAAAATCTTTGAACCTTCAGCAGGAACTTTCTACTTCGCTCATTAATAAAAATGAAAATACTTTTATAAAAGAATTGTTAGAGAAAAGAAAAACATTAAGAAAAAAAGTAAATCAATCATCAATCCCTAGTGAGAACGATGCAAAGGAAAGCACAATTAACTTGAAGCATCGGCTTGATAGTTTAGAAATTTACATCCGTAAGCAATACAAATCTTATCAAACGAGCTGGATGCAGCTTTCGAAAATGGATTCGATTAAACAAACCTTAAAAGACAAAGAAGTCCAAATGTTACATTGGGTTGATTCAACTTTATTTGTTTGTCGACTCAGCAGCTCAATTGAAGACATTAGTATTCAGAAAGTAGATGATTCGTTTATGAATGATGTGCATTCAGTATTCAATTATTTAAAAACAAAACCAGAAGCCAATTCTTTATATAAAAAGCCTCGTGCACTTCAAAAACTTAAAGCATTGTTTTTTGACAAATCTACACTTGATCTTGACAAAGAATATATTATCATTTGTTCGCCTGAATTAGAAATCCTTCCTTTTGACATATTTTTCTATGACCCAAATCAAATTAAAATTCCCGTCATAAGTCATCAATATAGTCTTGCTACTTATTGCTTACTCAAGCAAATTATTCAACGACCCGTTCAAAACATAGAAGTTTATTCATTTGGATTTAAAGGTTCACCAAATCTAGAATTAATATTTGCTGATGAAGAATTGTCTAACATTCAAGAATCTTGGAAATCTCAATGTGATATTGACGCGCATAAAAACGTTGATTTCAATGCGTTCTTAAAGCAATCACAAAATGCCGATATTGTTCATTTAATTACACATGCCTCTCAGCACAGACAAGATCATAAAAAATCTCATATTCTATTCGTTGATGGCAAAAAAAAGCCCAAGCCCATCTATTTCAATCAAATAGATGATTGTTCATTTGATGCAGAATTAATAGTACTCTCTGCTTGCGAAACGGCAATAGGTGAAAAAATTGAAGGTGAGGGTTTAGCGACATTTGCTAATAAGTTTATAAGCCGGGGAGCCAGAAGCGTTGTATCAAGTTTGTGGTCGGTCAATGACAGAGCTACAGCCATCCAGATGGCTTCTTTTCATAAACACTTAGCAAATGGTAAAGCCAAGGATGTAGCGCTTAGAGATGCTAAAATAGAATTTATCAGTTCTGTTGATCCTGAGTTTCGTCATCCTCATTATTGGGCAGCATTCACTGGGGTTGGAAACATGAAGCCCCTTGTATTTAAAAATAGAAACATAGGGTTTTATATAATTTTTGGTCTCTTTACACTTATTATGGCAGCGGCAGGTATCAAATATGTGAGAAATTGGAAGACTCATCAAACTGCAGTATAGTTTTCCGCATCAAGATTTGATACGAATTTATTTTATATGCTTGCGTAAATCTTTGGCTTTCTGTTCATATCCGCCATCATCACCTTCTAAGACTTTAGAAATAAATTCTTTTGCTTCAGCAAACTTATTTCTCTTAACATTAATCAAAGCAAGGTAGTATAGGGACTTTTCTTTGCACATCAGATCGGAATCATTTATTGATGCTTTAAAGGAAGCTTCTGCTAATTCTACTTTACCTTGATCTAGTTGCTCATGACCTAAATAACAGGGCTTAATGTTTTCGCTGAGATTAGAATCATCACCGCGTACTGAAGATCCCATGGGAGGTGAGTATAATTCTGCAAATATTTTTTCGCCTGAAGGTTTTCTATTGATAAAAATCAATGCAACTACAATCAAACATATGGCTACAATCCCAGCCATCAAATATTTTAATTTAGCATTTGGCTTTTCTTGAGCCCTAAGTTGATTTTGTTTTTTTTTTATCTTTTTAGACAAATCATCATTAATGATTTCATCCGCTATAGTGGCATATAAAGCATGTTCTGCAACAACTTTTTTCAATTGTTTATTAGAATCAAGTGCAGCCTCAAAGGCCACCCTATCCTCTTCTGATAATCTATTATTTAGATAATCATCTACCTTACTATATTCATCGAACATATAACTTTAACTCTTCTTTATATTTAGGATCATTTTCGATGGCTGCAATGAGTTTCTTTAGGCAAAGATGCTTCTTCTTTTTCACATAAGCCGCTGAATTGATGTCTAAAGTTTCTGCAATCTCGCTCATTTTATACTTTAAAGCCCAGTGATACAAAATTTGTCTACAATCTTCTGGTACTTTATTTAAAAGCGCTTGCACTACAGCCTTTTGATCATGATCAATAATATACGAACATGGCGTTTCTGTAAAAGAATTTACATCATCAAATGAAGTGGTTTTTATCTCATTTTTACGCAAGATCATTAACCAATTATTTTTGGCAATAGCTTTTGCATAAGCCAAAGTAGAATTGCTAATACTAAATCCTTCCTTTTGGCAAGATCTAATAAAACTTAGAACTGTATCATGCATTATAGTATCAAAAGCAACCTTATCTCCTTTGACCAAATGTGATATGAATTTGATCAATTCAACGTCGGTCAACATAATATTAATCACTTCTTCTTCCTTTCCTACTTTACACAGCTCGATCAGTTTAATCCCATCTTCAAATATTGTTTTCATTGTTCTAGATGCAGAGTTTGAGGTAAAAGTAACCCTAAAATATAATTTTATTTAGGAAGTTTATATACACTTTCAATATAGTATAGGTAAAAAACAAAACGTTACCGCTCATGATAAAATCAATTGATTAATGCACAATTTTATGCATTTCATCAACAAACTCATTTCCAAAAATATTTAGATTCATGGGCGTATATAGCAATACGATAGCATCTTTATCTGTAAAATAATTTAACGATTCTGCTTTATCAATAAAGGCTCCTGGCGATTCGTCAGCTTTAGTTTTCCAGATTTGATTAAAGTAATACATAAACATAGAGTTATCTCCCCAGTAGTTATGCGGAATTTCTTGTTCCCAAATTGTCCAACAGAAGCTATCCCCAATCAGTGCAATATTAGGTTTGTAGGCTGCACTGTCCATTTTAATATAATTTTCAAAATAGGAAAAGGTTTGAGTCTCTAAATCAGTATAGAGGTTTAGGCTTTCGCCAATGTCATTGTCTTTTCCTTTTACTATTGTTGTTTCAAAAATCTCTCCTTTGTAAATCCGATTTACATTTTTACCTTTAATGCTCCCTATAAAATTTAATAAAGAATCCGCTGCTAGAATCCCACCATAACTCGTCCAATGAATCCCGTTTTTAGAACCCAACCGGTGTTCTGTTTTATCCTTTTGCTCAATAAAATATTTATTAAAATCTATTGTATAAATGTTTTCCTCCTGTAGATATTTTACAAACATTTCATAGTTAGTTGTATCTACATTTACTAGATCATAACGCTTTGGTAATTTATCTTTAAAGTATCTAGATTTATCATAAGCCAAGACAACAATAATATCCGTATCAAATCTATTTTTGAAAGTGTCTCTAATAACGGCCAACTTCTCACATTGTGCTTGTATTTTTTGACTACCTATAAAATCCCTTCCTTGAATAGCTCCAATATATCGTGCACCAAACAAATATCCTTCTTCTCCTTTGACCACATCACTTCGGATTTCATCCAAAACATTAAAATGCAATTGATTATTTACACGCACAGCATATGGTCGAATTTTCAAATCACGTTTGAGTTGCTCTTCTTTGCTTTTTTGAAAACTTCCATCAAACCAAGTTTGCTTGGAAAGTTTCAATTTCTCAACTTCTGGAAAGTATCCTTGCAGTGCTTGTACATTAAAGTAATTATTAAGCCATGGCGTATGCTCTTTTAGCAGTGACATACTCAACAATAAAAGCAAGGCACTCAAACAACAATATTTTATTATCAATGCTTTCATTCTAAAATCTAAAATAAATAAATGGGTTTACGCCTGTTGTGATAACTTCAGTAATGCATACAAATAACAAAATACATGAACAGACAGACTTAAGAACAAGGCTTGTTGTTGTACCAGTCTGCTGGATAACGGCACTTGTGCAGTTCTCTACTAATTTAAAAATGGGTGCAAAACATAAAATGAATGACAATACTAAAATTATAACATAACGCTCTTCTATATAATAGTCAAAAGTACCATGCATGATTGTAAAGGCAAAGTTGGGTTGAGTAAAGTCAAACATAGTCCCAATATAATTCCATGCTTGAACTAAGTTGTCAGATCTAAATATTACCCAGCCTACTAAAATTGTAATGTATGTAACAATTAAACTCAATGGTCGCCCTATCCGATCATACATCTTCAATAAAAACAATCTGTCTAATATTAAAAATGTTCCATGAAAAATTCCCCAAATGACGAAGGTCCATGCAGCACCATGCCACAATCCAGAAATAAGAAAAACCAAACTTAAATTGACATATAATCTTGGAGTGGATACACGATTCCCGCCAAGGGGTATGTACAAATAATCACGCATCCAATGACTTAATGTAATATGCCAGCGTCTCCAAAATTCAGTGATGCTTTTTGAAATATAAGGCATATTAAAATTTTCAGGAAAACGGAAACCCATCATCAATCCTAGTCCGATAACCATATCTGAATAACCCGAAAAATCAAAATATATTTGAAAAGCATATGCCACAGACCCTAACCAAGCTTGACCCGTGGTTAAAGTATCAGGACCTAATCTAAAAACCATATCTGCCAACTCTCCCATTTGATTTGCAATCAACATTTTTTTTGCTAGTCCTATACTAAATCTAAAAAATCCTTGAAGCTTGTTGTCTATATTTGATTCTGTTCTTCTATCAAGCAGTTGTTTTTTTATTTCACCATATCGTACAATTGGGCCTGCAATTAATTGTGGAAACATAATTATATACAGTGCCAGATCAGAGAGTTTTTTAAGCGGTTCATGTTTGGCTTTGTAAACATCAACGACGTAGGATATTTTTTGAAAAGTAAAAAAAGAAATACCTATGGGCAATGCCAATTTGGTCCAATGCACACCACTCATTCCAACTGAGGATAAGATTTCATTGATGTTTTCGACTAAGAAATTGGCATACTTGAAATAAAACAACAAGCCTAAGTTGAGGGCAAGGGAAAGAACTAAATATTGTTTTTTGTGCTCTTGAACACGTGCTATTATTTTGGCTAAAAAATAATCAATAACAACACTAGCTAATAAAACGAAGATAAACTTTGGCGCACCCCAAGCATAAAATAAAAGACTCGCAAGGAGGGCCGTATAATTTTTAAACTTACAAGGTGTTGACCAATATATAATTAAAAATAGTGGAAGAAAGTATATTAAGAATATGGCACTGGAAAATACCATTAAAATAAATTGAATATTATAATTCTCAAATTATGCATTGAAGATTGAAAATACTTCTTCTAAAATAAAGTCAACTGCTCAGTGTCATCTTTTTCAATTAAATCTTTTGAGTTGTTACGAACATTGCCTACTCGGTCAGAAACGCGATAAGCTTCCATTAATTCATCAGGATAAGGTTCTATCATATCGACCAACTGATCAGGCATTATATCATCGGCTAACCATAAATGTTCTTGTTCCTTTGTTAGAATTGCAGGCATTCTATCATGTATATCTGCCATTAAATTATTAGGCGGTTGGGTTATTATTGTAAATGATAAAATTTGTTGCCCTTCTGGTGACATCCATCTGTCCCATAATCCTGCCATAGAAAAAATAGATTGATCTTTAGTAATGATCCGATAGGGTTGTTTGCCTTTCGCAGTTTTCTTCCATTCATAAAATCCATCTGCGGGCACAAGACAACGCCTTTTGGCTACAGCCATTTTAAAAGAACTTTTTTCAAAGAGTGTTTCAATCCTGGCATTGATCATTTTATATCCTATCTTTTGATCTTTTGCCCAAGAAGGAATAAGTCCCCACCTCATTGCCGTAAAGTGGATGACATCATCATTTGAGATTATTGGAATGACATGAGACGGCGCAACATTATAATTGGGAAGTGGGTTATATTGTACTAGTTGATCTGAATAGAAAGTCGCATTAAATCTATCTTCTAATTCTTTCTCTGTTTTAGTTAATGAAGACCGCCCGCACATGAATTAATTTTAATTATTAGGTGGGAAAAAAAAGAAACCCCATCAAAGATGAGGCTTTAAGTTAATTCATTTTTCATTGTCTATCTACTAATAGACAGTATAATTATTAATTACCACTACGGGTGTTATAAATTTATGTTTTTCTTTTGACATAGCAATCGATACCTTTTGCTTTTAGATTGCTTTCTGCGCGTAATGCTTCATTATAGCTGCTGTATCTTGATGCAATGACAGTATGATATTGAGAATTATCAAAAATAGCAATATCAGCACTTGAGTATCCCAAATTTTTCAGTTTCTTAATCATCACATTACCATTAGACTCAACTAAGTAGTTACCTGCGATTAACAAATATTGTCCTGAAGAAGATCCTGAGTTTGTGTAGCGCGGTGTTTCTTCTACTGGATCATCAATAATTTCCTCTTCAATAATTTCTTCCTCCTCCAAGTATGTCTCACCATCTTCCTCTTCAGTGTCGTCACTGTCATTGTCTTCATCTTCAAAAAGATCTTCTCCGACATCAGTTACTGCATCTTGAGTGTCTTCGGCTACATTTTCAATTGTGTCCATAGCAGAATCTAAACCATCTTGCGCATTATTATTGCATGATTTGAATACTGTACTGAACCAAATATAGACCACTGATAAAACGATGATCCATGTAATAATTTTGAATAATTTACCCATCCTAATACTTTAAATATTATAAAAATAACTAATATTTAATTAATTGGCTATTTTCTAGTTAAATATCCATTATAAATTATTATTCCACATTGATAAAGTGGGAATCTTAGTCTAATTATTAAATGTGATTTATAAATTTTACATTACAAACTAAATTGAAATATGCGTAAGGGATTTATTCTATTCTCAGTTATTTTAGTAATTGGCTTACTTGTTTTGGCTCAATTTGTGAGCTATCATTATCTATGGTTGTTTTTGTTTATTGGACCAATAATTCTAATCGGCTTTATTGATATCATTCAAAAAAAACAAGCCATCCGACGAAATTTTCCAGTTGTAGGCCGTTCGAGATATCTTGCCGAATGGTTAAGACCTAAACTGTATCAATATTTTATAGAACCCGATACAGAAGGAAGACCGTTCTCACGAATAGACAGAAACATAATATATCAAAGAGCTAAGTTAGTTAATGATACCACCCCATTCGGCACTCAACTGAATGTATACAAAGAGGGTTATGAATGGATGAATCATAGCATTGCTGCGCTTGATCCTCATAATTTAGATTCACATCCTCGCGTAAAAATAGGTGGGCCTAATTGCAAGCAGCCCTACGACTGTAGCATATTTAATGTATCTGCAATGAGTTTTGGTTCGCTGAGTAAAAATGCAATAATGGCATTAAATGGCGGTGCGGCAATTGGAAATTTTGCGCACAATACTGGTGAAGGAGGCATCTCACATTATCATGAAGAATTTAAGGGTGATTTGATTTATCAAATTGGCACAGGATATTTTGGTTGTCGTTCAAAGGAAGGCGGATTTGATCCTGAATTATTTAAAGAAAAAACAGCTAGGGACCATGTGAAAATGGTAGAGATTAAATTATCACAGGGTGCCAAACCTGGGCATGGTGGCATTTTACCAGCAGGAAAAGTAACTGAAGAGATCGCGAAAATTAGACATATTGAACCATTTAAAACTGTAGTGTCACCCCCATATCATAAAGCTTTTGACAATCCAACTGGTCTTTTAAAATTTATAAAACAATGCCAGGATTTATCGGGGGGTAAACCTATAGGTTTTAAATTATGTGTTGGACATAAGTCTGAGTTTTTAGCTATTTGCAAAGCAATGATCAAGACGGGTATTACCCCGGATTTTATAACAGTAGATGGTGGCGAAGGTGGTACTGGTGCTGCACCTGTAGAGTTTAGTAATTCTGTTGGTGTTCCTGCTAAAGAAGGATTAACGTTTGTATACAATGCTTTGGTCGGTTTTGGTTTGAAAAAAGAAATCACGCTTATTTACTCTGGTAAAATCGTTTCTGGATTTGACATTTTTAAAGCAATCGCTTTAGGTGCGGATGTTTGTTATTCTGCAAGAGCAATGATGATGGCCGTGGGCTGTATCCAAGCATTAGAATGTAATCATAATACTTGCCCTACGGGTGTCGCTTCACAAAATCCAGAATTGGTTAAAGGATTAGATGTGCCTAGTAAAAAAGTGCGTGTGGCTAATTACCACAAAGAGACAGTAAAGACATTTGTTGAGTTAATGGCAGCAGCAGGTTTAGATGATCCAGATAGAATTAACCGTACACATGTGTACCAACGTGTCGACCAGCATTTATCTAAAAGCTATTTTAAGTTATATCCTTATATCACAGAGGATATCTTATTAGATAATCACTCAGTGCCACGTTCTTGGAAGTCTTACATGGCCATGGCCGACCCAGATAACTTTAGACCAAAATTTGAAGTTGTGTTTATTGAGGAGGACTAAGCGGTCACGCCAAAGGCGTGATCAAAGTGACTAAATGTCACTTTGAAGCGAAGGAACCTTTGCATCAGCAAAGGGTGGGTGGCAGTGCTGACCGGTCCCGCAAAGCGGGATCAAAGTGACTAAACGTCACTTTGAAGGGAAGGAACCTTTGCATCAGCAAAGGATGGGTGGCAGTGCTGAGCGACCACCTGCATTTGTCTGAACTGTGATTTTTTTGAATTTTTGATAGCCTTGCTTTATTGTTCGGCTTGACAATGCAAGTTGTCAATAACGTCACTTTGAAGCAAGGAACCGCAACATCAGTTGCGTATGGGTGGCAGTGCTGACCGGTCCCGCTATAGGCGGGATCAGAGTGACTAAACGTCACTTTGAAGGGAAAGAACCTTTGCATCAGAAAAGGATGGGTGGCCCTGCATTTGTCTGAATTGTGATTTTTTTGAATTTTTGATAGCCTTGATTTATTGTTCGGCTTGACAATGCAAGTTGTCAATAACGTCACTTTGAAGGGAAGGAACCTTTGCATCAGCAAAAGATGGGTGGCAAACAAAATAGGAAAGCGTAAGCGGCTTACACATTACTTGACTTCAGAATACCCTATCTATTATTTATTTATACCGATCCCGCCATAGGCGGAATCAAAGTGGCTAAACGTCTTGACTCAAGATAAGAGCGCTTTGTATTAGTAAAGTTTTGTAGAAATATCATTACTGCAAAAAAGAGGCTGTCTATCAAGAGATAACCTCTTTTCAATTACATTTTACATATAGTGTATTGCTATCAGCAAAATGCTCTGATCTTTACTTTTAATTTCTATTCAATAAAGATTTTTACTGACTTACTTTGATTTCCACATTTAACTTGACATATGTAAACGCCACTTGGAATCTCTTCAAACAAAATCATACCACGACCAGATTTAAAATTTTCTACCAACACTTGTTTTCCAAAAGGATCAACAAGCGTTACAAAAATTTCTTCTTCGACTCCAGCGTCAATATATAATGGCATACCTTCTAACACAGGATTTGGAAATATCGTTAATTCGCCAGAGCTGTTGATATTTACAACACGAATTTCAGAATAAGATACAGAACCATTTAAGTCAACTTCTTTAAGCCTATAATATGATATTCCTTGAAGTGGATCCATATCTGTATAGGTGTAAGAATTTAATTGCGTTGCATTTCCTGCTCCTTTTTCACGTCCAATTTCTTGCCATTCTCTGGCATCATTACTGCGTTCGATTACAAAATAATCACTATTAATTTCTATCGCAGTAGACCACGTGATCAATACTTCATCGTCATATACATTTCTAACGTCAAAAGAAATTAGATCAACTTCTAATACACCTGCGTCAACAAAGCTGTTGAACTCCAAACTAACTACACCATAACATACGCTTAATGTATCTATCTCTTCTTGAATTAGATTGCTTTTAGCTACATCCCCTTCTAAATAGAAATCTACTGTCAGCGCATCTATCTTTTGTTTTGCCCATATTTTTGGCAAAAATGTTTTTTCCAATACTTGTGTATCTGAAAGCATAACTGGAAACTCATACGTTACAGGTAAGTTATAAGCATTTCCTGATAATTTCATATTGACAATATCACCTGCATTCTTTCCAGAATATCTTCCTGAAATTATTAACTGTTGTCCTTTATATAAGTTGGGTAATTTGTCATTGTAACTTGGGTAGATTTGTGTTACCACATTGGGTTCTAATTCTACCACTGTATTTACGAGTACTGGATTATTAATTTTAAGAAAAAAGCTTGTTATTTCATCTTCTAAATCCTGATTCTCTAAGAAATTAGCCAGCCCATTATTGTTTATAGCTAGTAAAGTTAAAAGCTGCTCATCAATACTAGATCCGATTCCAAACGTAAATAAAAATACACTTGTTTCAGCTACATTAACGGCCTCAGTGACTTCGTTTAAAATACCATCAGTCGAAGTAACACCTGCGGTAGCTTCGCCATCTGTAAAGAAAATTATAATGTTGGCTTTTTCTTGATCAACTACTTCAAATTGATCAATAGCTTCTACTAAAGATTCAGAAATATTTGTTGAGCCTTGTGCCTTTATCTGATTTATAAATGCTAAGGCTTCATCTTTTGTCTCTTCACTGTATGCTTCATGACCGTCATATAAAGAGTTGACACCCGAACTAAAATTTATAATATTAAAATTATCTCCTTCATTTAAGTTGTTAACAATAAACTTAGCTGCATCTCTGGCTTGTACTATTTTATTGCCACTCATGCTTCCTGATTTGTCTATGATCAATGTAAAGTTCTTTTCGATAACGTCAACTTGTTCATTGTTTTCAGGCTCAATAATCATGCTTACAAATCCTTGTCCATGAGAATCGCATCGTGTTGAACTCGGTTCTAACAAAGTGCTAAAGCTGGTTAAACCTAATTCGTCCGATGATAACTCATATGTAAAAGCTAAATCTGATTTTGCTCTTTCGTATTCACCTTGAAAACTTATGTTAGTATGATTATTATTTTCAGCGGCAACTATGTCTTCTAAACCAAAAAAATTAGTGGCATCAATTGTTCTCTCAGAATACAAATCCAAATTAAATGATTGGTTGTTTAAAGCATCAAATTGAATGATGCTATAATCATATGGATATGTAAAAGAAACTTTTCCAAAGGAATATGGTAAAAGCTGAACGTATGTAACTTCAATAGCTATTTTAACTCCTTTTTCAATATCATCTGCTGGAATAAAAAACAAAGGTGTATTTCCTAAATATCTATTTAAATCTGAATTACTTACCGTTCCAGAACCAGAGCTTCCATTTGTAATTGGAATGTTAGTATCTTGGTTAGACGAATTGACTTCCGCTTCTTTCCATACACCATCATCCAAACGCCACCTAATACTTAAAGGATTTGCATCTGCCGGCATTGGAAATCCATACTTAATATTTATATCCTCGCCCGTTTTGTTAATAAAAATCTGTGTGGATTTTACAATTGAAATTTGATTATCAATTTGCACATCTACATGGGATTCCGATAATTCCAGTAATGTTCCTGTTTCAGTTATCAATGCAATTCCGTGCCCCCACATTGCAATTGAAAAGAACATTAGACCTAATAAACTTGGGATAATTTTATTTAAAAGTGAAGTTGTCATGGCGTTGTTTTGTTATTTCGAGAAACTAAGTTAATGCTAATTAGATACAAAACTGCCGATTTTAAGACTTAATATTACAAATATATTTAATATGTAATGCGACCCAACCCTACTTATAAATGATGCGATATATATAAGTAACCCTTTGTTCTCTTCAATAAAATTTTGATGAAATGCTTAATGTTTATAGGCCTTCTGTGCGTTTTCTGGCGAGATAGACAACTGCTCGCTAAGAGAATGTAAAGTAGTTTACAAATTCTAATTATGCGCTTTCTTCAAATTCGTATGGTTTTATAAACCCTTAATTTCAAAAATAATTATTTGGACTAGGAGGATTTTGGCACCGTTAAGATAGCTGTCTATTGGTTGGTTATTTTCATATCTGATTCTAAGTAAAAGGTGTCGCTCCTCTGGAGCTTGACTTCTCGTTCAGTGTTGTCTGTTACAAAAGTGTCGTCCCTCTGGGACTTTTGATATCGTTTGACGCTATTTACATCCGCTTTTTTGTAAGCGTACTTCTCTCGATTGATATCAAAGTGCTCTTATTATCTAATAATATTAAGTCAAAAAATTGCTGCTCACAATATGTAGCTATTTAAACAGGAAGCGGGTACCATATCTAATCAAAATAAAGAGGCCCACTAACATTAGAATGATGTAGTGAAACTTTACATAAGTAAATGCAATCAAATGCATCTTATTAAGAATAAACATAATTAACATTACAGCTGTAACAGTAGAAATAAACCCCGTTAATTTTCCGAAGCCGGGAATCTGATCAAAATCTACATTTTGTTTTATCAGAATAAAAGTAACAGCCATACTTATTATAGGTAAAATTTGAGAAAAAATATTTGCATCATATATGCTTATGTTCTCAAACAACATGTGATAGATATTCAAGATCAAGGAAAAAATGCCTGGTATTGCCACCATATAAATTAATGAGGCATAAAAAACACACCATGGGTTTTGATGGCCTTCGCCTTTTGCAAAAATATTTCCTAAAAAAGCTGCAAATGGAATTGCCAAAAAATAGAATACGATATAGTATGGATTTGAATTTACCGCACTAAAAAAATCACCTAAAGTCATAGTTATACGCTCATTAATAATTTAACAGGATCTTCTAGTAACTCTTTTACTTTGACAAGGAATGTTACTGAAGTACTCCCATCAATTATTCTGTGGTCATAAGATAATGCTAAATACATCATAGGTTTTATGACTACTTCACCATCTACAGCTACAGGTCTTTGAATAATATTGTGCATCCCTAAAATAGCTGACTGAGGCTGATTTAAAATCGGTGTACTTAACATTGACCCAAAGACACCTCCGTTGGTAATCGTGAAAGTTCCCCCTTTCATCTCTTCTAAAGTCAATGTACCTTCCCTTGCTTTGGCAGCTAGAGCTTTTATTGATAATTCAATTTCAGAAAAATGCATAGACTCCACATTCTTAATTGGTGGCACTACTAATCCAGTAGGTGTTGAAATTGCTATTGAAATATCAACGTAATCATGATATACGACATGATCATCTCCTTCTAAACGTGCATTTACACTTGGCATTTCCAATAATACTTGTGCGCAAGCTTTAGAGAATATAGACATGAAACCTAATTTCACACCATACTTTTCTACAAACTTTTCTTGGTAAGTTTTTCTTAGTTTAAATATAGCAGACATGTCAGCTTCGTTGAATGTGGTCAACATAGCTGTATTGTTTTTAGCCGAAACCAAACGACTCGCAATCGTTCGTCTCATTCTACTGAGCTTTTCTTTTCTTTCTTCCCTACTAAATGCAACTGAAGGAGTGGGCACTTTTTCGATTTCACTTGTCTGAGCAGGTTCACTTTTAGAAGGACTGGCAACTGCTGCCACTGCATCAGCTTTCGTAATGCGACCATCTTTACCTGTACCAGATACAGTCGAAGGATCAACGTCTTTTTCACGTAATATTTTAGATGCAGCAGGAGAAGGATGTCCTGTAGCATAACTTTCTTTTGAAGGTTCTGCCTCTTCTTTTGCTAGAGTCTTAGTTTCTTCTTTTGCCGAAGCTGCTGCAGGTGCCGCAGGTTTTTCTCCTCCTTCTGGGGCGGCTACACTTGTATCTATTTTAGCCACTAATGCACCAATTTCTAAATCATCATCTTCAGCTGCAACATAAATGAGCTTACCAGAAGCTTCTGCGGGAAATTCTAGCGTCGCTTTATCTGACTCAAATTCGCAAATGGGTTCATCTAGTTTGACGTATTCACCGTCGCCTTTTAACCATGATGAAAGGGTAACTTCTGTAATTGATTCCCCAATGGGTGGGACTTTCATTTCGACAATGCTCATAAGTTTTTCTGTTTCTTCAATAAAGTTATGGAAATATGAGATTATGAGTTGAAAATATTTAGAGTAATCTAAATATATTTTTATGCGACTCTAATTTTAAAGTCAATTTCTAAGTATCAAACCGTACTTAGAACTTGTTTTTAACTAAACATATTGAAACAATAGTATTGTCGTCTCTAGAAATGAGGCACAAATGCAAGGCATCTTTATTTTTTATTGAACAATTTCTTTTTCTACATCAACTAGAGTTATTTGTCCTTATCTAATTCCAATAATTTGATCTCATCTAAAAAGTCCCTCATTTCAAGCATTATCTTTTCATGTCGTTTAAAACTATTTATGTTTTTTTTGCGCTTACGCTCGTTTTTCTCATTCAATATATGCCGTTGTCTTTCTATTAAATTATTGTATTTATCCCTCACAACTTTGATATGTATTTCTGCAGAGTGGGAATCACTGAAATCAGAATAAACTCTACCAAGAAATAAATTTGTTTTTATAAAATTCGGTTGCAACTCATAGGCTTTCCGCCCCAAAGAAATCCCAGTGTTAAAATCACCCTCCTCATATTTAGCTGAAGCAAAAGATAACAAAAGAGGAATGTCATATGGTCTAAGCTTAATTGCTTCTTTAAAGTACTTATTGGCTTCAACAAAATTTTTCTCCTTTAAGTAAATTTGAGCTAAATGATAAGGTATTAAATTTTTAGTATTCCAACTTGTAAATAGAGCGTAACTATATGCTGAAGTCAGAATTTCTTTTGCATCTACTTTGTTTGGCGAACTTTGCATTCTAAAACAAGATTCTGTCCTTATCTTTGACATTCCAAAATACGCTACAGCCAGACCTAAACTTATACTGAATAGCAAGAGCACAATCTTGTTAATCTTTTTACAATTTTCTTGAGCGGTCAAAATACCTAAACCGATAAAAGCAATTAAAAGAGGTGTACTAAAATGAGCAGGCCTAATAATTAATGTAGCGTAAAAAAAACTTATTATCAAAAATATAATTACGGAGCTGAAACTCGAAAACGCTTTGATGTTATCTATCGTCAATCTTTTCCATGCTCCAAGTAATATTAAAACCAGATAACTAACAAAAGGAATGAGCCCTAATAATCCACTTTCTGCAATCAGATGAGAGTAAAAATCATGACTATTATGTCGAACAAAATCTAAGGCATTGTTGATCTCAACGAAATCTGATACGTCTGTTTGATATACCTCAACTAACCAATTACCAACACCCACTCCAATCAAAGGATGATCAAAAAATAACCATAATGAATTTCTAATCATCATCATTCGATCAGAATTTTCTGAAATCTGCATTTCATTAAAAACTTCAAAAAATTCTAAGTTCGTAGGAAAAAATACAATTAAAACAACTAGGCCAGATACTAAGCCTGTCATGACAAATCTCAGCTGCTTAATTAGTTTTGAGGATTCAAACCGCCAAAGAAGTAAATAGAATGTCAATATTAAAGCGATGAGCACACCTGCTGAGGTGATTTTAAATATTAATAATAACAAAACAAGAGTACTCACTACAATAAAAGAAAGAACACCCAAAGACAAAGAATTGCCTATTTGGTTTTTTCTCGGAATTAGCAAATTAAACACATACGGGTACAGACAAATTAAAAAGCATGACATATGATTTCGTAGTAATAGCCAAGCCTTGACCATTGATTGTGGCGTAAAAAAAGCAATGGAGAGATACAAAGCCATGATCGTAAACATAGCCACAAAAAGATAAGAGATTTCTGTTTCTATTTTGAAATCAATACAAGCTGACCTTACAACAATTAACCACGCTAGAAGAGATAACCAAGTGAAGCTTGGGACCCAGACCAAACTCACATCTGTAGCCCATAATCCTGAAAGAAAATTAAAGACAGCAAAACTTATAAAAATCCAATCGTATTTATTAAAATACAGATTTACTTTTGGGCTAAAAACGGATAAAAGTACATACCCAAACGGAATAAGACTAAAAATTACAAATTGCCAGTTATCCAAATAAAAAAACAATTTGCTCGGAAAGATTGGTATAAATGGAATACCAAGAATAAATAATATTAGAAATATTTTATACCTCAATCGAAATTAAATTGAATTAATTATTGCTGATTATTTTAAATTTCAGCTCTCTTACAAGATACTTACAAAATTGTATAATTGCGCTTAATCTGTCAATGTGACTGTCTCGTAAAATGAGGTAGTAGAGCAGTTTTTGTTTATTTTCTGACCACTTGCCCTCAAGATCACCACTTAAAACTTTTCGATGATAAGTTTTATAAAACAATAACTGTGGCACCTTAATATTTTCAAAATCTGCATCCAGAAGGTCTTTACAAAGCTGTACGCCATAATAGTAAGCATATAACGCCTTTTTTTCTTTGAGCTTCTTCTCAAGAACTAAAATGTCATCAGAGTTAAAAGTTTGTAAGCTTAAGTATAAATCTACCATATGCCTCAACTGAAACCAGTTGTCTACCAATCCATGGTGAAGGATCAAATAATATAAATTGTCCACCTTTGAAAAAAGTCTAATCTCTTTGGACAATATCAAAGTTAATTGACTTGAGGTTTTTAAATTAAAAAATTTCGTAGGACTATACAATGCAGAATTTGTAGGTTGCCAATGGATTTCGGCAGAGCATAATACATTGTTATTTTCATCAAACTTCAACCAAGAGTAATCAATGTGATAAGATCGAGATTTCTTTAAATCTTGAAAATTACTTTCTCCTTTTTCTTCTACATAACCTAAGGATTTCATTATCTCCGCAGATTGCCCAATGTGCTGTTCTTCTATAGCAAAATCGACATCTACGAAATCCCTAAGATTAATATCTTTGTAAAACATAGAACCGATAGCAATACCTTTATATGGTATTACAAAAATGTTTTGCACCTCATGGGCCTTTTGAATTTCCAAAATTTCCTTAAGGACATACATTTTACGAATAAATCTATTTTGTGTAAGCTGCTGAATCTCTAGTTTTAAAACATCACTCAATCCCAAATTGTGCGTTTGGTTAACTTTATTGACAATAGCCTCGACTTTATGTTTTTGGATGTAAGTCCAAAGCAAATCACTATCCAATTGTCTTGGCTCAATCTCATCTAGCTTTTTTATAAATACTTTACATATCTCATGCAAGAAGAGAAGAGGGTCATTAGATTGTATTTTACTTTTGGCCATTTTTTTTAGAACGACAATAAACAAATTGGGTGATGGAGAAAATTGTTTCAGAGTAAATCTAAAGATGCCATATTTTTGGCTAATTTATTCATATCCATATATTCTTTTGTCATATTCCAAGTAGTATGAAAAGTCATTCATGAAGAAAGACTTTTCAAATAACTTTATTTTTTAAATCCGCTAATATTGAGAGAATAGATTCGTCAATCCTCTGCAAATCATCAGGTCTATCAAAGCCTTTCACTGCACAGCTATTTAATACCTGACCAAAATATTCAAACTCTTTTTTTAATAGTTCTGATGTAAGCATATACTCCGCATAAATGTTGGATTGTAATTTTAAGAAACTCTCCAAAGGAGAATATTCTGAAATTGAAGTTATTTCATCTTGGTTTCTTTCTTTGAGAAAATAAATTCTCCCAAGGATTAATGGCTCACTACTAAATTTAAAATCACCTTGCTTATTGGACGTCAAAGGCAGGTAGTACTTATTTACATCTGACAAAACAGGCATTAAAGATTCTGTTTCTAATTGTATAACATTTTCAATCGTATGCTGCCACAATCTCAAACTTGGATAACCAGGATAAACAGCAAAGGACTCTTTTTGATTATATAATACCGCCAAATCATCAGATAAAATCGGGAATCCTTTTTTGGCGAAAGCAGCAATCAAAGTTGATTTTCCAGCCGTTTTGGGACCAATAAAAACTACTGCTTGATTATCAATATTAACAACGCTCGCATGAAGACAAACCTTTTGCTTAACTCGCAACAAACAGCCCATTACTGGGCCAGACAAATATGTTACAACATCTTGAAAACGAATCTCTTTATCGTAGTAAATCTTTAATTCATTCTGGTGTGATCTAAAATAGAAAAACACCAAGCGTCCCTTATTGGCATATCGTACAACAAAATCATTCTTTAATCGCCAAACTGTCAAATAAGGTAATTCAATTTCTGGAGATGTATTACTTGTATAGTTTGGAATTGTGTCCTCAATAATATTTGAATGAGGCCATTCACCTAAAGTAAAAGCTAAATCTACGTCACAAGCTTTACTTTCTGAAATTTCAGCAAAAAGTTCGAGCTTATAATTACTTCGGATAATTAAGCCATATAATGTATACCAATAAAGATTATTCAAGTTCTTTTGACTTTATATACTTGTTAAATAAATCAACAACAGCAAAATGAGCTCTATTCAAATTATTGTTAATTTCTCTATCTTCCATTTTTAAAGGTAAAGGAATGTTTGAACCTTGTACCAATGAATGCATCAGGTTTATAAAATGCGCTCTAGTCATGTTTCGATGTAATAACCTTTGGTTATAATTAATTCGCAACTCTTCTTTAGGTAATGTTCTATTCTTAAACCTAAAATAGATTTTTTTAAAAAAATGCAATGACCCTTTATCATTTTTATACCATTTCTTAATTTCATTATTTCTTTCTACTTCAAAACTAGTTCCACCAATATGACATAATTCATCCACTAAAATATTTGCCATTTTTTTATTTTGGCTAAGTAATAAAAAATTTATCACCTTTCCTGTGTCTAGTGCATGAGGCTTATAACCCAGGTCCAGAAATGATTTTTGGATAATGGGTTCTAGATCCTTAAAGTACATTTCATCAAAACCAACGCTGTAATATTGCATTATTTCACCAAGTGCTTTATTGTCATAAATTGCAAAGTATGTTCCTCCAATACAATCCCCATAATTCAATTTATTAAAAGTGCCTACCAAATTCTTAAATCCCTTTTTAAATGTAGTTTCATTTTCTTTCACCCAAATTGGGAGCGCGCTAAATAAAGCTGACAACCTTTGTTCCTTTAAATAATTTTCATGATTCTCAATTTGTCCAGTCGCAAAAATATCAGAATCCATAAAACAAAAATATTCATCTTTGTTCATACCTTGTAGCATATTGAGAACAGATCCATGAGCGGCTATAGTGCTAGAAGGATAGCTCCAATAACTCAGTCTAGAATTACTCTCGCACATTTTTATCAACGCGCCCTTTTCGATTAAACTACAACCATTAGCAACTAACCTAAAATTATAATTCGTATGGTCCAATAAGCTTAAAACGAAATTGCTTAAAACCGATACACTATCCTTAGTATAAATAATATTAAAAGTCAGCATGAGTCAAGATACATTTAATGATAACCATACTCAGAGAGATCTATTTTTATAAGTGTGCTTAACTTTAGATTATTTGCTTTATATCTATTATCCACCCAGGCGGTCGCGTAGGTGGTTACTTTTTCTTTAAAGCTTTGATGCCATTTTTTTGGCACAGCATATGAACTAATTTTCAAAATTATACGAGAAAAATTTTTTAAGGGACCATTATACCAGCTTGAATAATTATTAAGCGCATTGCTGAATCTAAAATAATTCAATGATCTAAACTTATACAATAGCCAATAGTCCTGTCGGTTATTATATTTTTTTTCGATCGCTGCAGAATTTACAACGATAGTGCGATTTACAAATTTGCCAATAATGGATAAAAATTTTTGTGGCTCTCTATTAAATAACTCATAAGGCAATACAAGCATCTTGTCAGCACCAAATAATTCTTGATAGTATGATACAAAATCTAAGTAATCAATAGAATGGGGAGAAAGCAAAGGGCGCTGTTGATATTTCTGACCGAAATACTTTTTATAACTTAAAGTCCCACCTCTATGTAGGTATTGAAAATAGTTAGAAACTAAAAATGAAGATTGCTCTTTTATGACAATCAATATTTTTGCCTTCGGGAACATTTCTTTGAGACGATCTGCATTTATTTTAGCATCAAAACCACTGCTGTGCTGGTTACCTGAAAGGTGCTCTGAAGTCAAAACTTTTATCTTGTCTGATTTGTTTTTGAGCTTTTTGATAATCCGTAAATATTCTTCTTTGACCAATACATCGGTTTTCCAAAATGACGGCGCCAAATAACCTTCAGAGGTTTTTAACATGACGTTAGCTAAAGTGCTGGGTCCACTATTAGTCATTGAAAAAGGTTCGAATACATCATTGCCAGAAACAAACAATTCATTCTGTAGCCACGTCGTTGCTGTTTTAGGAAAACCAACATGTATTAATAATTCGTCAGACATTAAGTGTATCCGTATTTTGTAAGGTCTATATCAATCAATTTACTTAATTCAACATTGCTAGATGCGTACCTATCACCAACCCATTGCTCAATATAAGCAGCTAATTTCAGATTAAGTCTTTTATCCCATTTTTTTGGAATCAACATTGATACAATTGATTTAAAAAATAGGGATAACTTCTTTGAAAATTTATTCTTGAGAAAAGAGTAATTATTTAGAGAGTTAGAAAATATAAAATAATTTAAAAACCTAAAATAAAACCTTACAATAGTCCGATTAGTCTGATTCGAATAGTTCTCAAAAGCACTTTCATCAATCTCAATATTTGCATTTATAAACGCACTTATGGAATTAATAAATTCTACGGGTGTTCTTTTAAACATTTCATATGGCAGTACTTTTACATTCTCTTTACCAAATAAATTATAATATTCTTTTATGAGTGGAACATAGTTGATATGATTTGGAGAAAAATAAGAACGCTTTTTATCATAAACTATATTCAGATATTTTTTTAAACTGTGTACCCCACCCTTTAGTAAATATTGAAAGTATATAGATAAAATAAAGGATCGTTGTTCTCTTATAACAATAAGAACCTTTGCGCTAGGAAAAACGCCATTGATGCGCTCCGCTATCCTCTTTGAATCAAGCCCTGCGCTATGGGGGTGCCCTGAAAGTCTTTCAAAAGAAAGAACTAATGTCTTTGACTTATCTTTTCTGTTCTTTGTGAGCTCAATAAACTCTTTAAGTATCTCTACCTTATTTGTTGCAAAGGGAGAAAGCACAAAACCATCACGTCCTGACACAAAAAGTTTGGCTAATTTATTTCTATCAGCATTTAAAGGGAAGAATACTTTGCTTGTAGAGACAAACACATTTTTTTGCAACCAAGTGGTTCCAGTCTTATGATAACCTATATGAAAAAGAAGTTTATCCATAATTTTAATCCAAGTGCAAATTAGAAAAATGATCTTTATAAGTCATGACATAAGTCTTTTGAGCTCTTACTAATTTTTCTTGTATTTCTTCATCCTCTATTTTAGGTAAATCAGGAATATTAATATTGTTTTTTAAAGCATTAAAAACCTGAAGAAAATATTGTCGTATCAGGTTTCGTCTCACAATTTTTTGATTATAATTTATTTCGTATTCTTCTTGAGGTGTATCTTTGTAGTATTTTATAAACCTACTCCAGTCTTCTGTTTTTATAGATTTTGGTAAGACAGAATTTGGTAAATACATTTGCAGATTGTTTTTTACATTTTCTTTCCAGGTTTTATTTTTTCTCAAAGATGTTTCAAAACTCAAACCACCTAAATGTATTAAATTTGAAAGATCAATATTCGTCAATTTTAAGCCATGACTATTCATTAATACATTGATGGCTTTTCCAGTATCAAAAATGCTTTGGCGAAAATTTATCGATTTTAAAATCTGTTGCGCTTCTATAGATAATTGTGACAAACGGCATTGTTCAAAACCCACGCTATAATGTTGCATAATTTCTGTAAGCTGTGTATTGTTATAAACTGCAAAATAAGAACCTCCAATACATTGATTATTATCTAGCATATTAAAATTGCCTGACATTATGTGGAAGTTAGAACTCATGTTGCACTCAGAATCTTTTACCCAAATAGGCATTGCAGAAAAGTAGGCAGCTGCATTTTTATACATAAAATCTGCTAAGCTAATTTTAGAGAAAGCAAAAATATCTGAATCCATAAAACAAAAATAATCCTCGTCAGTCATTGCTTGTAAATAATTGAGGACATGACCATGAACTGCACATTTATTTGTAGGGTAACAATGATAACTTAATCTACAATTGCTTTCAGACAGTTGCGTCAATTGATTACGTTCCTTGATTGTGCAACCATTCGATACCAATCGAAAATTGAAATCAGAATACTCAAGCAAACTCCCAATAAAAAAACTTGTAGCAGCAACACTATTGGGAGTATATATAATATTAAAAGTCATGCAATTTTTTATTCATCTCTTTTCAACAGTTCATAATCATTGTAAATGAGGTCCATCATTGCTCTTTCATGTGCGGTTTCTGAATTAATCTTATGTGACAACTTTATTAATTTTATTTCACCACGATGATATTGTTTTTTAAATTCTGTAAAACTTAAGTCAAATAACATTTGGCATCTTAAATCTCTTAAACAAGCTTCAGTTTTCATTGAGCTATCCCATATGCTTCTGAAAGCACTATCAGTTATGTACAATTTATTAAAAATATAATGCATGATAAGATAAGGACTAATTTTAAGAATCTTCCTGATAAAAAAAGAAAACCATATTCCAGTATCCTTTATATTGGAATCGTTCCTTTGTCTTAATTTTTTTCTTAGATACTTCCCCGCTTTAGTGTAAGTGAATTTCAGTTTATTGTTCTTAAAGTAAAGAGAATAAGTTTCAAGCCATCGTTGGATAAGGTAATTGTTTTGTGTGGCTGCTATGAACCAATTAGCAACTAAGCGATCTGGAAAAGTATTTGAATACATAAACACACCAGATTTCAATTGTGAGTCATTGAGCCAAGTTTGTAAACTTTTAAAACAATAAATATCAGCATCTATCCAAACACCACCATATTCAAGCAATAACTGCAAGCGAATGAAATTAGCATATTTTTGAAACGTAATATCATTTCGACTAAGACTAATATGTTCAGGTATCTTTATGAAATTGTGTACAGAGTCTTTATCTAAAAATTCTATTTGATAGTCTGGATTTTTAATTTTCCATGAATTGAAACACATCTTGACTAGCGCAGGACTTTCAACAAAGCCTTGATACCAGAAAAACCATATTTTCTTTGGTACGCCATTCATGTAGTTTTGTATTTCAATTGGTTCCATTTTTAAAATAGAAACTTTTTAAGTGAGGCATTTTGATCGATAGTTTTTTTACTACCTCCTTCTGTTCCTTTGACCAATCAATCTCTTTTCTTCTTTCAAGAGGTTTCTTATCTATTGATTCTGAAAACTCAGAAATCAATTGTTCGTCAGTCTCTAAATCTAAAAAATTAAATAATTGTTTGATTTTAGCCCTTGGGTTTTCAATAATTTCTTCTAAATATAAATGTATAACGGGTGCATTATTAAATAACAACAATAATTTTTCAGCATTATCTTCAAGATCAAAATAATTACTAATATTTTCATTTATTGTTTTTTTGTTGTACAACTGCCTTCTAGAAATGACATCAAAAGGATTTCTTACACATCTAATAAATTTAATTTGTGTAGGACAAGATTTTAATAATGAGAGGTAATGCTTGTTTTCTGTTAAGCGTTTGGTAAACGCATATGCTTTCTTGTTTCCAAGTACTTTAAGATTTTTGTTAGTATTTTTTGTTTCAGAAAAACCATATACCCTTCCTTGCCATGAGTCCAATTTATTGAAATTTAATGAGGTCAAACAAATTAATTTAAAAATAAAATCCCACGACCTCCCCATGGTGAGCTGCTTTAAGATTCCCAATTCATGTCCTATGATCGCTTCAGGATGCCGATCAATTATAGATCTTATAAGTGTTGTGCCGCTTCTCGAGTTTCCTAAGAAAACAACAAACGTCCTAACGCTTTTAAAATTTAAATCTCCAAAGTTTGACCTAAAATTTTTCGCTACTTTAAACTCTAAATATTTTGTATAAAAATATCCCTGTTTAAACTTTAAAAATAAATGGTTTATGGTTTTCAAGTGTTATTCATTAAGTAATCAAAAATTTTCTTGCAATCATCAGGAACATCTGAATACTTGTATTTATAATTTTGTAGATTCTGGGAAACAAACCATTTCACTTTCCATGGATGATACTTTAACCCTACGCGTTCAATCAAATCCTCAACTTTACTAAGATATTTTTTTTTATCACTTAAGTCAAAATGAATTAAGGGAAATTGATTTTGTTTATGACATTCAACTAGTTTGGCATTGTAATGTTTCCACAATTCTATAGTGTGTTCTGGCTCAAGTTTATTTCTTTTAGCTAATGAATCAACAACTGCCAAAGGATGGCGAAATGTACCCACAAAAGCAGGTGGACTTTGAAGTACATCTGCCCATGCTTCTAGCATTAATAATAATCTTGGGTCTTTTATACCAACACATCTCCTATCTTTGAGCGTATTTAGTATGTTTTTTATTTCATTTTGGTGATGTGGGTGAAAAATGATTTGGGATAACGGAGGAGAATGCCATGACGCATTATTAAGACCTAAGATTTGATCATGTATCGTCTGCAATTTCCTTATTTCATAAAAACCTCGTTTATTGGATTGACTCCCCTTTCTTACATCACCCATGTGGAGACCACAGCGTTGCATCACACCAGCCAAGCAACTCGTACCACTGCGATGCATCCCTAAAATAAGTTTTATGTTATTTCTGTCTTCCATTTTCATATTCTAGAAAGAAGAGTCCCATTTTTAAAGCCAGTTCAATGCGATTCATAGACCATTCTCTTTCTACTAAAAACTTTTCACTGCGGCCGTCCATTTTAAAAACCATATTTGATGATTCATTTAATTTTTCAAGGTCTAACCATTTTTTACAAAGCGGTGAATTTTTAAATTGCTCCAAAATAGGTTCGATTTCCGGGTATTCACTTTTAAGTACGGAAAGTTTATTGCCGCCTTGGTAGCCCCTTCTTTTATTCTTAAAAATAAATTCTGGCACATAATCTTGCATTGATTTTTTGAAGAGTAATTTATCACCGCTTTCATCAATAAATAATTCATTGGGCACATTAAGACAGAAATCAATGAGCCTTTTGTCTATAGTAGGTGTTCTTATCTCTAAATCAAAACACCTAGACCAATCTGCAAACAAATCAAAATCCCCTTGACTCATCATATTCAAATATCGCTTAGACAATTTGTGCTCTACTGTTTGTCGCTTTTGTTCAAAAACCGAAGGTGCGTAATATGGTGCAATATCTTTTAATGCATCTTGATTAAGAATTGATATGTGACCGGTTCTACTGTGTTTTGATGTCTTAGGGAGTTTTAAATAATTCCTGATAAATGGAGAAAAGAAAAGGCTTTTTACAATTGTTTTCCAACTCAAGCCATTATTCTTTTTGAACTTCAATAGGTAATCCAAATATTTTGTAAATGTACCATCACTCATCAATGTATTAAAAAATAAAGCTTTATCTCCAGCATAAGATACAGTAAAATTACCTTCATTACCAGTCAAAAGAACTTTCACTTTATCCTTTTGAGCTTGTTCAAAGAGTTCTAAGATTGGATATGCAGTTGGTCCTTTAATGGGTTGTGCAAATAGATTTTGATTGAGCCTCATGTACTTAAGAATACTCGGACGAAAGTTCCTAATTATCCTATGATCTATATTTCCGATTTCATCACAAAACTGTTGCGCTAATTTACTCTCATCTCCTACTCTATTGTATGTTTCTTTTGATACTGAATCAATCTTATGAGGAGTCCAAGTATAAGCAATAATTTTTTCATTTTGTTGACCTAATAGCTTAGATGCTATACTTGTAAGAGAAGTAGAATCTAATCCGCTACTCAAAGTCGATCCCGTGTCTCCTTTTTTATTAAGTCTACATTTCACAGATTCAACATAGATTTCTCTAAAGGCTTCAATATAGTCTGTTGGATTTTTATATGAAAGCTTATTTGTGGTCAAGGGAAGCCAGTAATTATTTAAATCAACTTTGTCTTTGCTCACCAAAAGCGTATGGGCGGATGGAAGTTGATGAACGTTTTTGTAAAAGACTTCTCTGTTTCTTTTGTTGTATCTCTCCATCTGATAGATGGGATTCATGTTGAGTTCTATATCCACATCTTCAGACGCTATTAGACTACTCAGAGAGTTTGAGCAAATGAAAACTCTGTTATCTGTGTAGTAATAAAATGAAGTTTGTCCAATATGATCTCTTATAATAAAAAGCTTCTTGAGTTTATCATCCCATATAGTAAATAACCAATCACCTAAAAGGTGGTGTACTATGTTGTCTTCCCATTTTTGGTAAGCATAAAAGATCAGATCAGAATCTGAATAAGTATCAGATTGATTAGCTAGATTTAGTTTTTCACAAAGTGCTTTTTTATTATCCAAGCGAGAAATACCAGATATATCTAGATGTTTTCTCGTTGTTCTCGAGTAGGCTAATATCTTTGAAGGTAGATTTTCATCATGAAACGAATCGGATTCGTTTGAAGTTTTAGCAGAAAAGTAATACTTGAGTTTAGTCTGATGAGATTTTGCACTCAGCAAAATGCTCGCAAAATCAAATCGACTTGTATTTGCAAAATTAATGGGTCAAAATTCTTATTATAACTTTAAGAAAATATCGCAACTTAAAAATTGCTATGTTTTTTCAAGTCAAGAAAAGCGCTTCAGCTTATGAGGAAAAAGTACCTAGGTCTACAACGTTTCTTGCAGTATTTCCAGCTTGAGTCATTTGCTCAAGTTTACCATGAGATTTTACTTGTGGTTTTGTATATGGCTTTTTAGTATTCATTTTTAATGGGGTTTTGAGTTAAAGTCAAATTTGCTGTTTATTTATAAATTTAAACTATCATTAAAGGTAGTATATTTTTCCCTGACCAACAAGCTAGCATTTAAAGGAATTTTATTTAATTCCAACCATGCGTGAGCTTTAATAGCACCATCTTCATCCTTTATGCCTATATGTAAATTTGTAGCCAATCCTTGTCTTTCCAGGGTATACCATAAGGCAACAGAGGTAGAAAGGCAATTTCCAAGCCAATATTTGGATCTTCTCACCTTTTTGAAAAAAGTTTTTGTGTGTTCTCGGAGAAGGAGTGTTTCTTCAGTTGAAAGTTGAAATTGCTCCCTTTTTTTTAGAAATAATTCTAAAAATGACTTCATTTTATTGAATCCAAAAAGTTTAATACAAACATGTAGGGATAAACACAAGACACTTAAATACATTTTAAAGAAAAAGCTTTTGTTTTTCCATTTAGCAAAGTGCTTTGTTGCGATAAACTTTTCCACCTTTAATCTACAAGAATTAATTTCTTTGAAATCAAATCATCATATAGTTCTTTATAGTCCGCTTTTAGTGTTGCCTCATCAATATCAAATTCTTCCAACAAAAGTGCAATGGTCTTTTCTTCACTTTGTTGTTCTAATAGTATTTCCCATGTTCTCAGGGCGACACTATTAAGACCATAATATTCTTCAGAGTCTAGGTGAAGAAGAACAGCCTCTTCACCTAGTTTCTGAAATAGTACTCTTGGGTTTTCCTTTATCATTATTTCTTTTCCTCAAAAACTAACATAAAAATAATGAAGTTTTGTAATACTTATTATCATTTAGCTTCTAGAAGGGAAGACCCCTTGCAAGCAAATAATATAGTTAATACCTAGTCTCGGTGGAATATTTGTATGTTCTTGATTTCCTCCTGCATTATCAACAGAAAGTACGCCGTCATGCATTTTATTCCCTTCCGTATAAGCAGGATTATCAGAATATACATTAACAAGTGTACCTACATTCTGTCCAAAAACATTTCCCTTTGCTTTGTTACTATCGCCATTGGCATCACCTACATTTACAGTACCTGTATGTGTGTGCGGAGGCATTTGTTGAGTTGTCAGAGTTACATTTTCTATACCTACTTTTTGACCTAACTTATAAGTACCCAAGCCTGGCCCAGTACCTGGATGTATAGGGGCTCTTCCTCTTAAGTCGGGTAGACCAAAAGTTGTCCTCCCATCTCCACCATAGGTTGTGCCTAAAATTGAGAAAAGCGCAGTATTTTGAGCAATAGGTAGTAATTGGCCTTCACAAAAAGCCCAAGACCGAGGCGCAAAGTTGCCTCCAAACATTATTATTTGTCCAATAAATGGGTCCATAGTTAAAATTTAGATTGTTATAAAATTTATTTAAAAAACTACTAGGATTCTAAATGTAAAATCCATTGGCCAAATTGCAACTGAAAAAAAAGCAGACAATAAAACCCGCTTTTCTAGTATTTAATAAATCCATATCTAAATGAACTTTGATACTTTAATGCGTCATTTTATTCAATTGTATTTATCATAAGCCACACCAATGCTTAACATCCTAAAACGTTTTTAAGATATTAAAGCATGAAGCTTATTTAAAACCAATAGTAAAACCGTCTTAAACGATTCGGTGAGTGTAAAATTTATTATGCGTTCTGATTTATTATTCTGAATAGTTTTTAATCACAATAATTGTTACAAGAGCGCGCATCAAAAACTTTAAGTTAACAGTCTTAAAGAATCTTCAGTGCGAACTTAAAACAAATAATTCATCAAATCAATCACCCAAATGGGGGGTAATTCATCCGTAAAAGATATATTTAGTTTTAGTTGAAACCATCGCTTGTGAATAGTAGTAAATTAAGTTTTAAAAATCTGCATTTTAGGTACTGGAGTACTTTAGTTGTGTTTCTTTTAATACTACTGAGTCAATAGCTTGAGAGTAATCAATCTACCAATTATCAGAATTTACTCTAAAATTTCACTATTCAAAAAGCGATTATTGTTATTTGCTTAAAATCGCAATAAAAAAGAAACTTTTACCTAGATCCCAATTTTTAGCATTTGAATTTTAATACTTAATTGTCATAAACCTTAATTTAAAACATACCATACTTGAAACTAAAAACTATTGCATTTTTATCCTTTTCTATACTCAGTTATGTATCATCACTGAATAGTCAAGATAATTACAGAGCGGAATTGCAAGTTATAGTAGATTCTATTGTTGCCCCATTTGAATTAATGACCCATTCCGTTTACAATTCAGACATGTCTTATACTTTTAAGAAACAGTACCAAGGTACAATGCGCGACGAAGGTCACTTGTATGCACAAGGAATGAAAACTGTCTATTATAATCTTGGTGATACAGTTTCATTGGTTAAGGCAGGTACACTAGGGCGCCCTTTTGTATATGGCAAACTAAACGGAGAAGAAAAATTGGTTATGATCTCCTTGAAAGACATCCCTCAAATCATAGATTTAAAAGATTCAATTGAATTAGAATCGCAATTAGATTTATTCAAAAAAGTAAAGCCAGAGCTTTATGCACAATATCAATTAGCCTTAAACTGTGATCATGAAGAATACTCAGAGTATGAGAAATCAGAAGGGATGTATCTATATTTTGGAGAAAGTTATCTGGGAACAAAAATAATATATAAACAAGGACAAACTTTCTTGGAGTTTGACCTTTCATCATCACATGGTAAAAACTTTTTAGGGATGGGTTGTGCAGATAACAAAAACGCATATACAATCTTTACATTCAAAGACGGATCAGACTTAAAGAAGCACAATGTCGATATTGAAAATTGTCAAATAATGAAGGTTAACATATCAGAAGAAATTGATCTATTTAAACAAGGAATCAGCATTATCACCTTATCTATGTCTAAAAAGAAAAATAGTATATCTTTAGAACATCCACTTTCACAAAATCTTATAAATTTAAAATTAGATTGTTTTAAAAAATAAAATCATTATGCATAAATATTTCTATCTACTTTTCGCCCTCGTTTTACCAATTAGCTTTTTAACAGCCCAATCTCTGGGAGATGTTTTTAAAATGGATACTTATCCTTATCATGTTGGTGTGGATTCAATCGTCTCGACTAAATATATGATTAATGAATATGCTGATAATGAGGCAGACATGGAATACACTTTGGATGATAAAAAAATTCCATTGCATTATTTTGAACGCACCATATTGGTTTATCCGAATAATATGACATCTGTATCTAAAACTACCCACAGATTTATGGGAGAAAAAGAAACCCTTGAACTCAAATTCAACAAAGAGGGTAAGGCTATTTATATGAAAACAGAAAATCCAAGTACTGAAATGATGAATGAGGAAAAGGTTTATAAATACGATGACCAAGGCCGATTAATTATGCAATTGAGAACTGGATATAATTTAATGGAATACGAACAAGGCAACAAAGAGATAAAAACGGATACAGTTGTACAATTAGCATATGGTGAAAACAATCTGATCTCTTCTGGTACATTCAATATGGACGCGGGTCTACTTATGAAAGTGAATACTGAGCAAGTTGGGGATACCATTCGCTATTTTGGAGAGATGGTAGTCTCTGGACCTATGGCTGAAATGATGGGAGGTCAATCAGAAAAGGGGAAACTCATGGATGTAACATACAATAAAGAAACTGGAAATTATGAAGCTATTGAAATAAAGAGAGGTGGAGCTATTAGTAAAGAAATTATTGATAAGTCAGGGGCTACTATAGAAAAAATAATGAGTATGAATGACAAGGTCATTAGCCATGAAAAATATAAATATAAAAACGGTGTTATGTCTGGGACAGAAGTATTAATAGGAGAAGACCCAGAGGTGACCTTCAATGACGCAGGACAAAAAATAACGGAGCAAGCTTCGTTTAGTTTAATTCATTTTAAGTATGACGACAAGGGAAATCTTATTGAAGAAATTAAGATGGATCCGTATAGTTTAGAGTTTGAAGAGTTGACCGTATATGATATTTTTTATAAGCAATAGAATGCCTGAAGGTTATTCCGATCCTTCGCGCGGCTTAGGATGACAATGGTATTGTGTTTAGATTAGCGTTCTGTTATTACTTTTATTTCACCTTAAAACCTGAAAGCCTACAAAACATTCTATTAGATTTCTCCACTGCGGTCGAAATTATCAAAAAATTTATCCTCCGTTCCTTCGCGTGGCTCAGGATGACAATGGTTTTATAAGCAGGTAAGAATCAATTATAATATCAATAGAATTCGTTTTTGTAGATACAAATTCATCTCCAATAAGACCATCCCATTTATAATTTATATCTTATAATTCATAATTCCTTCACTCACTTTTATCCTTTACATTCAACGCCAAACTCAACTCATCCAATTGTGCAACATCCACCTTCGATGGTGCATCAATCATCATATCTCTACCGCTTGTATTTTTCGGGAATGCAATAAAATCTCTGATCGAATTCTGACCATTCATCACAGCATTTAATCTGTCAAAACCAAATGCAATACCTCCGTGTGGCGGCGCACCAAATTCAAAAGCACCCATCAAGAAACCAAATTGTTCCTCTGCTTCTTCTTTGGTAAATCCTAAAAGGTCAAAGTTTTTCTGTTGTAATTCTCTATCGTGAATTCTAATTGATCCCCCTCCGATTTCAACACCGTTGATGACAAGATCGTAAGCATCTGCGCGTAAAGCTTTCATGGCATCGTGATCACCATTCAACATATTGGCAATTTCTTCTTTCTTTGGAGAAGTAAATGGATGGTGCATCGCATGGAATCTTTCAGACTCCTCATCCCATTCCAGCAATGGAAAATCTACAACCCATAATGCCTTAAAAACAGTTGGATCCATCAAGTCCATTTTACGTGCCATCTCTAAACGCAACTCATTCATCTGCTTTTGCGTTTTCTCTTTTTCACCACACAATACAAAAATAATATCTCCATTTTCAGCACCACAAGCATCCGCCCATTTTTTCAGTTCGGCATCATCATAAAATTTACCTACTGTGCTTTTATAAGAACCATCATTACCTATTTTAACATAGACCAAACCTTTACATCCGATCTGAGGACGTTGCAACCATTCCGTAAGTTTCTTTAAGTCTTTATTTGAATAACTTTCGGCAATACCTTTAGCACAAATACCAACAACAAATTCTGCACTATCAAAAACGCTAAAGCCTTTGTCTTTGACTATATCATTCATCTCAACAAACTCCATCCCAAAACGTGTATCTGGCTTGTCACTGCCATAGCGTTTCATGGCTTCGTCATAAGACATTTTTGGAAAGTCCGGCAACGTTACGTCAAGCATGTTTTTAAATAAATGCTTGGTCAGGTTTTCGAAATTTTGCAAAATTTCATCTCTGGTTACAAATGACATTTCGCAATCTATCTGTGTAAATTCTGGTTGTCTGTCTGCTCGTAGGTCTTCGTCTCTAAAACATTTTACGATTTGAAAATATTTATCAAATCCACCTACCATTAATATTTGTTTGAATGTCTGAGGTGATTGCGGTAAGGCATAAAATTCACCTGGATTCATTCTACTTGGTACAACAAAATCACGTGCCCCTTCCGGAGTACTTTTTATCAAGTTTGGCGTTTCGACTTCTATGAATCCTTGGTCAGACAAATAAGATCGCGTTGCTACTGCCAACAAACTTCTAAAAATGAGATTTTTTTGAATGGGCGTTCGACGCAAGTCAAGATATCTATACTTCATACGCAAATCTTCTCCCCCATCCGTCTCATCCTCAATTGTAAAAGGAGGCGTCTTTGATTCATTTAATACCTCAAGTGTATCCACATTTATTTCTATATCTCCAGTGGGACGTTTGGCATTTTTACTTGATCTCTCTGCTACATGACCCGTCGCTTTAATCACAAATTCTCTTCCGAGTTTTCTGGCCATTTCTGTCAACTCTGGCTTTTCGTCCATGTTAAATACCAACTGTGTGATACCATATCTGTCTCTGAGATCTACAAATGTTAATCCGCCTAAATCTCTGCCTTTTTGGACCCAGCCTGATAAAGTTACCTGGCTTCCTACGTCTGCTATTCTTAATTCACCGCATGTGTGTGACCTATACATAGTTATATGTTTTGTTGCTTAATGTACTTATAATCTGAATTGATAAGGTTGGTTATTAGGTGTATCACTCCTCAATTAAGCCACAAAGATACAATATATTTGAATTTGTCAAATATGAGCGGATTTTAATTATCAAGGATAATTGCATGCCCAAAACTCAACTTTTCGACGAGAATACTGTTTATAATGCGATGACTAAGTATATTGTCATCGATATGCTTATGTTCATGAAAAGCTCACCATTGACTCAAATTCAAGCTCCCATTTCGGAGGAGCTCATCGAGTTTGAGAAACGGTTTAAGTCTTCCATGAAATCTCATATCCCACTCCTCAATAAAATCACATATTATATTGTACAAAGAAAAGGCAAGCAACTCCGCCCGATTCTTGTATTCTTAAGCGCCAAAGCCTGGGGCAATATCACTGAATCTTCCTATCATGCCGCATCTCTAGTTGAGATTTTGCACACAGGTACACTTGTACATGACGATGTGGTTGACGACTCATACCAACGCCGTGGGTTCTTTTCAGTAAATGCTTTGTGGAAAAATAAGATAGCCGTATTGGTTGGTGATTATTTTTTAGCACAAGGTCTGATTCTGGCTTTAGAAAATCACGAATATGATTTATTGCAGATTTTAACTGGCGCGATCAAGCAAATGAGTGAAGGAGAAATTCTACAAATTGAAAAAGCCCGTCGCCTTGATATAGAAGAAGATATCTACTACGATATCATCAAACAAAAAACAGCTTCACTTATCGCAGCAGCTTGTAGTGCTGGTGCCGCTTCTTCATCAAAAGATCCTTTAGCTAGGGATACCATGCTACAGTTTGGAGAATCGCTTGGGATTGCTTTTCAAATCAAAGATGATCTGTTCGATTATGGATCTGAAGCCATTGGCAAACCTAAAGGCATAGATATCAAAGAAAAGAAAATGACCCTACCCTTAATTTATGCACTCTCTCAAGCTCAACGATCTGAAAAGAATGCCATCATTAATATGATTAAAAGGAAAAGCACCGATCCAAAGGTGATTAGAGATGTCATTCAGTTTGTCAAAAACCACAAAGGTTTAGAATATGCAGAGTCTGCCATGCATGAGTACAAGAATAAAACTTTGGAGATTTTGAATGTTCTCCCTAATTCTGATTCTAAAGAGGCTTTAAGGCATCTCGTAAGCTATGTTGTGGAGCGTAAAAAATGAAGCATTTTTTGCTTTGCAAAAAATGGTTTTAGGATTTTAAGGCATTAAGGCTTTATGGTGAAAACAATGGAGTTGAATTTTAAATCATCCTCGCAGAAATAATATTTCAATTATTTATTTTATTAATAAAACACTGCTTCAATAGTTTTAAACCTGAAAGCTTAAAGAGCAAATATCTAGGATAATGTATTGCGCTTTAACCACCAAAATAAAATCACTCCACAACCAACACCTTCTTCATCACCACACCCTCAACCGTTTCTATCTTCAACCAACACAAACCGGTATAGCCTTTTAGCGACAGGTCACATTGCAAACTTTGCGGACGACGCTCTTGTAGCAACCGACCATCTAATCCCAATACCTTCACTTGGGTTATCAACTGATCTGAGCTTATGCGCAGTTGATCAAAGGTCGGGTTGGGGTGAATGCTTACGGTAGCTTGAGTTTTTTCTATGTTCTGGCTATGTGAAAGTATTTTAATTTCTGTTTTGGTTTTATTGGTGATAATCGGAAAATTGAAATCAAAATAGATTGCTGCTTGATTTTCAAAACTGTCTCCTATCGATAAGGTTGGCAGTGTCTTTATCTTAAAAACGAGGTATCCATCATTGTTGTCATCGTCGAAAGGAAGATATATATTCTCAAAAATAAACTCTACCGTATTGTCCCTAATGCGGGTGTCCATATCATGACTAGATTCTACAACGACCAAACTGGAAATATCAAAGCGCGATACATCAATATTGTCTTTGACAACAATGTTAACAGCCTCAGCTGATCCCGTATTTTCAAAGCGGATCATATAATGTACATACTCACCGATAAGTTCTTCAGGTATGCTTTGTCCCTGCAGACACCTTTTATCATTGGGATCATAAGAGTTGACTACAATTTGTTCTAGATCAAATCTGTTATCAATAGGTCTAAGATCATTATCAAAATAATTGGCAGCGACAAAATTAAGGACATCTCCATTATTGAGCGATGGGTCATCCATAGGACTGTTGAGCTTAAGCGTGACATAGATTTCTCTTTTTTCGAAAGGAATTAAATCCATGTATTCCCATTGTAAGGAAGAATTAAGCTGTAGATCAACTTCAGGATCTGCAGATACAAACGAAAGATAATTGGATTGGTAATAAAAATCTATTTTTCCAGAAGCCGCAGTTGTCCCTTTATTTTTAAATATAATCTTATAATCGGCATCAAAACCAGGACGCGCAACTCCTAGGGGTATAATACTAATTTCTACATCTTTGATCACTACATTAGGAGAGATGCAGAAATCTTGGATAACGGGATCTTGACCAGCAGGCAGATCAATGGTATGATTTTCTGGCGTAATATTAAAGTAATTGGCATTTTCAAAATCAGGTGTAATTGTATATCTTCCTTCCTGCAGTGGAATGAAATATTTACCTGAATTATTAGAAATAAAAGTGCCCTCCGTATTATCATTGTCATTTTTAATATGAAAACTGATATGAGGTAAGGCTAATGGATTTTCTTGACAAGCTGATGCGTCAATATCAAAGTAAGTAGTTCCTTCTAAGGTATAAAATTCTCCACCAGGATTAAAAGAGCAATAGGAATTAACCACGCACTCCGTGAGATTCGCTTCCTCAATAAGATCTTGAATATCTACCTGTTGATCATCATCAGCGCAGATGTATTTGAGGTTGGGGTTACCATGAAATGCTAGAATATTTTCACTACTTCCATTTTTTATATTCAATGATGTAAGATTACTATTATCATGACACCATAATGCCATTAGTTGAGTTTGTTTTTCTAGGTCCAATGCTCGCAGATTATTACTAAAACACCATAACAATACGAGCCTAGTTTGTTTATCCAGATCTAATTCCGTGAGGTTATTATTAGAACATCTTAATTCTGTGAGTTGAGTTTGTTTTTCCAGATTTAATGCTGTCAGATTATTATTTTGACACCATAATTCTCTGAGTTCAATTTGGTTTTCTAGATTTAATGTCGTCAAATTATTGTCATGACACCATATTTCTATGAGTTCACTTTGTTTTTCCAGATTTAATGCTGTCAAATTATTGTCATGACACCATAAATTCGTGAGCAAAGTTTGATTTTCCAAATTCAATGATGTGAGGAAATTATCACTACACTGAAATTCTGTGAGTAACGTTAGCTTTTCTATATTCAATGATTTGAGCCTATTATAACGACAATTTAAAATTTTTAAATTCACGAACGCTTCAATTCCATCCAAGGAATTAATAGAAAATGAACCACTAAAAGGACCTCTGACATCAAGTTCCTCAATAGCTTCTGCTTCCAAAATTTGTATTTCTCCATCTCCATTGGTGTCGACACCTTCTATTATGAGTTTTTCTTTAAATCTAGGATCTGGAATATCAACGATTTGGGAGAATACACTAAAATGTAAAATAATAAAAAGGAAAGTGCTTATAGATCCTTGCATGATTTTATCTTTTATGTAAATATGCTAGAAATGGTTAGGACTAGATGTTAAAAAAAAATTCTAAATAGATCCACTAGAAAAAATATATGATAATTAATAAAAACCAATATAGGATCAAGTTCAGTTAAATTGATTAAATGTTCAATATCAATCAAACATCGTACTGTTCTAGTCTACTAGAAATTAAACAAACCTATTTAGATGCATTCGTTTTAATACTAAATAGTTTAAAACAGATGATGTCTTATTGAAGAGTTATTTATCTGTCTTCATTAGGATTTTTGATGCGCTTGCTCTTTTAAATAGCGCTTTCTACTTTGGGCGTATTTTTTATACTCAGGATGATCATAACCAGACTTTACAAAACGATCATAATATCTTATCGCAATATTCTTATCCTTATAATAAACATCGGCGGCTCGACCTAAGTAAAAAAGCACCAAAGGGTCTTTGCCATATTTATAAGCATCTTGGTAGTGTTCAATGGCTATTTTTAAATCATCTTGCTCATTAAAAATTTTAGCCAAATTTCTGTGATACAAATCTACATTATCAGAAATGCCTTCATCCAAAGCTTTTTGAAAATGGTGAATGGCATACTCAGTGCTGTCTAATTTTGAATACGCTGTAGCTAAATAATAGTGTGAATGTTCGTTATGCCCAGGATCCGTAATTGATTTAAACAAATAAGGAATTGACTTTTCAAACGAATCAATTTGGATATAAGAATAACCCAACATTTTATTATAGTAAGGTTTTAAATCAACCCGACCTGAAATACGTTTAAGATAATACACCGTACTGTCATAATCTTTTTGTTTATACTTACTTGTTGCCAATAGTTGATGGAAGTTAATGTTTAATGTATCCAACAAAATACCTGCACGCAACAAACTATCCGCTTCAGTATATTGTTGATTATTCAAAAACATTTCTGAGATGCCTTTTATAGTAAATAAGTCTCTGGGATTTCTTTTATAAGCTTTTGCATAAAACTTAAAAGCATCTATTTTTAAGCCCGCTGAATTAAATTGTTGTGCTAATTTTCTATAGTAAATTGCATTATCGGGAAACATTTTATTCAACTTATAATAATACTTTATTGCTTTAGGCGTGTTATTTTCTTGTTCGTAAATGGTTGCCAATTGCGTGCGTGCTAACCTGTTGGTCGTATCCCTTTTTTCAAGCGCTAAAAAAAGTTGTCGTGCTTTAGGAATCTCCCCCATTTTGTATGCAGACAAACCTGCTTTCTCGTAACTTTCAATATCAGAGGAGTCTATGGCCAAACACTTTTCATAAAGATTTAAGGCAGTTGAATAATCTTGTATGTTGTAAAGATCTAGCGCTGATTCTTTTAAACTGTCTATCTGTGCTTCTGCAAAGAAAACAAACATGCATAACCCGTATACTAAAAATAGCTTTTTCATATATCCTATTAAGATGCAGATAAATTCATAAGTGGTGTATGAATAATAAATTAATTGTGAGATTAAACAATAAAGTATGGATCTTTTTAGTTGTTATTAAAAAATCAGTTATTATGAAATTTATTACCGTACTACTTTTACTTGCTGCTTTTAGCACAGAACCCCCTGCCGATTTTAAAACACTAATTGGCAAAAAGAACCTTAAGAAATTCCAAAAAGATTATTCGTATATCCCATCTGGTACAATAAAATACGATGACAAAAAAATAAGTGTTGCAGGATTTTTTATGCATCAGACCGAGGTTAGTAATTTAGATTACAGAGAATTTTTACAAGATGTAAAAAAAATTGGGGACAATACATTATTAGAAAAAGTGGATTTTATTCAGAATGATTCTGATCAAAAATCCATCTACAAAACATACCATAATCATCCAGCATTTAACGATTATCCGGTTTTCAATATCAGCCATTTTGCTGCCAAAGAATATTGCAAATGGTTAGAAACTAAATTATCAAAAGAATATGAAATTAATGTAAATGACATCCAAGTAAGATTACCTTCAAGAGCTGAATGGACATATGCCGCTAAAGGTGGACGTGATTTGGCACCATATCCTTGGGAAGGTTATTATACTAGAAATGCAAACGGAAAAGTGCTCGCAAATTTTAATAGTGACATTGGTACACATAATATCACATTAAATCAAGAGACTGGAGAATATGAAATTGTAAATGATCCAGCTGAAGATGTCAATAAAATGGCTGCACCCGTTAAAACATACTATCCAAATGAATATGGCCTATTTAATATGAGTGGCAATGCTTCTGAAATGGTAAACGAAGAAGGAATTGCAATGGGTGGGTCATGGATGTCAACAGGTTATGACATTAGAGTAACATCTGAGTATAAATACACAAAAGCCAATGCTCAAGTTGGTTTCAGACCAATTGTTTCTTTTAGATCTTAATAAAAATATAAGCTTAAACAAAAGTTTGTATGAGCAGATGTTAAAATCAAAGCCGCTAAGATTAAAATTAGCGGCTTTGTGCTTACATTAGGGCTTAAGCACAGAACTATTGAATATATATAAACACATTAAAGCTCAAAAGAAAGAAGGTAAAAAGGGTTTTGCTGTTCTTATTGACCCAGACAAATGTCATGGTAAGCAATTAGAAAAACTAATGCAACTTTCCCTAGATGCTCATATTGACTATTTTCTGATTGGTGGTAGTTTAATGTCTCAAGACAATCTTTCTAAAACAATAAGGCAACTCAAAACACAAGAAACTATTCCTTGCTTGCTTTTTCCTGGCAGCACATTTCAAATTGATAGCGAAGCTGATGCCTTAATGTACTTATCTGTCATCTCAGGTAGAAATCCAGACTTGTTGATTGGAAGACACGTAGAGTCAGCACCCATAATCTTACAGTCAGGTTTAGAAACAATTTCAACTGGTTATATGCTGATAGATGGCGGCCGCACAACTGCTGTCAATTACATGAGCAACACAATGCCTATTCCTTATGATAAGGATCAGATTGCCGTAGCGACGGCTTTGGCTGGCGCATTCCTGGGTATGCAAATGATTTATTTAGAAGCCGGCAGTGGGGCTTATAAATCTGTTTCGCCTTCAATGATAAAAGCCGTAAAAGATCAATTGACTATTCCGCTCATAGTAGGTGGCGGTATAAAGACTCCGGAAGACGCTTATGAAAAAGTGAGCGCAGGAGCAGACATCATTGTGGTAGGCAATGCCATCGAAAAAGACCCTGAACTAATTATCGATATGTCCTCTAGTATCCACTCAGTAAACACACTCGTTTAATGCTAGAAGGTTTAATTATTCGTTCGACAGGAAGCTGGTATGAGGTCAAGATGAAAGACGGAAATATTATGCAATGCAGGATGGTTGGTAAATTTAGGTTGGATGGTAAAAAACTAACTAACCCTGTGGCTGTAGGTGACAATGTTTTGGTAGAAAAAGAAGAAGGTCAAGACACCGGATTAATAAAAGAGATTGTCGACAGAAAGAATTATGTCATTCGTCAATCTCCACGTAAAAAACATTTCTTACATATCATTGCCGCTAACATAGATCAGGCCATTCTTATCGTCACCATTGTTGATCCCAAACTTAAACAAGGATTTATAGATCGCTTTGTTTTGATGACGGAAACTTACGATATTCCTGTGCACGTTTTTTTCAACAAAGGAGATCTCTACACAGACGAGGATTTAGAAACATTTCAAATGCTCAAAGAGATTTATGAAAAGGTGGGTTATAAATGTTATCTCGTTTCTGCTGCAGACAAAAAAGGCATCCATCAAATAGAAGATTTGATTCAAGGCAAAACGACTTTATTTAGCGGACAATCGGGTGTCGGAAAATCCTCTCTTATAAATATTATAAATCCCAATTTGGATCTCAAAACAAAAGTGATTTCCGGATATACTGGCAAGGGACAGCATACCACAACTTTTGCAGAAATGTATGAGTTGGATAACAATACGAAAATTATAGATACGCCAGGTATTAAAACACTAAGTTACAATCACCTTGAGGTACAAGATGTCGCACATAATTTTAAAGAGTTTTTTGAGGCTTCCGCCGAATGTAAGTTTGACGATTGTGTCCACAGAAACGAACCTCATTGTGCCGTAAAAGAAAAAATTGAAAAAGGAGAAATTAGTGAACTTAGGTACCAAAACTATTTACAAATTATAGAAGAGATTGAGGACCAAAATTATTGGGAGCGGAATACTGCGTATTGATAAACGAGGTGTCGAGGGACCAGGGCATCAAGGTTTCATAGGGTTACGTAGGGTTACGTAGGGTTACGAACATTCAATAATAATCAGGTCTGTAAGAAATTAAATTGGGGGCTTTAATAAGTTGTGTTGGTGTAAATTTGGTATACTTCTTTATCGTTTTAATAAAATGACTTTGGTCAGTATAATTATATTTATCTACATAGTATTGCCAATCTGGATTTTGGTTAAGGTGAATTTCCTCCACTGCTGCCTTATATTTTCTAAGACTCAAAAAAGCTTTAGGCGTAAGGCCTGTCTCCTTTTTCACATATCTTTCAAGAGTAGAAATCGAATATCCTGTCTTACTAAGTATCGCAGGAATTCCTTCACTTAGAGGTAGGTTATACAGCATCTCTATAATAAAACCATTGAAGTTTTTATCTACGTTTTTTAAAAAGAATGAATTTAAAATATTACAACTTTCAGAGTCATCTTTATCTAACAACTCTCTTTCTAGTTTCTTAACATCATCGCCAAATAATTCGTTTAGATAACAAATCGAATTTCCCATCAATTGCTTACTAGATAGTTTTACAAAGGGAAGTAGAGAAGATAATGATCTGGGCTTGAATTGAACTATAATAAATTGCTCAAGATTTCGAGAATCAAAAAGAAAATTACTTTTAATATGGCTCGCTAGAATGCTTTTATTAGTCTTATAAGTCTTTCCCAAATAGGTATAACTTAACCAACCTTTTAGAATTAAGATAATTTCTGGACGGACACCTGGATACCCATAAACCTGAGAGGCAGAAGAAAATAACTTACTCGAATCTTTAACAATCCAATAATGATTGATGTGATTTTCTAATTCCTTAAGCTTTGGAAATATCTTCATGTTTATTTGTAAAAGAGATCGTTATTCCTCAGCTCCAGCTGTGGAATCTGTGCATCTAATGCTCTGCTTTATAGTTTTCCATAGCAGAGCTATGTGTACGTACAATCGCAGACTGGAGCCAACGATTATTGTTTTTTTGTAAAAGACCTCAGCTCCAGGTTTCTAGGGTGTCAAAGGGAACCAAGGGTGTATAATCCTGAAATAAATTTACAGATTAATCTAATGAACTGTATTAGATTGTCCATTACCCTATTTTATAACCGTAAAACATTCAATAATAATCAGGTCTGTATCAAACCAAAATTTACAGCATATAAATTTTCCTCAACCATAAGCAAAGAATATCCATCTCCAGTTGGATTAAATTAGGAATACTATATCACTAAAACAAAACTTACTCTTTTTTATCGCGCAATTACTATTCTTTCTACTATCTTCTGTCCCGTTTTATTGTCTTTAATTTCTAAGAGATATGTACCTGTTGGTATCAAGTTTACTTTAATTTGTGTTGAATTAGCTTTTGTTTGAATGCGCTTTCCTTCCAAATCATACAAAGACACATTATAATTTAATTGCCCATCCGAATCAATGTTAATAACATCAGCTGCAGGATTGGGATAGATGTTAAATGTGGTATTTGTTAATTCATGTGTAGAGGAAATCAAATCCATTCCATCACAATCTTCATCTATGCCATTGTTTGGAATCTCTATGGCATCAGGATTTACATTCGGATCAGCGTCATCGCAATCTTCTGATAAAACATATCCATCTTCATCTAAGTCGTCATCTAATGTTATAGCATTGCAATCATCATCTATCCCATTATAAGGTTCTTCCGATTGATCGGGATTTACATTCGGATCAACGTCATCACAATCCTCAGCTAAAACATATCCATCTTGATCTAAGTCGTCATCTAATGTTGTAGCATTACAATCATCATCTATCCCATTATAAGGTTCCTCTGTTTGATCTGGATTTACATTCGGATTAGTGTCATCACAATCTTCTGCTAAAACATATCCATCTTCATCTAAGTCGTCATCTAGTGTAGCCGAATTACAATCATCATCTATGCCGTTATAAGGTTGCTCTGTTTGATCTGGATTTACATTCGGATTAACGTCATCACAATCTTCTGCTAAAATATATCCATCTTGATCTAAGTCATCATCTAATGTTGCGGTATTACAATCATCATCAATCCCATTGTAAGGAGCTTCAGTTTGATCTGGATGTATATTCGGATTAGTGTCATCGCAATCTTGATCCTCAGGATAGCCATCAGCATCAAGGTCAGTCCAGAGGCAGCCAAATGTGAGCATCCCATTGTCGGTTTGCAATGTTTCTCCACCGCAATCATTTTTATCGGTAACAACAATTAATACATCTGGAAAATCAGAATCAAAGTGTCCACTAAATTCTATTCTACAATCATCTATAGCTGCTATTGCGGCACCTGTTGTCCCTGCGTCTCTATTATATAAATAAACTGAAATTCTAGCTTCCCATAAACCAAAATCATAATTTTGACAGAATTCAAAAAAATAAGGAGCTCCTACCAGAAAATCTCGAACATAATAAGATTCGTTGGACCATACTTCCCAAGTCGCTTCATAGATTTCTCCACCACAAGTTGCACTTTCAGAAAAGCTTACATAAGGACCTCCATTATATTCGATACAATCATCAATTTCCGAAGATTCTCCATCGCAGTTATCATCTATACCATTGTTAGGAATTTCAGTAGCACCTGGATAGACATCGGGGTTGGTATCATCACAATCATCTTCAAGTGAAAATCCATCACCATCAGCATCGTCTTCATCTATTGTTCCATCACAATCATCATCTACGCCATTATCATAATTTTCTAATGCACCAGGATATATTTCAGGATCATTGTCATCGCAATCATCCTCAAGTGAAAATCCATCACCATCTTGATCATCGTCTAAGGTGGATGGGTCACAATCATCGTCTAAGCCATTAAATAAAACTTCTTCTTGTTCAGGGTTAACCTCCGGATTATTATCATCACAGTCTACATCACTTAAATAACCATCACCATCAATATCTTCTAGAATACAAGACATAATTGGTGTTCCATTAGGCATAATATCTAGATCACAAGTCGCCGCATCATCAACATTGATTAATACAGTATTGTATGGTTCAGTATGTTGATAGGTAAACTCATAAGTACAAGTATCTAATGTCCCAAGAATATTACCAAGCTCTCTTGTATCATAATTGTATTGATACAAACTGATGCGCGGACTCCAAGTAGATGCATCAAATCCATCACAGATACTGAATGAATATCTGACGCCATCATTAAGTGGAATGAGGGTACTGAATTTTCTTGTTACTGTATTCAAGGTATCTGGAATGGTGCAATCCAAATTTGAAACGAAAAAATGCCACAGATTAAACGAGACTGTAGGCGTTTCGCAAGCATCAATGGTAAGCTCTTCTCCATCACAATCATCATCTATACCGTTGTTTGCATATTCAATTGCTCCAGGGTTAACATTAGGATTCACATCATCACAGTCTTCTGGAAATGGAAAACCATCGCCGTCACCATCTAGCTCGTCAATCAGTCCATTACAGTTATCATCTAATCCGTTTTGATAATTTTCTTGAGCGCCAGGATAAATCAAAGGGTTGTTATCATCACAATCTTCTGGAACTTCAAAACCATCTTGATCTCCATCAGTATCTGATGTCTCTGCGTTGCAATCGTCATCTATCAAATTAAATGGGATTTCTGTCTGGCCTGAATTAATAAATGGATTGTCGTCGTCACAATCTGTATAATCCGGATAACCGTCTTGATCTTGATCTCTTCCTGTGCATCCCATTGTGGGTTTACCATTTGAATATAAATTCACAGCTTCACAATTATCTGCTTCTTGGACAATCAATAAAAGTGACTGCTGCACATCTAAAGGCTGATCTATGGCAAATTGAATTCTACAATCATATACTTGATTAAGTATAGTACTAATCTCCTGATTTGCTTCATTGTAGATTACAACACTGATCTTGGCACTCCAATTAGTAGCATCATATAATTCACAATGATCAAAGTAATACTCTATACCCAAATCTAGATTGTCGAGCTGAAAAACCTGCCCTGGAAACACTTGAAAATTATCTGCGCGTAATGGTTCATCTAAACAATCTATAGATTGATTAAAGAAATTTATTCTGTCATTATCTGGATTTATACATATGACTTCTGTCGCGTCTTCACCATCACAATCTTCGTCAATACCATTATTCACAATATCAAAAGCCCCTGGAAATATTTGAGGATTATTGTCGTCGCAATCTTCATTTTCTAAAAACCCATCACCGTCATTATCGAGGATATCTACTAGCCCATCACAGTTTTCATCAATATTATTATTGGGTATTTCTGTAGCGTCTGGATTGATCAATGGATTATTATCATCACAATCCACATCTGTTGTAAATCCGTCTCCATCTAAATCAGATAATTCTATTCCTATCGAATCGAGGATACCATTTCCATAATTAAAAAAACTACAACTGGCTGAAGTATCAAGACGCACAGTTCTCAACATATAATAACTCTGCCCATTAAGCGGTGCGTTGTCCAAAAAAGTGGTGTCTGCAATAGGTTCGTCATTGATCAAAACGAAGTCATCATCTAGCGTAGGAGCACGGTATATGTTTACGCCTAAAATATCTTCTGTTGGGTTTTCCCAATTTAGTTTTACTGTTTGACTATCTGCCGTAAGTTGCATAGAAGATGCTGGCTCAACAATATGAAGTGTAAGTGTAGGATCGCCCCACAATGTCAAAGAGACTTCATTTGAATGGTTGAAAGAAAAGGCTACGTAATTTCCACCATCGAAATCATTATTGTTTGCCCCTTGTCTGTGGCAATACCCAAATGTTTCTCCAGATTGCAGGTATTGTGTAGGCATATTATATACACCCCAGGTTGTCCCCAATGTGGGACTCTTTGAAGCTAATGGCGCATTCATTAAATTATTAGGATATGTCCAATTGCCTATATTGCTTGCCGCGAAACTTGCAAATGCCAATTGCATGGAATCGTTTTTGAAATTGGTAGAAGAAATCCTTCCATTTATCCATTGTCCACCAGGAGCACCAAAACCATTTACACTGCCGTATAAATAAGAATCTAAAGCCAATTCTGTATCCGGTTGTTTGTTTTCAGTTTGCGTCAGGCGTTTACCTTTCTGCGCGTTTTCAGAAAGCAGAAACAAATTTCTATGCATCCTATTGGGAAAGGCTGCACTATTCCAATGAAGGAAATAATCATTATTAAAACTTATCTGATGTTTTCTGAATCTAATGTTTTTCTCAAGGTAACGTTGATACAATTCGTAAGGCTCTTCATCAAATATTGTAAGGTTTTCAAAATAAATTCTTCCGACTTCTAACTCTGCTTTTGAAGGCAGTATCGTGTGATCATATTTTCCATCACCTATGAGATTTTCATGAATCGGGTACGTGTTAATGGTATCTATCGCAAAAAAATCTGTCCATTGGTAATCCATATCGGCATAAAAGCCATCTGCAATCCATGCACCTGTGTGATAACCATGTCCATCTGGTGCAGAAACAACACCACTGACAGGTCTTGCCACATCGCCCATTATAAACAAAGATCTTAAATCTGGAGTTTCAAGATAAATTTGTCTTATTTTTTCTTTTACTTCAAAGTCTTTTTCATCTGGACTAACCAAAAGCAACTGCACAGACCATCCATCACCAATCAATGTCTTTTTATATTCTTCAAAAATGGATTGTATTAGTGGATATAAGTTATTGTCCATAACCACAAGGACCGTTCCTTTTTGCTCAACATGATTAAGTTCTATGCCGGCAAACACAACTGTCTTTGGGTCTCCCGAAATGGCAAATCGTTGTCTGAAAGTTAAGTAACGTGGTATACCTTTTTGATAATTTTGAATGGTAAATACATCACCTGAAATCAGCTCAAAATCCGCAAGACTTTGACCCTGAGCGTTTTTTTCAAGATAATAAAATTCATCCTCAGGCTCATTTACCTCTGGCATGGTTAAGCTTAAAGACTTGGTGTTCTCATCGTAATTAAACGCGTCGAGGCCACCATAAAAGTCACCATACCATACATCCAATGTACTCTGAGATTGGCATATCATTGTCCCACAAAAAAGACAAACAAGAACTAAGATATTCTTCATGTAAATGAAAACTAAAAGTGAATTGATCAGAACTCACTGTTAATATATTACTTATTTGTTTGTTCTATGGAAGCTTAATTTAAATAATTGCCAAAAGATTATTCTTTAGATGGATAATTAAAAGTGTCAGGTCTTGATTCTGTATTTGAAAGTTATTGTTTTGTTTTTTCTGTTCATGCAAAAACCACACAGAAAATTAATCAATTTACTTGACAAATAAAGTAAAGTAACTTATTTTTATGTATGTATGTCGAAGAGTCAAAATCTAATAAAGATGTAAAGGTTACAATTGAGCTAGTTCTAAATTTAGAAACAGAAAACACTTCTAAATTTGGTTTTGATTGGTCAGAAGAAATTGAATATGAAATTTATAAGTTAATTATACCAAAAACTGGGGAAATTCTTGGACTCGTATCACTAGATAGGGTTTTTGAAGAATTGAGAATTGAGATCAGACTACTAGAACTTTCTAAATCCAATATTGGTGCCTCAAAAAAATATGAAAAAGTAGCTGGAATTTTAATTGCACATTGCTGTAAACAATCAATTCAAAATGGATTTTTCGGTTTTGTTTCACTTATACCAAAAACAAAATTAATAAACCATTATAAGAAAGAATATGGGTTTCAACAGTTTGGAAAACACTTAGTTGTTGACTTAGATAAAAGTGAATTATTAATGAACAAATACTTATTAAATGAAAAAAATAAAAAGTAAAGAACACTCTTTACCACATCACGGATTAAGTAAGAAACAAAAAGAATCTGCAGATCAAGAATTAAAAAAATTAAGATTTGAGAGACTCAAACAAACGCGTTCTGAACAAAAAATTTATGCAGAACTCATAAGTCTAAAGTTCAATATCGTTGACTATCTTGAAAGTGGTATATTTTCAGAAAAATATCTATTTTCAGCTTTTCTAAAAAAATACGTCTCTATATTAGGAATATCAAGAAGGAAATTAGCAGATAATTTAGGAATACATGAATCTAAATTTTCTAGAATCATTAATAATAAAGAAAATCCTGGTGTTGGAATTTTATATAGAATAGAAGCACATTCAAATGGAATCTTAACAGCATCATTATTATGGCAAATTGTCACAAAAAAAATAGTTGTTGAAATTGAAAACAACAGTAAAGAAAAACGAAAGCAATCAAAAATGGTCAAAAACAAACTTAATTTAAAGATTGCATAATACTCCACTTTAGAAAATGAATAATTTACCCAACTTTAATACATAAAAAGAACTGTATACTTTATTTCGGCTGCAATTTTAAACCAACATAAAAAGTCCTCGGTTGCGCAGGACCATAAACAAAGTTGCTGTCTCGATTTTTACCAATATCAAAATCATCTTGATAGGCATCAAAGATATTTTTAACTCCTGCATAGAGCTCCCAATTTACTTCCACAGAGGGTATAGAAAAATCATAAGATGTCTTTAGACTTACCTCCGAAAAAGTTGGAGAATCTATTATTTCATCTACTGTCTGATTGGGCGCACCCGCAAAATGTGGCACCTTCATACTCCCTGTGAAAACATAATTTAATGTTGTATTCCATCTAGCGGAGGGTGTAAGTGTCAGTAAGGCAAATCCATAATGATTAGGCGTTCGTATAAACTGACGGATCCCCTCTAGTTCATCTATGTATTCTACGAGATTATCATATTTAGCATTCTGCAATGTAAAACCTGCTTCCAGTTGAATTTGCTTGTTGTAATTCCCTCTTAATTCTAAAGTAAAACCTTTTACAGTCGCACCATCACCATTTTGTTTTTCAAATTGTTCACCAAATTCATCCTCACCTATTGGTTGCAAAATAAATGCATCTGTCAATTGGTTGTGAAAAGTTTCTAATGTAAATCCAATGATATAATTTTCCATAGGTTTATCATAATTTATTGAAGCACTTAAGCTTCTTGATGACTCATGTAACAAATTTGGGTCGAGCGTAACACGTGATACACCTCCGCCAGCAAAAGCAATATGCAAATCAGTATCCAAGACTTGTGGTGCTCTAAATCCAGTGCCATAATTAAACCTCAACTGTACGTTCTCTTTGTACTTGTAAAGTAAAGATGCGCGTGGATTGAGAATGAGGTTTTCCATAAGATTATGTTTATCTAAACGGAGCCCAGATAATAGTGTCGTATTAGGTAATAGTTCCCAATCGCTTTGTAAAAACAAACCTGTGTTTTTCGTTTGCTGATCTATCAAATAGCTATAGGCGGGTATCTCGTCTAATACATCATCATAGATATACTCTAAGCCCAATGTCAAAACATTTGAGCCAGAGATAAACTTATTAATTTTATTATTCAATTGGACCCCCGTATTAAGTGTTGTTACTTCCGATGTACCATAAGGAGGATTACTTAAAAAAGTTTGATACTCTTGAGTTCCTTTCTCAGGGGCAATGCCAGTATAGTGATCCCTACTAGTGTGTTGCCATGCTAAATAAGTAATCAACGAACTTTTATCATTATTAAAATTAATCTGATGATCTGCATTAGCCATCCAGATATTATGTTTTCTTTCTTCAGCCTGTTCTGTCAAAAAAGCAGGCTTATCAACCCTCTCTCCTCCGTACCTGTATTCTTGTATATTACTCAGACTAAATTCTAATTTTTGATTCTCTGTAGGGATAAAGAAAAAGTTAGTAGCCAATGAAGTATTATTAATTTCTGGGATTTCAGAAAAATTATCTCCGTTATGATCATAGAGTCCACGCTCCCGATGACTAAACAATAATGAAAGACCAGAATTTTTTTGATCAGAGACTATCGTTGTATTTCCATTGAATAGATGATCGCTTGTTGTTCCACCTATATTCTGATAAGTGTAATCTATAGTGTAACTATTCGTTTTAGGAATTTTAGTAATAACGTTCACCGTTCCGCCGATAGCACTTGATCCATACAAAGATGAGCCTCCGCCTCTAACCACTTCTATCCTTTGGATCATATTAGACGGAATTTGCTCAAGACCATACAGCCCTGTAAGCGGGCTAAAGATAGGGCGTCCATTTATTAATATTTGGGAATAAGATCCAGAGAGTCCGTTCATTCGGAGTTGCGTATAATTACACGTCTGGCAATCTGTTTCTACACGTAAACCAGGCTGAAACTTAAGGCCTTCTGAAAGGTTACAGGCCTGAATATTCTCTAGGGTTTGGCTATTCACAACATTGACGATAACTGGAGAATTTGTTTGTCTCTTAAAAGTTTTTGTTCCAGTGATAACTATATCCTCTAAGTGCAAAGCGGTTTCAGCCAATGAAAAATCAACATTTATCTGCTGATTACTGCCATCTATAACAATGGCTTTTGAGATTGTTTCACAGCCCATAAATGAAGCATTGATATTCCATTTGCCGAAAGGCACATCTTCAATAGAGTACATGCCTCTGCTATTTGTATAAGTCCCGTAGCTTGTTGATTCTATAGAGACCTGCACAAACTCTGCCAAGTCACCATCTAACAAAACCTTACCTTTAATGGAGCCCGCTTGTGCAAAAAAGGAAGCGGTAAAGCTCAATTGAAATATACATATAAAAAGCGCCTTCATATAAGAGTATAATTTAGAAACACACACAAAGTTAGATTAATCTAACAATATTTGTGTGATAAATCTTATTTTTATACAAAAGTCCTTCTATGCCTTCGAGTACGAAAGAAAATTATATCAAAGCACTCTATTACTTGCATCTTGAAAATGAAAAGATTTCACTCTCTGATTTGGGTAAAGTCCTAAAGGTAAGTAAGCCAACAGCCAATGATATGATAAAAAAATTGGTCGTTGAAGGACTTGTAAAAAGTGAAAAATATAAACCTATTAAGATAACTCGTAAAGGAAAAAAGGTTGCAGCCCAGATTATCCGTAAACATCGTTTATCAGAAATGTTTCTCGCCAAGGTTATGAATTTTGGTTGGGAAGAAGTACATGACATTGCAGAAGAGCTGGAACATATTCATATAGATAAATTTTTTGATAGAATGGATGAATTATTAGGATTTCCATCTGTCGATCCTCATGGTTCGCCCATACCAGACAAGAATGGCAATATCATTAAACCAGAATACAAAACGCTATCCGTAATTCCTGCAGGAAAAAAAGTTGTATTGCGGGCATTGAAAAACAGCTCTGCAAAATTGCTCTTGTTTTTAAACAAAAAAGATATTCAGTTAAGTACAAAATTGGAAGTAAAACAAATCGAGGATTTTGATGGCACATACTTAGTGTCCTATGATGACCACTCAGAAGTTGCCTTAAGTCAATCCGTCTGCGAGCACCTCCTCGTCGAAGAAGTATAGCAAGAACGGTTCTAGAGAATTAGGGATTAGGGAATTAGGGAATTAGGGAATTAGGGAATTAGGGAATTAGGGAAAAATTATTAACACTAAAAAAAACACCCTGAATACTAAAAAACAAAATGTGGGAATAAAACTCAACTTTAAACTCTCAATGCAAAAATATGACTACAAATAAAACATCGCACTCTCCCTTTTCATAGTTTATAATTCTAAAAAAAAACAGTTCCATCTAAATTTTTATCACTTTTGAGGCATATATTCTGTTTCTATATTGAACTTGGATCAGATAAATACCTGACTCCATTTCTGATAGATCACAAGATATTTCAGCGCCTCTCACTTTTGACTTTAAAATTAATTGTTTATTGATAGAGTAAATCTTAAGTGTTCCAATTTCATTTTTCGTTTCTCCAGTCTCGATTTTTATTTGACCATTAGTAGGGTTTGGCATCACAATCATAGATTGTAAACTACTTGGCACGGGTTTGACAATACTACTTTGCAAACAATCAACATCATCCTCATCTAGCAGAGTAATATAAATAGTATGAATAGAATCACAACCCTGAGTAGAAGTTAAAAACGCCTCATATTCACCTGCTTGTGTAATACCATTATAATCCTCTCCTGGACAAAGTTGCACGTATTGTTCTGTTCTATAACTAGGATGAACTAATAATTCTAACGTTACCAAAGAGTCACAACCAAACTGATTTGTCGTTTCATTGATATAAGTACCTGTAGTAGTAAATCCTTCTACATTATCCCCTTCGCAAATTTCTATGCTAGTGAATATATCATTGGACTGATATACTTCCAGATTTAATATTCTAATTGAATCACAGCCTTCGACACTGTTGAAAGTATCCTCATAAATGCCACTGCTTATATATCCTTGAAAAGATTCTCCCTCACATATTTCGGCAATGATGATTTCTTGAGTTATAGGAATAACATTGAGAATAAGAACTCGGACAGAATCGCATCCGTCGGCACTAATGTAATTGTCTTCATAGGTTCCTGATAAATTATAGCCCTCATAACTTTCGCCTTCGCAGATACTGACCTTTTGTTCGGCATTGAGTTCATTGAGCACGGTAAGATTAATGGTTTTAACTCCATCGCAATCACCCTCTTGAATAGTTTCAAAATACGTACCTGTAGCAGAATAACCTAAAAAAGATTCCCCTTCACAAATAGTCATATTTATTTCTTCATCCAAATCTGGCAAAACGGTTAGATAAACAGCTGTACATGTTTCGGTGTCATTGGAGAAAAAGGAACCAGAGGTGGTTTGACCTTGATATGACTCTCCAGAACAGATTGTAACATTTTCAATGAGTTTGTCCCAAGGTGGCTTTACTTCAATGCTCAATCTAATTATAGAATCACAGCCTTCCACTGTTTGCAATCTTTTCGTTTTTTGGTAGAAGGTACTTTCATTTAGATTTTGATTTTCATAAACAACTCCTTCAAATTCTTCTCTGTCGCAAATTACAACTTCTATTTGCTCTTCATATTCTTGTTTGACGCTGAGATTGACAAATCTTATAGAATCACACCCGTCAGCAGAACGGAACACATCTCTATATCTACCTGTATACCTGTGTCCCCAGTAAGGACCACAAGATTCATAATCGACTTCTGTAACAATTGGTGTATCACAATGTTCTCTAATTATGGCTAGTGCAACATTAGTTTCGACAGGAGCATTTCTATCAAAATAAATACTAGCCTTGCTTCTTATACCTGTTCCATAACCGACTTCAGCTTTAGGTTTGATTCTATAACTGAACATTCCCTGAGAAGCTGCCAGATTGGTTGTGCTGTCAGGCAAAAGAATATTATCAAACTGTAAAGTCATTCTATTATTAAAATCAACATCGGCTTTATATAGATGGGAAGCTGATAAAATCTCGAGCGATTCAACATCAAGATTATGATCTATCTCATCTTTTATTACTACTGTGAACGCTGTGTCTGTTCCTGTGTTTTGGAACCTGATTTGATAATATTGATATTCATCAACATCAAAGTATCTGTCCTCAAAACCATTACTATTGAATAAACGGATGTCGTTAGGATCAAAAGCGCCTACGTTCTCTTGATAAAAACTTTCATATGTTTCCGCAGCCATGCAATAATTATCAACCACAGCCTCCACATTAATGCAGTGGGAATAGCCTAGTGGTGCATCACAAGAAATTACCGCAGTCATTATAATCTCCTTTTTCTCATTGATTGTTAGGTTACCCAAATCTAGTTGATATCTGTTATTACCCAAATCAGTAAAAGGGAGGTCAAAAGTGACCTGCTCATGGAATGCATCCGTCTCTACTAAAATTTCAGCCGCATTTGCGTCTTCTGTACCTTTGTTTGAAATATGAATAAAATACTCTGATTCGAAACATCTTCTCAATCTTAGATTGGAAATGTGGGCGGTAAGATCTGCACAATACATTTCTGTTTGTAAGCCTACATTTACATAGGTTTCTTGTCCTGTTATCGTTGTTGCAGAAAACTCAACCTGACAACTTTGCCATACAGAATTTTTTATCACTGGTGTAAGAGTCCATTCTCCTGATGGTAAATTAATCTCATAATGTCCATTTGTAACAAGCGCAAAAAACTTGAGGCCATTACCTTCAACTTTTATAAGGTCAACGGCATTGATGGCTTCTTCATTCAGAACATTACAATCTTCGTTTGTGTCTGCATAGACAACTCCTGTTATTTTACTATCAAAGTATTCTATATTGTCCATTCTGAACAATCCCTCCTCAGCTAATATATATTCTTCACCCTGAGAAGTAAATATGCTGTTTATCTTTTTTACTTCTATTTGCTCAACACCCTCTTTATAAAATACTGGCAAAGCGATAAAAGGCGATGAATAATCGCTTAGATAATAAAGTTGTTTCCTGTCTTCATTATAAACATTGTCTAGAATATATATAGAACTTGGTTTTGAAGTAGTGAATACCTTTCCTGCTGGAACAAATGGCAAATCAGTAAAGCTTTGACCAAAGTCCTGTGAAAGAGAAACTTGAAGACCATTCACTAAAACAAGATCTCCTTCTAAAGTGAAGCCTGATAAAAAAAAATTTCCAGGAAAGTTGCGGTGGTGCCTTCTTTGGAGATTACTTTTAGACAATGCTGTTATCTGACCAAATTGGGTAAATAAAACCTCCTCTTCGGTTCTTAGGTAGTTGTCAGAATTTATAGCTATATCACTTGTCATGCCATAGACATCAGAGGCAGTAACAAAAGGGAAGTCATCTGAAAAGACATATTCAGTTCTCCAATAGTCTCCATTGTTGGTACTGGTATAAATCAAGGTTGGATGATAGATAAAACAATCAGAACAGCCCACAAAAATTTGAGGATCAGGAAAAGAATGACCAACAGCCTTAATAACTAACTTTTCATTTTCTAAACTGATGATTTCGTATGGAAAATCTAGCGCCTGACCATTAGACAATGTATAATTTAAGGCTGTGAAAGATTCACCTTCATCATCGGATTGCAAAATTCTGTCGTTAGATATTACATATAACCTGTCACTTTCAGTAAGATCAAAATCTGCTATAGTATAATAATCTAAAATTAAATGCCAGGACAAACCTCTATCCATACTTTTGTATAGAAAATATTCTGATTGAGCGTACAGGACACCAGAAGTGCTCTGTCTTAGCTTTGTTATGTTTGCAATTTCTGTTGAGCTCTGATTTAGAATTACTTCTCTTTTACTAAAATCACCATCTCCATATTTGATGATAACAGCTCCGTTACCTATCCACAGATTCCCATCTATCATATAAGAATTAAAACGGACTTTTTGGTTTCTACCTTCATAAATGACATTAATTTCATTCGTGTTGAGATCTAAACTAGCTACCTTTGCATTATAATGTCCATTAGACCAGGCTTCAGATTTGTTTTGAGAAAATCTAAAATAAATCTTGTCTTTATGAGTGCCAATTATTTCTAGCTCCTGTCCTGGACTGTAAAATACTCTTTCAAAAGTTTCTCCATCGTCTTTGCTAACTTGTATACTAGAAGAATATTGGTCAGTTAAATTAAAATGATCTTCTTTATAAACTAGGTAATTGCTTTTGGAAATATATTTATCCCCTCCATTTTGAATAGAGATTGTCTCAATAGGATTCAATTGATTATCGAAGATTTGAAGTTCTTCTTTATTGACATCAATGATAATTCTATCATCCGTATACACTACAGAAAAACACTCATCGAAATCACAATTTTTATTAATAAACTCAGAAAATTGACCTGTAATCCCATCGTATCGAAACAAGCTATTATCTCGAGCCACAAAAATCTGGTCTTTAACTATCCAAGGCTCTGATGAGAATACTGTGTCCCCATTGATTTCTAAGGGCATCCATGTGTCATTAATTTGGAGGTGAACATAGTCCGCTTCATATAATACCAGTTGACCATTAGTTAATTGACCATGTTTTGCTCTAGAAGAATAACTATCTAGTTTATACAATGAAGGTGCAGGTACGGTATCCCATGTGATTCCCTCATTTCGAGTAACCACTATAGAGTTTTCATACTCATAAGAAAACGATCCATTTGAGTTTATTTGCACTTCAGGAAAGATTTTCTCTAGAATTGGGGATAGCTTAGTTACTGTAGCCATCTGAGCAACAAGCCAATTAGAACTTAGTAAAGCTGAGCATATTAAAAGAATTCTTAGGAAGTTCATATAAAAGGTTTAAAACGTTTTGTCTTATCTTTATTTCTTTACCCCTCTAGAGGTTACGATGGACGCTAGCTCGCTAGCGTGGCTTTAAGGCATTAGGGTTAGGGTTTTAGGGTTTGGTTACTGAATTTTGAAATATTATTAATCCAAATTATCAAAAAACAAAAATGTAACAAACTCTCTTCTAATACAAATAAGCTCACCCAAAACAAAACTCCCATTCATAATTTATATCTTATAATTCATAATTCCCAAAAGTTTACATGAAACTAGATTACCCTCATAAACAATAGAGCATATCCAAACAACACTCCCCCATTCATATCTTAAAGGAGGTAACAGGGCGACAAGGTATCATAGTATCATGGTGACAAGGAAATTCACACAGCGGATTATCCCCATTCATATCTTATAATTCATAATTCCCACCAGCCAACATGAAACGAATTAAACCTCCACATCAAAAGAGCCTATCCAAAAAAATCAAACCTCCTCCCCGTCAGATTTTGAACATTCTCCGTGATCTTTTCAATCGGCCAATCCCACCATTGCATATCAAGCAATTTCTCAATTTCCTCATCACTAAATCTTTTTCTTATTTCTTTTGCAGGATTACCACCTACAATAGCATACGGTTCAACGTCTTTAGTCACCACTGACTTTGTAGCTATAATAACACCATCTCCAATTTTTACACCGGGCATAATAGTAGCGCCAAATCCAATCCACACATCATTCCCAATTATTGTATCTCCTTTTGTTGGATAACTTTTTCCCTCCATTGCCTCAGACCAATCATCGCCAAATATTGCAAACGGATAAGTTGAGATGGCATCACTCAGATGATTAGCACCATTCATGATAAATAAGACATCCGAAGCAATCATACAAAATTTTCCTATTATAAGTTTATCGCCCACAAAAGGAAACAAATACTTTACATTCTTTTCAAAGTTTTCTACTGTTTCAAAATCGTCATAATACGTAAAATCACCAACAATGATATCGGGGTTTTTTACAACATTTTTCAGAAAACAAAGTCTATCATAATTGTCTAGGGGAAACTTTTTATTCTTATCTGGCACAAGAGATTTTTTATTGTATAAAAAATGGTTTTACGGTTTTAGGGCATTAGGGCGTGAAAAGCGCATCCAAAATAAAACTCCTATTCATAATTTATATCTTATAATTCATAATTCCAACAGCCAACATGAGGCAAATACATCTCCATCACAGAAAAGCTCATCCTAACACACACCCCCATTTTATATCTTATAATTCATAATTCCAACAGCCAACATGAAACAAATATATCTCCATCACAAAAAAGCTCATCCTAACACACACACCCATTTTATATCTTATAATTCATAATTCCAACAGCTAACATGAAACAAATACATCTCCATCACAGAAAAGCTCATCCTAACACACACACCCATTTATATCTTATAATTCATAATTCCAACAGCCAACATGAAACAAATATATCTCCATTACAAAAAAGCTCATCCTAACACACACCCCCATTTTATATCTTATAACTCATAATTCCAACAGCTAACATGAAACTAGATTATCTTCATAAACAATAGAGCCAATTCAAACAATACTCTCCCATTCATAAGTCACCTCACCCTCCTCCCCTTCCACTCATACTTCCTTACAAAAAAAGACGCCAATCCAATAAAGGCAATATAAAATAAATGTAAAACACTTGCAGGAATAAAATAATTCATCGAATGGTCTTGGTCGAAAAAATTACTTAGTTTTTTGAGATAGATATAATCCACACCCCACTTCGTCAAAATGTGAAATAAGAATAACATTAAAGCAGGAGTTCCGAAAAAGAAGTATAGAAGCAAATGTCCTATTATCACCCACGCATTTACAAAAGGAATAAGCATCATCATTTGCATAGTCCCGCTTTCCATTTTTTTGTTTTTTGTAGCCCACCTGATCCGTTGTTTAAATAAATCCGACCATGAATTTTCTGGAGCTGTTTTGACGATCGCCAGCTTATCCAAACAAAATGTAATTTTATCTTTATCTCTGCGCGCGTATTCTTGGATTTGATAAACATCATCACCAGAGGCCATATCATTCAAACCAAAATTTTTGTCTCCCTTTTTATAAACCATATTAGCGCCATTCGCCATATACCATTTTTGAGATTTTATACCCGCATTAGTCACAGCCATCATTCCCATCATATCAAGAGTTTGAAAATGCTCTAATAAATTTTTGGAAGGTGCAAATAAAACTGGACCAGCTATAAAAATGGTATCATTCGCATTAATGCAATTGTTGATAGCAAAGAAATAGTTTTTATCCACAAATACATCGGCATCTAACTGGACAATATATTCAAATGTACTTTTTTGAAGACCGAAACTTATCGCTGCTTTTTTATAGGCATTTATTTTATCCTCTAGCCAATCAGATAGTTTATAAACTTCAATTTTGTATTCCGCAAATTCTTTAACAATATTATAGGTTTCGTCTTGAGAGTGATCATCGATGACAATGACTTGAACTGTTCCCGAATAATTATCTCTACTGTCGATGATGGCATTTAGACAAGGAATTATGTTATACGCTTCATTGCGCGCAGGGATAATGACAGAAAAATTAACGGCGGTAGGTGAAGGTCCTATCGATTGAAATGTCCACTCTTTAAGAATTGAAATAATGAGCAGCAGATAAGTAAAAGCTACAAGTGCAGTGAAAATAAGATATATGCTTAAACACAAATTTTATGGATTATTCAAAAAGATCATCATAATCATTTTCTTTAGTTTGCGGCCGTGCTTGTGGTCGTCTTTGTGTTACTTTATCGATGTCCTCCAGTTCGAGAAAATCCTCTTCTTCTTCCACTTCTTCAAATTTAACATAATCCCCCACTTGTTCTTTTTTTGACTTTTTGCCTTTCCCCAACTTTCGAGTTGTATAAGCCTTAAATGCTAACCAAGCCGCCACTAAAGGATAACCCACAAGCGAGCCACCCGCAATTACAATACCTGTTAAAGGGTCTTTCTTTATTTTGCCCGCTACCCATGACACATAATCAGGTAAAACACGGAAATTAAGAATCATAGCTATAATAAAAAGGGGAATGGCAAAAAATGATAAAATTGAAAATACACCTTTAACAAGAGTAAATGCCAACCATATCATCAATAGCATGAGGCCTAATCCTATTATTCCTGCCACTGGGCTTGAGCTTGATCTTCTTTGACGATTTGCCATTTATTTTATTTATATCGTGAAATTAAATATTTGTTTGATGTGATGCCACTTACATCTATGAATAACTCTGTTTTTGGGTCGTATAGACAAATTTAACTTGTATTTATTATCAATCAACACAAATTTAGAGATCATTTAAATTAATACCTCCTCATCTTTCTTTTACCAATAAACATAAATCATCACGAAAAAATAATATTATATAAACAATAATTATTTCCAAACTTCAATACCTTATCTTTGTTCTCAGATAGATGAGAGAAAATAATAAACAAGATTTTGACCTGGTTGTACTTTCGAAAGTTCTCAAATTGGCTATTCCATATAAAGGACTGTTCATCTTTTGTTTGACGCTTGCCGTACTCACCGCTGTATCTAATATTAGACCTTATCTTATAAGTTTGATGGTTGACAATTATATTGAGAATAAAGATCTCGATGGATTGTATTTTATGGGCGGTATCTTTTTTGCCGTTGTACTCTTGACCGTCGTAATGAGATATCTTTTTATTTATTACTCTGCGCTTTTGGGTCAATCCGTCATCAAAGATTTACGTGTGAAAGTGTTTAAACATATCACAAGTTTAAGAATGCGCTATTTTGACCAAACGCCCATTGGTAGAGTCATAACAAGAACGGTCAGCGACGTCCAAGCTGTAAATGAAGTTTTCACTCAAGGCGTCCTCACATTGTTTGCCGATGTTCTAGGCATATTTGCTGTCATAGGCATTATGTTTTACAACAGCTGGCAGTTGACATTAATATGTTTAGCTACAATACCAATTATGGTTTTGGCAACTTATATATTTAAGGAAAAAGTAAAAGTCGCTTTCCTTAAAGTGCGTGATGAGATTTCAAAAATGAATTCTTTTTTACAAGAACAGATTTCTGGAATGCAAGTTGTCCAAATGTTTAATGCAGAAAAACAAGAAGCTGATAAATTTAAAAAGATAAATAGAAAGTATACAAGTGCCAATCTTGATGCCATTGAATACTACGCTATCTTTTATCCTGTCGTAGAATTAATTTCGGCTCTCGCATTATCACTTTTGATTTATTGGGGCTCAAGAGGCATTTGGAATAGCTCAATATCGGCAGGTGCGTTTATTGCTTTTCCTATGTACTTATCTATGTTGTTTAGACCTATTAGAATGCTGGCAGATAAGTTCAATACTTTGCAAATGGGATTGGTCGCAGCAGATCGTGTATTTAAGGTTTTAGAAAATGAAGAATATTTAAAAGACTATGGTGAATTAGAGGTCGAAAACATAAAGGGTCATCTTGAATTTGAAAATGTATCCTTTGCCTATGACAATGAAAACTTTGTGCTTAAAAATGTATCGTTCGATTTAAAACCTGGACAAACATTAGCCATTGTAGGAAGCACGGGTTCAGGCAAGACAACCATTATCAATATCCTCAATAGATTTTACGAAATTCAAAAAGGACGCATCCTAGTGGATGGTATTGATATAAAAAAATACAAAATGCATTCACTCAGAGATCGTGTGGCGATGGTCTTACAAGATGTATTCTTATTTCATGGTACAGTATACGAAAACATGAGCCTGAGAGATGAATCTATTTCCAAGGAAAATATAATTGAAGCCTCCAAAACTATCGGTGCGCATCCCTTTATAGAAATGCTGCCCGACGGATATGACTTTCAAATTACCGAACGAGGATCAAACTTATCAATGGGTCAGCGTCAGTTGATTTCTTTTGTCAGAGCTTTGGTCGTCAATCCTGATGTATTAATTTTGGATGAAGCCACCTCATCTATTGACTCAGAAACAGAATCGATTATTCAGTATGCGATAGAAAAATTAATTGACAAACGTACTTCAATAATAATTGCCCATAGATTATCTACCATTCGTCATGCAGATAAAATCCTAGTCTTAGACAAAGGTCAAGTTGTCGAAGAAGGAGATCACGAAAGCTTGATCAATACGCCTGATGGCAAATACAGAAAATTGTATGAGAAGCAGTTTGAGCAATCTCTAGTGTGAAAATTTTAATTAAGACTTCATAAAACTTTCGCCAAGCACCTTATCAATATACTCCAATAACAAATCTACATTTTCCCGAGTTATGCACATCGGTGGTTTGAGTTTGATTACATTATGAAAAGGACCATCCGTACTGAGAAGGAATCCTAAGGCACGCATTCTATTTGCAAGATATGCGCATTCGGTGTCTGCGGGTTCTAATGTGTTTTTATCGCGGACCAATTCAAACCCCAAAAACAAACCCTCACCTCTAATGTCTCCTATGATCGGGTGTCGTACTTGTAATTTTCTTAAGCCGGCTTTTATATACTTGCCCATATCTAAAGCATGCTTTTGCAAACCTTCTTCTTCAATGATATCTAGCACTTCTTTTCCTATCGCACACGAAACCGGGTTGCCTCCAAATGTGCTAAAGTACTCCATGCCATTTGCAAAAGCATCTGCAATTGTTCTCGTGGTCACCACAGCGGCTAAAGGATGTCCATTGCCGATTGGCTTACCCATTGTAACAATATCTGGCACCACACCTTGCAATTCAAATCCCCAATAATGTGACCCCACTCTTCCAAAACCCACTTGGACTTCATCTATAATATTGAGTCCTCCAGCATTCTTCACATGCGCAAATGCTTTTTGTAAAAAGCCTTCTGGCAGAACAATTTGACCGCCACAACTAAGTATGCTTTCACAAATAAATCCAGCTATATTTCTGTCTTTACTTTTTATATTAGCAATAGCTGTCTTAATATAATTGGCATAATCTTCTCCAGCATTTTTACCTTTGTGTCGTCCTCTATAAACATCTGGAATCGGAACAACACGTGTATACTCCGGTGCACCCTTTCCACCTTTACCATCAAACTTATAACTACTTACATCAATACACGCACCCGTGCTTCCATGATACCCTACCTCCAAGGCTATCATATCTTTTTGGGCTGTAAAAGTCTTTGCCATTCTAATAGCCAATTCATTTGCTTCGCTACCAGAATTTACAAAATGCACAACTGATAATTCTTCAGGAAATTTTTTTAGTAAAGCTTCCGCGAATGCCGTTATGTTATCATGAAGGTATCTTGAGTTTGTATTCAGCAGGCCCATTTGTTTTTGTGCGGCTTTAACAACCCTCGGATGTTCATGTCCAACGTGTGCTACATTATTAGCTGTATCTAAATATCTGCGCCCGTCATTATCGTATAAATATTGCATGAATCCTCTTACGATATAAAGCGGTTTCTTGTAGGAAACACTTAAGCTTTTACCTAAGTTTTTTTGGCGCTTTTCAGCAATAGCTGTCAGTTCTACTTTTATCGGATTGGACAGATCTTGATTGATCAACAATGCAGGATTGGGACAAATTCCCAACCATAAGTTTTTCTGTACCGCATAAGCTACGCCTTGAAAATCCGTAGTGTCTTCGAGCATATCTAACATTACCTGAAAGTGCAAATGTGGAGGCCAATTACCATTTAAAATTGGCGCACCCACTTCGCCAATTTTCTGTCCACCTGCTATCGTTTGTCCTTCTTTTAAATTTTGGATACACCAATTATTTAAGTGTCCATATAGAGTATAAAAAACAAAATCACTTTTAACTTCATGTTTGAGTATAACCGTAGGACCATAGTTTAAATCTCCCGCATTATCATGTACTGATAAAACCGTCGCATTAAGTGGCGCAAAGACCGCTTCGTTTTCCGGTGTCCAAAAATCCAATCCCAAATGAATTGTTCGCCAATCAGGACCCTCATCTGTAATGTCTTGAAATAAATCATTGGTATAAATTGGTCGTGCTTCTCCGTAACCTCCATAAGCAATATCCACCCCATTATCCTCCATCCATCTTTGCACATGTTTGGTAAATTTTGCTGTGGTCGCATAATTGTCATTGTTGCCTAAAATTAAACTTCCAATACTTAAATCAATATTACGCATCTTCCTGTCGGAAAAATCAATTACATCAGCAAACTGAGGTTTACCTTTTATCCATTGGTCAAAGCGTATTTTTAATGGACAGGTTTCAAAGCCGCATACTGTCCTAAATGCATAAACGGCGAGACGTGGTGAAATCACTTTTAATTTTTTTAAAAGATCCCAAGCCGATTGCTCACTTACGCACAAGTATTTATTTTCTGGTTCATTGTGTTTGGCCCATGCCGCATTTGAAACAGTAATCATTAAACGCGCACCGATCATGGGTAATAAAACTGTACATTCTTCTTCCGTGATGGGAAACACTTTATGGTAAGCAGAAACCATTGTGCAAATAGCACTGAGTGGGTCTTTTTTATGCATGGCGCCATAGGCGCATGCAATGGCAATTTCGTTTATTGTTTGCGTATAAACAGCATCTCCAAAATCGATAATACCATCTATTTCTAATTCTTCTGTAATTTTTGAAATTAATAAATTTTGTTCGTGCGCATCATTATAATTTATACTGCTTCTGAGCAGAGGTAATACATCTTTAGCTTCGTCTTTAAAGAGATTCCAAAAATAATTCGCCAGGGTGTTTTCTTTTGGGCTGGTAAAATACTTTGCATAAGCTTTACTATCCAATGTGTTGGAAGGGTCCCACTTAAAGCGTCGATGTGCAGAAGGGTGTTCAAAATCCGCTAAGGCATTTGACATATAACCCAGCATTTTTCCCCAGCTACTCAGTAAAGATTTGTTGTGCGGTTTTAAACTACCAATCATCCTACCACCTACCCAATTTTGAACTCGCAAAAGTCTATCCTTTTCTAATTCTATTATTTGATCTCCATCTAAGGATTTAACTAATGATGGGGTCTGAAAAGGCAACTTCTTTTTAGACAAATGTTCCATAATAGCTGATTGAAACAACCACTCATCTTTTGAAGTGCCCGGCCTAGAAATTTTTACACTAAACTCCTTTTCTGAAGTTTTTAAATAGAAATTAAAATCTACATCACCCGCCAATCTTTTTATATCACCTTCAATCCCATAATGATTTTTGACCAAAATCAATGCTTGCTCATCCGTGATTTCTATATCCTTAAACTTATTTTCCATAAATACTGCGTTTATAAAAAGCTTGACCCAAAGCTGCTTTTATACCAATTTAAGAAATTGAAACATTATAATTATACATCAATCCTAATATACTTTCTTTTGAGAATTTTGCTTTTCTAATATTATTACTTTCTGGATCGATGTTGTAATTTAAAAGCGTCTCTCAAATCTGCTCCCAATAAATTGGTTTGATCAATAATTGTATTCAATAAACTACAATTGGATAATCCTGCTTTTGAAATATCAGCGTGACTAATATCCACTTCGCTAAAATCACAATCTTTAAATTGGATGCCTGTTGATTTTTTATCATAAAACGAACACAGATTGAGTTTGCAATTTTCAAAGCACAATTTCAATAAAAATTCATTGATGTTTTCAAAACTCAATCCTAGCGATCTACATTCCACGAAAGTGACATTGCGAAAAGCAGTATTGTTAAGACGCGCATTACTTAAATCACAGGACTTAAATACATAATCTATAAAAAAAGCATTTGACAAATCTGCGCCTTCTAGAATGTAATTAGTGAAAGTGCAGTTTTCATAATTGCCATTAGCTATTGTGGTCTCAGAAAAAGCATCACTTTCAAAGTTCTGATGCTCATACTGTGGCTTATCTTTCATCTTATGAAAGTAGTCAGAAAAAAGAAAAATAACTTTGTCTTAATCAATCATAAGGTCACATCATACCCTCATCCATAAAACTGAAATATCCATCAGAAGAAATGATAAGGTGATCTAAGACTTTAATATCCATTGTCTCGCCAGCTGTTTTTAATTTTTTGGTGATACTTTCATCAGCTTGTGAAGGTTTTAAGTTTCCAGAAGGATGATTGTGACTTAAGACAATTGAAGAGGCTTGCATGTCTAAAGCCTTTTTGAAAATTATTTTAGGATCGACTACTGTTCCTGCTACTCCTCCTGTACTAATAGTCTCAATTTTCAAAACACGATTGTTTCTGTTAAGTAAAATTATTTTAAAGACTTCATAATTTAAATCTGCCATAGAACTATAAATGCACTTATAGGCATCTAAACTTGAAGTAATCCTTGGCTTTTCCTTTATGGATGTCAATTGTCTTCTGCGCCCTAATTCCATCGCTGCTATTATTGTAATCGCTTTAGCCTCACCAATGCCTTTAAACTTTTGTAAGTCAGTACAGTTAAGTTTTCCCATTTCATATAAATCATTACCAGACCCAGATAATATCAGTTTTGATAATTCTACCGCAGACATTTTTCTTGTACCTGAGCCTATTAAAATAGCGATCAACTCTGCATCACTTAATGTAGCTTTGCCCTTAATCAAAAGTTTTTCGCGTGGCTTATCCTCCTCAGCCCAATGTTTTATAGTAAGATTGTTTTGATATCTCATTTGTGTGTTGTCCTTTCTTATAATGAAAATAAATTCAAAAGGTAAACATCTGCACACATTATAATTACAATTAAAGTTAAATGCCTTCCCCTAATACTTAACAAACTCTGCGTTATTCGTATAGAAATAAGATTTATAAATCCGTCATAAATTCTTTTAATTTTGACAATTGTTTTTATGCGTATTTGTTAATGAGGTTTGATCAATTTTTGTAAATAATTTAAGGAAAATGAAAGAAAAGTTTTTAGAGAGTCTAGAGCAGATTATAATTTTCGCTGTGATAATATTAATCACAATTATTATTGCCGCTATAGTCAATCGTTTTTTCAAGAGATTGATCCGTCGCTCATCAGAAGAATTAAATTATGACCCTACCAATTATTCCTTCTTAAGACATGCTATAACTGCCATTATTTATATAGTAGGTATTGGTATTGCTATATTTATGATGCCAGGACTGAAAGCGCTGGCCAGTTCAATGTTGGCAGGTGCAGGTATTTTAGCCGTAGCGGTCGGCTTTGCGTCGCAACATGCCATGAGCAATATCATTAGCGGTGTATTTATGATCGTTTTTAAGCCTTTTAGAGTATCTGATATTGTTAAATTTAGAGATTTAATAGGTACCGTAGAAGACATAACATTGAGACACACTGTTATTAGAGATTATAATAATAAAAGAATTATTATTCCCAATTCTCTAATTAGTGAGGAAATAATTATCAATTCTAATTTTGACGATGATAGGATTTGCCGCTGGATAGAAATTGGTATTAGTTATGATTCAGATATTAAAAAAGCCAAAGCAATCGTAAAAGAAGAAATTCTCAATCATCATTTTCATATTGATCCACGGACGCCATTGCAAATTGATAATGGTGTTGAATTGGCTCCTGTCCGCGTAGTTTCTTTGATGGACTCATCAGTAACCATAAGAGGATGGGCGTGGGCGAAAAATTCTGAAGAAGCTTTTAAAATGAATTGCGATCTATTAGAGTCAATAAAACTCAGGTTTGATGTGGAAGGTATTGAGATTCCATTTCCACATAGAACACTCGTGTATAAAAAAGGTGCATCTGAAAATGAAACAAATTTATTATGAGTCGCAGTAGAAAAAAAGTAGGTCTCCCTCCTGGATCTGTCATTTATACTGGTAATAGAAGTCTTGAAAAAATAGAAATCCAATATATACAATATGATGAAAAAAATCTTGTGGTCAATACACTTGACAATCACGGTAAAATCATATTTAATCAATCAACTGACGAAAAGGTAAGTTGGTACGACGTGAGAGGGATACATGATACTTCATTAATCGAACAGATAGGAAATGCTTTTGGTATTCATCCATTAATTCGGGAAGACATTTCTGATATCCACCAGCGGCCTAAATTTGAAGAATATGAAAATGGCCTTTTTTTAATAATAAAGGCATTGGCCTTTGATAAAAAAAAGCTGCAAGTAACAACAGAACAAGTAGCACTGTACTTTAATGAAGGTACTGTGGTCACCTTTCAAGAAACAGAAAGTGATTTGTTTCTACATGCAAGAAAAAGAATAACCAAAGGTAAAGGAAGAATAAGATTACGTAAAAGTGATTATCTGGCTTATGCTTTAGTTGATGTTTTGGTAGACAACTATTTTATTGTATTGGAGGACATTGAGGAAGAAATCGAAAAACTTGAAGAATCTGTATTGGAAACTCAAGACTCAAAGATTAAATCCAGAATCCATATGCTTAAAAAAGAGCTCTTGGTTATACGTAAATCAATAGCTCCTTTAAGAGAAGCCATAAGTAGACTTTCAAAAACGGATAGTCTCTTTGTTTCAGAAAACACAGCAATTTATATTCGTGATCTTTATGGACATACGATTCAAATTATGGATGTCGTCGAATCTTTCAGGGATTTGTTAAATGGTTTGCAAGATTTATTTATCTCTGAAGTCAGTTTTAAAATGAATCAAGTTATGCAAGTGCTCACTATTGTATCTACAATATTTATCCCCTTGACATTTTTGGCGGGCATCTATGGAATGAATTTTGAAAACATTCCTGAGCTTCATTGGCAGCATGGATATTTTATGTTGTTGGCATTGATGTTTGCTATTTTAATGGCGCTTTTGTTTTTCTTTAAAAGAAAAAATTGGTTATAAAATTATTGTATTATTAGTTGTCTGTAATAAAGACTGGCACACTCAACTTTTTTGATAATTTCTCTTCTACAGGTCTCATAAATTGGTTTTTCCAGGTCTTGCGACTTTTAAACACTACAATTAAATCTACCTCATTTTCTTTGGCATAAATTTCAATACCTCCTAAGTCATCAGAAACGATGATCTCAAAATCAAGCTTATCTTCTGGATATGATTCATACAGCATTTTATATGTACGCAAATTGTCAGAGGCTTCTTTTTTGTTTTCTCTTTTACAAAAATGAACACAGCTGAGCAAAGCATTAAACCCATTACAAAAATCAAGAAGTTGATATATTTTATAAATTTCTCTAAACTCGAATTCTATATTAAATAAAACATGATTGACATCTAAAAATCTAAAGTTCTCTGGTAAAATTATAGTTTGAATCGAAGATTTATCTATAATGAGAGATGCGATACTTTTGATTGTAAAAAAGTTACTTTTAGCATTGGAGCTCATTAGTAATAAGCTATATTGGTTATTATCTAACTCATCTAAAATGCCTACAGAAGGCAAACTTTCACTAACAATGCAATTGTAATCTGAACAATTATACAATACCGCTTTCTCAGCGATGAAAGAATCAAATTCATGTTGTCTCAGGCCCTTTGATTGTTCCAATTTATGCTTCTTAGGATCAGAGTGGGTACAATTGAGAAAAGTTAATTTAGACTCAAATAATTTAGATAATTTAAAACCAAACTTTAATAGTTCGGTATTACTATTATTCAAATCTAGCGGAATAAGAATTGAAGAGATTTTCATTTTCTTTGTTTTAAAAAAGACCCCTTCGTTATTTCCTAACCTTAATAAAAAGGTTGGAAATAAGCCCAGGGTCTAAATCTTGTTAGAAAAACTAATAATCGTTAAAAGTTTTTCAATATTCCTTTACTGCCCTATCGTTTATTGGCTTTTCATCAGCCTTACCATTTGGCAATACAATTCTTGAAGATATAATATAGTCTACTCCTTCCACAAAAACAAATCCACCTATATATAAATCAATTTCTCTTCTTGATCTTAATGTAGGGCCTTTATAAAAATATGACCTTTGATCTACTCCATTTACTTTCCATGCAACCTCAACATTTTCAATGGGATCTATACCAAAGTTCTTCAATCGTACTCTTACAAGCTTATATCCGTCACTTATAGTGGTTGGGGCTAATATTGAAACAATTCCAGCGTCATTATTTTCAAGATCTAATTCTCCTTTAAAGGTATTTAGTAACGTATCATTAGAGGTATTACCATCTAAAATACCGTTGGGATTTGACGTATAAAATTCCATTTTATAAGTCCCGTTTCTATTAAATCTGAAAGAAAATAAATATAAATCAATCTTTTTTCCTGGAGGAAGCGCGCCATTGTAAGTATAAGTTCTTTTTGCAATTCCATTAATAGAGCTGTGAATATCTACTGAGTTAATTGGTGTTTCGCCATAGTTGCGCAATGACACTTGAACCAATTCGGCACCATCTGTTGGCTCACCTGGTGCAAGGTAAGCTGAAATACCACAATCGACAAGTTGAGCATTTACATTCATTGAGAAAAATAAGACCGAAAATAAGATTATAGAATTTTTCATTTTACTTTATGATTGAGAATTAATTAAAATTGATAAGACAAATTTATGATTGATCGCTATCATCTTATTCTGTATAAAAGCGTATTTTTTCATCTAGGTAAATCACCTACTAAAATTCTTTATATGGTGCTTTTTAGTATTAAAGTGTTTTAATCAAAGTGGTCGCTTTTTCTTAAATACAAATGCCGGTAAGTTTAATTCAACCAAGCTATTTAAAGATGTACTTGGGTCAAATATCTTTTCTTAAAAATTTCTCTTAAGCGATATAAATACGACACCTTCTCTTTTTTCTTGTATAGCTAAGTTGTTATCTTTCATGTATGTATTTATATCTGTGTTGAGAATCCTAAATTTTAAATTATCCCCTATTTTATTTATTGCATATTCTACCCAATTGCTGCTTCTAAATCTTTAATATTTTCAGTTCTAGAAAAGTGTGTCATCATTATTTTGGTATCAGGAAACATGGCTTCAATATGTAGCATATAATCTAATTCCTGCTCATTTTGAGTTGTAAAAAAGCTTATGCTTTCAAAAGGCTTAAAACTCCTATGTCTTGGCACGATAAGTAGAGGTGTATTTAGCATTGAGTAAGCTTTGTGGATTTATAAAATCTTTTTCTACTTCAAGTTCGACTTTATAAGAAATTAAAATACCAATAAAGTTATCCTCCACACAAGACCTGAGTGTTTTATCTTGAATCCCCGCAACCATTCTTACCTCAACAAATTCACAATCAAGAATCTGAGAGCTTTTAGACATTATTTTTTAGGATATCTTTTTAGATGTATCCTCTGTATAATTTAAATTAAATATATTATAGTATTGTGGAGAATGCACCAAAGACTGGGTGCGAAGATTCTGTAACATGATGGATATGTAATTTATAATTATAATGATTACAAAACTCTGCAGCATACTCTATAATAGAATAGTTTGCGGAAATAAGATTTTATACTATTAAGACATTTTTACATCTTGTCATTTTCAAGTTTAACTAAATATTTAAACACATCAAAAGGCGTAACCAACCCTATGAAAGCATTATCTTTGAGAATAGGTATATAATATTGTCTATTGGCGATAAAAAACTCTAGAGCATCAAACAGTTTTGCATTTACATCCAAAACCCTCACGTCATGCTTATAGAAGTCCTCTACAGTCATTTGACTTACATCAACCATTTGTTGCTTCACTTTAACTATGAACTTATTTGCCTTTTCTAAAGCTTTAAAATCTTGCCTTATCAAAACGCCCCTAAACTCATTACCTACAAGAACTGGTATTATATTTTTCTCCATCCGGTCAAACAATAATTGAGCCTTTTGGATTGAATCTTTTGGATGTAAGCTTGTTATACGTGTGTTAACAATCTCAATAATTTTGATCTCCGAATCATAATCCCTCATTTGTAACTCTGTTTATACTTTTAATTAAAGAATTTAATTTCTTGGCGAATCTTAATTTTCTAATGAAAATTGACCTGACTTTCATGGTAACTTTCAAACGCTGCTAATTGATTATATCCTAGACTAAAATCAAAATACTCATCCTCCCATTTAAATTTTAAAGTAAGAAATTCTTTTTGATTCAACCTAATTCACTTAACATATAAGCATATGCTTCAATATTACATAATTAGTTAATGCGTCAGATTAAGTTGGAACATTTTAGTTTTGTGGTTTCAATAAATCATAAAACTGTCCCAATTTTGGAAGCAATATGATGCGCGTACGTCTATTAGTAGACCTTCCTTCTTCTGTGTCATTTTCTGCAAGACGATTATACTGTCCACGTCCCGCGGCAATAAGTTTATCTGGGTTGACGCCATACTTTTGTTCTAAAACCCTTACCACTTGAGCAGATCTTTTGACACTTAAATCCCAGTTGTCAGTGATACAACTATTTTTAATTGGAACATTGTCTGTATAACCTTCCACCATTAAATCAAGCTCAGGTTTTGACTTAATTATTTCAGCTATTTTGACCAATACTTCATCAGATCTAGGCGTTAAAACATGACTGCCAGAATTAAAAAGCATCTTATCTGATAAGTTTATAAAAACAACAGTCTTGTCTACTTTTACTTCAATGTCTTCATCATCAATACCTTTTTTAAGGACAGACTTTAGGTTAATAGCTAATGCCAAATTAAGGGAGTCAGATTTTGATTTTGCATCCATCAAATATCTGATATACTTGTCTTTACTTTCTAATTGTCTTATCGTTTGATTCATATTGTCATTGGCTGATTTTGATAAAACTGTCAAATCGCCGACTTGAGAATATTGTTGTTCTCTCTGCTTTCTAAGATCATCAATTTGAGCTCTTAAAGACACTTCAATACTTTCTTTTGATTCCTTTAAAGTTTCAAGCTTAACGCTTTCCGAAAGCAGTTTAGAATTTAATTCAGATTTTTCTTTTTTGCACTCATCTAAATCATATTGCTTTGCACTTAAGTTGTTTTCCGCTGTTTCTAGTGCATAACCTAATTCGGCATATTGCTTCTTAGTAATGCATGAAGCTTGAACAACTAATACAACTGTAAAAAGAATTATTTTTTTCATTATATAGATTTTAGAATAATTTGTATAAAAGATATACTTATATTGTCTAAACGTTATAAAGTTAAAAATTGGCTGCTCAATACGCTTATTGAGGTGAATACTAAAAAGCAATCAATACAGTCTTCATTTGAGACATTTACACAAATATCTATCCTCCCATAATAATAGCGTTGAGTTGAAAAGCCTATTTATAAATATAGGTAAATTACCTAGAAGCCTTACTGGTTTATCTATTTAAAGAGTAATAGCAAAAGGAGTATCTTGCATGAATAAAGAATGTGAAAACCTCTAGTCGCTTTCATCTATATCTAATAGCTTAAATTTTATAGCTTTCTTTACCAATCCCGCTGTGTTTTTGACGTCTAATTTATCCAAAAGATTTCTTCTGTGCGTATCTACGGTACGTACACTAATAAATAATTCTGAAGCGATTTCAGGATTGGAATATTCTTGAGCAATTAATGTGAGAATCTCAATTTCTCTTTTGGTCAATGGAACTTCTTTGGTTTTATCTTTAGGACTTGTACCTCTAGATATATGTTTTATAAGTACTTGAGAAACATAATTGCTATAATAAGAATCACCATTTGATACAGTCTTAATCGCGTTCATGACTTCTTCAGCACCAGCATCTTTTAACAAGTAACCTTTGGCACCAATTTCTAAAATTTTGACTATGTAACTTTCTTCATAATGCATGCTAATGGCAATAATATTAGTGTCAAACTTATCTAAAATTAATTTTGTTAATGTAAAACCACTTTCTTTACCTAGTGTCAGATCCATTAGAATAATATCAGGCAAATGCTGTCCTATTGCATCTAAGGCTTCTTGTGAATTGCCCGCTGTCCAAACTACATTACATTCTGGTGACTCATCAATTATGGACTTAATACCTTCTCTAAACATTTTATGATCATCAACTATTGCAACTTGAATCATGATAATTTAATTTACTGGAATTTCTATTCCTACTTCAAATTTATTGTTACTGTTTTCTCCTATTTTAAATTGCCCCAGCATACTATTCACTCTACTTTTCATATTGTTTACACCCAATCCATTTTTAGAATCAACATCCCTCAAACTGCCATCATTACAAATTTTCATTACCAAGCAATCGTCTTGCAAAAAAACAGAAACTTCAAATTCTTTAGCACGACCATGCTTAATTCCATTTTGAATGCATTCTTGAAATATCCTATAAATATTTAGTGCCTGTGTAGTACTTAATTGAGGATCAGCGTCTGTAATTTCTATAGAATTTATAATCTTTATCTCAGAATACTCTTCAAACTTGTTTGACAGATTACTCAAAGCTGAAACCAGTCCAAAATCCAATATACTTGAAGGCATTAAATCATGAGAAATACCTCTTATGTTTTGGGCTATTAGTGAGACTTCATTAGAAATATTACTGATGCGCTCCAATAAAGATTCCTGTTCGATTTTATTACTTAAGGAATCAATAGCCAATTTAATAGAAGAAATATCTGGACCTATGCCATCATGAATTTCTCTTGCCAATCTTTTACGTTCGATTTCTTGGCCTTTAATAAAGTTCTCCATTGCCTTCTGATTGGAATGTATAATTCCAGTAACATTACTAATAAAAAGCAACATGCCATTAGTGATTTTCCTGCCAAAGAAATCTAAATAATAATCGTTAACAGGAATTGCTTTCAAATTAAAATCCTTCCGTCCGTTTTTTAGCGTTTTGTTTATTCTCGATTCAAGCTTAGTCCCTGCGATAATATTAAATACAGGTTGCTCTAAGTATTCAGTAGTTGCACCTTTTATGCCAAATGTGCTTAAAGCCCTTTCATTAAGGAGTGTCACTTTTCCTTCAATATCAAACACTAAGATGCCCTGCGGTATAGTTTCTATTAATTTATAAAGGAACTCTAGTCCTTCAGGTATGTTCTTCATGAGATATCGTATTTAACGCCCATCACTGTTGCATCACATTAGTAAATACTAAAATTATACTTTATTAAACTTCTATTTATACGTACAAAAACCTATTATGTCTAGTAGGTAAATTACCTAATTGGGATTTGGGATTTGGGATTTGGGATTCTTAATTCTTAATTCTTAATTCTTAATTCTTAATTCTTAAAAAAACTACTTATGCTTTACTCAGAGCCCTATCTAAATCAGCAATCAAATCGTCAATATGTTCAACCCCAATACTCAATCTGATTAATGAGTCCGTCAAACCGACTTTTAATCTTTCTGCTTTCGGAATAGAACCATGGGTCATTGAAGCGGGATGTCCAATAAGGGACTCCACACCGCCCAAAGATTCAGCTAGCGCAAAAAGTTTGGTACTTTTTAAAACCTTATTTGCAGAGGCTTGCGTATTCTTTTTTAAGTCGAAAGAAACCATCCCTCCAAAATTATCCATCTGTCTTTTGGCAACAGCATAGTTAGGATGATCTTTAAATCCTGGCCAATATACTTTGGAAACTTTATTATGGTTTTTTAAAAAGTTAGCTATTTTCTTTGCGTTTTCACATGATCTTTCTACACGTAAATGTAAAGTCTTGATACCTCTTAATATTAAGAAACAATCTTGCGGACCAGGAACGGCACCAGCTGCGTTTTGGATAAAGAATAATTTATCAGCAATGGATTTGCTTTTGGTAACCACACAGCCATGTATAACATCAGAATGGCCACCTAAGTATTTCGTAGCAGAGTGCATTACAATATCTGCACCTAAATCTAGAGGCCTTTGTAAATATGGAGAAGCAAAAGTATTATCAACGATTACCTTTACTTTATGCTTATGGGCCACCTTGCAAATAGCTTTGATATCAACGATATTGAGCATGGGATTGGTAGGCGTTTCTACCCAAATATATTTTGTCTTTTTTGTGATATGCTGCTCTAAGGTTTTAGCATCGTCCATTGATACAAACTTTGAGACAATACCAAATTGAGCAAACACTTTTGTTAAGAGTCTATACGAGCCTCCATAGAGATCATTGGTGGCAATAATTTCATCACCACTTTTACAAAGCTTTATTAATGCATCCATCGCTGCCAATCCGCTCGCAAAGCAAATACCAAACTTGCCATTCTCTAATGCCGCTATACTATCCTGCAGTACACTTCGTGTGGGGTTTTTTGTCCTTGCATATTCATATCCCTTATTTTTTCCTGGCGCATCCTGCACGTAAGTGGATGTCTGAAATATAGGTGTCATGATGGCTCCTGAAGAAGGGTCCGGTTTTACACCTGCATGTATTGCTTTTGTAGCGAATTTCATTTTTAAAGTTTTGGCTAAAATATGGAAAAAGATGGGGAGTGTTTGAGATTTGAGTTGTAAGATATGAGTTATGAGATATGAGTTATGAGTTATAAGTTATAAGTTGTTGATGCCTGAATGACGTTGACCAGGACTTTCCTTGCTTATGTCTCTTAATGATATACTGACTCGCTAGTTCTTGGCAAAGTGATTGACTCGGAAATTTTCTTTGACAAAATCTAAGAAATGACTTTATGGTTCTTAGATACATCTTGCGTGTGGCAGAACTAAAGTTTTTAAGTATTAGATAATCTTCATAAGCTTTGAGTTGACTAGAAATTGTAGCTTGCATTTTATTCTGTTTCTGGTTTCCATAATACTACCAAATTTATTGTCAACTTCTATTTATTCCTATTTGAAAATCAAAAGTTTAAGAGTCTTTCCGGACAGGTTTGTTCAACGGACTTGGTGTATCTGTCGTCTCTCAAGCGGAGCGCTGAGATATGATCATGATCACACCTTGTTGTATGGAGTC
>ENA-ORXM01000340-ORXM01000340.1-marine-metagenome-genome-assembly--contig:-NODE-340-length-88636-cov-70.388837_pt1 | contig 88636 bp, 66 predicted proteins | sample MGYA00237867_ERZ511480 | MGnify/ENA primary metagenome ERZ511480 (study PRJEB26309, sample SAMN06266103) | marine metagenome | isolation source: Algal blade | place: United Kingdom:Sidmouth, United...
TTCTCGGCTATTCTCGACGCCGTCAACCGCACACCGTTCATCCCTACAACCTAACCTTTTAGCTCTAAATAGTTACCATTCATCTACAACAACAGCGTCATCGGGTTGTTTTTGCGCTTGATCGCTTCGACTCGTTCTCAGCTATATTGACACCAGAAATGGGTGATAATTTACGCGGCTTGCGCGACAGCTTTAAAGAGACACTGTCATTCATCGCCTGCATGAACCACAGCTTTGCCTACTTACCCAACCGAGAAACGCTTGGAGATCTAAGGCGGTTGTTAGATCAACAAGTCTGCTTCGTCGGTCCGCTTAATGAGCAAGATGCGCGTAATATAATCACGCGCCGCGTTGCCGTGGCCGTTGATAAACCAACAGAAAAGGAAATTGCGCATATCTGTTTTTTAACGGGCGGGTATCCATCCTTGGTTATGCTTGTTTGTAGATGGTGGCTTACGACGACTAATAAACCCGCTGTTGATGAATGGCTCGATCCTGCATACCGAAACTCTCTATCATGGACAGCAACTGTTGAACGAACTTGCACCAAAAGAGCGGGCCATTTTACACTTTTTGGCAGAGCAACCCTACGTACAACACACCAATACAGATATCATCATTGCTGGCTGGACCGATGAAGAGAACTACGATGGCGTCACCAATGAGAGTCTTTTCCAGGTGATCCGCACGCTGCGCCAGAAAATTGAGCCGATCCCATCCAAACCGGTCTATGTGCTAAACTGGCGCGGTCAGCCAGAAGGTGGTTATCAATTCTTCCCCGAGGGGAAACCTAACTAATTCGAAGATGTCGGACCCAACCAAGATTCTAAAGATGAGAGATTTATGGAAAAAAATCATGCTGCACCCATTCCAGTGACAAAGCTGATATCGTTTTTCATCCACACCTCGCAGATAAGCAAGAATTTGCACCATCTGTGAACGCTCGAATAACCCCTGTGAACCTGAAAGGATTTCATCGCTCAAAACGCGTCCGTTTGCCACAAACCGACGAGCGTAACAATAGTCGAATAGTGTTTGGTGAAAAAAGCTGCATGTACCTCCCTTGCGTTGAATGAATGCGATACGTTCCAAATAACTGCCTGCACTTGGGTGTGCATCTAACATCGCTACAGGCGCAGACAGACACTGGTTTTCTTGCATGGAATCTACAAGAGCATAAATTACCTCAATGCGATCCTGTGGCTTTGATTCATCCCTGTTTCTTGATATGATCTGTTGGTTCCAGAGCGCATCGTAAAGATCTTGTAGCGTTCGATATCCTCCAACTTGGCAGTGATCTGGTACGCTTTCTGCAAGGCGGGCATAGATTTGTAGATGTAGCGGCAGGCGCAATATCTGATGATGGGCTGGCAAAAGTTGGGTGTAAGTTATGCTTGTAGACTGAAAAACTGTTCTAATCTGGTCAGCGTTTAAAGGCTTTAGCTGAAAAGTCTTTTTAGCATTTATTTTGGAGAGTCGTGGATCATTATTGAGTTCAAACTCGCGGCACGAAACTACAATACGCACATTCTCATTTGCGCGTAATCGATTCAGTAGCCCCAACATAACGTTGATAGCTGATTGATCATGGAGTAGCGCGACAGATAATGCATCGATCTGGTCAAGAATGATTACGACTAGCTCGACTTTGGCTGTTAGCGCATCTACACATTCTTCAACAGATGCGGGGAGCCCTAAATGACCTGATAAATCATTCTTGTTTTTGATGGTGGGTAGCGCATCCGCTTTGATCGCCAGTATTGGAATCTGAATGGATTCAAGTTCTACCAAAATATCGTGCAAGACCACGGTTTTTCCAGAACCTGGCTGTTCCAGCAAAAAAGCCAAATTTTCTTTCGTATCCACCTCTTGCACCCACTCAACGATTTGTTGTGTTTCGTCGCGTGGGATATGGATGTTGGCGATAGTATGAGGATAGTTTCGAAGAGCAGCGTTGGCTTGATAAAAGCTGGTTAATATGTCAGTAGTGAGAAGTGGTGCCGGAGGTGGCAAATAGAAATGTCGTGTAACAGTGTTGTTGTCTCCAATTACTGAAGCCTGAGCCTGCTCAATTTGAATATTGTATTTTTGATTATTCGGTTTTCGCTTATCCATTTAATTTAGCTCTTGTACACTTATCAATGTTGTCGCACTTAAATAGCATAACATAAATTCTAGATCAAAGCAGTAGATTTAGAGATATATTGTAGAGAGTGAATAGCAACTCATGTGCCTACTCTCTGGCTCAAGCCCTGTTTGTCATCTTTAGTTTGCAACGATATCTCCACCCAAAATCTCTTTGAAATCCACCCAACCTCGTTTACAATTACCAATTCAACCAGCAATCACCCAAAGAGAGTAGGAGAACAAATTGAACATAAATCAACTGCGCGGCAAGACCGTGGGCGCGGCCGTTTCGGGCGGACTAGATAGCTGCACGATCACCCAATGGCTTGTAGAAAATGATGTAAAAGTGGTGGCCTATACAGCCGATTTGGGGCAGCCCGACGAGGTAGATATTGACGACATTCGCACGCGCATGTTGGCGTCGGGTGCAGAAGATGCCTTTATGATCGACGCCCGCAAAGAGATGGCCATGGCTGGCATTAGGTTGATCCAAGCGCAGGCGAAATATGAGGGCGGCTACTGGAACACAACCGGCATCGCCCGCCATGTGACGGTGGCTGCGCTGCTGCCTGCAATGGCCGAACGCGACATCGATATCATGATCCACGGGGCGACCGGCCGTGGTAACGATCAGGTGCGCTTTCAGCTTGTCGCCAACATGATGGATCCAAACGTGACCGTCTACGCGCCGTGGCGTGATCCGCTGCTGTGGGAGAATTTTCCCAATCCCAAAGAAACGGACTTCCCTGGTCGCACCGAGATGATCGACTACTGCAATCGCCACAACTTGCCAATCACCGCCACGCACGAAAAACCCTACTCCACCGACGCTAATCTGCTCGGCCTAACGCACGAAGCGGGCAAGCTCGAATCGCTGGAAGTTCCGTCACTCTTTATTACGCCGGGGATGGGTGTACACCCAAAAGACGCGCCCGACGAGATCGAGTATTTTACGGTTCGTTTTGACGCGGGGATGCCGGTGGAAATCAACGGCAAGCCAGTCGATGCGCTTGATGCAATGTTGCAAGCCAACGAGATTGGTGGGCGCAACGGCATCGGCATTGGGATCCATGCGGTGGAGAATCGCTTTGTGGGGATTAAGAGTCGTGGCGTCTACGAATCGCCGGGGATGAATCTGCTGGGTGGCTGCTATGAATTCATGATCCAACTAGTTCTAGATCGCCGCGCCCGCCGCGTCTTCAATGAAGCATCGGACGGGATCGCCGAGCAGATCTATCAAGGCTATTGGTTTGATCCGGCTACGGCTGCATTGCGCGCCGCGATCGATTCGTTCACCGAGCGGATGACGGCCACGATCAAGGTGGGGTTGTACAAGGGCAACATCTCATTCCATTCCGCAAGTGGTGCGCCCCATTCGCTCTACTCTGAGGAGACGGCTTCGATGGAGGCAATTGGTGACTTCAATCATGCCGACGCCGAGGGATTTTTGGCTGTGCTTGGGGTAAGTGCGAAGGCATTGAATGTGAGCAAGCAGACGCAGTTTTCATAACAGAACATTTATTCTTTAGGTTGACAAACAATATAGATATCCACTACACTATATAGCATGAAAATTCATGACAGCGGCTATAAGAGGTTGCTGAGCAATAAGACAATCTTTCGTCAGCTTATCGAGACTTTTGTCGAAGAGGAATGGGTACAGTTTGTAGATTTTGAACATGCAGAGCGCGTGGACAAATCGTTTGTATCAGAGCATTACAAAGAGACTGAAAGCGACATTATCTATCGGGTTCCCATTCAACAAACAGATAGCTCGACGCAAGAGGTTTACTTTTATATTCTAATTGAGTTTCAATCGACCGTTCAGCGATTGATGGCCGTCAGAGTTCTGCACTATATCAGCAGCTTTTACATGGACTATCAACAGAGCCGTCCATGGAAAGATATTGATAAATTACCCGCCATATTACCGATTGTTCTTTACAATGGGAACGAAAAGTGGACTGCACCAACGAACATAAGGGAACTGGTTGAAGAGTATCCACCGCTGGGTAATTTTCAGTTAGGATTCGAATACCTGAAATTGGCAGAAAATGAGTTCACGCTGAATCAACTTTTAGGCATTCGAAACATCATTTCGACACTATTTCTGGTAGAAGCTCATTATGATATTACATTGTTAAGTGAAGAGCTACTAAAACTATACGACAAAGAAACTGACCGAGAAGCATTGACCGTTTTTCTAAACTGGTTTCGGCAGCTTGCCCTGCATGGTCGAATTGATGAGGCAGAGTATGGTTCACTTGCGCAGAATATTAGTAGTAAAGAGGAGGTTCGAAGTATGTTGTTGACGGCTTTAGAAAAAGAACGCGAAACAATTCGTCAAGAAGCTCTTGAACAAGGTTTAGAGCAAGGCATTGAACGAGGCATCGAACGAGGCATTATCAACGAACGTCGCGATAATGTGCGCGCAATGCATACAAAAGGCTTCGCCATAGACGTTATCGCTGATATTATTGGTATCACAAATGAGGAAGTCGAAGCATTGATCAACCACGAGGGGAACGCTGATGATAAAACCTCATCCGATCCCAAGCTAGAAAATTAATTGACTACATCACAAAACAAAAAAAGCGATTGCAGATCTGCAATCGCTTTTTTTGTTTCTATGCATCTTACTAATATTGGGTACAACGCCACGACCAACTTTATATCCAAACCAACCATCTTCACAGACCGTTAGAAATCGGCTAGCCACATCAAATGCGTCAAGCCTACTTCATCACGAAAAGAGAATAGTATAGACCCAAGCCCGATCCGAGAGTAACTTATGAAAACTCGAGTAACCAAAAATAGGTTCCAACTGTCTTGCTTAACAAGCATGAAGAGAATAAATGAATGTCCATTAACGTAGCGAGGGAAAACCTTGTGGGTTCATCGGGTAAAACAGGTGTCATTCCATCAGCCACATCTCCCCCGATGTGCGGTGAAAATAATATGGCGCAAGAGTTAGATCAAGTTGTCACCAAACTCTTTACGCAATATTCTACAGCGATCTGCGCCTATATTTATGCACTGATAAAAGATTGGCAACTGGCCCAAGAGCTAACTCAGGAAACCTATCTAAAGCTTTATCGCACCCGCAGTCGACTGCCCGAAGTCGAAAATCAACGTGCATGGGTCTACCGCATTGCGCACAATTTGACCATCAATGAAGTAAAGCGGCGGCGACGTTTTACTTGGCTCCCCTGTCGCTTCACAGACGATTCGCTGCACACCAATTCGACCGAATCAACCGATCAGATTAACGAACGGGCCGATTTGGAAGAGACCCTAAAACTGTTGCCAGAACCATATCGCAGCCCGTTACTTTTGTATAGCAGCCATGGATTGAGCGTAAGAGAGGTAGCCGACACGTTAAATTTGAGTGAAAGTGCCGTGAAGGTGCGTCTGCATCGAGCACGCAAAATGTTTCGCGAGTTATATAGGCGAGAGGATCAGCTATGAATCAACATGAAAAAATCGAACCGTTACTGGCAATTTATAATGATCTCGAAATCAATGAATTACAATTCGTAAATCAGCATTTACAAACTTGCAGTGCCTGTACAGAAACCTTGAATACATATCAAAAAATGGATCGAGTACTGAACGATCATGCTGCGGCAATGGAAACAATTGCATCGAATCTACTCCTGCTTCGAGCACCCAACCGCTCGCCCCAAATCCGCTCATTCAAACAGAGGATTCTCTTTGGGCTAAAGAATATTTCTGCCCGGTTTAAGTGGGCACCTACAACGGCTCTTGTGCGCGCTACGATTGTAACGGCTATACTGCTGTTGCTTGTTTTTGTGGCGAATGGTGGTTCATATGTGCCTGATTTCAGTCTTAGCGTTGCGGCTGCTACACCCACCCTTGAGATCAATCCACAATCGACCAGTACACCCACTAGCACACCAACTGTTACCAGCACCGCAACACAGACTGCCACACCGGCAATTGCATCCACTCCATTGAGCAACTTACAAAAACGACTTGCAACGCGAAAAGAACCCGGCCGCGCAGCACAATCACCGCTACTGCTGATACGCTTGGCAATTCCTGCCGCCGTCACAGTTAACCCCATCCCCACGCCAGATCCGCACGCTGCATCTGCTTACCAGACGCAGTAGCCGCCATCAATCACCATATCGTGACCCGTCATAAAATCGGATGCGGCAGAGGCTAAGTAGACCACCGCGCCTTGCAGATCCGAGACCTCGGCCATGCGCGCCATCGGCGTGAACCCCATCCACGCTGGCAACATCTCTTGGCCTTCGGGCGTCTCCAGCAGATCCTGTACGAGCTGGGTGCGTGTATAGCCAGGGCTAATGCTGTTGACTCGAATGCCGCGCGCGGCCCACTCTGCGGCAAGGCTGCGCGTCAGGTGCAGCACACCCGCCTTCGATGCATTGTAGGCCGACTGATTTTGCGGCGTGTTGACAATGCTGGCCGACATCGACGCGGTGTTAATGATCTTGCCATAGCCCGTTTCGAGCATGTGCCGCCCCTCGGCCTGAGCGCAATAAAAGACCCCATTCAAATTCACGTTCATCATGCGCTGCCACTGGATGGGCGTCATCTCCTCGGCGGCCAGCCATTCCCCAATGCCCGCATTGTTGACCCCAATTGTCAGGCTGCCCCACTTGTCCACAACCGTGCGCACCATCGCGCTCACATCATCCGGTTGGGTTACATCGGCGACTAAAGCAATGGCGTCAATGCCTTTTTGGGAAAGTTCATGCGCTACGGCTTCTGCGCTTGCCGCAGCCATATCCACAATCGCAACGTTGGCCCCTGCCTCGCCAAGTGCGTGCGCAAACCCGCGGCCAATGCCCTGCCCGCCACCAGTCACCAGCGCGACCCGATCATCGAGCCGGAAGCGTTCGAGGATTGGAGGTGTTGTTGAAATAGAGTCACTCATTTTTGTTCTCCTGCGGTGTCGACATCACCTTTAGTGTTACGGCTTAGACGGCGCGGTTCTTCGTCCCATTCCACACGTTCATAAATTTGTGTGACTGAAAGCACTATATCAACAGACCGTAACGTAATAGTATCGCTCTGTTTTGTTAACTCATTGAGAACCCACTGACCGTCATCGCGTTTATACCACTGTTCCACATGAAATTTATTTTGATGAATCGTTAGATATTCATCCAATGACGCAAGTTCTCGATAAAATTCAAATTTTTCCCCGCGGTCATAATTAGCTGTCGATGGTGACAGAACCTCCACAAGTAAAACAGGATTCGTAATCGCGTGCCGATCATCTTCATCGTACTCAATCTTTCCACAAATAACCATTGCGTCAGGATACGTTCGCAAACCGCTCGGTAACTTCAGTCGCTGATCACTATTGAATGTTTCGCAACCTTTACCCCGAGTCTGGATGCTCAACTGCGTGACAACATCCGTTGAAATTCGGTTATGATTGGGTGAGCCGCCAGCCATCATATAAAGTTGACCAGCAAAATATTCGCTTTTACAATCAGCTTTCTCTTCGCGTGCCAAATAATCAGCTAGCGATATAAAATCAACTCGCTTTGGTACTACCACAATTCTGGACTCCTAAAAAGTACGTAACACAACACAGAATGTTCATCTCTCAAAAGTATACTCAAAAAGTGGATTGTTCGTCTATATCAAGTACGTCCAATATTCTGTGTTATTGAGATTCGCAACCGACCACTCGTAATGGCCGTCTGTACAAGTTGGTGAATAGGTGTTTGCTGCGATAAAGCTATACAACAGCACATATCGATAGAGCCGTTCGCGCACCCCTTCACCAAACTGTTCCACTATGTGGGCAAGCAACCGCTCGTGAACAGTTGCGCCAAGTTCATCATACATGTCGAAGAATACCCACGCCGTTGCGAGATCAAAAACGGGATCGCCATACATGGTGAACAGACCAAAGTCCAAGAGCGCTGTAGCGCTGCCAGCATCATCCACCAGCAAATTGCCCAAACAAAAGTCACCATGGATCAGCCGATGGGGTCCTGCGTATGGGCTGGACAACGCCCGCTTCATCGCTTGAACCTTTTGCCCATACTGAGCCACATCTCGGGCGAAGTAGCCGTCAAGCTCACTCAGTTGGATTTCGAGATAGCGCAAAAGAAAGTGGTGCCAATCTCCATCGGTGCGTAAATTAAGTTGGCTTGGGTCAAAGAGCTTGTATTGGGTTGCATCCGCGGGCATCTCGATCTGCGAAAGCGCATCCACTGCCGCGATATAGGTCGAGAAAAACTCGTCAAGCTGCTTGTTGTCAGTACACTCGGCAATAACCTCAGCAAATGGACGACCCCAAAGTCGATCCTCAATCACAACGAGATATGAGCTATGATGATCGACCTGTTTGATGCGGGGGATGGCATATGGCAGCGAAGATATATCGAGTTGATTATAGAAATTCTGGAGCGTGAGCAATTCATCTTTGGTCGTTGACGGGGTTGATGACGCCGACAAATCATATAATTTTAGAACGGACTCTTCGCCATACGTGTAAACCTTGGCTTCCATCCCATGGCCAAATAACTGAGATGGTAATACCCCGTAATGGGCCAAAATTTCTTGTTTGTCCATAGTTGACATTCGTCACAAAGGTTGACACCAGCATAGGTGCGTACTACTAGAAAAAGAGCATCGGTGTATGCTAGTGGACGGTCGTTTCCTTCTTGGAAGGGTAGACGCTCTGACGCCATGGCTAGCAACATTGCTCTAATCAGATTCTTTTCTATGACATAAGGCGTCTAACTGCTCATTCCATGATCCGCATGAAACAATTTGGTTTTACCGCAATGCCCGCAGCCGCTTCATTACGTCATTGCCGCCAGCGTTTTCGCCCAGACCAAAGTAATCGTAGAGCCGTGTGTACTCGGCGTACATCTGCTCGTAGATAGCGACGTTCTCGGCGATTGGCGTGTAGCTCTTTTCTTGCTGACCACCCATCTTGGCCGCCGCATCGAGGATCGAATCGTAGCCGCCTGCGTTTGCGCCCGCGGCCACTGCTCCGTGCATGGCTGCACCCAGCGCCCCGGCCTGCTGACTGGCAACAATGCGGAACTCGCGGTCGGTCACGTCGGCATAAATCTGCATGAGCAGCGGGTTTTTGTTGGGCAGGCCACCCGCGGCCACAATGCTTTCGACCGGCACGCCATTTTGGGTAAATGCTTCGATGATGCGCCGCGTGCCAAACGCAGTCGCCTCGATCAGCGCACGATAGATCTCAGGGGCGGTCGTTGCCAGCGTCGTGCCGATAATCATGCCGCTCAGTTCCGCATCGACCAGCGTAGATCGGTTGCCGTTCCACCAATCAAGCGCCAGCAGCCCATGCTCGCCAGGGCGCTGTTTGGCCGCCTCCGCAGTCAGATAGGCGTGAATGTCCATGTCGGCCCGTTGCGCCGCCTCGCAATAAATGGGCGGTACGGCGTTCTCCACAAACCAAGCAAAGATATCACCGACGCCGCTTTGCCCCGCCTCATATCCAAACAGATCAGGCACAATACCGTCGGCCACCACGCCACACATGCCGGGTGCAGTGACGCGCTTTTCGCTCAAAAGCATGTGACAATTACTGGTGCCCATGATAATGGTCATGATGCCAGGCTGAGTTGCTTGCGCAGAAGGAACGGTGACGTGTGCATCTACATTTGCCGCAGCCACCGCGACGCCCTCGGCTAGGCCCGTCCATTGAGCGGCCTCTGTTGTGAGTCCGCCCGCCCGATCTCCCAGACGGATGATCGGCGCGTCTAACTTGGTGGCGACAATGTCGGCCAAGTCAGGATGCAGCGCAGTCAAGAACTCAAGGCTTGGGTAGCCCGTATCTTTCTGCCACATGGCCTTGTAGCCCGCAGTGCAGGAGTTGCGCGTCTCGCGCCCCGTTAGCTGCCAGATGACCCAATCCGCCGCTTCGATCAGTCGATCCGCTTTGTGATAGATGTGGGGCGCTTCGTTCAAGATTTGGAGCGCTTTGGGGAAGAACCATTCGGACGAGATCTTGCCGCCGTAGAGTTCGAGCCACGCTTCGCCCATCTCTGCGGCCACTTCGTTGACCCGATCCGCTTCGGGCTGCGCGGCGTGATGTTTCCACAATTTCACCCAAGCGTGCGGATCGGCGCGGTGCTCGGTCAACTGGCAGAGAGGCGTGCCGTCGGCCAAGGTTGGCAATATGGTGCATGCGGTAAAGTCAATGGCAAGGCCGATGATGTCCGCTGGATCGATGCCGCTGCTGGCAAGCACTTGCGGCACTGTCTGCTTGATCACGTCGATGTAGTCGTTGGGATCTTGCAGCGCCCAATCTGGCTCAAGCTGTACGCCACTTTCGGGCAACGTGTTGTCGATCACGCCATTGCTGTACGTGTGCGTTGCGATGGCGAGTTCGTTTCCGTTGGTCACGTCGACGAGCAGCGCGCGTCCCGATTCTGTGCCAAAGTCGATTCCGATGGTGTACTTAGGGTTAGTCATGTGGGTTGTTGGGTGAGAGCCGTCGTGCGTGGTGCGTGAACCGACGGACAAGTTGGTTCTGCTGTTGAATCATTACTTTTCTGGTTTAGATTAAGAACTGTTACATTTCATTATCATCTTGATTGTATTGAGCAGTTTCACCGCTGCGGACCAGCCGCCACGCCTCATCCTTGTCTAGATCTGGATTCTGCAAAGTTTAGAAACGGCCGCTTTGTACGCAGCCTGATTCATAGCACACGCCCGTTAAAATCTTTCTGCGCCCGTCATCTCGCACAACATCTCGATCTCTTCCATATCAATTTCTGCAAACGCACCGCTGATCTTATCTCGTATCTTTTCAGTTACGACAAGCGGCTCTTTACGATAGTAGCTTGGATTTTTTCGTATTGGTTGGGGAGCGTGTGGATCGGTCATGGTGGGGATATTATACCACGAGGTTTCTGCTTTGGCGCTTGGGACAATTCTACTAATTATACTCAACGGCAGCACAAAAGAAAATATTCTACCTCTTTTTACCTGTATGAAGATATTACTTTCTGGCGCCGTTCGGTATAGCAAAAAATGCATTCCATGGAATATCGACCACGCCATCGTTGCAGACAATATTCGTCATCATGCGCAGCAGAGGCAAGCGTTGTGGATCAAGATCGCCTTCGCGACAGAGATATTCGATTGTGCGGCCAATCGCCAGTGCCAGTTCGGCCCCTTCGATAGTTTCATGCGGCATATGCTGCTGCTTGGCATCGGTATAGAGCATCCCCGATCCGAGCAGACGCCCCATGCGCAAATTGCCTTCATCTTGGCAGGCAGCATAGAAATCGCCAGCGCCAGCTATGCCCAGTATCGTCTGCTGTTCGCCCCCCATGTGCTCGACTAGATACGACGTCTCCCACGATCCCTGTGCAAAGATAGCTGCGGCAGCATTGTGATTTGCCCTATGAGTAGCAGACGAGTGTTGGTCGACTTCATTTAATCCTTCGACTAGCCCAACCGCCAGCGCGTACAAGTTTTTCAACGCGGCGCAGACTTCTACACCAATCAAATCAGTGCTCGTTCGAACATGATAATAGCGCGTGGGCAACAGTTCGGCAACCGTATCGAGTTGGGCCTGATTGGGGCCAGCCAGCACGACCGAGGTATGGCAGCGTGCGGCCAATTCGCTCGCAACAAATGGACCGCCCATGGCCATTATCTGAAGCCGATCGGCGTGATGAGGCAGTAGTGCATCGCGCAACGTTTCGGGCAAAATACGCAAGCGTTCGTTTTTGCTCACATAGTGATTGCCGTCGTTTTTGCCTTCCAGACCCTTGGTCAAAAATAGGATCGGCACATCGGGCGAAAGCGCATCATCCAAACTCATCATTAACATCATGCCCACCCAGTCGATGCCAAGCGAGCTGACGGCAAGCACCAACAGATCGCTTTCGACCACGGCCTCGGCCAGACAGTCATAAGTGAAGGGCCGCACCTTGTCCGGAAGCGGAATGCCCAGTTTGGGATGCACTCGATCCTGATTGAGCTGCTCGATAGTGGCATCGTCCAAGTGTGTGCCGACCAAATTTACATCGTGCCCGTTGTCAATAAGGGGAATGGAGAAAGCGCTGCCGATTTTGCCTGCGCCAAGGATTGTAATTTTTGCCATACTACACCTCTGCATTTTTCATCGTCTCGATCATCCGCCGCGTCCGCGCCAGTTGACTTTGCCACGGCGCAATGAATGAACTCGCCGCAGTCTCTGCCTTTGCCCACTTTCGCAGCATAGATTCATCTTCCACGCACAACGTGTCGAATTGGCTCAGCAACGTGTTGACCCCTTCATACTGCGCGGCTGAATTAAAGAGATTTTGCAGCGTCTGACGGCGATTGCCAAAGCCACTGGGCAGCTTTTGTTCTCGCCCAAAACGAACCATTGCGGTCCGGCTCAGAAAAAGTCCGCTGTGGATCGGCGTTGCCAGATAGTCACAGATATCCTTCAACCCTGTCTTCTCATCTGCCAACAGATCGGGCGGGTCGGGTAGCGAAAAATCAGTTTGTATCGGGTTATCAGCCACCAGTTCCGCATAGTGGCTGCTCATGAACTCGACCGCCAGCTCAAGCACCGCGGCATAAAATGGATCCGCTTCGTGCTGCACAGCTAACGCGCACGGCCAAAGCCAGCGCAGCAGATGTGCTTCCATAAATGTTCGCAGGTGGCGCTGGATCTGGCGTTCGATTGCGCCCGCGCCATCCTCACGCGCGTCCGCTTCGGCACCACACAAAAAGGCCAGCAATCCTAACTCCTCGCCCAAATGATCCACCGCGGCCGCGGATCCACTAGGCTTATAGCCCAAACTCGCAAAATCTGCCATCACCTGTTCGGTCACAGTGCCGCCCAGCATACCCGACGCATCTAGAAAAATGCTCTCGAAAGGGTAAACGTTAATCCCAAATAAAGTTTGATGCTCTGCCCCGGCATCGGACGCGTCAAACTCTGCTGGCAAATATTTTGCCAGTTCATCAACTGCCTGCACAAGGGGCAATGCATCTTTGGTTAATCCGTAGAGGGTAAGGGTACTCAGAAGGTGGTAAAAGCGGCTACGCGCTAGAGCAATATTCATTGTTATATTATAGTCGCCACTCGACTAAATGAATAATGTTCGTTTTACTGGTCGAGCAGTTTTTAATCCGCGTATCTGTGGTTAAAATAGCTTACCAATTTAAGATTAGGACGCGGACGAGCGCTGAAAAAGCAGAAAAAAATCTGCGGCAATCTGCGTAATCTGTGGCTCAATTGCTGTTGTTTTGATCATGCAGAACAAAATTTACTGCGAAGACGCAAAGGTGCAAAGAACCGCGAAGAAAAACAACAGCAATTTTTAATCCATATAATCTGTGGTTAAAAAGCTGTTTCCCTCAAATCAACTTCAACCGCTGCGCAGCCAGCACAGCCTTTGTTCGATCACGTGCATCCAACTTCTGCAAAATCGTGCTCACATAATTCTTGATCGTCCCTTCGGCTAAATGCAGGCGCAGTGCAATTTCTGGGTTGCTCAGCCCTTGCGCCATTAAGCCTAAAATATCGCGCTCTCGATCCGAAAGGGGCGAGAGCAATCCAGCATTCGCTGCGTCTTGCTCATTCGCTTTCGACACAGGCTCCGTAATCTGCATTAACACCCGGCGCGCCACCGATGGCCCCATCATCGAGCCGCCCGCAGCCACCACCCGTACCGCATTTGCCAGCTCTGCCCCCGACACATCTTTCAGCAAATAGCCCAACGCACCCGCCCGCAGTCCTTCGAAAACATATTCGTCATCATCAAACGTCGTCAGGATCAACACCCGAGCGTCGGCAAAGTTGGCGCACAGCGCTTTCGTTGCGGCCACGCCATCCATCAGCGGCATCCGCACATCCATCAGCACCACATCGGGCCGCGCGGATTCATACAGCGTCAGCCCCTCTTCGCCATTTGCCGCCTCGCCCACCACCTCGAAATCACTCTCCAAATCGAGCAGCGTGCGCAGCCCCTCGCGCACCAATCTCTGGTCATCTACTACTAAAACGCGGATCGACTTACTCATGCCTCAGCCTCTATATTTGTCCAAAAAAGTTCCGCATCCATTGCGCCCTCTTCAGTTGGGATTTCGAAGCGAGCAATCGTGCCGCCCGCTTCTCGCGCGGTTGACTCAAATGTACCACCAAGCTGCGTCGCCCGCTCGCGCAACCCCTGCAACCCAAAGCGCGCGTCGCCAATCTCAGGCGGCATCCCTCGCCCATCATCCGCAACTTCTAGCAGCAGCTTGCCCGCACCAGAATCAGTCAAGAACGTAACGTCTACCCACGCATTTGTGGCCTCTGCATGGCGATGCACATTCGTCAAAAGCTCCTGCGCCGCACGATAGATCCCCAAGCGCTGTGGCGGGGAAAGCGGCGGCAAGTTGCTTCCTATTTTTAGATCAACGGCAAGCCCGGTCGCGCCGCAGAATGTTTGCACCATTTTGTTGAGATCGGCTCGCAAGCTGCTGCTGGCAGCACCATTCTCTGCGGCATTTGGCATCGTCGCGGTGTGGGCAAGCTGCTCCGTGGCCGATTTTTCTTCTGCCTCTGGCGCGCGCAGCGAAGAGAGCGTGTTGCGCAGTTCGCCGAGCGATTCCTTTAATTGGGTGCGCATTGCGCCGACCATCTCTGCTGCTCGATTCGGCTCGCTTGGGATCAAGCGTTGCGCGCCTTCGAGTTGCAGCACGGCCACCGTTAGGCGATGGCCCAGCGAATCATGCATTTCGCGCGCAAGGCGATTGCGTTCTTCGGCTACCGCTAGTTTTTCGGCCTTGGTTGCATATTCTTGCAGTTGGGTGTGGGTTTGTTGCAGTTCGCCATAAAGTGATTGCATTTGCTGGCGTGCATTGTTGGCTTCGCGCACCAAGTATCCAAAGCTGGCAAACATAAAATGACCGCCGATAAATGAACTCCACCCCAATAGCGCTATCCAGCCGTTGGCATTGATAATTAACCCACATTGGACCAAAATAAATCCAACAATCCACAAGACGCCTTCGCGCGGCGACAGCAAGAGCGCGGCGCAGCTAGAGAGAATAAAGAAGAGTGTATAGACGCTGTCGGATCCGTGGCCATTGCCGAGGTTGATACTCACGATCAAAACGATTAGCAGTGTATTAATTGCTAGATAGATACGCGTGGCCCATTTATCGTTGAAGAAGAAAATGCAAACAATAAATGTGATAAAAAACGCAGAAAGCATTGCGCCGATTGCCAAGCGGAGCGTTGGATCGAAAATATTTCGTAAAATTGGTATAGAAACACCGATAACAGTTAAGGCCCCTGCCACAAAGAGCAAAGAATCTGTTGTGCGATTATTCATCTATCCGTCTCACTTTAAATACGCATTGGCTGTAAACGGCCATAGGTCAATGAACGCCACAGCCACTCGAATGGACCAAAGCGGAAATAGCGCAGCCAGATTGGCGAGATCGCAAGCTGAATCAGCCAAATTGCAAATACGATCAAAAGCTGCTGCCAGCGCGCAACGGAGCCAAATAAGCCCAGCCCAAAGCCGTAAAAAATAAGCGTCGCCAAAATTGTCTGCAACAAATAGTTGGTTAGCGCCAGCCGACCAACCGCGGCCCACCGTTTTTGCAAGCCTGCAAAAGTTTCGGTTTGCACAAGCCGCATGATCACCGCGATGTAGCCAAGCGAGACAAAGGGGCTACCCAAATAGTTGGGTATGGTGCCTGGCCCAAGTACCGAGTAAAGTGGATCCCAGTTGTGGGCAAAGTTGTCGATCACGCCATAGATGACGAGCGGCAATCCAATCCCAAACCCAAGAATCGCCATCCAAGTGTAAAATTTGGGTGAACGTTTTGCCGAAAAGATACCCCACTTAAAGAGGGCCATACCGATCAACATCAATCCACTGGCTCGCCAAAAGAGGAAGAAGAAGAGCGCGCCCGTGTTTGTTTCGAGCGAACTCGGCACGCGTTGGGTCATCTGCTCGGCCCAGCCGCCTCGATAGGCCGCAAGTTGTTCTGCGATCTTTTCTGCGCTGGGTGAAAATTGTTCGAGCAGTTGCGCTGCTGTTTCGGGTGGCGCATAGGCTAGTGATAGGTAAGAGCCAGTCATGATCAATGGGGAGACTAACAGAACCAAGATGCCCATGATAAGTTGTCGTGTTGGCCTAACTTTGCGAAACCAAAAGACGACTGCGGCACAGATGGCGTAGGTGACCAAAATATCGCCTGACCAAAGTAAATAGGCGTGCGCTAGGCCAATTACCAGCAGCCAAAAGGTGCGCCGATAGTGCAGCCCAGCTGATTTTTCTTCGCGCTCGTCGCGTTTTGCCGTGAGCAGAATGATGCCAGCGCCATAAAGCATCGAGAAGATGGTCATGAACTTTTGGTCTGCAAAGATGTGGCTGCCGATCCACACCCAGCGATTGACTCCGTCAAAGTCGCCATAGACCGTTGGCAGAAAGTAAGCAGCCTCGGGCATAGAAAAGCCCTGGATGTTCATGATAAGGATACCGAGCAGCGCAAAGCCGCGCAGCACGTCGATTGCTACGATGCGGTCGGTTATTTTTACAGGAGATATTTGAGTTGTCATAGTAGTCTCTTATGTTACGGGTTTAGAAATAGAGATTATGGTTACGATTTATTCGCCACCCATAGTAAGCTACGGCGAAGTTGAGGGGTTGCCCATATTTTTTACCCTTCCTCACTCCTCCCCAGCTTGGGGAGGACGCTGTTGACGGACACCAGAATCTACCTGACGCGTTAGATACATTGTTCCATGACAGTTCCTACCCTTGTTTTGGGAGGGGTAGGGTGAGTAAGAAACATGGGCAACCTCACCATATTACTATTCCTTTTATAGGTGGTGAATAACTAATGGCACTAAACGATTATGTACGTTTAGTTAATCGGGTGGCCAGATAAAGCAGCAAGCCTAATGGGCCAAACATTAATATAAAGAAGATTGTGGGCGAGGCTAACCATGGCGATAGGTTGCGAGCACGGCTATCCAAATAGGCCCAACGCCCCACAAAAAGATCAAATGCAAGGAAGTGCGCCCAGCCAATGGTTGCGCCTTCGGGCGTGCCTAGTAGTTCGGCCATGCGCGTCAGCGATGGGTTCATCAACTCTGATAGCAGGGACGGAATCCCCGGGACGACCATGATTGCATAGAGCAATGCCGCTGGCACGACGACCCACAAGGATGAGATGATCCGTTGAGTCCACGACCATTTTGGTAGAAAGATCATCAGCAGCCAAAAGGGCATTACCAACAGATTGCTTAATTGGAAGATGTTTTCTATGCTCATCGAAGCGCTCCTAATTTTGGTGATTGGTGAGTCAAAACGTGGGACACGTCTCGCAACTAGTGTTGGCTATCGTAACCCGTCCTTGCAGGCTGAGCTTTCCCCAGATTTTTAAATAATTGGCGATGTGGTGTGGTTGGCAACGTTTCGACCTTGCCTGCGCTATCTGCACCCCATACTATTAAGAAGATAGCGGGATATTTATGCAACGGGTTGCAGATCAACAGTACGCAAACTCATCAATATCGATGCTGACGCTGCGGCAATAATTGCAGCAAACAGGCCAATGGTTAACCCATCGGGCGCAACAATCGACTGCCCTCGCAGTGCCTGCCACGTTACCAACAGCACAATTGACAAATATGTCAGTGCGCCCGTCCACACAAGTTGCAGACGCTGCTTCGAGGTAAGCCAGTTGTCTCGTCGCCTTGACCGTGTAAAAAGCCACCAGCCAAAAAGTGGAATCACCTGCAAGCCGTGCAGCCCTACAAAGTGCGCAATCCGCAGATCGCCGTGCTCGGTACTCCAGCCCGCAATAGGCAGCCCCGGCCCACCGTCGGGTGCGCCAACCGTGTGTGCGCCGATCATCTCAGGCTGACCACCCGCTTCGAATATCGCCACCTGATTGGGCTTTGGCCCCGGCATTAGAAAACCAAGCGCCAGCCCCAGCAGCATGATCGAGAAGCCCCAGCGGATGCTGTGCATCAGCGCGCGATCGACCAGTTTTTGGCGCAGAATCAGAATAAAGCCTGCGATTGTCACGCCGAAGAAGATGAAAATCGCTATCGTCATTGTACTCCACAGCGCGGCATTTAGCGGAGTAGAGACATTAAAATGCATGGCTTCGCCGCGAACTGCTTGCACAATGATGACAACCATCTCTAACATCAGCAGTGCGGCAGTGGCAGTAATTGCCCGATTAAACCAGCGGCGACCTTTTGTAACAAATGTCGACAGCCAAATGAGCGTCGTGGCATAGGCAAGCATCGATACACTGAACTTCATCGTCTTGGCCCAAGTAGATTGCCCCAACACTTCGCGGCTGTCAAACGTCATGCCGATCAGTGCAATGAGCAACATAATGATGTTTGCATAAAAGAAAAGGGTCATTCCTCTGTGAACGGTCCACATTTGAATAAGCAGGTTGTCTCTGCCAAAAGCTAGTTTGTTTGAGTTTAGTTGCTTTGCTACCATGCGATTTACTTTCCTGTTCCTGTTTTGGGGATTTTCTGAGAAAATTCACTCGGTTGTTTATCTATTTGCCAGCAGATACATGCTAGCACCCACATAGTCACGTACGGTAGTGACCAGAGTCATTTTTCTCTCATAAGATCTCAGGTTATGGTCACATCAATTTGCTGTAGACTGAGCAGCTTAGAGAATTACGGTTCAACCGGATCTCCCATGTCGAGTGCGACGCACTCGACATGGGAGATCCACCATGGTTGGTTTCAATATACCCTACCAATCATACACAGAACCCCTATGTAAAAACCACACACCAAAAAATCATAAAGCTTACACAAAATACACAAAAAAAAAAAGGATTCAACACTCCACACAACCCCTCGCTATGAGGTCTATAGAATATCAATTTTTTCCTGCACAATATCGCAAGACGCACATATAACTCGCTGCACACTCTGTGCAAATGCATAAGGTTTAATTAGAAATTACACAAAAAACATTTGACATGTTATGTTTTTTGTGATAAAATATACACAAAGATAAACATAGCCCATGTCTTCAAAGTGTTTTTTCTGATAAATTTTTAAGAACGAATGCACTCCTATTAGGTGGGCCAATGGTAAAGATCAGCTAAAGAAAATTTAGCTAAGACCAGAAAGATTAGCCTGAAATTCGCCAAATTGATCTGCCAAAGAGCCTTAAGAAATGTTGCGTGCCATAAAGAACGAAGGAGAAAGCATGACTATTTTCATTATCTTACTAATCATCATTATCATTGCGGCCTCTTTTGCGTTCGCTTCTGCACCGCCTGAAGCACAGCCACCAAATGGAGAATTCAAGCTCCCCGAGGGCTATATCGTTCTTGCGCCACCACAAAAGCCAGAGGAAGCGCCAAAGCCAGAAGAAAGTTTTGTCTACGTGATTTGGAACATTATCATGGGCATCGTTTTTATTTTGGTTTTGCTATCGTTGCTGCTAGTTCGGTAAGAAAATATTTCCTATAATTTGTCGCATTCAATAGCGCAGCATGTGTATGCGCGTTGCGCTATTGTTGCCGTCCGTTCCCAGTGTACCTGTGTGCACAGCCGCGTTGGGAACGGATTTATTTTTTTAGAAAGTGGGATAGCTTATAAGAGGTTTAGGGAGTAGGCTTATTTCTAAACCATATGATGAGGAGAGTGCCGGTTTTAATCTCAATTTTTGCCGGAGATTCAAGTACTTCGTTGCTAATACCGCGGGTGCTGCCAAATTCAAGCGTTGCGTCTGTTAAAGGATACTTCAATCCATGATATGTTATGCCAGTTACACGTTCGCTTAGCGGCATTGCGCTAATGGTTGTGCCAGGCGTGCCGTGCAGAACAAGTGGCTGCTGAGGACGCACAAGCTGCGCACGCTGTTTACCATCCACCACGCAGATTGAAACGCCCCAATCGCGCTGAGCCAGCAGGAACAGATTGGCCAGCATTTGATCAAGCCGCCCCCCTAATGCACCAGCCAATACAATTGAGGTTGCGCCATCCGCAATGGCGCGTTTAATGGCTAATTCTAAATCCGTCTCATTTTTTTCGGGTTCATGTAGTTCAAAGCGAACGTTTTTGTCAGTCAATTCTTGACGCACAGCAGGCGACAGACTATCGAGATCTCCAACAACAACATCGGGGATACGGCCAATGTCAAGGCAATGCAGCGTGCCACCATCTGCACCGATCAGATAGTCCCCATCCTTTACAAATTGTGCCAAGGCGTTCTTGTTTTGCACTAATCCATTCACGAATACAATTGTACGCATATTTTTTCGAGTTTGAGTAGTTTTCTAGTTGTGTCGGATTTGGTAGGGTAAAGGTAAATATTTTAGAGGCGAATAAATGGCGTTACGGCAAAGCGACTATAGAGATCCGGTGCGGCAACATCTAGTTGTTCGAACAATTTTGGTGGAATGCCAGCATCAGCCAAATAGAGTTCACCCGATGCGGCGCGAACTGTTCCATTTAGCAACGATGCATGGGGTAGGCCAAAGGAGAGCGTGGCAGTTGCTTTGACAAATACGGTATCAGCACTATTGTTATGATTTTTGATTTCAGCCGAACTAGGCGTTCCAACGCTGAAGATAGGTGCAAGGGTGCTGTTAGCCAATTCAATTAGCGGAAGCAATGCGTTGGGCTGAGGATTGCGCTTGACTGCATCACGCTGGTCAAAGCCATTCATCGCATCAATCAGCAGATCACAAGGCGGCAATTCCCACCCCTCATCGGCCCATGCTAACGGCACATCGGCCCCGAGCATTGAGTTGAGCGCATCTGCGGCAAGTCCATGATGTGCCTCTGCGGGTACAAGCGTTAAGACCTGCACCCAAGCATTTTGCTCGGCCAGAAAGCGTGCAGCGTGCAGCCCAATAATGCCGGTATCGCCTCCACCAGTTAACAGAACAATCGAGCAATCGGCTACCGAGGAACTCGCGCCTGCTTGCACATTATCAATATTATCGGCGCTGTCTGTCAGCAACTGAGCCGCTAGTCGAGCAACAGCTTCCCCCGATCTCTGAAGCTGCTGATCGAAAGAGAAGCCCTCCGCTTCCATTAAATGATGGAGGTGCCTAATTTTTTCTGATGTCAGGGTTGGGATATCGGTGAGCGGAATCATGAGGCCAAAGATTGATTGGAGTTTGGTTTATGACGCTGGTAGAATTCTCGTTTTAACAGTGAAAAGCAGCGCATATCGTGAAATTTATCTTTAAAGAAATCATGTTCGCGCAGCACACCTTCTTCGCAGAAGCCAAGCGACTGTAGTAAGTTTCCCGATGCATTGTTCTCGGTCATAACCAGCGCCTCGATCCGATTTAGCCCTAGTTGCTCGTAGCCAAAATGCAAAATAGCGGGTAACGCCTCGCTCATAATTCCTTGCCGCCAATACTGTTGGTTCAACTCGTAGCCAATCTCGCCGCGAAACTCGCGCAGCCACACATAACCACATGTACCGATTATGCGATTGTCGCTTTTTTGTGCAATCCCCCAGCGGATACTGCGCTCTACCTCGAAAGATTCGTCGAAAAATTCGATCAACTGTTGAATCTCATCAACGCTGCTATAGGAGTACAGATCGTAATGCCGGGTTACTTCATCATCTGAAAAAATTTCAAAAAGCGCATCACTATCAGCAGAAGTAATCTGTCGCAATAAAAAATTTTTTGTCTCTAATTGAGGGAACGTGTCAAAGAGAATATCTATATGATCCTCAGCAGATTCAGATGTAAATTCAGGGTAGGCATTCATGGACTTTTTTGTTGTTTCCATTCATTAGATTAATAGACTATTAGAGGAAAATTTATGTCGTATATAATTCATATAGATATCGTTGCATAGTCGTATCTACCTTGGTTGATATCTAGCTATGTTTATTGACTATTTTAATGCAAAAATAATGAATCATCTTTATACTATAGATATATTTATTAGGGATGTTACTCTGTTTTACATTGATCTTACTCAATCTTATATACTTCCCAGCAGCATAAAATAGAATTTTGGCTTAAAAGTTACCGAACGGGAAGAAATGATAATTTATAGCGCTGCTTAAAACAGAGTTTTGATAGCCCTATTGTTTGAGTGTTCCCAAACACATACACCCATTACCGAAAAGGATAAAGTCGTTTAATGGGAGAGGAATCGATTAACAAACTATTCAAGCCTACCCAAAACTTGTGGCAGTCTGTTGATCGACGCCAACATAGAATCCTCCCTCGAGCTTCTATGTTGGCGTTTTTTGTATTCGAATTATGTTTTAAATTTAAGCAGAATCGGACAATTCTCTGATGCGGCGATGATGGGTTATAGAGAGGTAAGAGTTGCGCATTTCATCATTGTCGATTGCAGCTGACCACAGAGTCAACTTATCATTCGCTTGCTTTATAAGTGCTGCACTGCGCTGGTCTTCGATTTTGTTCAGAATAGTATAACAGATTAGATAAATATTTAAGGGAAAGTTTACGCCATCAAGATTACCTGTTTTTAAGTATGCTATAATTTGGTTTATATATTCAATCGCCTCTTTTTCATTCCCAAATTCAAATTCAATTCGTGCTAGGTTAGCCAATGGTTCCATACTTAGGTTGTCGTTTTTACGCGCCTGCCATTCGGCTAAAGCTTCAATTGCAGCATCTTTGGCCTCTGAAAATTGTTTAAGGCTAAACAATATATGCGAATGGATTGTGAGCAACTGCGCTTTAATAAAACGAGCCGTGGTTTGTTCGAGGATTGAATTCGCAAGAACCGTATATTCAAGTGCCTCTTGGTGTTTCCCGCTAATATAGTGGATCAACGCAAGATAAGTAAGCGATTCTGCCTCCCCACGCCAATCGCCAATTGAACGTTTGATGCATAACGCTTCGATATGTAGCTCTTGGGCAGACGCATATTGGCCCACAAGCATATAGTTTCGGCCTAAACTTAAAAGAGCATTACTTTCCCCCTTTTTATTATTTAGGTCACGCTTTATTTGAATAGCTTGTTGAATGTACTCCATGGCTTTTGCAAAATTCCGCTGTTCCGAATAGACGCGTCCCAAATTGTTGAGTATATGTCCATAGCTGCTAAGATCTTTTATCTGGGCAAAAAGGGCAAGTGCATCGCTGTAATGACTATGTGCAGTTAAATAATCTGCCTTTTGGTGTAACAATACGCCAAGATTATTTAGCGCGAACATCTCGCCGCGCCGATCGTTCAATCTACGTCGAAGTTCGAGTTCGGCTGCAAAGAGTTTCTGAGTCTCTTCATAATCAGCATTCCACAGAGCAATTATGCCAATATTCCGCAAGTTTTTGGCGATTAGCATAGGTAGAGAATTGTTCTTGGCCAAGCGTAATGATTTATCTAGCTCATCCGTTGCTTTCTCTATCTTACCCAAATTTTGATTGGCTACACCAGAAAGATAGAGAGCAATTATCTTTAGCTCTATCGTAGCGGTCTCTTCAGCCAATTTCATTAGCTCTTGTGAAACAACAAGCATTGAGTCATACTCATAAATCTCAGCCAGAAATCTCGCACGATACGCCAAAATACGTCCGAGCATGATTTGCGCTTGTGGATCAGGTGTTGTGGTATTTATTAATACGCCAGAGAGGTATTCCGCTGAAAGCTTTGCCGAGAGTTCAGCTTCTCGAAATTCCTCTGTGAGAATAAAGTACTCTTCTATTACATCAATTATTTTATCTAGGTGGCTAAGCTGAAGATAATTTAACGCCCAAGACCATGCGGATAGTACGTTTTGCTTTTCGTGTTTAATTAGGGCTAGGGAAAGTTTGTGATCCTCGGTATAAAATTTTTCCTTCGCCATCTGCATAAACTCAGCATAGTAGCGGCTATGTTTTTGGCGGGTACTGTATTGAAGTTTCTTATTTTCAGCTAGTTTCTCGGCTGCGTATTGACGCACCACATTGTGTAGCGAATACCGCTTTGGCAACTCAATAATTTTCTGTAGCGGTTCGTCATGCAAAGGGGCAGACACTAAATCAAAATAATCTCCTTTGGCAGTATTGCTCAACTTGTCCAAAATAATATCTGGGTTCGCATGTTTGATCAATGACCGATTAATTAATGATCTTAAAATCTGGGGGGTTAGATCTGAGATCTGTCGGGCTGCTTCCTCGGTAAACCCATCGGAGAAGATAGAAAGTCGCATAAACACATCATGTTCTTGCTCGCTCATCAACTGCCATGAATAGTCGAACACCGATCTCAAATTACGTTGTCGTTCTGGTAGATCTTGCATTTCTGCAGAGAGAAAGTCAAGGTTTTGTATTTCAACAGCAATTTGTTCACAGGATATTGCATGAACCCATGCGGCAGCCAATTCGATACCAAGCGGCATACCATCTAACATTTTGCAGATCTGTATTATATGCGGGCGATTCTCATCTGTGACAGTAAATTCAGCATAAGCTTGATTCGCAATTTGCAGGAAGAATTCAGCGGCACTATATCCGTCGAGCGAGCTAGCGTTGTCGGGCGGGATAGTAAGGCCCCTGAGCGTTACCCTTTTTTCAAAACGCAGAAATAACGGATTACGACTCGTCAATAGAATAGTAATGTTTGGGCATTTTTCCAACAAGGTACGGACTAGCGTGGTACTCTCTAATTCGTTGCCGCTGCCAAATTTTTTCAGCGAATATAGCAGACTATCCCAGTCATCTAATACGAGTAAAAGCTCTTTGTTCTTTAAGGCATCAATGATTTGTGTCAGTCCATCTTGGTTGTGACTCGGATTGATATTAAGTGTATCGGCTATTTTAGAAACAAGATGTTCGAGCGTTCGGACTGAAATAAGCTCGATGAAAAAGATGCCGTTCAAAAAGGTGATGGCATGATCATTATAAAGCTCTTTGGCAACATGTAACGCAAGGCTCGTTTTCCCTATACCCCCTAATCCCATAACAGTTATTAATCGATGTTGTGGCGAAACCAAAAGTCGATGCAGCGTGTTTTTTTCTTCTGGTCGCCCGACAAATTTCACCATACGAGCAGATAGATTGTGGCGTATTCCAGTACGCGCAGCCATGATTCGCTCGAACAATTTATTTGTTTCGGGCATAGGTTTAACGGAAATCTCATCTTTTAGACGTTGACAACAAATTTTATATTGTTGAATCGCTCCATTAAAATCACCTAGGTGGCTCAACGTTTTCATCATCTGTTGATGCGCAGTTTCGTTCCACGGTTCAATTTGTAGCTGCCTTTGTAAACTGTTTCGTGCGTCCTCGTACAGTCTATTTTTTAAGAAGAATTCAACCTGCCGCGCGAAAAGCTGCATAACCTTTTGGTGCCGCTGGCTGCGCTCACTTTCTAGCCAAGTTTGGAATATAGACGCATCGCGCACAAATATTTCGGCTAGGAGCTCGCCTCGATAGAGTCTTATAATATGCTCAATATCACGCATGGTCGATTCGTCATCTTCACTGGAAAGTGTTCCGACCATTTCGTCAAATAATTGTACGTCAAGATGGCCTAGCGCATCTACATTAAACGATAGTCGCTGTCTATCTGAAGTAATGCATCCCTTGTGTAATTGCCGTATGCTAGTTAGCGCAACTCGCAGGCTGTTCTTCGCTTTATGCTCTGGACATTCTCCCCAGAATAAGCTCGATAGTTGATCCCGCGTGTATACTCTTCTCGTAATCAATAGAAAACAAAATAGAGCTTGTGCTTTCATACCAAGAGAGTTTCTGATAAGCTGCATTTTTTCGGGAACCTCTACCGAATCTGTAATAGTAGAAACTTCTAGGAGTCCGAATACAACTATATTTAACCGTGATGCCATATAAAATTCTCAAAAACCGTTGATGCTTACCATGTTTCTGCTTTAAAAATAGACAGCAGGAGTTGTATCATTTGGGGTTATTATTTGTTTCAGGTTGCAGTGCGGAGAGCAATGGGTACATAACTGCCAATAAATTTTGATCCATCTTAGGCAAAGGTATGTAACAGTCACCTCATCGTTGGTTTTGTGTAGGATATAAAGACGCTAAAGTGACGTCCCCCCCTCCCCGTTCAGTCTGCCCTTGGTTTCAATAAAAGCCAGATACTACTCTAGATCACTCGACCAGCAGAGGGAATGAACGATTAGCTTTATGATAGACTCTACTATCGCTCTTATACAGAATTATGGGAAGAGTGGGGAATAGATAGATGTTGGTGGACTATAGAATCGTCGGTAATTTATATCTAACTTCAACGAGATTGAGCAGCTTATGTTAATCATATAATACCAGATCTTAACAAAGAGAGGTAATGCAATAAAAATAGCACTCTTATCTTCTTACAACCAGAGACGTAATTTTCCTCACATTTCTGCCAGTTAGATTTTTCATCATTCTCCGATTATGCAAACTAAGTTACCCTAATCATTGAAAACAGAGTTGATTTATGTTAGTATTTCAGGTTGAAGATCAATTGTTTTGGACTAAAACTGTAGTGTTGAGAATAACAAATGGACTCAAATGAACCGATAGAATCAACTGATTTTATTCGAGAAATAATCGAGCAGGATATCCAAGAAGGAACCTATAACGGGCGGGTGCAAACACGCTTTCCACCAGAGCCAAATGGGTATTTACATATAGGCCATGTAAAGGCCATTTGTTTAAATTTCGGCGTTGCAGCGGAATATGGTGGTCAATGCAATTTGCGTTTTGATGACACAAATCCAACCAAAGAAAAAACTGATTATGTAGATTCAATTATGCATGATATCAAGTGGCTTGGCTTTGATTGGGGTGACAACCTTCACTTTGCCTCTGATTATTTTGATGATCTGTACGAGATGGCGCTCAAGCTAGTAAGGGACGGGAACGCCTACGTAGATGACCAGTCGCCAAGCGATATCCGCGAGACGCGTGGAACATTGACGGAACCGGGCGAAGAGAGCCCCTACCGCACTCGTTCGGTAGAAGAGAATCTTGATCTCTTTCAGCGGATGCGGGCCGGTGAGTTCCCAGAAGGTTCACGCGTATTACGTGCAAAGATAGATATGGCCTCGCCTAATTTGTATCTGCGCGACCCAGTACTGTATCGCATACTTTATGCAAAGCATCACCGAGTTGGCAACGAGTGGCCTATCTATCCACTTTATGATTTCACCCACGGGCAATCCGATGCGCTGGAAGAGGTAACACATTCTCTATGCACGCTAGAGTTTGAACCACATCGCCCGCTCTATAATTGGTTTTTAGAGAAATTAGATCTGTATCCATCGAAACAGATTGAGTTTGCGCCACTTCAATTGACCTATATTGTATTGAGCAAACGTCGCCTATTGCGATTGGTTATAGATGGACATGTGGCAGGGTGGGATGATCCAAGAATGCCAACACTCTCTGGGATGCGACGACTGGGCTATATGCCCGAGTCACTTCGTAATTTGTGCGCGCAAATCGGCATCGGCAAGACGAATAGCACGGTAGAAATTGAGTTACTCGAATATTTTGTGCGTCAAGATCTCAATACCCACTCGCAACGCGTTTTGGGCGTGTTGGATCCGCTTAAAGTCGTAATCGAAAATTATCCAGAGGGAGAGGTCGAGAAGTTTGAAGCGATCAACAATCCCGAGAACCCTGATGCTGGAGTACGACCGATACCGTTTTCGCGCGAAATATACATTGATCGCAAAGACTTTATGGAAGATCCACCGCGCAAGTTTTTCCGATTAGCCCCTGGGCGCGAGGTGCGTTTGCGCTATGCATGTTTGATTACCTGCACAGATGTGATTAAGGATAAAGAAGGCAACGTTCTGGAGTTGCGCGCAACATGGGATCCAGAATCACGCGGCGGTAATGCACCGGACGGACGACGTGTTAAAGGAACGATCCACTGGGTTTCGGCTGAACATGCAGTTCCAGTAGAGGTTCGCCTGTACGATAGGCTCTTTGCAAAAGAGGATCCCTACAAAGCACCGGAGGGGAAAGATTATGTTTCAAACTTAAATCCCGATTCTCTTGAGGTGATACCCAAAGCGTTAGTTGAGCCAAGTGTTGCAAACGCACGCCCCGGTACACGCTATCAATTCGAGCGCGTAGGGTACTTCATCGTTGATCCAGATTCGACAGACGAACACCTCGTTTTTAATCGGACAATTGCGCTGCGCGACTCTTGGGCAAAGATTCAGAAAAAAAAATGATCTAGTATATTTGTGCGATATGGAAATCGTTCGCATCGACCACACTCCAACCTTATTCTCAACCACATAAGATCCGATTAAACAACAAATACTTGTTAAGTTAAAAGAGGCTCGTGTCAAACAAAACGATACGAGCCTCTTTTCTATAACACCCCATCGCACTAAATCTAGCGATACAGGTTATAAAATGTAACTTGAAAATCGATCCAAGACTTGAAGCGTGCCAGATTAGTATAGACACCATAGGCACCGGCCTGCGCACACCCTTCGCCCCAACTTACTATTCCCTGTTGAACCCATTCGCCCGTCCAACGATTCTGTGTGATTAACGGTCCCCCGCTATCGCCCGTACAAGCATCTTTCTTGCCGTGGGCATAACCAACACAAATCATATTATCACTCACCATGCGTTCATATTTTGCATAAGCAGTCGCGCACTCTTGCCGATTGACAGCGGGCATTTTCACCTTGCGCAGTCCATCTACCGCACGTCCTCGATCGGAGACACCCCAACCATAGATATAAGCCATTTGATCATCTGAGATCTCGGTCAATGTAATTTGAACTGGAGTGCCACTTGATGGCTCAGTCAACTCTAGTAAGGCAAGGTCAACATCATATGTGTATCCATCAAATCTGGGATGGCGAATAATTTGCTCTACGGCGATACGTTCACCGCTCTTGCTGCTTAGCCGATTGCGGTTAACAACAATTTCAAGCTCGCTAGCAATAAATTGCTGGCCATCTTCATTATAGGTGCAGTGTGCAGCCGTCAATACCCATCTGGCATCTATTAGCGTACCGCCACAGAACTGCGCATAATATCCATTCTGCACATCTGCGAGCACAACACCCACCATCCAGGCTTCTTCGCCATTGTTGGCACGCTCACCGCCAATGATCGCAGCTGCTTCGTTGGCACTTACAATCACTAATATAATTACGCAGAACAGAGTGGTTATTATTCGTTTTATCGTAGACATTTGATTTACATTTGACATCTTTAAGTACCTTCTTTTGTTTAGGGCTACTACGACAATTGTAGTGAGAAGAAAGTCATTTCTGTATGTCATTTGTTTAGCCGTTCGCTGTCATATCGCTGTCATAAAATAGCTACACATCGATTTTTATGTAACCATCGCAAGTTGGTGGGCGCGCAAGTTCCTCCATTTGCAACATAAATTCATCTGGTTCTATGAGGAATTGTGGGGTGGCCCGCAGAATGAATTCTGCGTCTGCTATGGGAAACCTGTTAAAACAGGCTAAATGCCGTAACTTTAACGTGATTTATCACGTTTTCCGTATCAGGCTGGGAATTCATTCCTAGTTACCCACACAATACCTCAGAGAACCATTCTTCTTTACAAAGTTGGTTTGCTCAACTGATTTTCTGTGCAATAAGGCAGGTTGTATACTATATTCAAATGGGTAATGGGTATTTTCTAAGTATGGTTGAGTAGAGTGAAACTTTCTGGGGATTGATTTTCTGGAATTCAAAAGGTGGTACGGAATGGGCCGATTAAGTAAAACGAAGAGACGAATTTGGGCAGTGAAGCGGGGAAGTGGCAACAAACTGGCCGTAACTACGCGCCGCAAATCTGATCACGTGGCAACAGAAGAACCGCTAGAGATTCAACTGAGCGCTGGCGGACAGGAGCAAACGGTGGCCATTACAATGCGTACGCCAGGCAATGATTATGAACTTGCGGCCGGGTTCCTACACAATGAAGGAGTTATCGGGGAAAAGCACGAGGTTTCGCAAATGACATACTGTGTGGGCGACAATCGCGCTCTACAGGAATACAATATGCTCAACGTACAGTTAAGAGCATCAACGCTGCCAACGCTGCCTACCCTTGATCGTCACTTTTTCACTACCAGTGCCTGCGGCGTGTGTGGAACCACAATGCTGGATGATCTGCGAGATCGCAACCTGCCAACCGTTCCATCTGGGCCGCTTATTTCAGCTCAAGCCATCTATGACCTACCAGACAAATTGCGCAATGCACAAAAACTATTCGACAGCACGGGTGGCCTCCATGCAGCCGCGTTATTTGATCAAGCGGGCCAGCTTCTAACCCTGCGCGAAGATGTAGGGCGCCATAATGCACTGGATAAGCTAATCGGCTGGGGACTTAACAATAAACAGCTTCCGTTCAGCGACAAAATTATTATGGTAAGTGGGCGGGCAAGTTATGAGCTTCTGCAAAAATGCTATGTGGCGGGTGCGCCGATCTTCTGTGCCGTCTCTGCGCCAAGCAGTTTGGCCGTAGAGTTAGCAGATCAATTCGGGATTACGCTTGTGGGGTTTTTGCGAGGCGATACGTTTAATGTCTATTCGGGGCTCGATCGCATACTGATCGAGCAGATACAGGTAGAGCAATAGTTCGGTAGTGAGATTTTCGCAGGTACTTTGGGGCAACGGCAAGAACTGTGGATAATTTAAATTTTGGAATATTTCGAACCAAACAAAATAGCGGGTCCTTTTTCAGAAGGACCCGCTATTTTGTTTTATCAATTCTGTGTATTCATTTGCGCTAACAATTTAATCGTTTACAAAAGAATTCATGACCCATTTACAAGATTTTCCTGCATCCAATGAATGATATCATCCGATTCATACATGATTTCGCCATCAATCATTAACGCAGGAACCGTACTACGACCACCAACGTCGACTAATTGCTGACGAGCGCTTGAATCCATCATGGTATCTTTTAGTGGAATGTCCAACTCATTAGCGGCCATAAATCGGCGTACCTTCGCACAAAATGGGCAGCTAGAGTATTGGTATAAAGCAAGATCGTATTGTTTCATATTTTACCTTTAATTTTATAGTTTACCTCGACAAGATATTTGGTGATTTCCTATCGCTTCTATAGCTAGTCTATATGTACATGATCATCATAATATGTGAGCCACATGACATATATATAAGACTAACAGTTCTCATATAAATTGCAAACAAAAATCCAGTATACTGTTGTTTATAGAGTTGGCAGGGCTGCGTAATTTTACAACGGTATCAAATTATTATATAGCCCATGCCTTAAAGAAATAGGTTCTTTTGGATCTTGAAGGGTTAATGATAAATAACGGTTATCAGTAGTTACCTTCCTGAATTTCCTTCCTGAATTCCCAAAGAGCCGAGAAGTATAGGTAAATCGACTCTGCTCTTGATGAGCAGGACGATATAGGGGATAAGAGATATTATGCAGTTTGATAAATTTACACAAAAGGCACAAGAAGCCATTGTGCAATCGAACCGTTTGGCAGAACAATATAATCATGCAACCATAGAAGCAGAACACCTGCTCGCAGCTCTCTTGGTACAGGATGGAGGCGTCGTTCCTGCCGTAGTCAATAAGATTGGCACCGATCCAAACTTATTAGCAAGCAGCGTTGAACAAGCACTAAACGGCATGTCTCGTGCCAGCGGTAGCGCAACACAAATTACAATGAGCAGCGCCACTAATAAAGTTCTGCGCGAAGCACAAGAGATTGCTCAAAATATGAAGGATGAGTATACCTCAACCGAGCATCTGTTAATGGCAATGGCATCGTTAAATGGCAATAGCAAAAATATATTAGATCGTCATGGCGTAAGTTACAACGCAGTGATGCAGGCACTAGCTAGCGTACGCGGCAATCAGCGTGTCACAACAGACAATCCAGAAGCACAGTATGAAGCACTTTCGAAGTATGGGCGCGATCTGACAGAAGAAGCGCGTCGCGGCAAGCTAGATCCCGTCATCGGGCGTGATGAAGAAATCCGGCGCGTTATTCAAATTCTAAGCCGTCGCACAAAAAACAATCCAGTGCTAATTGGTGAACCCGGCGTTGGTAAAACGGCGATAGCAGAAGGGCTGGCTCAACGCATTGTCAACGGCGATGTTCCCACTGGTCTACGTGATAAAAAATTAGTCTCTTTAGATATCGGGTCACTGGTTGCAGGCGCAAAATATCGTGGCGAATTTGAGGAGAGGCTTAAGGCAGTTCTACAAGAGATTCAAGCAGCAGAAGGCGAGATCGTACTCTTTATCGACGAAATGCACACAATAGTGGGTGCAGGTGCAGCCGAGGGCAGTATGGATGCAAGCAACATGCTCAAACCAATGTTGGCGAGAGGTGAGCTACATACGATTGGCGCAACTACGCTAGATGAATACCGCCAATATATCGAAAAAGATGCTGCATTAGAAAGACGATTCCAACCGGTATTTGTCGATCAACCAAGCGTCGAGGATACAATCAGCATTTTGCGTGGTCTAAAGGAACGCTACGAAGTTCACCACGGTGTACGAATCACAGATAGCGCAGCAATCGCCGCGGCTACGTTGAGCAATCGATATATTGCAGACCGTTTTCTGCCAGATAAAGCGATTGATCTGATTGATGAAGCGGGCAGTCGATTGCGTATGCAGATCGACTCTAAGCCACAAAAACTTGATGAGATTGACCGCCAAATTATGCAACTTGAAATCGAACGCGAGGCGCTTAAAAAAGAGTCAGACAACGCAAGTAAAGAGCGGCTTGTTGTGTTAGAGGAAGAATTAGCGAATTTAAGCGAAGAGAGCGCCGAAATTACGAGCCGCTGGCAGGCCGAGCACGAAGCTATTACCGCAATGCGGAGCTTAAAAGAAGAGATGGATCGAGTGCGCACGGAGATCGAACAGGCCGAGCGCGATTATGATCTTCAAAAAGCGGCTGAGTTACGCTACGGCAAAATGAATGAATTAGAGAGTGCGCTAACTGAAGCTGAAGCACGGGTTCAGCAGCTCCAGAACAATGGTGCATTGCTCAAAGAAGAAGTCGACGCTGATGAGATCGCCGCAGTGATCAGCAAATGGACGGGTATTCCTGTCTCGAAGCTAGTTGAGGGTGAGCGCGAAAAATTATTGCAGCTCGAAACGGTTTTGCATAAACGGGTTATCGGTCAAGAAGAGGCGGTTGATGCGGTGTCCGCCGCCATTCGTCGCAGCCGTGCAGGTCTGCAGGATCCACACCGTCCAGTTGGGAGCTTTATCTTTCTTGGTCCAACGGGCGTGGGGAAGACCGAGCTAGCAAGAACGCTGGCCAAATTTCTCTTTGATGATGACCAAAATATTGTGCGCATCGATATGAGCGAATATCAGGAACGCCATAATGTGGCGCGCTTGATTGGTGCGCCCCCAGGCTATGTTGGGTACGAGCAAGGTGGTCAGTTAACCGAAGCGGTTCGTCGACGCCCATATTCCGTTGTACTTTTCGATGAGATAGAAAAAGCGCATCCAGAGGTGTTTAACATTTTGTTGCAGGTACTTGATGATGGTCGTTTGACCGATTCACAAGGTCGCACGGTTGATTTTCGTAACACTATTATTATTATGACAAGCAATCTGGGTAGCCAACACATTTTAGGAATAGTAGATCAGGAAGATGCTGATGCCGATGAAGAAATGTCGCAATTAGTTCGTGATGAGCTGCGTACACATTTCCGCCCAGAGTTTTTGAATCGCATTGATGAGACAGTTATCTTTCATGCATTGCGCCCAAAACAATTGAATTCGATTATCGAAATTCAGCTGGAGCACTTGCGTCAGCGGCTTGCAGAGCGGAATATTACGATTGAGCTGACGGATGCGGCGAAGGCGTTGCTTGTTGAGGAGGGGTATGATCCGGCATTTGGCGCACGACCACTTAAGCGGATTATTCAGAAGCACATTGCAGATCCGCTAGCATTACGGATTTTGGAGGGAAAAATTTTTGACAATGAATATATTTTGGTCGATGTGCTTGGTAGTGAGTTAACTTTTACTGCGGTGGAGTCCAAAGAGAAGTAAGATAGGAGCATAATAAGTATAGCTCTTCAGAAAAGTTTTGTTCCCGCTCGGCTGAACATAGCTAAGCCATCTCGACTTTTGGGGATGTGGTACAGAATTTTTCTGGGTAAGTTTTTTGGGTAAATAAAAAGTGTGCGTTCTCTAGCTAGAGAACGCACACTTTTTATTTACTATACTCCGCAGTAGCACAATATAATAACTTTACTCCGCGATAAACATTTAAAAAAATGTTATTTTATAGTGCTACTAGGTATATTTGTTTATTACTAACTTGGCTGCACCATTTGCTCCACGAATCGGTAGCCTATACCATGTTCGGTTAGCAGATAACGCGGCCGCCGCGGATCCTCTTCGAGTTTTCGTCGCAGGTGAGATAGATAGACGTGAACATAATCAATGCTGTCTTGGTATTCCTGACCCCAAACTTTATGCAATATGGTCTCATACGTTAGAGATTGTCCTGCGTTTTGCATAAAATAAGAAAGGAGACGAAATTCAGTTGCGGTAAGGCGAACGGGCTTTCCCTGCACAACGACACGTCGTTTTTGCAGATCGATTGCAAGGTATTCATCGTGATATGAAAGCTGAAAGTCATTCTCTTCGGCTTGCTCTGCGCGACGCAACACGGCACGCGAGCGTGCCATGAGCACCTCGCGACTAAATGGCTTTGTTACAAAATCATCCGCCCCATAATCCAGCCCTTTCGTGATCTCTTCATCACGATTGAGCGTCGTTAGCATAATCACAGGTACATTTGACAGCAATCTAATTTGTCGACAGGTTTCCCAACCATTCATATCGGGCATACGAATATCTAAAATCACCAGATCAGGGCGATTTTCATAAAACTGACGCAACCCCTCGCGGCCATCTAGTGCCGTATAGACCTTCGCCCCCGCGCGAGCAAAGGTAAATTTTACTATCTGGCACAGATTTACATCATCATCAATAATAAGAACTTTTTTATTGTGCATCTTCGATTACTCGTATAGATATAAATTCTAAAAAGTTAGTAGATTTCATATAGGCCATTCCAAAAAACAAAATATACAGTTTAGCCAGAAATCTCTATTTCTTTATGCGAGACTATGCCACAAAGTGTGTAAACAAATCTGTCTGGTTAGACCATCAAAAAAACAAAAAAATATAGTCTGGTCGAAAGCTATCCTAGAAAAATCTATAAAATCTGTATAATTATTTTTCTGGATTAGCCTTAGTAATCTAATGCCATTGACACACAACTTAGAACAGATCCTTTATGCGGGAATAATAACTGTAAATATACTACCTTTTCCTACTTCACTTGTTACCGTGATTTCGCCATCATGTTCTTCGACCAACGCCTGCGTAATGGCTAATCCTAGCCCTGTACCCACAGATTTATCTTTCGACTCACCTACACGCCTAAATCGATCAAAGATAAGAGGCAAATCTTCTGGCGAAATACCATATCCAGTATCGCGAATTGCTGCGGTTACATGTTCGCCATCAGAGGTAATACTAATATAAACCGTACCACCCGAAGGTGTATACTTTACAGCATTTGCGATTAGATTGAGCATAATTCGCTGTATCTGATGCCGATCAGCGGTAATCATAATCGACTGCAACATTGGCTCTAGAACAAGCTGAATACTTTTACGCAAAGCCTCCGCACGTACGATTTCTACAGAGTTGGTTACAATTTCTGTTAATTCGCAAGGCACCTTCTGAGAAGAAATCGAACCACCGGCTTTTAATTTTTCTAAATCTAAAATATTCTTAACTAATTCAAAGACAGTCTTCTGACTCTGTAGCATGGCCGTTACTAATTCAGGGTCTTCCGCAGCACATGTGGGGTCGTCCTGAATTAGTTCCGTATACATTTGGATGCTGGTCAGTGGCGTAATCATGTCATGGGTTAATACAGCCAAAAACGCATCTTTCTGTCGATCCAGTTCTGCTAATTCAACTGTGCGTTCGGCTAATTCAGATGTTCTCTCTGCAACAATATGCTCTAGATTATCCAAATGTGCTTGCATCTGCCGCACATAAAGACGAAATGCATAAGCCGAAAGAACAATTGGTAGAAAGAAGATAGCCACGCCAATCCAATCAAAGCGCTCAATTGCATAGGCTAGAATACCGCCACCCATCCCTACCGTTGGCGCAGCAATCTGTGTTGCCCAACGATCTTCTTTCCATACTTGCCAAGGAGAGATGCTACGCCCGTGCTGTAAGCTCAATATACCAATTAACAGCCAATTATTTACTTCTTCGTAAACTAAAGCTGCAAGTAACCAAGATGCAATTTGAGCCCAAAGCGTCTCTGTTCCTAAAACGCTTCTCAATAGAAGTAAAATCGAACCGGCGATAAATAGGGAGATCCCCTGCATACCGGAGTTAAAGGCCAACTGCGACCAACTTTTCTTCCAAGTTGTCTGATTTGTTGGCTTTAGCAGCCAAACCGAGAGATTGCCAATGGCGATAACGATTGCGCCACCACTCAGACCAAAGGTAGGGACCGCAGCAATCGCAATTGCATCGGCAATTTGATATGTGATGCCAACATTGTCCGAGACAGTTGCCGAGGTTGTTGCAAATGCCGAGATGGCAGCAAGCGCAATCAACAGTACGAAGATATTTAAAGGCTCATGAGATGTAAATTGCAGCAACCCCCAAATAGCGGGGAGTAGCCCAACTAAGCTTATGCCTACCAGATACATTAAGTAGAAATTACTTGAATTCTCAACAACAAGCCGTTTTATTTTAGGATATACATTAAAATCTATGAACACTGATTTTATGTGTGCAATTCCCTGTGTTATAGAGTTAACTTGTTCACTCATTTTGGCATCGATGAATACGGGATTTGGGATTCATTTTGTGAAAGTTTACAAATATCAATCTTAAAATTTCCGCAAAGCAGCAGGTGTCAGAAGATCAGTACTCAGTGGATTGGTTAGCAATCAGTTTGCATATACTGATTTTAGCTCTTTGAGATATTGTTTGGGAATGGCCCGCTTTGATTTGGATACAGCCGCTGCGCTTCCAAGCTGCATACTGCTATAGCGTCAGCAACCGGCTTTCAATCGGCGCTACCCAACAAAACATCAGAGAGCCTTTATTGTTCTAGATTATCCTAACCAAACAAGCCAGAACAAAAGAGTATGGACACAAATACTCATAAAACACTCATAACTAATTGTTTTATGAGTATTTGTCCGTATCAGTATTAAAAATTTGAATCCCTTTTCTCGCTCTAAAAGCACGAATTTTATTGTTAAAATGCTAAAGCTAGTTTAAGGCGCCCCCTGAATAAGCGGCACGTATATGGTGTGCATTAAGCCAGTCTGATCTAATTGTGGTACCGTAGTAGGTGCAGGCATCACTGTAGGCTGAGTCTCTTCTAGGTACCCCTCGCTATCTTGCAAAAGAACTCCGTCAGAAATAACGATGTCTTCGTCCATTCGTAAATAAAGTGGGTAATCCGATTCATATAGAAACTCTTGCCCCCTAACTTCTGAGCTAGAAGGGCTAGGTCTGATACTAAACATTGCGGAAACTTTAGAGAAACCGTGGTTAGCTCCAGCCCACAAGCGTCCACCTGCCCACAAGCGTCCACCCGCCCACAAGCGACCACCTGCCCATAAGCGTCCACCCGCCCACAAGCGACCACCTGCCCACAAACGACCACCTGCCCACAAACGACCACCTGCCCACAAAAGAGAGCTTTCTGATAGTTCGATTTGGCTATCGTCAAATTGTAAATTTTGCGAGTTGAATTCCTCTAGAGTTAACCAGCTTAGATCACTTACTAGCGCACTGCCTAAGCTGATTATCTCGCCCGTATTATCTTCTATAAAATATAGGTAGGCACGACTATCATCGCTAAGTACCCGTTCGACCGGACCAGAAAAATGGAAAGAATTTTGTTGAAAATCGGCAATATCGTCCCCGTTTTCGTCCGCCAACTCATAGCTTATAATTGTAGAAGCAGAAGCGATCTGTACCTTATTAAAATTTTGCAACGAAGTCAGCAAATGAATACATTCACCATCTGATTCACGAGCTATCAACCATGAATGCAACGTATAAGCACTTTTGTAAAATGTTTCTCCAGGGGCTATATTCCCATAGCTTCTTCGCTCGCCATCAAAATTTAACCAGAAGATCTCTAACAAGACGTCAGTGTCATTTTTCACCCTGATAGAGGTAGAAGTGCCACCATTTGATTCAATAGTTCCTTCTTGATCGCACGAGTATCCATTGTCTGTTATAAGGGTAAAACCGGGTGGGCTTAGAATTTCAATATTGTCGGATAACCCATTTCCATTTTGGTCAGAGCTAGGATCAAGCATTCCGTCACCATCTGCATCTATTATTGCCAATTTGCTCTTCGAGATTCCACTTTCATGCAAATCAGAAACACCATCATTATCGCTGTCTAAATCATGATAATCTGGTTGCCCATCACCATCACTATCCCCACCGTTAGTCGCGGCTTTCAACTCTATCATGTTAGGAATGCCATCGTTGTCATCATCTAGATCACCATCGATTTTGTTGATAACAGTATCATCTAGATCGCAAAGGTGTGACTCCAATTTTAGGCCAATTTGGTCAATAGCGAAGTATTCACCAGAGCCACCTACGCGACTAGATACCTCTAGCAAAATTTTTGTTTTATCTGAAATGTGTTCAGAAATATCGTAGCTACGGATTTCGTCATTGTCATTAGAAAACGTATCAAGAAGATACCAGTTTTTGCCCTCACCCTTCACCCATAAACTAATTGAATCATCATATTCTAAATTCTGTGAAGTATGGTATTTAAAATCTAGCGTTACGGTAGAGGCAGACGAAAGATCCACATAGCGATAAATTGATGGATACTTATATTGTTGATTAGAAATCCGCAACGCGCTGTTTACAATGAGAATTTCGCCGTTTGCTGGACCCTGTCCAGATAGGTCTGATTCATACCAAGAGCTACCCCAGCTTTTTGTACCGTTATTCGCACTAAAATTAGGATTCGTAAATTCGTCGATAATGGTTTCGGTAGGCGGGCAATTTTGTATATTTGCAACTAACAGCTCATCATGGGAAATAAGGCCATTGGTCAAACCGTCACCATCTAAATCTGATATATCAACTGGCGAAGGCGGCTCAAATGAGCGCCAAATATTTGCTCTTTCAAGTTCTAGATCAAGGCCATTATTGGCTTGTCCGTTATCTATCTCTCCCCAGACTGCATCTGGTGCCCAAAGACGCCCATTTCCCTGCTGAAACGGGTTATAAATAAGGCTACCATGTTCAGTTACCGCAGTTTGTGCCGTATACATCAGCTTATATTTAACTTCATTAGGCGTTAAGTTTGGGTTCGCCTCTAACATCAGCGCTACAACGCCAGACGCAGATGCCGTTGCCATACTTGTGCCATTCAAACGATAAAGGCTCATCTGCGGATCGTACTCTGGATGTTTTTTTGCTAGGTAAGCAGAGGCATCGTTGTTAGTGGGATGAGTATACATATATGACACAACATTCCCACCAATACCGAGCACATCGGGTTTAATAAATCCGTCAAGCGTTGGGCCAGCCGCAGACCAATCTGGAATGAAATCGTCAGAGAAGTCGTTTGGCGTTTTATTCGCGTCAAATGCTCCAACAGTAATGATATACGGATTGTTGCCCGGAACGCTTATACTCTCTGCTGTAGACCCAGAATTTCCCGCCGCAGCCACAACAACGATACCATTTGCCCATGCTTCTTGCACGGCCAAATTAATTGGATCAACGAAATAGGGCGTTTTTTGAAGGCCAACAAGACTTAGATTCATTATACGGATATTAAACGTGTCTTTGTTCGCAACAACAAACTGAATGCCTTCTATCATATCCTCATATGTACCTATACCGTCATTGCCAAGTACACGCACGCTCAAAATTTTTGCATCAGGTGCAACGCCCACAAACTTGCCGCTCTCTGATTCAATAAAATTACTGGTAATAATACTGGCGATATGGGTACCATGACCATATCCATCTAAACTAGTAAATTGATCATAGGAACAGCTCTTATCATGTTGCTTAATTCGTATTGTGCTCTTTGGACAAACCCCTTCACCAATAAAATCATATTGACCCAAGAAGTTATTGTGAACTGCATCGCCAAGCTTTTTCTTCACCTGAAAATTTGAATGAACGCCACTGTCGACAATAGCAATTGTAATACCGTCGCCCGTAACTCCTTGCGAGCCATCTTCTGGTTGATGAACTTTATCGGCCCCCAAAGTAATCGATGCAGGGCTAGCCACATTCCACACAAATGGATCGTCTGTCGCGCTTACATGTGCTTGTTCGGTTGGCGTTTGTGGAAGAAGATGTGGAGCAGTGGCGACGTGGACATCATTATTGGGCGTAACCGAAACAATGCCAGGAGATTGCGCAATCTTCTCTAGGGCGCTGGCGGGTACAGAGGCTGACACACCATTGATTAGCCAAAGATCGCTGCGAACTTCTCCGTCGAACTTTGTTACAACATCAGCCGCTATATCAGGCGAAGATGCTGTAACAATTACAATTTCATCGCCATGACCAACCGCAGCAACAGGTTGCCCTACAAAGGTAGAGGCATGAACGGATCTAGTCAGCAACATGGTTGCGAATACCAGATATAATAAAGAGATTATTTTAATATAATTATGCTTCAATTCACCTAACTCCTACACCAACATAACAAACCACAGCGGATACTCGACACATTTTCTGCAACAACATATTTCATTACTGTTTACACTTATCGGCAGCACAGTGAAATAGCAGGATATGTAATACTTCAATGACTCAACACGTAGGCAAATAGTAAACAATCTTAAACTCGTATATTAGATTGCTATCTCTACTAAATCTAACGGACGAATTCTAAGTGTTCATATATTCGAATCAGCCTACAACTACATCGAGAATGTTTACTTCAATCCGATACTGTTTACAATAATTTTTAATAGAGGTTTCTCTCTTGGGAAGAGTGCTGCAAAGTGAAGCATTGATGTAGGGCTGCGAAATGTATCTTGCATATATACTAGAAGAACAATATCTTCTAAGCAATCTCCATTTCATATAAAGTAGTACAAAGTGGGTGGGTAGGGAACGACAGAATGCAAATATAACCATTATAAGAGGATAAAGACACGTTCGCCGTTACAGTTAGCTGTCAATTTTTGGTAAGCATCTTCGTTAAGTACAAACGAAAAATGAGGAGAGGGCGATGTTTCGGTGTGTAGATGATAGTAAAATCAGTCTACAAATATAGCAGTAAATTATTGCAACAGTGAATAAGGCTAAACCAGAAGAATAATTATACGGCTCTCAGTGGTTTTTCTAGAGTAGCTTGCGGCCATACTCTGTATTCTATGTTCTAGAATGGCCGAACAATCTTATTAAACTACATTATCATCAAAATTTCAATACCTAATTCAGTCCTTTTTAGTATTTCACTAAAGTTTTTAAAAATCGTCCAGTTAGTACGTCCACGTGTGGCTGCTTTCTGATAGATCCGCACGTAGGCGTGCTGACTAAATGGTAAATCGTGAACTACCGAATTCTTTTGCGAAGTGCGTTTCAAAAATTAGGCTACTTTATATAAATACCACCATGAAGTGTTTAAACATTTTTCAGCGATTTTGGATCGGAAACCGAACGCCGCCCAAGTTGGCTGAGCTCTAGAGCAACGCCGCCGTGATCAAGCTGCTTTTCGGCAATATATCCACTATGCACAAGCTTATCGATCAATTGATTCAATCCTCCCTCGCTACGAAACCCCAGTTTGGCAAATACAGTGGACGACTGTCCCTTTGAGCTTGTCTCCGGATCACCCCGCAGCACGCGAATCAAATTGCGTCGTCCCCAGCTTGTTTCATCCAGCGCCGCTAGAATCAAATGGAGCTGTTCCTCATCACTGGGCAGATCCGTATCGGGCGAGAATTGCACACCTTCGGCACAGAGATCGCACACACCACAATTGGTGCGCGACACGCCGCCCAAATAATTCGCCAGATGACCATGACGGCAATAACGCGTCTTTGCGTAATCTGCGATCTCCGTCACACGCTGGATCTGAATCGTTGCATACCTATCCAACAATCGATCCACCTTTTGCGCCACCTGCGTTGTCGACGGGGCAAGCGTTAACAGCATATTGCGGCCAGTCGACTGATATTGCACATAGCCAGCAGATTGCCACGCCAGCAATCTTGGCTCTAATTCTGGCGGAGCCACTTGCGCCATGGCAGCCAAATCCAAAAACGAATAAGTTCGAGCCTGTTGTGGTGGCAACTGCGTCTCCTTCACAAACTGAGGCCAGCCATCCCCATTGCTCTTTGCACCATTCGCAGCCAAGTTTGTTACCGTAACCATGCGCGGCACATCGTAATGGCGCTTCAAGAGCCCAACTTCTTCTAATATGCTTAGCGCCACCCGAGTCTGCGTGTCGTCGCTGCGTAACTGCCGCACCAACTCATCCGTCGAAACTGCATTTGGATTCGTTTCAGCTAGTCGACTGCGCACAACCTTATATACGTTTCGCAAGAAATCTGTCGATACGACGCTCTCTTTTGCATATCGCGTCAACAACGATTTATCGCTGCTGCTAAAGAGCAGAAAGCAACTTGCAGGATCTCCATCTCGCCCAGCGCGGCCCGCTTCTTGATAGTAAGATTCGACTGAGTTGGGTAGACCATAGTGCAAAATAAAGCGAATATCCGATTTATCGACGCCCATGCCAAATGCAATGGTTGCCACAATAATCTTCACCTCATTGCGCATAAATCGATCCTGCAACGCCGCGCGATCGGCCACCCCGGCATGATAGTGCGCCGCATCCAACCCTTGCCGCCGCAGCATGTCGGCCAGCTCTTCGCAGCGCTGTCGCGTACGCGCATAGATAATGCCGCAGCCCTCTTTTGCCAGATCGCGGCAAAGGGAGAGCACCAGCGAAAGCTTATCATCTTCGTTTCGCACCGGGATTGCGCCCAACATTAGATTTGGCCGGAACGTATCCGCCGAGATCACGCGCATCTTTACCGCGTTCTCTTCACCCTTGCCAAACAGCTGGCGTTCAATATCCTGCCGCACCTGTGGCGGTGCCGTTGCGGTGAGCGCCAAAATCGGTGGTGCGCCTAAATCACGGTGCGCTTGGGCCACATTCAAATAATCGGGCCGGAAATCGTGTCCCCAAATCGACACACAGTGCGCCTCATCAATCACCATTCGGGTCAGCCCGCCCTGCTGAATCGCATGCAAAAATGGAGCTTGACGCAAACGCTCGGGCGCAGCGTAAACCATCTTATAGTGCCCCCTTTCAATATCCTCGATTGCTTGCCCAAGTTCTCGTCCATCCAAGCTGCTGTTGATGGCAATGGCGGTGGGTCTTAATGCATCAGGCAAATTGTCGATCTGATCCTTCATCAGCGCGATTAGCGGCGAGATCACCAGCGTCAGTCCCGTATCCATAAAGGCCAGTAGCTGATAACAGAGCGACTTACCCGCGCCCGTCGGCAAGATAGCCAGTACATTCTCGCCACGCCGCGCGCACGCCATAATCTCAGTCTGTCCCAACCTGAGCTCATCAAAGCCAAATAGGTCGCTGGCAGCTTTGGATAAATCGGCCTTCTCCACCGCGTCGACGGGAATATCCTCCAAAATGGTTATGGGCTCTGCTTTCGACGCAGGCATTGGCGCAGCCGATGGGTTACGGTGCCCCTTATTTCGTTGGGTGATCTGATCGCGCGCTCGGGTTTGCGTCGCACCATCTGTGCTCGACTTGTCAGAGGTTGCTTCTGCGCTGGTTGAGGTCGCATCTACTGAAGCAATCCCATTCAGATCATCATGCAGAATCTCCTTGGTATCGGCCAATTCTTTTGCAAAGCGATTTTTTAGCTGCTCCCCCGCATCGCGGCTATGATTCGCATCTTCGCTCTCCAAAAAGAATTCCAAGAGCGTTTGCAGCATCGAAATCGCGACCGGATTCTCGCCCTCATTTACCGTATACGCCCGCACCGAGTAGGCGGTCGCGGTCACCGAATCACCGCGCAACTGTGCAATCTGCATTAACCCGATTAGCGGCTGTCGACTATTTGGCGCAACCTTTTGATGCGCCATAAACGCAGTTTCAGCCTTGTCTAAATCGCCTAGTTTTAGATATACGTCCCCCAAAAAGGTCCACGCGCCGCCAATCGGATTCTCTACCTGCGTTAGCTCAGTGGCCAGCTTAAGCGCGCCCGCCACATCTTCCATCTCTAGCAAACAATGCCCCTGTAAAATCTGCGCGGTGGGGGAACTTTTTTTGGCTAACCGTGTATCCATCTGCGCGTATGCGTCACCCAGCAGCCCTAACCCCATCAAAGCGCGCGCGCGTAGATCTTGCAGCGAGACGAGCCGCCCAATTGGAATTTCATCCAAACAAGCAAGTACCTCTTCAAATCCTTCCCACCGCACCAAGAAGTTGAATAATTTTTTCCGTGGATTGCTAGAAAGTCGAGATGTATCTTTTGCAGTAATGTCAAGCAGTTCTAATAATGAATTGGCCATCGATGATTTTCCGTTGGGGTCTCTATTAAATGCTTATGCGCAGCTTGCGCTAATCTGTCCGTGTACCATATTACTCACTATAATTTAGAACATAATTGCGGATCGTGACAAATTTCTGTAAGCCTATTGCCCATTACACGTTGATGTACAGACGGATATTTGTAGTTACCCCCCCACAAACCCACTAAATAGCGCGTGACGAATCATGCAAGATCCAGTATGCTATATACAACGAACGATAATATTTTAGGGTCTACGTCTTTAGTGTGATGACCACGTAGGATACGTCTCTAAGAATAATCTACGCCATGTTCGCTTGTTCACGCGCCAGAATAAAGAGCCCATTTTACCCTACCTGGATTAAGTAACCTTCATGAAACAATTACGCGGCATCCTGCGCATATCAGCCGTCTTGCCAGCATTATTGATTAGCACAATATTCACGTTACTCATGGCCCCGTTTCCACTTCGGATCCGCGGTGGCGTGCGCTTATCCATCTACCCCGTCATCTGGTTTGCCCACTACTTTATATGGATTTTCAACATCCGCTACGCCTGCACGGATCCAGAAAAACTCCGTACACACAGTGGGCTGCTGATCTGTAATCATCTCTCGTATATGGATGTTTTCGCTCTGCTCTATACTGTTCCGGCCAAATTTATGAGCACAGTCGGTGTCAAGAAAATCCCGCTAGTGGGCTGGGTCGCGGCTTCCATAGATACCATCTTTGTCAATCGTGGCAGCAAAGAATCACGCGCCGCGGCACGCATCGAGCTAGGCGCGCAACTGCAAGAACGCTCATTTCCACCCCTGGCAATCTTCCCCGAGGGCCGCATCGGCGATTCAACCCATCTTCTTCCATTTCGTCACGGCGCGTTTACCGTCGCCATAAGCCAAAACATCAGTTGCTTACCCTGCGCAATTCGCTACATGCCATACAGCTCCATCGGTTGGACAGACAAAGAAGAGACGCTGCCACATGCGGTTTGGCGCTTGGCAACGGCCGATCAATCGCTGCAAATCACGATCCAGCCCTTAGACGCACTTGAACCCCGCGACTATGAAAGTGCAGCCAGCATGGCCGAGGCAGCATACATTCGCATTGCCACTGCATTAGAATGAGAAGCAATTTGCATAGAAGCTGCCTTGGAAATTCCGTCAGTGTGTCGAGTATTCTGCGGATGCTAGCGCGTCATTATTTTATCTCCAAAACGGCTTCTTAGACAGCGCCCCCATTCTACGCTACAATTTGCATACCCCACACCAACCAACCCTTAATCGTAACCCATCAGCTCTATCCGCCGGTTGAGTGCCCGCCGCTAGCGCCATAACAGTCTGTGGACTTGGAAGCGCAGCGTCTTTATCGGAACCAAGGCGGGGCTAAATGGTTACCCTTAAATCAGAGAAAAACTATGAACATTGGACTCATCGGCGCAGGTCGAATTGGCCGCGTACATGCCGAAAGCATCTCGTATCGAATTCCCAGCGCCACCGTTCTCGCAGTCTCCGACATTTTTCTCGATGCAGCAGAAAAATGCGCGCTAGATTTCTACATCCCCCAAGCGGCCCAGGATCACCGACAGATTCTAGAAAATCCTACCATCGATGCGGTCATAATCTGCTCCAGCACAGACACGCACACACAGTTCATCATCGAGGCGGCGCAAGCAGGCAAGCACATCTTCTGCGAAAAGCCTATCGCACTCAATCTCGCGGCAATCGATAACGCACTCGCTGCAGTCGAGCAAGCAGGCGTCAAGCTTCAAATTGGCTTTAACCGTCGCTTTGACTCGAACTTTTTACACCTGCGCGACACGGTCCGCGCGGGCGGCATTGGCACTCCTCATCTCGTACGCATAATCAGTCGCGACCCCGCCCCACCGCCAGTTGAATACATCAAAGTATCGGGCGGCATCTTTATGGACATGACCATCCACGACTTTGACATGGCGCGTTACCTAATCGACGATGAGATCGAAGAAGTCTATGCAACCGGTGGCGTCCTTATCGATCCAGCCATCGGCGAAGCGGGCGACGTTGACACCGCGGCCATCACGCTCAAATATAAAAGCGGCGCATTCTGCATGATAGACAACAGCCGCCAAGCCGTCTATGGCTATGATCAGCGCGCAGAAATCTTTGGCTCAAAAGGCGCAATCGAAGCGGGCAATCGCACCGCGCACAACACCATCCACAGTACCGCCGATGGCCTCCATAGCGAAAATCCGCTCCACTTTTTTCTAGAACGCTACATGGACAGCTACGTCGAAGAGATGCGCGCGTTTATCGACGCCGTAGAGAACGACACAGCACCCCTCGTCACCGGCATTGATGGCCGCAAACCAGTCGTAATCGGCATGGCCGCATGGAAATCATACCGTGAAAACCGTCCCGTAAAAATAAGCGAAATCGAGGAGTCATCATGAAAAAGGCGGGCGTCCTCCACAACCAACTCTCGCAAGTGATTGCCTCCATGGGGCATACCGACATGCTCGTTATCGGCGACGCAGGATTGCCCGTTCCCAAAGACGTACCATGCATCGATCTCGCCGTGACCGTTGGCTTGCCCAGCTTTATCGACGTGGTAGATGCGGTGGCAATAGAGCTAGACGTCGAACGCATAATTGTTGCGACTGAATTGCAGGAAAATAATCACGCGCTTGTCGCCTCGCTACAATCACGCTTCGTTCGTGCAGCGACCGAAGCCGTTCCGCATGAGGAGTTCAAGTCCCTTTCCAGCAAGGCAAGAGCAATCGTGCGCACCGGAGAGACCACGCCCTACGCCAATGTGATCCTCTATAGCGGTGTAATCTTTTAGGGTGGCACCGGAACGTAAATCGGCCCATCATCATGTTAGTAGGGAATACGATATATCGTGCCCGCCCCGTAAGATTTGCGTAGAGAAATGACGTTCTTATAGAGATATTCAATGCAGGGGAACGATAATTCATACCCGTACGATTGTTCACGCGCCTACAATCGTATTTACGAAATTACACGTATATAAGCGCAAAGTCAAGGAACCAGACTAAAGACACGTATGAACAAACAACACCGCAACAAAGAGCAAACCAATGGGATAGGCGCAGCAGGGTTTGGGGAGGAATACTGGGAGACGAATTATGCCGAACCCGAGATTATGGACGGCATCTATAACGCGCGTCGTCGTGCGTTTGCGCTCAAAGCGCTTTTCGACTCCGAATACATCGAAGTGGGCAGCATGATTGACCTCGGTTTTGGGCTCGGCCATCTCTTCCGCCACATGGTGCGCACATTCTTGCCCTACACCGTCGTGGGGATCGAACCATCGTCGCATGCTTTTAATCAGCTCACCCGCGAGAGTCTAACCGAAGTGGAATCGATTCAAGTTTCGCTTTTTCGAATGGATCTGCTTTCATGGTGTTTGGCCGAAGACAAAGTTCAAACCGGGCCATATGATTTGGGGATCTGTACATCGGTTTTCCAATACTTGTCGAACTCGGAGATCGAGCAAGCTATGCCGATCTTGGCACAGCGGGCGAAGTATCTCTACTTTAGCGTGCCGGTGACCGACGAGTTACGCTATCAGCGCGAGGAGCTTCAGTTTCATGATCAATTTGCTGTAGCGCGCACGCAAACAGAATATCGCGAAATGTTGGGCGAACACTTCACAATTGTCTCGAATCGCGTATTAGAGAGCCGCGTTTATTTTGACCCGAACACAAGTTATTTCAGCGACATGTTCTATCGGTTTTAGGCATAATGCGCCACAACCATCGGCTTAATCACGCGGGACCCTATTGCTTCCATTTTGACCTGCAATTCTTCAAAATGCTCCTCACTTGGATAGGTACCAATAATGGCCCCTCCGGAACCGGCAAACTTCGCCGAAGCAGCACATTCCCGCGCTTTATTTATCATCTGCTGTTGCCACGCTGGAAGCTTAGAAATTTTCAGACGCATATCGTAATTCGCGTCAATCAGCTCTGCAAAGCGCGCGCTATCGCCAGCAAGCAGCGCGGCACGCCCTTGTTCAGTCAGGTCGGAAAAGTAGGCCATGGCGTCGATCACTTGCTGCTCGCCCCGATCAAAACGGCCACGAATATCATTGTGGAAACGTTCGGTCGGCTCGCTCAACGCCACGTGATAGGCCAGGTAAAGCGGCGGCAACAGAGCGGGATCGATGCGCTCGTATGTGTAGTGGATCAGCCCGGCACGCTGACGCGCCTCCTCTTGAGCAAAGTTCATGTAGACAGCATCTTCATAACATTGGATCACTCTATCTTGCAGTCCAGCGGTGATGCCCAATTCGTTCATTTCAACAGAGAGCACAAAGCTCGGCTGAATCTCAATTGGGAGCAGCACATCGTAAAATTCCATCAAGCAGCGCAGCGTCGAGACAATAATCGCGCTAGATCCTGCCAACCCTACTTGGCGTGGAATTGTGGTGTGGTAGCGCACCGAAAAGTTCTGCTCATGCAGGTGAATTCCGTGGTCGATGCAGTGTTCGACAAAGCGCTTGATCGTCGCTTTGATCAGACGGATGCCGCCATAGTAGCCATGCAGTTTTACATCGTTTGCCAAATCATAGATCGAGCTGAAACTGTTGCGATCATCTTGCGCCAGTACAATATCGAGGGAGTCCCATTCGTAGAGCACAACTTCGGCCCAAAAGTTGCGCACGCTGATGGCAATTGTGCGGCCATTGTACCCGTCGGATGGGTTGCCTAGAAGACCCGCGCGGGCGTAGGTTTTTTTGCGAATAATTTTCATTGGATGAGCTCTTTTAGGTATGCTTGTAACGCTTTGCCATGTTGCTCATCGGCCAACGCAAAGTCTAAAAATGCGCGAAAATAAGAGCCATAGTTACCGATGTCATATCGCTTTTCGTGTTTGCCAAGCCGCAAGCCATAGACTTTGCCCCCATCGCTGATCAGGTGGCGGATGGCGTCGGTCAGCTGGATTTCGCCACCCTTTCCCGGCTCGGTGTGTCGTAGTGCGTCAAAAATAGCGGGGGAAAGTACATAGCGCGCGGCAATCGCAAGGTTGCTCGGGGCGTCCGCGACGCTGGGCTTTTCGATCACGTCGGAGAGTTGAAAGAGTTTGTCGCCGTGACCGTTGAGCGGTTGCGCGATGCCGTAGCGAAAAACCTCGGATTGGGGAACTTCTTCAAATGCTACCACTGCGGCTGCATCTTTTTCGACAAAGTACTCTTTCATGCGCTGCACAACATCGCTGGCTGCATTCATGCCGATGATCGAATCGCCGAGCGCGACCACAAAGGGTTGGCTGCCGACAAACGGTTCGGCCTTAGAGACTGCATGACCAAGCCCCAAAAGCTGGCGCTGACGCACGTAAAAATATTGTACGGCGGCACGCTCAAAGGCTAGTTCGGCAAGCAGATCTTCTTTGCCGGTTTCGCGTAAGGATTGAATCAATTCACTATCCAAATCAAAATGGTTTTCAATCGAGCTTTTGCCCGGACCGGTAATAAAGAGAAATTGCTCCATTCCGACGCGCGTTAGCTCTTCGACCACATATTGTACAACTGGTTTACGGCCAACGGGCAACATCTCTTTGGGTTGGGATTTTGTAGCGGGCAGCAAGCGAGATCCACGCCCGGCTACGGGTACAACGGCAACGGTAATATCCATACAAATTTATTCCTAATTTTCGAGCATGTAGCTTAAGATTGCGATTCTTTAATGTGAGTGAATTTTGGCTTTAAGTGCTTAATTGCGCTACTTCTGCCAGATTTGGTGGGATGTCAATTGGTTGGGAAAAGATGATTCAAACTTGTAGGTCATGAACTATCGTGCTCACGATTGATGTTCCGCAGACCACGTCGGGCACGATAGTTCACGCCCCTTACTTCTTTACTAAATTATTGGGCATCCCCACCACATACGATAGAAGTAGTAATCGCGTGCGAAAACCGAAAAACAATGCTATACTCTGGCAAAGATGCAGTAATCATCTCTTCTCCACAGCTTCTGAAATCTATTTTCAAATTGCCCAAATTCCACATCTGCTTTCAAAAAGACAGGGCAGCGTTGCTATGAATCCAAACTCTATTTTTAAATTTTTCTACCTAACGATTATGATTGCAGCCATGTTGATGGCCTTGCAGCAGATTCAAGATGCTGCGTATGTGCAGGCTATGTTTGCTCTTGTAATCGGTGCAGTTTGCGCTTATCGGCTTTATCGTACGCTCAGACAAGAGCGTACATAGCGCATAGATAACTTCATGTTACTGGCAGTTGATCTTGGGCTACGAACCGGCTTTGCATTGTATGGTCGAGATGGCCGCTTGCATTGGTATCGATCGCAGCACTTTGGCACTAGGTCTCACTTGCGCCGTGCCGCTTACACCATGCTAAATGATCTGCCAGATATAACGCGGATCATTGTTGAAGGTGGTGGTGTGCTGATTAATGCATGGCAAAAGGAAGCAGATCGGCGCGAGATTGAAATGCGCCAGATTAGCGCCGAAACTTGGCGTGCAGCGCTGCTTTTTCCTCGCGAGCAGCGTAGTGGCAGCCGGGCGAAGCAACGTGCAGATGATCTCGCCCGCGGCGTGATCGATTGGTCCGATGCACCTCGCCCAACTTCGTTACGGCACGACGCAGCCGAAGCGATTCTGATTGGTCTTTGGGGTGTTGTCGAAATTGGCTGGCTGCCAAAAATTCCAGCAGAGATACGATCCTGACGCGGACTGTATCCCTACAAAATTACTCCTCTCATTTTGACTCTTCTTTACTCTCACATGGCAGATCAAATCGCTGACAGTTTATCAACGTATATTATTTTTCATAAATCCATTGCCCTACAGATTGCTTACACCATATAGTTGCACATGATAAAACAATACAATCTATTGTTTTTCAATCGCAAAATATCTCGGGCGAGTTGACTATCTATGGGCTGATTTCGCGCTTTGGCGGGATTCAAGCACCCGATCGGCAGGCGATCTACATGCCCATTATCGGATCCGAAGCTGTTGCAGTAGCTGCCACAGAAGTTACATCAGATATTGTTGTGGGTCAGGCAGCCAACAATGCAGAGTCAAATCGGCAATATCTTCCTCTGGTAAGCCGTTAGTTGGCGCAGTAGTATTTAATTGATTTCGGTAGCAAAAGGCGGGATGGTGAGTCTTACTTGACTCACCATCCCGCCTTTTGTATTTTTGCTGTGTAGATAAAGTATAGACGTGTAATAGAGTTATCAAATAAATTTATGGTAGAATATGCCAATATTAAGGAAACATATAATATCTCGGCGCATATTCTACTGTTTGCTACTATCGGGTTCTTTAACGTTGCTTCTTTATCCAAACCACTTTTTACAATTCTATCGATTCTCTCGTTCCGACCATGGCGTGGGCATCCATCCCGGCTCATGTTGCGCCACGTAGCCCGGATTTCGCTCGTCGTAGGTCCGATTCATAAGTTCAAAGCCAGCATGTAGCAGCAAATATTCTGCCCAGCGCGCTTGTCGATTTTTTACATGAAAGTACATATTTCGCGCGTCATGTGTTCGTCCGTACACAGCAATGCCGTATTTATGTAACAAAACCTCAGCTTCATTTAGAGTAAATTCACCTCCTTTATCCAGTCTAGGTATCGCCATTTGATACCCCAGATCTTTATATTTGGCGCTCTTAAATAAGCGTTCAGCACGATCAATTAAATTAAACGGACCTAACACCCAATCGTCTAAAAAATCTAAAAGTTTATCCATTTACATGTCCCCAGCACCCACTAAATATCTTTTGTTAAACAAAGATTAGCAATATCAATTATAGTTTAACAGAACATGCGTTCCATCAAAAACCTTCACAATGTTTTAGTAGCTTTCACTCTGAAACCCTACATCGGAGAGCTAAATTTATGTGTCAAATCCCAAATGATCCAACGGTGTATGTTGTATTTACTAATTCGTCTTGGTTTACAGTCACCATTCGTCATGTGATTGCAGTTTTTGTGCTGATTTTCTGTTCTTTCATCCGACGGATAGGTCTCTCAGGTTATGAAAACTGGACACGGGCAAATACACCTGTTGGCCCTAGTTTAAACCCCTCACCTCCACCTATAATAGTCACACAAGCAGCATTTACAGGATTATTCACTTGGATTTTATCGATTATGCTGCTATTCATGTTGATACCTATCGGTATCGATCTGCTTTTCTTAAAGGGAAAAATAATTTGTGGAAACGCATACGACATTCTGTATTATATCGTTGAGGGATTTCAAAATATTGGTGAACTCGCCAAAAGGCTTCTTATTTCCATCGCGACCTAATTTTATCTCTGCTACAATCACCTCATGACTTCTTACGTTGAATGGATCCGCAGCCACATCGGCCACAAAAAAATCCCGTTGATTGGCGCATGTGCCTGCATTGAGGACGAACAAGGTCGCATGTTGTGGCAAAAGCGGGTCGACTTTGGCTGGTGGGGGCTGCCCGGCGGGCTGATCGAGATAGGCGAGACGATTTCGCAGTGCGTCGTGCGCGAGGTCTTCGAAGAGACTGGCCTCCAAGTTGAACCGACGCGGCTCGTTGGGGTCTACTCCTCGCCAGATTATGACGTGGTCTACCCGAATGGCGATCAAGCACAGCTAGTGGGCTATTGCTTTGCCTGTCGCATTGTGGGCGGTACATTGCACATTGCAAATGAGGAAACAATCCAATACGAGTGGTTTGCGGCAGACGATGCGCCCCCATCGGGCAGCCTTTACCCCGATATGGCGCTTGATTTCTACACACGATCTAGATTCGCATCGTTTGCACGGGGCAGCGCGCGTGCAAAGCAACCAAAAACAGAGCGCAGTGCCGAGCCACTCTTCAAAATGATTCGACGGCATGTTGGCCAACAATCGTTTATTGCATCCGGCGCGGCAGGGTTTATTCAAGACGAAGCAGGAAGAGTGTTATTGATACGTCGAGGAGATGATGGTCAATGGTCACTGCCCGGTGGCATGTTAGAATTGGGCGAGCGGCTCGATCAGACAGTAGCTACAGAGGTTTTGGAAGAAACGGGACTAGCCGTTAAACCAGTTGAGCTCATCAGTATTTACTCAGATAAAGCGCACCACGTGACATATCTGAATGGCGATAGCGTAAAGTTCGTGAGCAATCTTTTCCGCTGCCAAATAGTGGGTGGTTCTTTACAGCCAGATAACGTTGAGTCGCTTAAAGTGGGCTTTTTTGCACAAGACACGCTCCCACCACTCGAAGAGCGTCGCCTACAACGTATACAGCATGGTTTTAATATCAGTATTTATACGCTTTATTGAGTAAAGGTTTCTGAGGAATTATAAAGAGGAGTAACTAAAAAGGGTAGAAATTATCAGAATCGTGATAATTTCTACCCTTTTTGATTATGTACAGATAACCACTCAATTTTTAGCGTGGGGCCAGTCGAATTGCGCCATCCAAACGAATCGTTTCGCCATTGATCATATCGTTCTCAATAATGTGTTGGATCAAAAACGAGAAATCTTCTGGCGTGCCAAGTCGACTAGGAAATGGAACCGCAGCAGCCAATGAAGTACGCACATCGTCAGGCATACCGGCCAAAAGTGGCGTGTCGAAAATGCCCGGTGCGGTAGAAACGACGCGAATGCCTAGCGATGCAAGATCGCGCGCGATTGGCAAGGTCATGCCGACAATGCCGCCTTTACTAGCCGAATATGCGGCCTGACCGATCTGCCCTTCGTATGCCGCCACCGACGCCGTGTTGATGATCACGCCGCGTTCGCCGCTTTCATTGAGCGGTTCATTACGCGCCATCACCTCAGCGGACAACCGAATCATATTAAAAGTGCCAATCAAATTAATTTCTATCGTTTTGGTAAAGGTAGCAAGCCGATGCACCCCTTTCTTACTTAGTGTGCGTTCCCCTGGCGCAATTCCAGCACAGCTAATTGCGCCATGTAGTGCGCCAAATGTATCTGCCGCAAAGTTCACAGCCGCTTGCACATTCTCCTCGCTTGTAACATCTGTTTTGACAAATCGACCTATCTCGCCAAGATCAGTCGCCATCTTCTCGCCACTTTCGGTATTGATGTCGGCAATCACAACATTCGCCCCGAGACCCGAAAGTTTTCTTACAACGCCAGCGCCTAACCCCGATGCACCACCGCTAACAATAAAAGTTTTTCCTGTAATGTCCATTTTTTCATAATCCACAGTTAGTTTGTTTAACGCTCACAATCTTCATCACAATATCGGCAAATCTTATCATTGAATCACATATTAAAGCGAACTTTTTACTGGCGTTATCTTTTCTTTCGCCTCTTGAATAAGCTAATAGCAAGCAACCAGCATTCCTTAGTCAGACCGTACATAATAGAGTTGTTCAGAAAAATTTTACCCCGTTGCCGCTTGACCATCACAAATTTTTCTGGGTAAGTATAAGCCTTTATTCCCTTACAATAAAGATGCGTCAAATGTCTTACAGTTTTTCCTAGATAACTATATTTTTTTCACTTTACTGTAAGTGGCGCTATGTCAGAAAAGTCATCAAAATTAGGGGCTGAATTTGCAAAAACGCACCGAATTACCCAAATTTGGCATAATTTGGGACCAAATATCCGAAATTGGTGGTTGAAATCGGTTTCAAAAGCTGTTATACTATTTCGCATATAGGTTAAAGTGTTCACATAACCGTAAGCATTATCCAGACAAAAAGATGATAAATTAATATACAATTATAGCCTTTATTTATCTTTAAATACATTGCGCTCGTTAACAAATAGTAGGGCAATAGTATAAAATCGTTGTTATATTTTTATTTGTCATCAATTTGTTTTATGTAAAGTAGCAATATTTTTGAACTGTATAAAAGCTATAAATGCGGTGGGAGGAAACTCCTGCCACTTTTTTTTGTTTTTGTATCAAGCCAAACGCTGTTTAGACAGATAAAAAGCGTATCACATTGCAGATAAAGTAGCGACCAATGACGATAGCAAGTCAATCTAATGAACATCCAGATTCTAGCGTACCTGTAATCGATTATGAAGGTAGCGGATATAAAAATGATTTTTGGGTTGAACAAGGTCGCGAATATGAAGACGCCACAGAACGGCTTGCGCTTAATCGGCTGATCCCACCAACGGGTAAGCGTATTGCCGAGATTGGTGCTGGTTTCGGACGGTTAGCAGATCTATACCTTGGCTACGAGCAGATTATTCTTTTTGATTACAGCCGTACATTATTGCAAGACGCAGTAGAAAAGTGGGGAGATGATTCACGATTTGTTTTTGTCTCTGGTAACATTTATGAGTTACCGCTAGCCGATTCAGCACTTGACACATTGGTAATGGTCCGAGTTATGCATCATCTAGCAGATGTTTCTGCCGCATTGACGCAGATTAAACGCGCATTGCACTCGGAAAGTACAGCCATTTTGGAGTATGCCAATAAGCGCAATTTAAAGGCGATGCTTCGCTGGGCAGCAAAACAGCAGGAATGGTCGCCATATGATATAGAACCGGTGGAGTTTGTTAAGCTTAACTTTGACTTCCACCCAATATGGATGAACAAACGGTTTATCGAAGCGGGGCTGGAACCATTGGAGCAGTTTGGGGTTTCACATTTTCGTCTTCCCTTCTTAAAGAAAATTTTTGGAGCAGATGCTTTATCAAAAATTGATAGCGTTCTCTTTTCGCTTGGTGGGAAGGTACCTATTGCGCCTAGCGTCTTCACAAAATTGGTGGCTTCGACTTCATTAACAGCAGCAGATAATTCTGATGTAGATGATTTTTCAAAATTGTTTCAATGTCCGAAATGTCAGACAGCGACGTTCTCGCAAATTGAAGAAACCAAACTTTTATGTAAAAGTTGCGATACTACATATATATGCACGAATGGGATTTGGGATTTCAAAACGCCTCTGTAAGTAGAGTATTAATGTTCATTGTTTCAGATGCGAAAAAATTTGCGTTATTGTTTAATCTTTATCAGACATTAGACAAAATTCGTATAAGAAAAGAAAGAAAATAAGACATAAGTCGGTAGCATAATTCTAAATAGTCGTTTTTCTTACAGAAAGATAGCAGTATAAGAATTTATCATGCTTTGCTCGCCTTCATATAGGGCGACAGTATTAAAGTATCAAAATTATAAAGATCATTTGATAAACTGTTAGTTTATATATATTCATTCATAGTTTATTTTATTATTTATTTATTGTGCTCTTATGATGTTTAGCAGTGGGGAGAGAAATAGATAGTATGGCAAAACAAAAAACAAAGAAATTGCAGACAAAAGAGCAGAGTGCTCAGGAGTTGGTAAAACTCAACGGTTTGCAAAATGATCACGCAGCTGGCGTTTTAGAAGCAGAAGAAGAGGGTGAAGCGTTAGAACCTATGACGCCAGAACAAGCCCAAGAACATTTGCTCAAGCTAGGTCTAAAAAATGGACACGTTACGTATGATGATGTTCTGAAAGCTGTGCCTCAGGCTGAAAGCAATATGGATCAGCTAGAGGATCTATTTGCCGCTTTGTTCGAGCAAGGAATTGAAGTTGGGCAAACGGCAGATAGCGAAGAACCAGACGCCAAAGAAGATGACAAATCCGAAAGCAAGGAAGAGGAAGAGTTCGATCTAAGCCAGATTGAGATCGATGATTCAATTAGCCTCTACTTAAAAGAGATCGGTCGCGTGCCGCTGCTTACTGCGGCAGAAGAAGTATCTCTTGCCAAGCGCATGGAGAAAGGGCGCGACTCGCGCGACACATTGTCGGGCGGCATAGAAGATTGGGATGAGCGCGACAAACTATTATGGAACGTGCGTGATGGTCAGGCAGCACAAGAACATCTAATCAAAGCAAACAGTCGTTTGGTTGTCAGCGTTGCGAAGAAATATGTTGGGCGTGGTGTTCCTTTTCTTGATCTAATTCAAGAAGGAAACATTGGTCTGATTCGTGCCGTTAAAAAGTTTGATTATCGCCGTGGTTATAAATTTAGTACCTATGCCACATGGTGGATTCGACAAGCTGTAACTCGTGCCATAGCAGACCAGGGCCGTACAATTCGTGTCCCTGTTCATATGTATGAGCAGATAAATCGTTTGACTCGTACTAGTCGTCAACTTGTCCAAGAGCTTGGTCGTGATCCGACGACGGAAGAGATAGCAGATGAATTAGGCGTTACACCACGTAAAGTCGAGCATATCATGCGTGTCAGCCAGCGTCCTTTAAGTCTTGAAATGCCTGTAGGTGAGGAAGAAGATAGCTACCTAGGCGATTTCATTGAAGATGAAGATGCTGATGCACCAAGTGAAGCGGCTGGTCAGCAGTTACTACGTGAGGTAATTGACGAAATTTTCCAGAGCTTAACGCCACGTGAAGTCCGCATTTTGCAGCTTCGTTTTGGTCTTGTTGATGGCTACTGTTACACATTGGAAGAAGTAGGTAAGAAATTTGGTGTTACACGTGAGCGTATCCGCCAAATTGAAGCACAAGCCCTTAGTCGGCTACGCCATCCTAGCCGTAGTCGCAAATTGCGCGATTATCTCTAAGAGCATTTTTAGCAATAACAAATTTGTTTCACGTGAAACAGTGTTATCCGTATTGGGTAACACTGTTTTTATTTTAGGTAATGTTTCACGTGAAACATTATACAGCTTTTATCGGGATTCGCATCCTTTTATTTTTACAGTTCGTAAGGTTATATCGATCTTTCATTTTCCCCGATACTTGACACCTAATGTTATAATAAAGCCTTGATGAATACTCAAATTACAGTAGCACAAAAATTCAATGTATTCTCTATCTCCTCTTTGCCAACATCACAGAAGCCAACTTTACGAGCCGCTGTTGGTGGCGTCGTTGCGCTTAGATAGCCCGCTCACTCAACTGCGGGCCGCTTCCCACTTCAATAAATTAAATAATAAATACGCTATGCGGAATGCAGTAGCCGCTATTGCGCGTACTATCAATACAATCAAATAACCGACGACAGTACTATTGTGATTACAGAAATTTCCGATGGAAAAAAATGTCACAATAGATGAGGAGCATTAATTCAGATGTCTGAAAAAAAATATATCCCTGCCGAAATTGAGCCAAAATGGCAGCAGGCGTGGGATGATGCAGGTCTGTACAATACGGTCGAAGATCCCGAAAAGCCCAAATGGTACGCATTAACCATGTTGCCATATCCATCTGGAGACCTGCACACTGGCCATTGGTACGCCTTTACACCGAGCGATGCAGGGGCGCGCTACCGCCGAATGTTGGGCCACAATGTCTTTTTCCCAATCGGATTTGACTCATTTGGCTTGCCAGCCGAAAATGCGGCCATCAAAAACAATATTCACCCAAAGGGCTGGACCTATGCCAACATTGCCCGAATGCGTGAACAATTGGCAAGAATGGGTGCCATGTGGGCTTGGGATCGAGAAGTGATCACCTGCGATCCCGACTATTACAAATGGTCGCAATGGTTCTTTTTGAAATTCTACGACGCCGATTTGGCCTACCGCGAGTTTGCGCCAGTGGATTGGTGCCCAAGCTGCAATACAACGTTGGCCCGCGAACAGGTCTGGGGCGAAGATCGACACTGTGAACGCTGCGGCACACCCGTCATCAAAAAAGAATTGAATCAGTGGAAATTCCGCATCACCAACTTTGCACAAGAATTGTTGAATGATATGGAAACTATCGAATGGCCCGAGCGCGTATTGACCATGCAAACGAACTGGATCGGCCGCAGCACGGGTGCGAAAGTCACCTTTACAACCGAACAAGGCGATTCATTGGAGATCTTCACAACGCGGCCCGATACATTGTGGGGTGCGACCTTTATGGTGGTAGCCCCCGAACATCCACTTATCGATACTGTTACAACGGACGAACAGCGAGAAACTGTCGAGATATATCGCAAAGAATCTGAACGACTAGATGAGATTGCCCGCACTGCTACGGACAAAGAAAAGAGCGGTGTCTTCACTGGTGGTTATGCAATCAATCCCGTTAATGATGAACGTATTCCAATCTGGATTGCAGATTATGTCATGATGGGCTACGGTACAGGCGCAATTATGGCTGTGCCTGCGCATGACGAACGTGACTTTGCCTTTGCCCAGAAGTTTGGGTTGGAGATCCGCCGCGTGATTACAGGGCCAGACGGCGCAACCGGCCCGATGGAAGAGGCCTATGCCTCCAAGACCGAAGGCGAGATGATCAACAGTGGTCAATTTGACGGCACGCCGGTAGACGGCAGTGTCGAAAAGGTGATTGTATGGTTGGAGGAGACAAACAAGGGTGAAGGCTCGATAAACTACCGCTTACGCGATTGGTTAATCAGCCGCCAGCGCATGTGGGGAACACCGATCCCGATTATCTATTGCGAAAGTTGCGGAATGGTCCCGGTACCGTATGAGGATCTGCCCGTTATATTGCCCGACGATGCTGAGTTCAAGCCTACGGGTGAAAGTCCATTGCGCTCTCACGATGCCTTCCGTTATGTAAAATGCCCGACCTGTGGCGGACCAGCCGAACGCGACACCGACACAATGGACACATTTATGTGTTCAAGCTGGTATCCCTATGCGTACATTTCACCTTATTGGAAGAAGGGTGAGCCATTGAGCGCAGATGACACTCCTTGGGATAAGTCGGAAGGCGACTATTGGTTGCCTGTCGATCAATATACAGGCGGTATTGAACATGCCACAATGCATTTGTTGTACTTCCGGTATTTTGCAAAAGCTATGGAAGAGTTGGGCATTGTAGACTTTGTGGAGCCAACCAAACGCTTGTTTAACCAAGGAATGATCTTGGGGCCAGACGGCGAGAAGATGTCTAAAAGTCGCGGCAATGTGGTTAACCCCGACGAAGTAGTCGATAAATATGGTGCCGATACGGTGCGCGGCTACTTGATGTTTATCGGTCCGTGGGAGCAAGGTGGCCCGTGGGATCCCAAAGCAATCGAGGGGGTAAGCCGTTTTTTAAACCGCGTATGGAACGCGGCGGTCGACGATCCAAAAGCTGAAAATTTGGCCGCAGACCCAAAGGATGATGAAATCCGCAACTTGGAACGCAAGCTGAGCCAGACGATCATCAAAGTGACTGATGATATGGAGAATTTCCGCTTCAACACAGCCATTGCAGCCTTAATGGAGTTGAACAACATGTTGACTAAGATGAAGGAAACGGCTGTCGTTGGCTCTGATATTTGGGATGAAACATTAAGTGCAATGGTGCGCATGATGGCCCCAATGTTCCCACATATTAGCGAAGAATTGTGGCATCGATTCGGCAACAGCGAAAGTGTTCACGTACAAGGATGGCCTGAAGCCGATGCCAGCAAAGCCGTTGAAGATGAGATTGTTGTCGTCTTGCAGGTGAACGGAAAGGTGCGCGATAAATTGACGGTCGCGCCCGGCACCGAAAAATCAGTGTTGGAAGAACACGCAATGGCCTCGGAAAGCATGCAAAAATGGATGGCGGACAAAAGTGTGCGTAAAGTTATTGTCGTGCCAGATAAATTGGTCAATGTTGTCGTTGGATAAAAATAGATTCTAGCCCGACAAAACAATAAAAAACACTTCAACTCAACGGAGTGCGATAGGCAATTGCAATTGCCTATCGCACTCCGTTTTTTTATGAAATAAATCCGCTCCAGCTTCAATGTAGCAGGTACGACAAATTACCGATGCACAAAATATTGTTAATTGATATTCTTAAAGAACTTGAATAAGTTTTTCGCAACAATCCTACCCAACTTTTCTTCACTACAACAGATGTATTACAAACACACTTGTATTACAAACACACTCCATAAAAATATTTTACACGGTAACGCATAACGGTTACTCTCATCCCCCAACACAATGTTACTTTCCAGCACGAAAACAACTTAAAACTACACAGCAGGGATCCTATATAACAATGCAGAAATCACCATCTAACACCGCGGGACACGTTCGCATCACCTTCGAATTTCCATCCTCTGTCTGGGCAGGATCCATATACGTAACAGGTGACTTCAACAACTGGTCTAAAACGGCCACACCACTCAAACAAGATCGTGATGCCGTCTGGCGTGCAACAGTCGATCTGCCCGTGGACCACACATATGAGTTTCATTACTTGGTAGACGGAATGCCGCGAAATATCTACCAAGCTGAACTCTTGGCCGGACCACACCGCTCCTTCAACAGCGTCTTTCGCACGACGCTTGCTTCACAGGCACACAAAGAGCATTCAGATCGATATAAAACGGAGCGACGAAGGGCTGCGATTGACTAAAATGATGGATAAATGCAGCATTTGTGGCGATTGTAGGTGCAATTTCCATATCGCACAAGCGACGGACATCCTGCCACAATGCAAAAAAGAAGCCACAATAACGCGTATCTGTTGGCTCATTGGCGCAATACACGCCGTTCACCATGAAATGCGATATAGAAATCGCACCTACGTTATTCTCTACCCATAGATCTATGCCCAAACTTAAAGACACCCACAGAAAGGCAAATAAAGGCGAATAAAGCAGGCTCTTTGAGGAATTGTGGGGTAGCTAGGAATTTATTTCCAGCCTGATACGGAAAACGTGATTTATCACGTTAAAGAGACGGCATCTAACCTGCTTTAACAGGTTTTCCATATCAGACGCAGAACTTATTCTGTGAGCCTACCCCACAATTCCTCAAAAAAACCAGAAAGCAGAAGGTACCTATCGCGGACAAGATTGTGGTATAATTCCGCACTTATGCTGCCCAAAAATCGTGCCCGGTACCTAAACGCTCTCCCCATATTCATCATTGTCATAGCCGCCTTCTTGCGTCTGTGGCAAATCGGCGTGATCCCGCCGGGCTTTCACCTCGACGAATCATTCGAAGGCTACGAAGCGTGGCGCATACTCACCGATGCCACCTACCGCCCGCTCTACCTACGCGGAAACTTCGGCGTGCCGCCGCTCAACGCCTACGCCAACGCCATCACCTTCGGCATATTCAACCAACTCGGCCAACCGCCTGGCCCCACCGCCATGCGCATCACCGCCGCCCTGCTTGGCATACTTAGCGTAGCTGCACTCTTTCCCCTTGCGCACGAAATACGAAAATTTGACGGAAACAACACAAAACTATCGCTTGCCTTCCCGCTTTTTGCCGCAGCCACATTAGCCGTCATGCGCTGGCACATTCACTTTAGCCGCATGGGGATCGAGCCGATATTTGTGCCGCTCGTGTGGGTGATCTGCTCGTGGCTGCTCTTGCGGGGATGGCGATCTAATGCGTGGGGCAGCTTCGTGGGCAGTGGCGTTGTGCTCGGGCTCGGCATGTACACGTACCGCGGCGCGTGGGTTATCCCATTTATCATGCTCGCAGTCAGCGCATACTTGTTAGCGCACAGCGTGTGGACTGGCACCTTCGCGCGCAAGAGGGTGGTGCAGCTTCTGCTATGTGGCGGCGTGGCGCTGATCGTCTTTGCCCCGCTTGCCCTCCTATTCACGCGCAACCCAGAGCTGATCTTCCTGCGCCTCAACCAACTCTCCATCGTCGGGCAAACGGGCAGCCCCGCGGATAATTCTGTCCAACAGAGCTTTTGGGCTATGACTAAAATGTTTGGGCCATTCGGTGCAGTCGGCGATGCCGATCCGCGACGAAACCTACCAGGCGCGCCCGCGCTCAACATCTGGCTAGTCATTCCCTTTTACTTCGGTCTTTTGCTCGCCCTCGTGCGCATCAACCGCCCCGTCTACGTCGTCAGTTTGCTTGGCCTGATTGGGCTGCTCTCGCCCGGCGTCATCAGCGAATACGCACCGCATTTTCATCGCGTGCTCGGTGGTGCGGCCCCCACCGCGATCTTCTGCGCCATCGGGCTGGATCAGCTGTGGCAGTGGCGACCCGGCCGCGCGCAATTTGTCCACTGGATTGCCGTAGCGCTCGTCGTCATTGGCGCATTTGTGGGCGTGCGTAACTACTTTGTGCGCTGGGCTAACCTGCCCGATCTTTTCTACGCCTTCGACGTCGGCCTGTGGGATCTCGGTCAGTGGGCCGCGGATCAGCCCGCCGACAGCACCTACATCAGCCCTCGCACGCTCGAACACCCGACCTTGGCCTTTGCCCTGCGCGAGACCGATCCGCACGCGCGCCCTATTACCTTTGACGGTCGATATATTTTCCCACTAGCCCAGAAGCCGGTTAGCCCTGAAACGTACGTGAGTATCGAACATGAAGATTTTCGCACGCCGCTGCTGCTGCCCGGTGTCTTCCCCGATGCCGCCGTTGAGCGTGAAATGTTGGACGCAAACGATGAAATTTACGCTCGCTTTTACGTGCGCCCACCCAGCGCAACAAATCGACGCCCGCCGCAGATCGAGCGCGCGGTTGAGCTTGGTGACGGCATCAACCTTGTCGGCTATGATGTGCAGCCCGAGACGCTCAACGCTGGCGGCATTCTTTACCTGCAACTGCACTGGGAAACGGACGCTGCGCCCACCGCCGATTGGACGACCTTCTCTCATTTGCTACGTGTGGCAGAGGATGGTGCAGAAACACAGGTCGCGGGCAAGGATGGCCCACCCGGCAACGGTTCGCTGATCACCACGCGTTGGGTCGCGGATTGGCGCATTCTCGATGAATATCAACTCGCGCTGCCTGCGGATTTAGCCGCGGGTGAGTATCTGTTGCGGATTGGGATGTATCAAGCAAGCGGAGAACGGTTGCCCGCCGATGAAAGAGGAATCGATTTAGGCGTGGTGGTAATAGAATAATGTCACCCCGACGGAAACGCATTAAACAAATGTTCTGGGCAGCCATTGCTGCCGTCCTGCTCTTTGGCGCGGGCCGCATTGTTGCGGATCCCACGCGCTTTGGGCCGAGCGAACGTACGCCCGTCATCATCAGCGAATTCCTCGCGGCACAACCGCCCGTCGATCCAGCAAACGCCGAAAACGCACCCGTCTCAGCAGGTTGGGTTGAGCTATATAACCGCAGCGGCCAGACGATCAACCTCGCCAACTGGTCGTTGACCGATGACCCGACCGACCCCGAAAAGTGGCTTCTCCCCCAGCTTGAAATTGAGAGCGGCCAAACAATCCTCATTTGGACCAAGAACGCGCTGGTTCCCGAAACAATGGAAGAGCCGCAAGAAGAACCGCTAGTTGCCAACGTCGAACTCTTTCCGATGGGCGGCTTTTTGGCGCTCTACCCGCCAACCGTCACTCGATTCAGCAATGCAGTTTCGATCACCTATCCCGCACAGATGCCCGAGATATCTTATGGCCGTGTGGATCCACGCAAGCGCGACGGGCAATACAGCTATCTTGCCAGCGTTACGCCGGGCGAAATGAACGATGGTGGCGTCATTTGGCAGGGGATGACGAGCCGCGTGATCGCCAGCGTAGAACGCGGCTTCTTCGATGCGCCGTTTGAAGTAACGCTGCGCACTGAACGCTCCGAAGATGAGATCCGTTACACGCTGGACGGCAGCACGCCAACCGCTGATAACGGCACGGTTTACACCAACGCTATCCAGATTGAGCGCACAATGCTTTTGCGGGCAGTCGCTTTCACAAACGGATATTTGCCCAACGCGGCCACGACGCACTCTTATATTTTTCCAAAAGATGTAGCGCAGCAGCCAGCGGACCCCAACGGGGTGTCGAATAGTACGTGGCCCAAAAATTGGGGCACGCACCGCATCACGTTCTTGGGGTACGACGAAGGCGCGCCGGTAATTCCCGACTATGAAATGGATCCGGATATCACGCAGCATCCCGACTATGGAAAACAGATGGTCGATAGTTTGTTGGCGATTCCGAGCGTTTCCATTGTGACAGATATGTCGAATTTGGACATCTATTTTGACGATCCGCAGATGCGGGGGCCACAGGCCGAACGCCCAGCATCGGTCGAATTTTTGTACCCAAACGAGCCGCATAGAAATGTGCAGAGCGGCACGGGGCTGCGGGTTCAGGGCGGGGCCGGGCGCTGGGAATTTATGCCCAAACATTCGTTCCGGCTCTTCTTCAAGCAGCGGTATGGCGCGACTCGTTTGCAGCACAAAGTTTTTGACGATACGCATCTCGAAACGTTCAACACGCTGACCTTGCGGGCGGGCGTGGATCGCAGCTTTGCCGGCCATCCGGACAGTGCGGACGGCATCAATGACCACCGGCTGACGACTTATACACGCGACGAATTTGCGCGCGACACGCAAATCGCCATGTCGGGCTTTGGATCGCACGGTATTTTTGTACATCTTTATCTCAACGGGCTCTACTGGGGGCTGTACAATATGGTCGAACGACCGGATCGCATCTTTGCGGCGGATTATTTTGGCGGCGATGTGGAGGATTGGTTCACCGCGACCCATGGTGGCGCGGGCGATGGGCAGATCGACCGCTTTACGGTGATGCTGCAATTGGCGCAGGCGCGTGGGCTAGCGGATCCGGCAAAATATGCCACTATGCTCGAATTCGTGGATCCGATTCAGTTTAGCGATTATATGATTCTGAACTGGTTTATTGGCAATCGCGACTGGCCCGAAAACAATTGGTACGTCAACGTGCGCTATCCCGCGGGGCGCAATCTCTTCTTTGTGTGGGACGCCGAATATAGCTGGAATGACGGGCCAGAGTTGCGCTTGGGGCCAGATGGCAACGAGGGTGCGCCCTTTCCATCTGTGGCGAAAATTGTCTTTCTGGCGCTGACTGAGAATGAAGAATATCGGCGGATCCTAGGGGACAGGCTGGCTAAACACCTTCATCCTGATGGGGTGCTTGGCGATGCGCAGGTCCAAGCGCGGTGGCGCTCGATTGCGGATCCGCTGACGACGGCCATCATCGCGGAATCCGCGCGTTGGGGTGACACGCGCTACGCTGAGCCCATCACGCAGGAAGATTGGATCGTTGCCAATCAGGCTGTGCTCGATCAAATGGATGGGGCTGCCGAGAGTTTGCTGCAACAGGCGCGCGACGCGGGCTACTATCCGCAGGTAGATGCGCCTACGTTCCGCCGGGTTGGGGACTCGATGGAGCTTGTCGCCACCGATGCAGACTCGGGCGAGATCTACTATACGCTCGATGGCAGCGATCCGATGGGAGAAGGCGCACAGATTTACGTAGAACCGTTGCCCTTCACGAGTGCGGTGACAGTAAAAGCGCGGTTGCGGCAAAATGATACGTGGAGTGCGCTAGCCGAGATGGCCTATCGCCGTGAAGATCAGCTGCCGGATGTGCGCATTACCGAAATCATGTACAATCCACAGAACGGATCTGAGTTTGGCGAAGCGGCGCGTCCCGCCGATTTTTATGAGTTTATCGAAATCCGAAATGTGGGTAAGTTTGAGGCGGATCTGTCGCTGGCGTTCTTTGATGGCATTGATTTTGTCTTTCCCAACTATACGACATTGGCAGCGGGCGCAACCATGGTGCTGATTCGCGATTTTCACGCGTTTCGGCAGCGTTATCCCACGGCAGATTTTCACGGCATTTACGGCGGGAAACTATCCAACCGCGGCGAAACTATTGCCTTACGAGATGTGCATGGTACTATAGTGGCTTCGGTTTCGTATGACGATGAGAATGGTTGGCCGGTCAGCGCGGATGGGACGGGTGATTCGCTGGTTTTGCAGCGGTTGGATGGCGCGGCGGACAATCCGCAAAGCTGGGGGGTTTCATCGAACGTTTATGGCTCGCCGGGGGAGTGATATGCGCGTAAAATCAATCGTTCGATACGAACTAAAATACCTGATCACGTGGCAGCAGCGCGACGCATTGATAGCCGATCTGCAGCAGCAGATGCAGCCCGACAGTCACGGCGACGCCACGGGCAATTATACAATCACAAGCCTCTATTACGACACAGCGACATACGACGCTTACTGGGAAAAGATCGAAGGCGAAAAGCAGCGGCGAAAAGTTCGCGTGCGTACGTATGGTGAGCAAACGGTACAGCCCCACACGCTCTGCTATCTCGAAATTAAACAGCGGCAAGATAAGACGCTAACGAAGAAGCGCGTCCTTTTACCCTATTCGGATGCCGTCGCGCTTGATACGCTAGACTCCTTGGCGCAGCGCCCCGATCTATCCGAAAGTGACCGAGCCACGATCAGCGAAGTGAGCTATCTCTACCACGTGCGGGCGCTCCAGCCTGCGTGCGTGGTGCGCTACAATCGCTTGGCGCTCAACGGCGGTACAGAGTATCCTGATCTGCGCGTGACGTTTGATACAGAATTGCGGGGCCGCATTCACGATCTTACATTGCTTTCCACGGGCCATGCAGACGATATCTATTTCTTGCCGCCCGATATCTGCATTTTAGAGATCAAGGCCAATCACAGCGTGCCGTATTGGTTGGCTCAGTTAGCGAATAAACATCATTGCACCATGCGCCGCATTAGCAAATATTGTACAGCGCTAGAAGCGTGCGGTGCATTATTGGCACGACAGAAAATTATACAAACATAAAATTAGCTAGAAGATATGGATATAACAACCCTGATTGAAACGCTGCAAAATACAACTGAAACCTTTACGGTAGCAGATATTCTGCTGACCACCGTTTTGAGCTTTGCGCTCTCGCTAGTCATTGGCTATGTCTACCAAATTACCTATCGTGGCAGCTCTTATTCGCAGGCATATGTCCACACGCTGGTGATCATGAGCATGGTTGTTGCGGTGATCATGCTGATCATCGGCTCGAACATCGCGCGTGCGTTTTCGCTGGTCGGCGCACTGTCGATCATTCGTTTTCGCAATGCGATGAAAGAGACGCGAGACGTGGGCTTTATCTTCTTTGCGATGGCGATCGGCATGGCCTGCGGCAGCCGCTTTTATCTGGTAGGCATCGTTTCGACATTTGTGATCAGCGCGTTGATTTGGGGAATGTCAATCCTCAATCTTTTTGAGCGCGATACCCTCGAGCAATTGATCAAGATCCGCTTGCCGGGTGACATGCGCCACGAATCGCTCTTTGCTGAAACGTTTGACCGCTACTTCAATCGCTATGATCTGATTGCGATGGAGACGGTACAAGCTGGCACCTTGACGGAATTAGTTTATAGCGTTCAGTTGAAAAAAAGCGCCGATGTTCAGAATATGTTTGAAGAAATTCGGCAGTTAAACAATAACAATAAAGTGGTTATGATTACCGGTCGGCAAGAAATCGATCTGTAAAGGATAGCCCCAAAAATGAGGAACCGTTCAGTCCTCCGCCGATTGAGTGCCCACGGCGGTTCGTGGGCTTTGAAGCACACGAAACCAAGGTGAGACTGAACGGTTGGTTGTAAGAGGAGAGAGTATGTCAGAAAGTGAGTATGCAGTTGCAGGCTTCGATGCCGTCGGCATTGCAGCGGGCATCAAAAAAACAGATGCAATGGACTTGACGATTATTGCCAGCCAAGTGCCCTGTCGCGCGGCGGCTGTCTTCACCAAGAACGTGTTTGCTGCGGCCCCGGTCAAGCATGGAAAGCGGCTGCTCTCCTTTAACCCCGAACAGATCCACGGCGTAGTGATTAATAGCGGGAACGCAAATGCCTGTACGGGGATCGAGGGCGATGCAAACACGCAGCGCATGGCCGAAATGGTCGAGCAATCTATCGGCGCGATGGACAATTCGGTCTTCGTGATGAGTACAGGCGTCATCGGTGCGCAACTGCCCATGGAGAAGATCCTCGGCGGCATTCCCAAAGCAGTGGACACGCTGCACGCCGAAGGTTGGGAATCTGCGGCCATGGGTATTATGACGACGGACACTGTTCACAAAGTGCGCAGCCGTACCGTCAACATCGATGGACACAAAGTAATGCTCACGGGGATCTGCAAAGGGGCGGGTATGATTCACCCAGACATGGCAACCATGCTTGGCGTCGTCGCCACAGATGGCTACATTGCCCAACCGCTGCTGCAAGAAGCACTCAGCTATGCGTCTGATCGATCGTTTAATCGCATTAGCGTGGATGGTGATACCAGCACAAACGATACGGTTTTGGTGTTAGCAAATGGATTGGCTGAGCATGATGAAATTACGGATACAGCCAGTGAGGGCTTTGTGCAGTTCCGTGATGCGTTGACTGAGATCTGCACGGATCTGGCGCAGGCCTTAGTGCGCGATGGAGAAGGGATTACCAAGTTCATTGCCATCAACGTCAACGGCGGTATGTCGAACGAGGATGCTCACTTGGCAGCGAATACAATTGCGATTAGCCCGCTCTGCAAAACTGCGTTCTACGGCAATGACGCAAACTGGGGCCGCTTTGTGATGGCGCTGGGGCGTTCTGGTGCGCAGGTGGACCCGGATGCGTGTTCCATCTTTATTTCTAGCGGGCCCAGCGCCGATAGCATTGGATCTGAGCTACAACTGTTGAATGCGGGCGCGCCAACGGGCTATGCCGAGGCAAATGCGATGGCGATCTTTGCGCAGCCGGAGATCGATGTACGCATTGAGTTAGCACAGGGCAACGGCAGCGCCACGGTTTGGACGTGCGATCTGAGCCACGAATATGTTTCGATTAATGCTGACTATCGAACATAGGACTTAAAAAAAACAAATAATCAATAGACATATGAAAACTTGCAAGCAGCGTGCTTGCAAGTTTTTTGATCCATAAAATAGTACTCATGGGTGATTGGGGGCGTTGGGTTCATGACATAGGATCGAAGTAGCTCTATTTAATAGATAATATACTTATAGCTTATAGACAGATAGAGCAATCCAAATCCATGAAACCACAACAAATTGCATATATTCAGTTGGGGTCATTTTCAAACGCCAACCAGCACATCGTTCACTCACTTCGCAAACATTTTCCCAATCACGAAATAGATATTATCGACGTCGGCATACAGCTGCGCGCTCAAAAGAGAGTCCGGTTACTCAACTTGTTCTTTACAATGAAAGAGTATGGCAAAGGGATACTGTTAGGGCGGCGTAAGATTCGGGACTGCATGTACCTCACAAGCTACCTCTTCAAAAAGATGAGCGAGTGGGCGCGCGCGGCAATGGCTCAAAAAGAATACGCTTTTTCGATTCAAACGCAATCGATGTTCGATGCGAGTCGCGCCGGTCTCGATCACTTTGTTTATACCGATCACACCGTGCTGGCTCATCTGCACTATTCGCACTTAAAGCATAAACAGGCATATATTGCATCTAGGGCATGGCTTAGGCTAGAGCGCGCCCTCTATCGCAACGCGGCAGTAAATTTTACAATGAGCAATTTTGTAGCAGACTCGCTCCGTGAGGATTATGCGTGTCCGCGCGGAAAAGTGGTTTTGGCTAGAGCAGGAGCCAATACAAAGGTAAACAATCCGGTCCTGATTGCCAAGTATACCCGCAAAGAAATTCTTTTTGTGGGCGTACACTGGGAAAGAAAGGGTGGGCCAAATCTGCTGAAAGCGTTTGAGCAGGTTCTTATTAAGCACCCAGACGCCCGACTAACCATTGTTGGTTGCAAACCGGCAATCAAGCCAGCTATTGCGTCACGTTGTCGCGTTGTGGGTCGCGTTGAGATTGAGGAAGTTGCTGCGCTCTACAACGAAGTATCGATCTTTTGCCTACCTTCGACACTCGAGCCATTTGGTTTTGTTTTCATCGAAGCAATGATGCATAAATTACCCATTGTGGCGACAAATATTGGTGCAATTCCTGATTTTTTGGAAGAGGGAGTCAGTGGTTATATGGTTGAACCAGGAGATGTTGATGCGCTTGCAGCAGCGCTAATTACGCTTTTAGACAGCCCAGAGAAATGTTTGCAGCTTGGCGAAAAGGCCCATCAAATGACTGCAAAAAAATATACGTGGGATACAACCGTCGCGACCCTTAAAGAGAAGATTGTTGAAGTTATCGAGCAACCGGTCAGCGCACTGTCCGTCGACCGATCAGTATCCGCGACGCAATTTAAAGCTCCGCTGGATAAAATTAAACACCGAGGGCCACCGATGGCGAACAATTACTCTCCAGTTTCACATCGACACACTCAGTTATCTGGCGATAATATAGAAATTAGTGACGTGGATGTAAGCAATGTGGATGAACGAATACAAGGAGAAATATCTCACGAAGATTAGGTCTAACTAATGTTATAGGCACAGAATAAATTAGCGAGAATAAGCACTGGGTTAAGGCATTGGGCTGCTCCCAACGGGTTTAGTGTTTATGAAGCAGTCGCTCGCAACACCCGTGGGCTCAGGTGGAACAATCAGGGGCGACCCCGTTGGGTTACAGATCCGACGAGAGCTTAACTTAACACCATTGTGCTGTAGGCTTACCTAGTACACAAAGTACGCGATTGCCCTATGACGAACTTTGGCTTAGGATGACATTGAAGCTTCTGCAATCTATATCCACTATTGTTGACATCCCATTGTTGACATCCCATTGGTCCCCATCTCATCGGGGTGACGAACCCTTTGTGACACCTACCATTTACCGATTTATGGCAATGTCGTGGGCTGCTTGCAGCAGTAAAGGTATCCTTTCTCCAAAGCTGGCAAAGCGCTGATCCTGCGTTTGACCGCGCACATATCGAATGTAAATCTGTGCAATAATCACCGCCAGCCGATAGAGCCCAAGCGCATGATAGAAGTGAATGTTGGAAACATCACGGCCACTCCGCTGTGCATATCGTTCTACTAATTGCGCACGCGTCATAAAGTTTGGGTTATCTGTGGGCATCATCGACGCGCTCTTATAGTAATCAGGATCAGACGGTTCGCTCCAATAGCAGAGTAACGCCCCCAAATCACACAACGGATCCCCCAGTGTACACATATCCCAGTCGAAGATTGCCACCAATTTGGCCGGATCCGCTAAATCGAGCATCACATTATCGAGCTTGTAGTCATTGTGAACTAATGATGCGCTTTCATCTTGTGGCTGATTGTTTTTAAGCCACTTGTAGAGCTCATCCATTAATGTGCCATCTTTTTCTTTCCCATCTTCTTTGGCCGCGTGCCAGCGTTTGTACCACCCCTCAATTTGGCGCGCCACAAATCCTTCCGGTCGCCCTAGCGATTCTAAGCCCAAAGCTACATAGTCAACGGCATGAAAATCAGCCAGCGCATCGATCAGCGCGCCACTCATCAATTGTGGTGCGGCAGGGTTATTCTGATACGGCTCAGGAATAGATTGCCGAACAACAGCCCCACTACGTCGCTCCATCACAAAGAAATCAGTCCCAATAACTTTTGGATCTTCACAATATAAAAACGCGCGCGGTGCGAGTGGAAAAGCCTCATAGAGGACAGATAAGACGCGGTATTCTCGGCTCATATCGTGTGCAGATTTTGCCACCGGACCAAGTGGTGGACGGCGCAAAACATATTCTGTCACATTATCAATTTTTGTACCCGGGTCAACTGCATTCGAATCTACATATTGCAGCAAGTAAGTTAGGTTTGCCGCGCCACCGCCAAATTGGCGGATGGATAATGGTTTTTCGCTCCCGGGCAATTTGCCTCGTAAATAATTCGCCAATATGGATTGATCAAATTTTTCATCAGCCCGGACATCTATAATTTTTTCATGCTCCATTTTTTCACCACCAAATTTCAGATTGTACCAACAGGCAATTAGTACTATGGAATGATTGAGTAGGCACAATCAGCGTGATACTATGAAAACAGTGCAGGCTGTGTCTATCGGCATAATGTAGTTGATACACTTATACTTGTCCAGAAAATCTTGTGCCGCACAGCAAAATGTAAAGATATCTTCCGGCCATGCTCAAAGATTTAATATATCAAAGTGCAAAGTACATAAAGCTTTTCAGGGATTAACGATCTGTGATAGAACAATTTAAACAGGCGCTTTTTGCCCCTCGCGATAAAACATTAAAAGAATTGAATAGAGTCAAAGTGCTGACGATAGCATTAATTGTGGATTTAGCGTTGAGTATTGCAGCAACGTTTTCTCACTTTTTTACTGAAAGCTATATGTTTGCTTCTATATCCGCTGGATTTATCCTTTTAAATACAGTATCTTTTATTCTTCTCAAAAAAAAGAAAACAGATCTCGTTGCCCATATGGTGTTAGCTATAGTGTGGTCAACATATACGCTCCACATCGTAGTAACAGGGGGACTCAACAGCGTATTTATTAATGCCTATATCACGCTTTCAATCTTTGCAATATTAGTAACAACGCTCCGCACAGGGTTTGTATACACTATGTTATCAATAGCGGCAAGCGTCTTGATCGCGGTTTTTGCTCCATATGGTATAGAGATTTATGCATCGATTGAGCAAACACTTCTCTATCGTTGGTTTGTATATGCGGTCAATCTAGTAGCTGCTACGATTATGCTGTACTGGCTTTTTTCTAGCATGAGATCTGCTGTGATGCATTTACGGCTGCAAGAGCAGTCATTAGCCGCTACGAATGAAGCGCTCCAGAAAAGAAAGCATACACTTGAAGAGGATGTTCAGAAACGCACGGCAATGCTCAAAAAAGAGCGAGACAGGGCAGAACAAGCTAGCCTTGCAAAAAGTGAGTTTTTGGCAAATATGAGCCACGAGATCAGAACACCGCTAAATGCAGTCATCGGCATGACAAGCCTATTGCTAAACACCCCAATTAGCGAAGAACAGAATGAATTTGTCGAGACAATTCGCAGCAGTGGCGATAGCTTACTGGTAATAATCAACGATATTTTAGATTTTTCGAAAATGGAGGCCGGCAGTCTCGAACTGGAAGAGCAGCCCTTTGACCTCAGCACCTGTATAAAAGAAGCATTAGATTTTGTCGGTGCGCTTGCTAAAGAAAAAAATCTCGAGCTAATCTACCTAATTGATCAGGAAGTCCCCAATTATATTATCGGGGACGTCACCCGTCTGCGCCAGATACTTGTTAACTTACTTAGTAATGCAACAAAGTTTACCTACGAAGGTGAAATATTTGTCTCGGTCAACCGTCGACCTCGCGCAGGTGATGGTATCGGTATCCATTTTTCGGTACAAGACACAGGGATCGGCATTCCTGAAGATCGAATGGACAAACTGTTTCGTTCATTTAGCCAAATAGATGCCTCTACTACACGGGAGTACGGTGGGACCGGTTTGGGTTTGGCAATCAGTAAAAAGCTGACCGAGATGATGGGTGGTACGATGTGGGCGGAAAGCACCGAAGAGGTAGGCACAACTATGCATTTTACAATCTGTGCATACGAAGCAGAGATCAGCAAAGAGTATGAAGTCATGCATAGGCGACCGGCTCTGGATGACAAGGTGTCGCTTATTATCGATGATAATGCCACCAATCGGCGCATATTGACGCTACAGGCTGAATCATGGGGAATGAGGCCGATTGCTGTTTCATCTGGGCAAGAAGCACTGAACTGGCTAGAAAACAATCAGCCCGATATTGTTATTACTGATATGCAAATGCCTGTGATGGATGGTGTGGCTCTCACATCTACAATCCGGAAAAAATATGAATCATCGACCTTGCCAATTGTTATGCTTACCTCAATTGGTGTACGGCCAGAGGGAGTAAAAAATCTAAACTTCGCAGCATATCTAACAAAGCCAGTGCAGCCATCTCGCTTGCACGATACGCTTACAGAAATCTTCGAGAAGAAGTGGCCCGCACGCTACACATCCGAAAAACCAGTAGTAACGCTTGATATTACCTTTGCTAGACAATACCCACTCAGAATGTTGTTAGCCGAAGATAATGCAGTAAACCAAAAAGTGGCAGAACGAATTTTACAAAAGCTTGGGTATCGAGTTGACATCGTAGCAAATGGAATAGAGGCGGTTGAAGCATGTACACGGCAAAATTATGATGTTGTATTTATGGATATTCAGATGCCAGAGATGGATGGTGTTGAAGCCACAAGATCTATCAGGCAAAATATTCAGCAGGTACAACAGCCCTATATTATTGCGATGACGGCCAATGCATTAGTTGGTGATCGAGAAAAGTACCTCAAATCTGGCATGGATGATTATGTAAGTAAGCCGATACGTATCGATGAGTTAATCGCATCGCTAGAACGATGCGCAACAACCGTATCCACTCAGTTTATGGCTAATCCAGAAAAATAATTATACGAATTTCAGTGGTTTTCTTGAAGTAGCTTGCGGCCATACTGTATAGTTTATTTTTTGGAATGGCCTAATTTTTGTGAGCTACTAATTTTAACTATTCCCCATAATTTTTTAAAATGCGTCGAGCAACAACCATTTTGTGTACTTCATCCGCACCGTCATAAATTCGCGAAGCACGTCCCTGCCTCCACATAGAAGCAAGCGGCGTATCGTCCGACATACCCAGCCCACCATGTGCCTGTAGCGCACGATCAAGTACATCCATCATCACTTTTGCAACAAAAAATTTGATTAGCGAAATGTCGACACGAGCCTCTTTTGTACCCAGCTGATCAATCTTCCACGCAGCATGTAATGTCATCAACCGTGCAGCTTGCATCTCTGCGGCACTTTCTGCTATCCAGTTTTGGATCGTTTGCTTGTCAGCCAACGCGCTGCCAAACATATATCGCTCCTTGCTATAGGTGCAAAGCATATCAAACGCACGTTGCGACTGACCTAACCAGCGCATACAGTGGTGGATTCTCCCCGGCCCCAATCTCGTTTGGGCAATTGCAAAACCATCGCCTCGCTCGCCCAGTGTATTACTTTTGGGCACGCGCACATTGTTATATTCTACTTCCCAGTGGCCAGGCCCGGTCGTATGACCCATAACAGGAACAGGTCGAATTAAGTTAAGCCCGGGCGTTTCCGCAGGGATAATGATTTGGCTAAAGCGGCGGTGGCGTGGCGCATCCGGATCGGTTAACGCCATAAGGATGCAAAATGATGCACCATTAGCATTGCTGCTGTACCACTTACCACCATTGATCAGCCAGTGGTCCCCGTCATCAACTGCGGCAGTTTGCAGTCCCGTTGGGTCAGAACCACTAACATCAGGTTCTGTCATAGCAAAAAATGAGCGTACCTCGGCTTTCTGTAATGGCCAGAAATATTTCTCTTTTTGTTCATCGGTGCCAAAGTGCCAAAGAATCTCGGCATTGCCGCTGTCGGGTGCGTTACAGCCAAAAACGCGCGGAGCCCAAGATGAGCGACCGATAATTTCGTTGAGTAAACCATACTCCATCACCGACAGCCCCATGCCGCCTGCATCGCTTGGGAGATGACCTGCCCAAATGCCCACATCGCGCGCTTTTTGTTGCAGCGTACGCATCTCCTCGCCATCCTCAACACAGGCAGGAAAAATCTTATGCTCTTCTTCGGCCCAGTCGTGCTCGCGTGGATAGATCTTTGTTTCCATAAAGTCTAATATTTTTTCACGCATCGCTTCAATGGCGGGATCGATTGAAAAATCCATAGGTTGGGTCCTTTTATTTTGAAATACGTTTATACAATATAAAGAACAATCGTCAACGTCAGCGCGCTGATAATGGTCGTTAGTAAAACAGATGTGGTCACAAAATTGGGCATCAAATCATGCTCTAACGCAATTAAAGAGGTAAGAACGGCAGCAGGCATGGCAAGCTGCAAAATTCCGGTACCGCGCGGCACGCCAGATAGCGCAAGCGGAATTGCCAGCAAAAGCCCGAGTGCTGGTCCAATGAGCAGTCGTGTGACGCTAACAGCCCATACATTGCGATCAAAGGTAATGTCGCGCATACCGGCAAGCTGAATGCCAAGCGTAAAGAGCATTGTCGGAATCAACCCTCCGGCAAGCAGCTCAAAAATCCGATCGAGAGGAAGGGGAACCTGTAGATTAAATAAATTTGCTAAAATAGCCACAATCGCGGCCAAAATTGCAGGCGTTTTGAAGACGGATAAAATTGCGCCAAGTTTACCACCACGGCTAATGGTTGCTACGCCCACACCAACAATAAAGCCAAGTGTGGACATTACAATAAAGTAGAGCGATGCCTCCACGATGGCAGCCTCACCATATTTAAATTGGATAATGGGAAAGCCAAAGTTCCCCACATTACCAAAGACGCAAATTAACACAAAAGCTGCCGTCATCTCTGTAGAGCAGCGCATCACTCGCGCAAGCAGGTAACCAATCAACGCCATTAGCAGCGTACCCGCCACAGCAAAGGCAACCATGCGTAAAGCAAGGTCAGCTTCGATTTTGGCTGAGCTAAAGACATTGAAAAGAAAGGCCGGTGTTAGAACATAATATGCGTATCTAGAAATTGATCGCGCCTCTATTTCAAGGCGAGCCCCTATTAGATAACCAAGCAGAACAAGCCCAAAAACGGGCGTAAGAATATTTAGGAAGATTGTGAATAGTTGGGTCAAAGCAAACTCATTATGGTCTTATAGTTCAGTTGAGACAAGTTGGCCACCATCAACTGTAAATGTGCTGCCAGTTGTAAAGCTAGAGGCGTCAGATGCTAAGTAAAGTGCAATACCGGTTAATTCGGACGGCAGAGCAATTCTTTTCTGCGGGATCTTTTCGATCACTTTTTCGTTTATTTCTGGGTTTGCCCAAATAGCGCTGCTAAATTTCGTTTTGATAAAACCTGGTGCGATTGCATTTACTTGAATGTTGTCCGCAGCCAGCTCTCCGGCCAATACTTCGGTCAACATAATCACCGCGGCTTTGCTAACGCAGTAGATCCCCATGCCCGCTTGCGGTTGACGACCAGCCACCGAAGCTAAGTTGATCACTTTGCCGCCGCCACGCGCTTTCATACTTTCCACACAGCCCTTGATGACGTGAAAGTATCCCTTAACGTTGACGTCTAAAATTTTGTCCCAGTGGCTATTGTCTGCCGCCAAAATCGGTCCAAAGTGTGGATTGGTTGCCGCATTATTCACTACAATATCCACCCCGCCAAAGGCATCAATTGCCTGTTGTACCAATCCTTGAACCGACTCAACATCTCCCGTATGGACGGGCACAGCGAGCACATTGCCACCCATATCTTGAATCTTGTCGACCACGGTTTGCAATCCTTCGAGTTTGCGGCTAGCGATAACTACTTGCGCGCCCGCAGCTGCGTAAGTTAGTGCAAATGCTTCACCGATGCCGCGCGATGCACCGGTTATAAGAGCGATTTTACCGCTTAAATCAAAGCTAGGGGCGGGGGAGGGCAATGAATTATTCGTCATAGCAGTTCCTTGAGCAAGAGTCATGCAACATAAATCAGAAAGTTTAAGGCTAATTCAGAAAAACACTATATGAATTTCATAAATTTTTCTAAAGTAGATCGCGGTCACGCTGTATATTTTATTTTTTAGAATGGCTTAAGCGACTGGGCATATATACGAATTATACCTCATGGTGTCCGTTTGGTAACAGAGAGGAAATTACCAAGCGTAAGGAGAGAATTAAATGAAGTTGCGATAGCTCTCTACAAAACACTTTTGGTGTGATGGCGCAGCAGAAGCCTTCGGCATCGGCCCCAAACACTTTAGCACTTGTCGCTAGTACTTGTGGTTGGTACTTATAAATAGTACGACTAGTACTTATGACCTCTTGTTTTTGCTAAAATATAAATGCTAAGATCAGCTCAATAGATAAGCACAAAAAAGTCGTTTCATCTAGTCTCAATAGTTCACAATAGTTCTTAAAATCGTGCAACACTGAGTCTATTCTAAGCAATAGCTATGTGCGGAGGTAGCACTAAGGCTACACCAGAAAAATGATTATATGAATTTTAGCGATTTCTGGTTTAGCTTACGTCCATACTGTATAGTTTATTTTTCGAAATGGCCTAAAGAGCAGTGACCGCGTTGAGATTATATAGATAATCACTTTCTTGAAATAGCTCTATGAGCCAGAACGTTTTAATAAGGTCCTTGCAGGAAATTAACTATATAAGGTGATATAAAGGTGCGTCCAGTGGAGCAACTAGGCGTGCTCACTGAATTGGTTAACAATCCGTTTACGTATAATTATTTTTCTGGATTAGCCTAACAAGATCAAATTGAGGTGACAAATATGAATAAAGCAGTTAGACAATTTAGCCAATCCACAAATCGAATAAATTTTCCTTCGGTTGCAGCACTTATTATCATATTTTTTTGTACGCTACAGATGAATCAACCATTATTGGCGCAGTCGGTCGGCACAGTCGATCCACTTAATCCTGATGAGATACAAAAAGCGCTGACAACCGCATTACAGGCAGGTGTGGCAAATGGGGCAGATTCTGAGATTTCGGCAGCGGCAATCGATCAAGAGGTTTTGCTTGTTGAACGACATCGCGGTAACAAGGCAGAGATTCAGTCAGCATCGGTCGTTCGACAAGGTGATGTGTATGTATACGATTACACAACCGATACCTTAAAACATGCCATAGTCGATTTGACCACAGGCCAGACAAATATCATCGAAGAGAGCCAATACGTGCAGCTTCCACTTACCGAAAATGAAGTTCAGCGTGCGCTAGATTTAGCATTTGAAAATGACGCGCTGCGCGCAGAGCTGCAACGCTCGTACGCATTAGTTGCAGACGATGAGTTAACCGCGATCGAGCAATTGAATGTGAAAGCGTTTGTCTTTTTGGCTGAGTCAATGCCAGATTCTGTTAACGAATTGAGTGAACAATGTGGATTGCATCGCTGCGCTCAGTTATTGCTTTACACAGACGACGACACGATACTAGAGATCCAGCCGATAGTTGATCTATCGAGACAGATTGTTACACAAGATATTACCAATAAAACTGTATTGGCTGCAGAAGAAATGTTGATATCGAACGAAAATATTGAGGAAACAATGGCAGATTTGAATAACCAACCAGGTGGCGCGGCACAGGTTAATCCAGACAATCAGCCTGAAAGAATGTTTTTACCATTTGTTGGCAGAAATCAATTTAAAACTGACAGAGCACGATTTGAGCACCAGCTTATGAACTGGTGGTGCAGTATTTTTGGCGACACAATTATCGATGATTTTTTTAACAATGTGTGTGCACAATAATCTTGTAAATATCAGTTTGGAACCATACAGTGGAGTACAATCCGCGTGTGATGCTCGCTAGATACAAAACTATACATAAGGTTGTAGTGAAAAGGTATACAAAAGATGAATTATAAATTTTTACGGATGGTGCAAATAGGCATACTTTTGCTCGGTATATTCGTTCTGTTCAATTTTAATGCAGGTGTGGCCACTGCACAGGCGTGTTCGGGGGGAACTATTCAAGAGACGTTGCCGACAGATGCAACATGGACGCTCTGTTGGGAACATCGGGCAGAAGAGGGAGTTGTCTTAAGTAATATTTTTTATACTACGCCAACAAATATCAAACGAAAAGTTTTAAAAGAAGCTGGCCTAGCCCAGATCCATTCGCCATTTAACGATAATAGCGAGCGCAACCATTACGTAACTGAACAGGGTCTTGGCGACACGAGTCTTGTACCGTTGACATCTGCGAATTGCCCTGATGGAACATTAATACAGCACGATGGGGTGAATATTCTCTGTTCGATGATAGAGAATCGTGGATACATATATAAGTACAAAAGCAGTCAGCGTCAGGGCTACTATTTAACGCTGTTTAGCGTCTCGAACATGAATGGCCAGCACTTTATTGTACGTTGGCGCTTTTATGACGATGGCTCGATTGAACCATCGATTGGCAGCACAGGTGTTGTCTCGCGACGCAGTACAGATGCGCGCTACGGATGGCCGATTCAAAACAATAGCGATATCGGCGTTGGGTATGTCAACAACTATTATTGGCGGCTAGATTTTGATATTGGAGAGAATGGGTCCAATGACATTATCGAAGAGTTCAATATTGCCAGCACGAACAGTGGATCGGAAAAATCACTGACGGTTTCAAAATTGAGCAGCGAGACGAGTCGCTCTGTAGATGCACAGCAGAAACGCTCGTGGCGTGTGCGCGATGGATCGATTACAAATACAGATGGACACGCTGTTTCATATCATCTTGAGCCAATGCAAATGGGCAATCGATATGTTGGGCCAAATAATGAACCATGGACTGCAAACGATCTATTTGTAACCAAGCACCAACCATGCGAGCGATTTGTTTCTCAGAATTCGACAGCAGATGGCTGTGGTGCAGATGTTTCTCAATTTGTTAATGGAGAAAATATCGATGGTGCAGACCTTGTACTTTGGTATCGAATCTCCTACCACCATCTGCCGCGTAGCGAATATCAACCGTACATTCCACTTCACTGGGACAGCTTTGTACTTATGCCCCGTGATTGGACGGCAACAAACCCGATTGTAAATTGAGGAATAGAAATGAATCACAATAATATTAAACAAATTAAGGTCCCTACTATTTTGAGTGGTAAACCCACTGGGTTTCTATACGGCTGCAAAGAGTCTCAGTCTACTCGGCAAACACTGGGCACACAATTTATCAGAGGGCCTCAAGCTAATCACCTGTCACGGTGCGGAACTTTTTTGGGCAGATATATGGCTAAATATAGTAGTGCGGTGCGGATCATCATTGCTGCCTTTTTTCTAGCTACGGTAACCTTACTTTATACAGACAGTACGCCTGCCTATTCGCAGGGAACGCTCTGCTCATCACAATATTATGTAGACGAAACATTGCCGTCAGGTGCTCGTTGGCAGCTCTGCTGGGAGCATCGAAATTTAGATGGCATAGTGCTGTATGAAATTTATTTTACGCCAGCTAATGGTGGCAGCGCACGCCAAATTATGACAGAGGCAAGTGTCTCGCAGATTCACGTTCCTTATGATGATAATGGCGCTCGCTACCACGATGTAACCGATTACGGTATGGGTGGTGCAAACATGCAAAGCCTTTCCGCTGCAGATTGCCCAAATGGTACGCTGCTAAATGACAATGATAAAAATGTACTCTGTAAGCGCACCGCATCCCGTGGTCATGCTTATTTTGGCGCGGCACAACAAAGCCAAGGGTATGCGCTAAGTTTGTTCAGCGTATCGCCGATTGGAGAATACAACTATATACCGCTGTGGCAATTTTATGATGATGGCACAATTGAGGTGGTGATGGGTGCTAGTGGAAAATTACAGCGGCGCGGATCCAATGATGGTTCGGGGTGGCCGATCCGCAGCAATAACACAAGTGGCATCTCGCACATCCATAATTACTACTGGCGACTCGATTTTGACTTAAATGGCACGGGCAATAACGATATTGTAGATGAGATCCAGTTTGTTCCAGCCGATAATAATCAGCGGCGCGAGTTGTCTATCACACAATTGTCAAATGAAGCTGACCGATCCGTCGATCCAGAAAATATGCGTTCGTGGCGTATACGCGATGCTGAAGTAAATAATAGTAATGGTGCGCCGATTGCCTATTACTTTGAACCACTGCGAACGGGTCACCGAGATATTGGCCCGAGCTATGAACCATGGACCAACAATGACTTTTATGTAACAAAACATAAGGATTGTGAAAAGTATGTCTCACACAATCCAACGACAGGTGGCTGCGGCAGCGATATTACCGATTTTACAAATGACGAGAGCCTGAATGGACAAGATGTCGTTATCTGGTACGGCACTACGTTCCACCACATTCCACGCGACGAGGACGAATCCTATATGCATGCGCACTGGGACGGATTTAAGATCGTGCCGTTCGACTGGACTGCATTCAACTCGCTGACAGATGGCGCAGCTATACCAACAACGCCTGTTCCAGCGACGCCCACCCTAGAGACACCTGTTTCAGCGACACCCGTTCCAGCGGCTGCAACACAGATCCCAGCGACCGATACGCAAATGCCACAAACAAATACGGATCCCATAGTTTGTTCAACTGTCGGAAATGATACAGCCGTCAGACTTAACAATGGCGTCAGCTCAATCGGATCAGCGTTAAACGTAACAAATGGTGGCGCAATAAGCGATCTAAACATCAACATAGATATGACGCACACATGGGTAGGGGATTTGATCTTTACGCTTTCTCACAATGGTACAGATGTAGCTATATTTGATCAACCGGGCTTACCTGGCAGCACATACGGGTGTAATGGCAGTGATATCCGGATTAAATTAGATGATCAAAGCGGCACTGATGTGGAAGATGTTTGTGCGAGTTCGGCACCAAGCATAAGCGGGACCTATAAACCAAATAATCTGCTGAGTGCATTCAACGGCGTGGACAGCAACGGTATATGGAATCTGCGAATAGAGGATCGGTACACAAGTTCAGATTCAGGAACGCTTAACAATTGGAGCCTAGAAATCTGTGCCGCAAGTGACGGAACCGCGCCAATTCAAGTGCCACCAACAGCAACAAGCACGCTCGTGCCAACCAACACGCCTATTCCAACCAGCACACCTGCTTCAGCTGATACACAATCGCAAAGTAGCGAGAGCCAGCTCTATATCAGCTCCACCACAAATGGCTACGTTGGTGGTATCTCATTCCAAGATGAAGATGTCTTGACATACAACAATTCATCTGGCATTTGGGCAATGTATTTTGACGGCTCAGACGTTGGCTTAAGCAACGTTGATGTAGATGCGTTTACACAGCTAGATAATGGCACGATTCTATTGAGTGTTGATACATCGATCACGCTGCCTGGTGTTGGCACAATCGACGATTCGGACATCCTTCTATTTACGTCCGATTCCACCGGATGGAGCACGGCAGGTACATGGAGTATGTATTTAGATGGTTCGGATGTTGGTCTTTCAACGGACGGTGAAGATGTCAAGGCCGTTCATATTTTAAATGATGGCCGTATTCTAATCAGTACCTATGGTAGCTATAGCGTATCGGGTCTATCTGGGAATGATGAAGATCTACTAGCCTTTACACCAGCTCAGTTAGGTGGGAACACGCAGGGTAGCTGGTCTCTCTATTTTGATGGCTCGGATGTTGGAATGACGGATAGCAATGATGACATCTTCGGTACATTTGTAGATGAGGAAGATGGAAGTATCTACCTCACCACATTAGGATTTTATTCAGTCACAGGGCTGAATGGCGCAATGGAAGAGATCTTCCGCTGCACACCCATCTCGCTCGGAAACAACACAAGCTGCACTTTTAGTACCTTCTGGAATGGCGGTTCATTTGGCTTTATTTGGGAGCAGATTGACGCAATCGACATTGGCCCAGCACAAATTGCTGCCGCATCGCTTCAGGACAACCGTGCCGAGCGCAACGTCGATGTTGAAGATATCGAAGATGTTGATCCAGAAGATTAAGGCTAAACGGAGGTATCTTCTCAATAATTCGGGGGGCGAATAGCGCAAGCAGAGCATTGCACTTCGTGAAAATGGTCGAAGCCGAAGCGGTCACCGCGAATTATTGAGAAGATATAAACAGAGCTAGAAAACGTACAGTATATACGTAGCAATAAAAGAGGTATTTCCTGAGAAATGGGAGATACCTTTTTTATTGCCGCTAATACGCTACCTCAGCCACAACGGGTCGATGGTCAGATGCCTCTTCGCCAGTGGGCTCGATCCAAACCTGGCAAGACTTTACAGAGTCGACCAACGGCTTAGACGCAAAGATATAATCAATCCGCAAAGGCTGGTCCGCATTCATATATGACTCTTGCCCCGGCTCGCCAAAAAGCGCCAACGTATCCGTATACCCAGCTTTTTCCACCTGCGACACTAGTTGCGGACCCTTTTCTCCGTTGACCAAATTCTTGCCCTTTTCGTGCAAAGCCAACCGCTCAAAAAATGGTTGTCGATCCGTAAAATCCCATGGACTAATCGCATTAAAATCCCCCATCAAGAGATGCGGGCGATTGCGATCTCGGCTGGTCCACGTGCGCAACGTACGAAGCTGCACCAAACGGGCGGCCTCATCCTTATGATCGAGGTGCGTCTGATAAATAGTGAACGTCTCGTTATTGGGCAATAAAATACGTCCTTCAAGCATCCCGCGTTGCTCCGAGCCAACCAGCACCTGTTGCAAATTTTCTTCTTTAGGCGTCAGGTGGTGCGCCGCACTCGCCACAATTGGCCAACGGCTTAGCAATGCATTGCCATACGCATTGGGCGGCATCTCGCTTTGGGCGGGCCAACGCATACAAGGGCCAAAGACAAAGTGCATCCCTAATTCTGCGGCAAGCAGTTCAAGCGCAGGTGTTTTGATAGAAGGGTCGGAAAGTTGCGCGCCAGTAGCGCCCCGGTCCCCATTGGATCCATATGGATAGAAGACTTCATTGAGGCCAACAATGTCCGCATCAATTTGCGTTAGTGTACGGGTTAGACGGTCAAAATTGGGTCGGCCGTCGGCTGTCCGCCAGCCATGTATATTGAATGTGGCAATTTTCATATCAAATAGCTCGGTGCTACAATGTTTAGTTAGAAAAAGAGATGTAATTTATATTATTTATTAGCCAAGAAGAGAGCAATGAGCCAACAATTTTACGGTGGACAAGCCGTTATCGAAGGTGTAATGATGCGCGGCAAGACGAGCATGGCCGTCGCGGTCCGCAACCTGCAAGATGAAGTCGTTCTGCATGAAGAAGCGTTAACTGCCAAAATTTATACTCAAAGCTGGGGTCAGTGGCCGTTTGTACGTGGGCTGGCGCTGCTTTGGGATGCGCTCGGTCTTGGCATTCGGTCGCTCATGTGGAGCGCAGATGTTGCAATGCAAGAAGAAGGTGAAGAGCAGATTGAGTTCACCGGGCCAGTTGCTTGGGGGACCATTGCGGCTAGCATGAGCTTTGCCATCGTTATCTTCTTTTTATTTCCGAATGTTGCCAGCCGCTGGATTGCAAGCTTTGCAAACGATAGCGTTGTTATCGACGCCGTTATCGAAGGGGTCTTGCGTATGGTGCTGTTCTTAGCATACCTGTGGCTCATTGGGCTTATCCCTGATATTCGTCGTGTTTTTGGCTACCACGGTGCCGAACATAAGACAATCAACGCATACGAAGCGGGCGATCCGCTAACGGTAGAAAATGTGCAAAAGCACAGCGTACAGCATACGCGCTGCGGCACTAGTTTTCTGCTCTATGTTATGGTCATCAGCATCGTTTTGTTTGCCCCACTTACCTTCGCTTGGGTCGAGCAGACTTGGCTTGCGCTGCTGCTGCGTTTTATCTCGCGCCTGCTTTTGATTCCGATTGTAGCGGGCATTGCGTATGAGATCATTCGTTTCAGCGCACGGCACGAAGAGAACGCATTTGTCGGCCAGCTGATTAAGCCAGGTCTGCTGCTACAAAAGATGACCACGCGCGAGCCAGACGATGGCATGGTCGAAGTTGCAATCAAAGCACTGTATCCCGTATTGAGCGCAGATGGAATTGTATTACCCGCAATCAACTTTGATTCGACGTCAGATAATGTGGATTCGCTTAATACTGTTCCAAATCCAGCGGGATAGCAGAGTATAAGCAAACTCCTAGTTCTAGGATGCTTGGTGGGGATGTCCAATGGTTAGCAAATGAGTTTGTAGGGGCGTGATATATCGTTCCCGACATTGTTGACGGATCAAAGCTTGGGCACGATATATCATACCCCTACGGGTTTGAATCACCTTTTTTGAATCAATTGACATCCCCACCAAATTTGACAGAATTAGAAAAATTCCTAATCATCCGTAATCTGCACAACCAGTTGATCCCCTTCGATCTCGACCACATCGCCATCGCGTAACTTACGTCCCCGTCGCTTCTCCACCTCGCCGTTGACCATCACAAAGCCAAGCTTGATCACATGTTTGGCTTCTCCACCAGATTGCACAATGTGGGCAAGCTTTAAAAATTGATCTAGCTTGATCGTTTCGGCCTGCTCCTTGCCAGTAGCTTGCGAAGAGTCTTTTTTCAACGGCTCTCCATCTGTCTTCTCTACCTCTGCATTATCCACCATGAATTCTACTCCTATATTTGGCTCGACCCATGCTATTAGTGTTTACTATCCACCATTTACTAGTTACTACTTCATCACTTGGCAAGTTGGACAAAAGTGTGTACTGCGCTGTGTTACAACAATACGCTCAACTAGCGTACCACACGTTATACAAGGCTGACCCGTACGCCGGAAAACCTTATGCTCCTCTTGAAAATTCCCCTTCATACCGTCGAGACGAATATAGTTTTGCAGGCTACTTCCCTTCATCTCAATACCTCGCATCAACACAACTCGTATCGACTCAATCAATCTGTCCAGTTCGGCAGGCTTAAGCGAACTACCGCTACGTAGTGGGTGAATGCTAGCCAGAAAAAGTGCTTCATCGGCATAAATATTGCCAACCCCCGCCACAATTGATTGGTTCAGCAACAATCCTTTGATCGCGGCGGTTCGCTTGGCTAAGCTATGCGCAAACCCATCTACCGTAAAGCCCTCACCTAGTGGTTCGGGTCCTAATCTAGCAAGCACCTGTGCCGGATCATCCACCAGCCACAATCGACCAAATTTGCGCTGATCACGATAGTGCATGTGGCGGCCATCATCTAATATCAAAACTACGTGCGTGTGCTTATCCTTCATCTTGATAGCTTCATCGAGAGGATAAATATGAACCTCGCCCGTCATGCGCAAATGGATAATAAGCGTATCGCCGCGGTTGCCATCTCGTTCCATCCCTAGCAGCATATATTTTCCTCGACGGTCAAAGTCGACAAACCGCTGCCCGGCAATTCGCGCCAAAAACTCGCCGACACTCGGTGCAGCAATCGTTCGATCCCACTGAACAGAGGCACCAATCACCGAACGACCAGACAATTCTGGTTCCAAGTCGCGTACATACGTTTCTACTTCGGGTAACTCAGGCACAAGTTCTGTCTTTCCTCAACAGGGATTATACTCTTTCAGTGCTCACTACTGTTTACTACTTACTGTTTGCTACTTACTGTTCACTACTTACTGTTCACTAGAGTTGTTCTTAATTAAGCAAGAGTAATGAGAGTCACTTCAGCTCCTTTTTCAAAGCGAAAACGGCTTGTAAAGTGACAGTCACCTGCGTATACTCTTACTTAGGAACAACTCTACTACTTTCAATTAACTGTCTTTACTGCTTATTATCCTCTGATTATACCCAACCCCAATCCAGAGTAACAATCTACCTATAGCCGACAGGTTGAGAACAGGTTGATGAAAGCTTGATGCCAGCAGATGGCTAAGAGAGTGACATCAAAAATAGTCCTAATT
>ENA-ORXM01000341-ORXM01000341.1-marine-metagenome-genome-assembly--contig:-NODE-341-length-87930-cov-5.712429_pt1 | contig 87930 bp, 80 predicted proteins | sample MGYA00237867_ERZ511480 | MGnify/ENA primary metagenome ERZ511480 (study PRJEB26309, sample SAMN06266103) | marine metagenome | isolation source: Algal blade | place: United Kingdom:Sidmouth, United...
TTTCGACTATTACGCCACCTGTTGCATTGGCATCCTATGTAGCAGCAGGCATATCCGGAGCCACGATCAGCAAGGTCAGCTGGACGGCATTCAGCTATGGCATCACCTGTTACATCATGCCGTTTATGTTTTTCTATGGCCCGGGTCTGATGCTTAACGACTCCGCACCAGCAATTGGCCTTGCGATTTCCACGGGTATTGTGGGCACGGTCTGTATTGCGGCGGCGGTTGTTGGCTTCTCTAGCAGCAGATTAACCCCCCTATTGCGTGGCTTTTATTTTTTTGCAGGCTTAGCCCTGTTGTTCCAAGGCTTTACAACAGACCTTTTTGGCTTAGCTATTCTGATCGGCCTTATCTTCTTCCATAAAACTTTCAGCAAGAGTATTCAATCATGAGCAACTATACCGTCCGCCGCGTTGTCACCGGACACAATGCCGAAGGCACCGCCATCTGTGTTTCAGACGATAACGCCAGCAACTTTTTAGAGCGCGAAAACAGACCTGGTGTGAAGCTTGTCAATCTATGGCAAACCACCAGCACACCAGCTCAATTTGATGGCCCAGAAGAAACGGTAGCTGGGGACTTTGTCTTGCATCCGCCCAAAAATGGCACGGTTTTTCGCACTATTGAATTTATGCCAGAAGACCCAGAGTTTATTGCCAAAGTAGACGGGCAAAAAGCATTTGCCGATATGGGCGCTTCTAAGAATATCGTCGTCAACGCGCGCCACCCCTATATGCACCGCACAGACACAGTTGACTACGCTATCGTCCTGAGCGGTGAAATTTATATGTTGATGGACGAAGAAGACGTACTGCTAAAGACTGGAGACACCGTGGTACAAAGAGGGACAAACCACGCTTGGGCTAACCGCGGCACCGAACCCTGCGTGATGGCTTTTATATTAATTGATGGCGTGGCAAACGCTGAATAAATAGTTATATAAGTGCTATTAAAATAACAAACGAGTGTGAATTTAAAACACTCGTTTGATTTATAATTTTAAAGCCCAGCGTCTGACCAATTATCAGCTGGTTTCAGCGGATAAGGTGTTAAGTTAGCGGCCTTTACCGCCTCTATCGCGGCAAACTCGTCTTTATCTGAGGCATCACCACTGATACCAACAGCCCCGACCACCTCACCTGTTGCGTTGCAGATCAACACACCACCTGGCACAGGCACAAAACGCCCCTGAGAGACATTAGCCAAAGCTGCTTGAAACGAAGGTCGGTCTGCCAATCTATTGCGGATGGTTCTGCTAGCGATGCCCATACCTAGCGAACCCCACGCCTTACCCATTGCGATATCAGCACGCATAATGCCTGAACCATCTTCGCGTTTAAAAGCGAGCAAGTGCCCGCCGACATCCAACACCGCAACTGCCAGCGGCAACAAAGACTGTTCACGGCCAATGCTCAGTGCATAATCCACGATGGCGGAGGCATCACTCAGACTTAAGGGAACGGCTAAGTTCTTGACATAATAATCAGACATTCTTTTTTTTCAACCCGTAATTCAATCGCATTTATTTCTATCGATATAATAGGTAAATTCGAGCCTAATATCCATAATTAATAAACTCTAAATACAATGCCAATTCTTAGCTAGCGAATAAAAAATTGAATTTTTAATTTGACTTAAATGCATCCGCAATAGCTTGTCTAAATATGGCGTTTAACCTTTTACTCAGTTCTTGCGAATCGCGCAAATCAGGCCGCCCTTGACCTGTCAGCACGCCTTCATGCTTTTGCAACTCTGCAAATATAAAATCATGCAGTATCGGCACAGGATCACCGGCACCAAACTCTGGCGTCACGCGTTTCAACTCAATCAGTTCGGCAATAGGCTTGTGAATGTACTCCGGCGCAACCGCCTGGACTAGCTCCTGAAACCTGACAGGTGGCAGGCCCAAACCTGCTTCGATGTAGTTGATCGCCAGCAATGGCCTCAGAATGTAAAAATACTTTTTGAGTTTGATCTGTGGCTTATTGAGGTGATCACCCGCATTACCTCTGGCCATATGGCTGTAGTGGTAGCGCAGCGCTAAATCATTGTGTGCGGTGGGAGCGTATTCACGCACGCTGCGTGCAAACGCTCCATTTTCACGATATACAATCGGGCTGTTTAACCACTCCAACAACGCGCCGTTGGTGCGGGTGAACAAATACAGTGCTTTGCGTATGTCCCAACCACCAATATCAATCTCGTCGACGATCGGGTACTCGATCACATCACGTTTGCGCTCTACATCAAACGATAAATACCAATCGCGCTTGTGAGCGTATATAAAACGCACATCGTAGTCAGAATCAGGCGAAGCAAAACCCCACGCGCGACTGCCGGACTCACACGCGTAAATCACCTTGACATCGTGTTCGGCTTCGCAGGCGCTCAAGCGCTTTTGTATATCGTCAGCAATTGTTTGTTCAATTTCCACGTTTTATTTCCACATACTCAGGCCGCCAACATTGGCAGCACCTTGATCACTCTAATACCGGCCTAAAAAAGCTGCGCTCGTAACTCACAATGCAAGCCGTATCCTCTGCATACTGGAAGGCCGCCAAGCAATCGGAGTCTTGAAATGATTTGCTTCGGTAGTCTTCATAGGCTGCCAAACTCGCAAACGAGAACAGCGCCAGAGCAATGTTATTTGCACCTTCTGACGGCAAAAAATAACCGTGGTGTTGGCCGCCAAATTTTTCCACCAAAGGTATCCACATTTTTCCGTAGGCCTCAAATTCACTCAGCTTAGAGGCGTCGACAACGTATTTTATATAACAAGTAACCATGTTTTCTCTCGGTTAGTAAAAAGACAGAGCCGTTCTTTCAGCGACCCGTTCAAGGCGGCCCTAGACTGCGCACCGCCAGAGTGTCAAAAAAATCCATAGTTAACACGCACTGACAAGCGTGTTTTGGTGCGCGCAACAAATTGGCCATGTTAATCTTGCTACAGTTCAGCTGATCAGGACCCACAATGCAAACAGCTACTCTATTACGATCGATCGCCTGCCTGGCTATCGTGATTTGCTGCACAGGAGCGCCGCCCGCTATGGCTAACAATCGAATCGATGCACAGCACCACGATGCACCTGAACTAGCCGCCTATGGCGAGCACAAAGTGGGCGTACGCAGCATAGACGTGCTCAACCCTGATCAAATAGACATGCTTGCTCTGCAAGCTGTGGCCGACAAACCGGCAGAGCTGCCGCGCTATGATCGCCCGCTAACACTTGAAGTATGGTATCCAGCCAAAGCTGACGCCAGCGGCAGCACTGAACTGCGGTCGTTTTTGCGCGACGGTAAAACTGAAGTCAGCTTACACGGACAGGCGCATCGTGACTCAGAACCTGCGCAAGACACTTTCCCCTTGGTGATCATTTCACACGGCTATCCCGGCAACCGTTTTTTACTTTCGCACCTTGCCGAAAACATCGCCTCCAAAGGTTATGTTGTCGCTTCAATAGACCACACCGACTCCACCTACCGCACTAAGGCTGCATTTGGCTCCACACTTGTCAATCGGCCGCTGGATCAACGCTTCGTATTGCAATATTTGGCCGACGCTGCAGAAGATAAAAGCTCATTTTTGTACGGACTCTTGGATGCAAATAATACGGCACTGATTGGCTACTCGATGGGTGCATACGGCGCTGTCATCACAGCGGGCGGTGGTGTTACACAATCCTCTGTAGAGCTGCCTTGGGCTGCTCCACACGGTACTTTAGCTGCGCACCTAAGCGGTAGTGACAGCCACAACGCACTTGCCGACGAGCGCTTTAAAACAGCTATCGCTATTGCGCCGTGGGGCATGAACCACAATTTCTGGGACGACAAAACACTCCAAGGCGTTCGCCTACCCATGTTATTCGTCGCTGGCTCTCAGGACGATGTATCTGGTTATGAAAACGGCATTCGAGCCATCTGGTCGGGCAGCAAAAATGTCGATCGCTCGCTGCTGACTTTCGACAACGCCAACCATAACGCGGCAGCACCAATACCAGCGCCAGTAGAAGCAAATCATGTCGACGAAGAACTGGGGTTCAATCTGCGTGAGCACTACATCGATGCTGTTTGGGACAGCACACGCATGAACAATATTCTGCAGCACTTCAGTACGGCTTGGCTCGACAAACACCTTAGGGGCAACAACGACATGGACGCCTATCTAGCTTTGACAGCTAACTCTAACGACGGCGTCTGGGCCGAAAAAGACGGCGTCAGAGATGCGGCGCACAGCTATTGGCAAGGGTTTCCCAATCGCACAGCAAAAGGCCTGATGTTCGAAAGACTCAAAGTTGGCGAATAAGCCAAGACTGGTCATAAGCGGCACCAGCCTCTTAGCTTAGCGCCGCCTCGAACTAGCGCACCTCATCACAGCACGCCCGTTAACAAACCTCAGCAAAAAACACGACCTTCAAACCTAAACGCAGTGTCCTGTAAAACTGACGTGCTGGCCCAGTACAGGGCTTGTTCAGCGCGTTACTTAGCCGTCAAAATCAAAAAACCTTGCAAACGTAAAGGCTTTTTTAGTCGCACCGTGCTCTTGCAGTAATTTCAGTTTTTCTTGCCCTTCTTGAACTGAAGGCACATGACCAGCAGGAACCCACCAAAGCGCTTGATGCATTTCTGGCATTTTATCAAACCATGCATCACGATCTTTTATCAGCTCCACATGCACGGTTTTATAAACAAAGTGTTTTAACGACGCAATATTGTCCCAGACACTCATGTTCACAATAATCAATGGGTTTCCATAAACCTGAATCGAAGTTGCATCACCGTCATCAGTTTGCAGCCGCCAAACAAAACCTGGCGATTGATCCGCGAGCGCATTGATCTCATCCAAGCGATTGACAAAGCCCTGCATGGTGCTGGATTCCATGCCGTCTTTGGCTTGCGCTATGTTGATTTGGGCTAAGTGATAATTATTCATTTACAAACACACTCTACTCACCGCCAAATATTTCAAACGATAGTTAATATTCACTATGAGTTCAGTTTACAGCCTTTGATATTTCAGACTCTTCGACGTTTTTGAGTGCCTTACCTGTAGTGTTTTTCCACTCTATCAGTCCATTTGCACTGCGGCCCATAACTATAGCTGCAGCTGTTGATGGACTACTAAACAAATAGTCTTCAGATAAAACCAGTGAGTCGCCTGTTTGGTGTATTACCCCGTTTTCTATTAGCTCTTCTCTCAGTGAGATTGAGCCTTTGGGAAATGAAGGCACTGTGTCGCTTGCAATTTGAGAACCTGCAAAAACAACAAAGCCGTCAGATGTTCTTTTCCCTTTGCCTTCAGCACCTCTCGCACCTTTCACATAAAAAACTTCATCGCTGTCAGGCGAAATAAAACCAACTTTTACCAAGGGTTCAAACACTTTAAAACCCATAGTATTAATTAGAATTTTGATGTATTCGACAAACTCTTCCATTTCAGCCTGATCTGACTCAGAGATCGAGCTTTTTGTCGGCGTGTTACCGTTTTGTATTTCATACCGCCCTGTGGATGATGCTATTTCATAGAGTCGTGACTCTAAATATTTTATATGAGCTTTATTGAGGTTCTCGTCTTTACTGATAAAGACAACAGACTCATTCCAAAACTCTTTTTCAGACACGTGTTGAACAAGTCGAGAATAGGCATTCTCTGCTTCACCAATATACACTTTAGCCTTTGAGGCAGAAGAATCTGCGCGACCAAAAAGCAAATAGACCGATGTGCCTTTCAAATCCTGCCGATCAGAGCAATCTTTCACTTTCCCACGCGGAATTCTATAAGCTTTACCGTTCCAATTTGACAACTCACAAACCACTCGACCAGCAGGATCAGCATCCATTAAAAATAGCCTAATGGTTTTACCGTACTTAGTGGAATACACCGTTACCCTCCCTGAATACAAAAAAATCATTTGCGGCAAAAAAGCTAAGATCTTATTAAATCACTTGCAAAAAACACCATAACAAAATCGTTTATGTTATTTGTAAATAAATGCACGACTAGACAAGTCACGAGTGCTCGTCGGCTCAACTAAGCCGAGGCAACTTCACTGCCTTTCCCGCAACAGCCAGACAAACATTTAAAATCTCGTCCCAGACGTTACCCTGCCTGCGCCCTTTCACCATCAGGTCGAGCTCATTGCAGCGATGTAGCAAAGCCGACCAATGTATCGGCTTGTAGCGTCGCAAGACGGGTTGCATGGTTTTGTGTCGGAACGGAGCAACACCCGCTTCAGATAAAGCTTGGTTTGGCGCAGCACCACGTGCCACAGCTGCGGCGGCAACACCCAGTTCGCGCACTTCGCGTTGAATAGCCCAGAGCGTGGGCGCCGCTTCTACTCCTTCGCCGCGTAACACCTCAACAATATGCGCCACACGACGCGCGTCACCGCCCAACATGGCACCAGTGAGGTCAAACACGCTGTAGCGCGAGCTGTCGACTACAGATGACAGCACGGTGTCGGCGGTAACTTTTGGGTTATCGAGCAGCAACACAAGTTTGTCGATCTCTTGCTTGGCTGCGAGCATATTGCCTTCCACCCGCTCGGCTATCAGGCGAACCGCGTCGCGATCAGGTTGTAGCCTGACAGCCTTCATGCGGCGCTCAATCCAGCCCATGAGCTCATTGCCGTGCAAGGGCCACACAGCTACTGTGACGCCAATTTTGTCGACCGCTTTGAACCAGGCACTTCGGGTGGCGGCGCTGTCAATTTTGCCCGCGCTGATTAACAAAATAGCGTCATCGGCTGGCCTCGCACAATAATCGCGCAGAGCCTCTCCGCCAGCGCGGCCGGGCTTGCCACTGGGTAGACGCAAGTCGAGTAAGCGCTGTTCGGCAAACAAGGACATCGCACTGCTGGTATCCGCCAGCTCACGCCAATCGCTATCTTGCTCGATACTAATGACTTCGCGAGTGTCGTAACCGGCGGCACGCACAGCCTCACGCACAAGGTCGCAGCCCTCTTGCACTTGCAGTGGTTCGTCACCATAAATAAGGTAAATCGGCAGCAACGGTTTGCTCAGTTGTGCCTTTAATTTGTCGGGGTAACAACGCATATCTTGCTCAGAATTGTGAATGGCGCTTGCGTCTACAGCAAAGCCGCTGGAGAATCCTACACCATGAACTTAAGTAAATCCCCGTACCTTGCTGCCGCGTTGCTGCTGGCCGCCCTGTTTTCCCACCCTACAACAGCCGATGAAGCCTGCGTAAAACAGGTGTTTAACCACTACTGTCTTGGTGGTGCAGCGCCCAGCGAACCGCCCGTTGATGACGATGGCACGGTGAAAGTGAATGATAACAACGGCGGTGTGCTTTTGACGATCAAAGATGCACGCATTGTCGCTGTTAGCCGAGACATCAGCCCTGCTGATTGGCTTAGCTTTACCGACTTAAAGGTCAAGCTGGTTCGTCTTTACAGTACTGCAACCGATATCAGCGACTTTCCGCTCTATGCTACTAGCCGCAGTTCAAAGCTTAACGCTATTCGCGCGGGTCGCGGTTATGCCGCCGCCCGTTGGCAGCAAAATGGCTGGGCGGTAGAGCTAGATTGGCGCTCGCTGGACGCTATGCAGCTTCGTTATGAATTACTCACCGACGCCAACACCAGCAATGACGTCACACCGATTAACGCCCTAGAGGGACTCTGAATGCTCTACCCGCTAATCCGCCCAGCGCTGTTTGCTCTGGACGCCGAACGTAGCCACGATATTGCGCTCAATCTACTCGCCAAACCCGCTGTACCCTGCATCATGCAAGCGATCTATGGACGACGTGTCGTCGCGTCGCCAGTCAAATTGATGGGGCTTACATTTGCCAACCCTGTAGGCCTCGCCGCCGGTCTCGATAAAAATGCACGGGCCCTCGATGGCTTGGGCGCCATAGGTTTTGGCTTTGTAGAGGTGGGCACCGTCACCCCAAAGCCACAACCTGGTAACGAAAAACCACGCATGTTTCGACTGCCCGAGGCAAATGCCATTATCAACCGCTTTGGTTTTAACAACGAAGGCGTTGAAGCACTGGTAGAACGTGTTCGCCAACGCCAGTGGCGCGGCACTGTGGGCATCAACATAGGCAAAAACGCCGCTACACCAGCTGAAGAGGCCACCGAGGACTACCTTATTGGTCTGCGCGCTGCCTATGCAGTGGCCGACTACATCACCGTCAATATTTCTTCGCCCAACACCAAGGGCCTGCGCGACTTACAACACGGCGAGCAACTGGAACAGCTGTTCTCAGCGCTCAACGCCGAGCGCAACAGCTTGGCGCAAGCACAAGCGCACCGCGTGCCGCTGCTGGTTAAAATTGCACCTGACATGGACGACAACGCCATGGCAGACCTTTGCCAAGCCGTCAAAAGACACAACATCGACGGAGTGATTGCCACCAACACCACGTTAAACAGAGACGGCGTAGAGCAATTGCCACACGGCGCAGAGTCCGGCGGATTGTCCGGTGCACCGCTGACCACATTGGCAGCCAGCAAGGTTGCACCGCTACGACAAGAACTCGGTGCGGACATTGCATTGATCGCTGCAGGTGGCATTGATTCACCCGTCGAGGCGGAAAAACGCCTACGCGACGGGGCTGATTTGCTGCAACTCTACTCTTCACTTATCTATCAAGGCCCAGGGCTAGTGCAGCAAATCAGCCGTCACCTGGCCAAATAAAGGACAGCTTTTATGCAGCACTACGATGTCTTCAACGGCGACGCCGATGGGCTGTGCGCCCTGCACCAACTGCGACTGGCAGAACCACGCGAGTCAGTGTTAGTTACCGGCGTAAAACGCGACATCAATCTCCTGTCGAAAGTACCGGTAGAAGACTGCGCCAGCGCCACGGTGTTAGATATTTCGATGGACAAGAACACCGCCGCACTGAATGCCTTATTGGATGCGGGCAAACAGGTGCACTACGTCGATCACCACCACCCTGGCGAGATTCCCACACACGCTAACTTGCGCGCCAATATCGACATCAGCCCCACCACCTGCACCAGCCTTTTGGTGGACGGTGAGCTACAGGGCAAATTCAGGGCTTGGGCAGTTACCGCGGCCTTTGGTGACAACCTGCTGCAAAGCGCAAAAGAAGCCGCCAAGTCGCTGAATTTGAGTCAGCAAGAACTAGCAACACTAGAGCGTTTGGGCACCTTAATTAACTACAACGGCTACGGCGCCAGTTTAGATGATTTGTTTTTTGCGCCCGATGCGCTGTACAAGCAAATGCAACCCTTCGCCGACCCGCTGGCGTTTGCCGCCGAGGGCGAAACCTACAAAACCTTAGACGCTGGCTACAACGAAGACATGGCCAAAGCCGAGGCTTTGCAAGCCAGTGAGCGTTCAGACGCGCACGCGATTTATATCTTCCCTAACGCGCGGTGGGCGCGTCGTGTCAGTGGTGTGTACGCCAATACTCTAGTGCACAGCGCACCCGCCGCGGCTCACGCTATCTTGACTGAAAAGCCCGACGGCGGTTATTTGGTCAGCGTGCGCGCACCGCTAGAAAACCGTACCGGTGCAGACGCATTAGTGCGACAATTCGAGACAGGTGGTGGCCGCGCAGCTGCCGCAGGTATTAACCACCTACCCGCTGCAGATCTCGAGCGGTTCAGCGAGGCACTGCAAGCCCAATACTCTTAGCAACGGAAACAGCCTAAGCCATGAACGACAATTATTTTCGCGAGCAACTTGAACCCCTGATCCGCACCATCCCCGATTGGCCGCAGCCGGGTGTGCAGTTCAGAGACATTACCCCATTGCTGCAAAATCGTCGTGCCTATCGGCTGTTGATCGACGCCTTTGTGCATCGCTACCACGATGCACGCATCGATGTTATTTGCGGTATAGACGCACGAGGTTTTATCGTGGGAGCGCCTGTTGCCTATGCACTCAACACCGCTTTTGCCCCCGTGCGCAAGGCCGGCAAACTACCGTCCGACACACTAAGCCGCAGTTACTCACTGGAATATGGCGAAGCCACGCTTGAAATCAACAAAGACGCTTTTGCCCCGGGCAGCCGTGTGCTGCTAGTGGACGACCTGATCGCCACGGGCGGCACATTGGGCGCAGCACTCGACATGATCGAGCAGCTGCAAGGCGAAGTGATTGAAATCGCGGCACTCGCCAGTATTGAATCTCTGCCCGGCGAACAGCTACTCAAAGCCCGCGGTGTGGATATATATTCGCTGTTGAAGTTCTGAACAACTAACCGACGAGCGCAAATTTGACTTGCCGCTTGTTAGCGATATAAACACCCCTAAGACCAATCCCAAACCGCAGCGGAGCCGCGCATCGACAATGGCGGCCGATGCGATCATGCGCCGAACTTTTATTGGATTTGAAATATGCTCAGTTTTATCGCTGCGGTGTTTTTCCTACTGATTACACCCGGCCCTGGCGTGCTCTCCATTGCTGGTGTTGGTGTCGCATTTGGTGTGGCACCTGGCTTACGTTATCTGGCCGGTCTACTGCTGGGCAACAACCTTGTGGGCCTGATGGTCATCACAGGCCTTGCGGCTAGTGCACTGGCGGTGCCTGGCTTGCGCGAAGTATTGCTCATCGCCTCCGTTGCCTATTTGAGCTGGCTGGCGTTGCGCATCGCACGATCAGGCAATCGCATTGGCTTTATCGAACAAACACACTCGCCTGGATTTATTGATGGCGTGTTGTTGCAGCTGATCAACCCCAAAGCCTATGTGGTCAACACCGCACTGTTTACAGGCTTTGCCCTGTGGCCCAATGATTGGTGGTTTGAAGTGGCGGTTAAACTGGCGCTGTTCAACCTACTGTGGCTACCCATACACCTGCTCTGGTTGTGGGCCGGCGTGAGCTTGCGACGCCTAGATCTCTCCGATGCCACGCAATCGCGCATTAATATCTCGATGGCGACGGCGATGATGGCCGTCGTGCTGCTCGCGCTGTTGAGCTAAATACAACAACGCCACGTGTTGGCCTATTTTCGGACACACCGCTAGCCGTATACTCGCTGCACCGATACAATTGGTATTTATCTATACGGCAAGCTTTTATGGCCCCCTCTAGCACTATGAGCTCCCAGCGTGTCTGGTTTGTCCTGATCGCTGGCTGCTTGATCGCGATGATTGGATTTGGTGTTCGCTCTGCATTCGGACTGTTCCTCGAACCGATCACCCTCGACAAAGGCTGGAGCCGTGAAACTTTTGCTATCGCCATGGCGATTCAAAATTTGCTCTGGGGTATTGGCGTGCCGATCGCCGGTGCGCTTGCCGACAAACACGGGCCGGTACGAGTGATCTCTCTGGGCGCCGTGCTCTATGCCATCGGCGTCTACGGGCTAGCGATATCAGACTCCGCGTCCATGCTGCACCTGACCGGCGGCCTGATCACGGGGCTTGGTATCGCGTTCAGCGCGTTCTCACTGGCTATGGCAGCTATGGCCAAGGTGGTCAAAGCCGAGAACCGCGCGTTGGCCATGGGGCTTGGCACCGCAGCCGGTTCGCTTGGACAAGTAGTATTTTCACCACTGGCGCAAGCCGCCATCTCCGAACACGGTTGGCAGTTTGCTCTGTATGCCATGGCCGGCTCCGTACTTCTGATGATTCCGCTTGCCATGTGTTTGCCCAAAGCAGACGGCGGCGGTCAGCAAGCGTCAGCTGAGCAACAAAACCTATCTTCCGCTATCCGAGAAGCGTTTAACCACCGCGGCTATGTGCTGCTGACCATTGGCTTTTTTGTCTGCGGTTTTCACGTAGCGTTTATCGGTGTGCATTTCCCCACCTACGTCAAAGACCTCGGGCTAGACGCTAAGGTAGGCGCATTTTCGTTATCACTTATCGGGCTGTTCAATATTTTTGGATCACTGGGCTCGGGATGGGTCGGCAAGCGATGGAGCATGAAAAGCGGCTTGAGCTTTATCTATGTAACCCGTGCTGTGGTCATATTTTGGCTACTGATGGCCGACAAAACACCCACAAACATTTATATATTTGCCGCCATGATGGGCGTGCTGTGGCTATCAACCGTGCCACTCACCACGGGTATCGTCGCGCAAGTGTTTGGCATTCGCTACCTCGCAACACTGTTTGGCTTTGTTTTTCTCAGCCACCAACTAGGTAGCTTTATCGGTATCTGGTTGGGCGGTTGGTTGTTTGACCACTACGGCACTTACGACGCCATGTGGTGGGCCGGTATCGTGCTGGGCTTGCTGGCAGCACTGGTGCATTGGGTAATTGACGAGAGACCGCTAGACAGGCTGAAAGAGCTTAGCACTGGCTAATTGCCACTAAATTCATGACATTGTTCAGCCCTTAGCTTAATGACAATTCACGCCATCGAGCAATTTTGCAATTGCACGTACGTTAAACTTAGCAGCATGCGCAACTGTGAATTCCGAATGTGCGACACAGCTCTCATCTACAGGGTTGACACGGCTCGTGTGCCAATTGGAGCTTGTATTTAGCCGCTACTAGGCAGCAAACTCACCAGTTACGTATCTCAATGTACATTAAAACCTGTATCAGATAAGGGCTTGCGTGCCTTAGCGCCAAGCAACCCTGATCAGCTGCCGGAGTTTGCATGATTTTTTTTGCACGTCTAAGCCTATATTTTGCTTTAACGATAGCACTCGCCGCTTGTGTTAGCGGTGACGGTGGAGAATCCTCCGGCGTTGGTGCAGGCAGTGGTGGGCTGCAAAGCGACGGCACTCAGGTCGGGTATTTGGTCATTGGCAGTTTGCACCCCGATCTGAACAGTGTAGAGCTCAACGCACTAGACGCAGCGGAGTTTCTCAGCAGTAAACGCCAGCTAACAATCGGCGGCAGCCAACTGCGCGAACAATACATAGACCCAACGCGCCCCTACTTTGAATACAGCGGCTTTGCTCGCAACAGCGAGCGCGCCTTCGAGATCAAATACTACGGCACGTTTGACGGCCAAGAAATCGAGTTGCTTTCGGCAACCGGCAATCACACCTTCAAAACCTATGAGCCCGCCAGTTGTAAACCCAGCCGAGGGGTCGACTGCGTCGACGTCGAGCAATCAGACGTCACTTCAACCTCACTTGAGCAACAGCTACAAATAAGTGATCTGGAACTGCCCGATTGCGACGGTGACGGTAACAACAACTTGCAAGAGTTCTATTCGGGCACCAACCCTTGCGGCACGGCTGAAGACCCAGTGCAGGTTCAAATGGTTGTGGCCACGCAAAAATCACCCAGTAACAACGCCGTGTTAGAAATTGGCGCGCGGTACAACTTTAGCTTCAGCGCCTCCACTGACGACTTACACACGGCCTATGTGGTTCGTGTCTACGCCGGGGAAACGGAAAACACCTTAGTCGGTCAATCAAACAACATAGCCGTGCTTGGCACTGCCAACGCAAGTTACAACCTCGACGTCGCGTTGAGCCTCAGTGCGGGCAAGGCGTACAACTGGCGTGTCTACGGAATTAACCCGGACAATAGCAGGCGATCTATTTCTACCGCACGTTTGTTCAGCACCGCCAATGCCGTACCTGTATTAAGCCAGAGTACCCCTGCAAATAACTCAGAACGACCTTATGTTGTGGCGAGTACAGGACATCAGTTTCGTTTTAGCAGCAGCACCGACATTGGCGTACATGAATACCGCGTACACCTGACCGACGAGAGCAACCACATTGACTACGGCTACAAACGCCTTAACGACAGCAATAACAGCAGCGGCGGTAGTTACGCCACGACCCGCAATTTGGCCCTGAGTCAAGGCGCTCGTCATCGCTGGTATGTGACTGCCAATACTGAAAGCGGCAGTGTTTTAGCGCAAACCCCCACCCGAGAGTTCAATGTACTGTCGGTCAACTACAGCATTAATTTAGGATCGCCCAGCGATCAGGCGCTACTGGATGTGGTCAGCGACGATGTGGGCTACAACTTCAGCTTTAGCAGCAACAGTAATACTGGCGTATCCGAGTACCGAGTGTATCTGCGCGACACCACCACCGGGGCGGATTACGGCTACAAACGCATCAACGCCAACGGCTCAAATAACTACACAACAACGCGCAACCTAAACCTTGCGGCCAACGCCACGCATATTTGGTATGTCACTGCTAACAGCAGCTCCGGCGAGCAATTGGCGTTGAGCTCAGAGAGACAATTCACCACGCAAGCTATTGCCAACAGCACCGTGTTAAATATCAGTGATAGTCAAAATCTAGCCGTGCGACCCTACAACAGCAGCGATGTTGGCCACACGTTTTATTTCAACTCGTCGAGCGACGTGGGCGTGAGTGAGTATCGTGTTTATGTCAACGAAATAGGCATCGCCAACGGCGGTGGTTACGGTTACAAGACTGTCGCCGCTGGTAGCTCAGCATCTGGCGGTGCTTACAGCACAACCCGTAACCTGGCACTCAATGCAGCCGCTAACCACGAGTTTTACGTCACGGCAAATGACAGCAGTGGCAACGAGCTTGCAAACTCTGGCACGTCCAACTTTGTCATCGCCGACATTGTTGTGTCTGATCCGCCTAGCTTTACCCAGAACCAACCTATCGGTGAGCTACCGTGGGCCAGTCAGAGCATTGGTTATAACTTTGAGTTTAACGTCGCCAACGCCACAGCTGTCGACAAGTACCGTGTGTACGTCAACGACATCGACACACCACAAAACTTTAGTTACAAAGAGATTGATGCTGCGGCAAGCACATCGAGCAGCGGCGTCGTCAGCACCACTCGCAACATCAACACCAACTCAATCGCACAGCACGAATGGTATGTCACTGCACTTGATAGCAGCGGCAATGTGCTGGCGCAAAGTAACACGGTGAGTTTTTTGCCTACGGTGCCTGAGTTGTCAGAATTCAACCCAGTGACTGGCTCTTCAGTAAGCCACTCAGACAGTGGCTATAGCTTCACTTTCCGCAGCGCTAACGATGCAGGCGTGGCCGAATACCGTGTATACGTCTATGACATCAGCAACGACGACGCAAGCTTTGACTATAAAACCGTCGCGCCGTTAAGCAACTCTGGCCCAAGCGACTACACCGTGCAACGCAATATCAATTTAAAGTTGAACGCAGAAAATCGCTGGCGAGTGGCAGCACTCGACGCTGCAGGTATCGAGATGATCAGCAGCGATTGGATGACGTTTAACATTGTTCCCTAACGAGTTGCATCAGCTCGATTCCTCAGCAACGAAGCCGACGCTCAGCTAAGGAGCATTGACTTGAACGGCTGGCTCTCGATGCTTTGTAAATATATCAACCTTCCGGATGAAACATAAAAAAGGCTCGCACATTGGCGAGCCTCTTTAGCGTCAGCGCTAGCTATTAGCGCTTGAACTTACCGCCTTTTGAGCCGGGTTTAGCGTCGCGTTTTGGACGCTTGTCACCACCACCAAAACCACCTGGCTTGCCCGAAGGCTTGCCAAACTTAGGCCGAGGTTTACTGGTTGATTTGCTCGCTGGCATATCACCGTCAGCCAACCGTGTCAGATTCATTTTTTGACCGGCTACCCAGCAATTTTTCAGATCGTTAAACACGTCTTTAGGCATGCCTTCGGGCAGATCGATCAAGCTGAAGTCGTCGTAGATATCAATGCGGCCGATATGCTTGGCGTCAATGCCGGCTTCGTTGGCGATAGCACCCACGATATTGCCAGGCTTCACTTGGTGGTCGTGCCCTACTTCCACGCGGTAGCGCTCCATGCCTTCTTCGGTGGCTTTGGCGTCTACGCTGCGCGGTAGTTTCTTTTCTCCACGAGGTGCACGTGCACGATCTTCAAAGTCTCGATCTCTATTGCGTGGCTCACGCTCTCTTGGCGCTCGCTCGCGTGGCGTAGAGAACTCTTTGTGGGTGAGTAAAAATGGCTGTGCGCCCTGCATTTGCTGCGCAAGAGCCGCCGCCACTTGCACCGCTTGCACGTCGTGCTCAGCGCAGTACTCGGTCAGCATGTTGGCGAAGAAGCTCAGATCATCGCTTTCGAGTGTTTCGCTGATGCGCTGCTTGAACGCTGCCACACGTTTTTCGTTGATGGCCTGCGTTGTAGGCAGCTCCATCACTTCGATTTTTTGCTTGGTGGCGCGTTCGATGGACGCCAACATGCGACGCTCTCGCGGTGCAACAAACAAGATTGCATCACCACTGCGGCCTGCACGGCCTGTGCGACCGATGCGGTGAACATAAGATTCGGTGTCGTGTGGGATGTCGTAGTTGATGACGTGACTCACGCGCTCAACGTCGATTCCACGGGCGGCAACATCGGTGGCAACAACAATATCTAGGTCGCCTTTTTTCAGCTGCTCGATAGTGCGCTCGCGTTGCTTTTGCACCACATCGCCACTCAGAGGAGCAACGGCGTAGCCACGTGCAGACAGCTTGTCAGCGAGATCAACCGTGGCCAACTTGGTGCGCACAAAAATGATGATGGCGCCAAACTCTTCGGCTTCGAGAATACGGGTCAAAGCATCTAGCTTTTGTCCGCCCGACACAACTTGATAGCGCTGGCGAATCGTCTCGGCGGTGCTGGTCTTCACCTTCACGGTCACGTGCTGTGGATCGTTGAGGTGTGAGTTGGCAATACGCTTTATCTGCGACGGCATGGTGGCCGAGAACAAAGCAATCTGGCGTTTCGCAGGCGTCTGCTCGAGAATCCACTCGACGTCGTCGATAAAGCCCATACGCAACATTTCGTCGGCTTCGTCTAGTACAAGAGTCTTTAAATGACTCAGGTCTAGGGTGCCACGACGCATGTGATCCATCACGCGGCCAGGCGTGCCAACCACCACTTGCACACCACGCTTCAGTGAGCGTATTTGTGCGGTGTAGGGCTGACCACCGTAGAGAGGCAAGACATGAAAGCCTTTCATCTCGGCGGCGTAAGTCTGGAAGGCTTCGGCAACTTGGATAGCCAGCTCACGTGTGGGTGCTAAAACCAGCACCTGCACGCCTTTGGCGTTGAGATCCATCTGAGACAGAATAGGCAAGGCAAAAGCAGCGGTTTTACCGGTGCCTGTTTGCGCCTGTCCAAGCACGTCGTGCCCTTCCATAATCAGCGGAATGGCCTGCGCCTGTATAGGCGAAGGGTTTTCGTAGCCCACCTTCTCCAGCACCTTCATTAAAGGGGCGCTGAGCTTGAGCTCGTTAAAAGATGTGGCCGTTTCGGCAGTCATTACGGGGGGTACTCGGATAGGCGCCCATTTGCATGGACAAAAGACGTCGAATCTTAACAGATGCGTAACGCAACAGGTAGCACAGTTTATAAGCTAGTGTGAAAGAAATCACACTAGCGCGTATTTCAGCGTGGAATTAGGACTTCTTCGCTGGCTTCACCGTCACCGTGCAATAGATCGATTGCTTGTACACGAATAGCGAGCACTGATTCGGCGATTTCAAGTGTTAATCCGCGGGTAAAGGGCTGCTCTGTCTCGTGTGGGTGCAACAACTCCCGAAAGCCCAGCTCTTTGCCTTCAGAGTCAATAACGCGCCAGCCGTTGGCGTAGTGATCCCACCCGCTGTCTGCGTGAGAGACGGTCACGTCCACACGCCAAGTATTGCCGCCCAGCGAGGTCAAGTTAACCGCCTCAACAACGGGAAGCCCGGCAGAGGCAGAACCAGAGAGAAGAAAAGCCGCGATAAAGCCAGCGCATGTTTTTTTAAACTTTTTCACAACAAGACTCTTTGTAGTACGCGAAGTCGATAGCATCGCGAGCACTCATTCTACCCAAAGTTGACCGGCTTGTGTCGTCTGAGACTCTTACTTATCAAAGGCTTCATCTCGACGGCCAAGGTGAGTCTCGTCAGAGCTTAGCTAGGCACTCGCTTGCGCTTGGCGGATTGAGCTGAAGTCTCTCGCCACCAGATAGTGACACCGGCGCAGACCATCATCACCGCAGCGGCAATTGTCCGGCCATCGGGCAGTTGGTCGAAGATCATCCAACCCCAAAAGCACATATACAGAAATAGCACATAGCTAAACGGCGTCAGCGCACTCGCCGGGGCGTAGCCGTGTGCTCGTGTAAAGAGTTCGTGACCAAACCAAGCAAACAGCCCGATGCCTATTAACAACATCCACTGAGAAGTGGAGTCGGGCCAGACCCAAAAATACAGCGCTGCAGGTGCAAGTAAAACCGTGCCCACTAAACCACTGTAAAACTGCAAGCACGCCACCGGAACTGTCGAGGACAGCTTGCGTGACATCAGTGAATAAAGTGCAAAGTTCAGAGCGGCACCCACCGAGAACAACATACTCCAGTGAAAACCACCGTCGGGGCGCAGTGCTATCACCACACCCAAAAAGCCCACAGCGATAGCCCCCCAGCGCCAAGGGCCTACTTTTTCGCCGAGCATCGGGCCAGACAATGCACAGACAATGACCGGTGCAGAAAAAGTGATGGTTGCGATCGTGGTCAATGGCAGATGGGGAATTGCAATAAAGTTGCACACGGTAGAGCCCGCCAACAAAGCACCGCGCAGCAATACCTGCGGAGCAATTGCGCTGGGAATGCGTACCTGCTTAAAACCACTGCCTGCCGCCTGAACGGAGGTGATCACAAAGTGACCCGCATAACGAAAAAAAGCGACCTGTAAAACAGGAATCGCCATGCTGGCCAGCCACTTGGCGCTAGTGTCGACACATGAGAACATAAAAAATGCAATCAACACTAGGCCAATACCGAGTGGCAAACGATCAGTCAAGATCGCCGCTCAGTGAGCGGTCTCAACTTTTGGCTTTTCCGCTGAGCACATCCACCAGCTCTGAAACCATCTTGTCGCCAGCGCCTTGATCAACAGCACCTTGAAACAGGCTAAGAGACGCTTTGCCCATGACGTTATCAGTACCCGCATCACCAGCAAGCTCAGCAAAGTAGCCCAAATCCTTCGTGGCATTGGCCAGTGAGAACTCTAGTTTTGTCGCGTCGCCGTCAACAGCGTTTGCCTTCACAAAGTCCATCATCATCGAGTGAAGCGGCCCTGTAGATACCACTTGATAGAACTGATCGCGGTCAACACCCACTTTGTCGCAAAGTGAAAAAACTTCGCTCAAAGCGGCAACAGTGGTCATGCCAAAAAAGTTATTGAGCAGCTTGATCGTGTGGCCAGTGCCCAGATCGCCCAGGTGAAAGACGTTCTCGCCCAAATCTTTGAGCAGTGGCAGAGCTGTGTCGTAGGTGGCCTTGTCGCCAGCACACATGATGTTGAGCAGACCATCAAGAGCATGCGCAGGTGTACGGCCCAGTGGTGCGTCGAGCATAGTGCCGCCAGCAGCCGCAATCTCAGCACCCAGAGCACGGGTAGAAGCGGGTAGCGACGTACCAAAATCAACCACGATAGCACCTGGCTTTAGGCCGGCTATCAAGCCATCTTCACCGCGCAGGCGCGCCTCAACGGAGGATGATTTATCCATGCACAGTAAAATAACGTCAGCCGCCTCACCCAACTCGCGGGCAGAAGCCACTTCTACAGCGCCACGGCCAACAGCCTTGTCTACCGCTTCGCGGCTGCGGTTAGCCAGTACAGCAAGCTTGTAGCCGCTGTCTTGAAGACGCGAGACCATCGCCGCGCCCATTAGGCCCAAACCAATAAAACCAATGGTTTTAGATTTCATAAAAAAACTCTCAAAGATCGTGATTGAAGTGAGCTCAAGACCACCAGCAGGCGCGCCTTAAGCTATAGATGCACAAAACAAATATTGACAAATTATACCTCGCCCAAGCGCACAACCACAATGACGCAGCAGCAGATGCCGTGTTGTCTGAGCAGTAGATCAAGCACAAACAGCAACACCACATTAACAAAAATGCGATGACGCCCGTGAACCTCACTCAAAATTAAAACTAATGACATACAGACTGGCATGCAAAAGATGGCTATCCACTACCGGCGCCCTTCTGAACGCTGGCAGGCAAAGAGCGCCACGAGACTTTATTATCTAAATGTGGCTCACTGTCTCTCATTAGAATGACACATCAAGAAGACACAGCGAACGTCACCAACTTAGCGCAGAGATTTACGAGGCGATTGACAACACACGTTTCACCAACACGGAGACTAACGATGCGAGCCACTATCATAGGTGCCGCCGGCATGCTGGGCGCTAAGCTTGCGCAGCAGATTGTCAATGCAAGCAACCTGAATATCGAAGCCTTGACCCTGCAAGATGTACTGCTCCCAAAAGCGCCGGATACAACCATACCCTGCAACTGTATGCGCGGCTCTTTTACCGAACCCGAGCAAGCAAAAGCCATCGCGGCAGAACGGCCGGAGCTGATATTCCATCTGGCGGCGATTGTCTCAGGCGAAGCAGAAAAGGACTTTGAAAAAGGCTGGGCAATCAACTTGCACGGCAGCCTACATTTACTTGAGGCGCTGCGTGCTCAGCACCTAGCCAGCGGTGGCAGTTATCGGCCAAAAGTCATCTTCACCAGCTCCATTGCGGTTTTTGGTGGTCCATTCCCCGACGCCATTGACGACGATTTTTTAGCAGCGCCGCAAACATCATACGGCGCACAAAAAGCCATGACTGAACTTGCGCTAGCCGATTACAGTCGCAAGGGGTTTGTCGATGGTGTTTCGCTGCGCATGCCAACGGTGGTGGTACGACCAGGCTTGCCCAATGCGGCAGCCTCTAGCTTTTTTAGCGGCATCATTCGCGAGCCACTGGCGGGCATTGAAGCGCTTTTACCCGTAGACGACAATGTGCGGCATTGGTTTGTCTCTCCGCGTACCGCTACAGGGTTTCTACTGCACGCAGCCTCACTCGACAGCGCCAAACTGGCTGGACGCCGCTCGCTCAATCTGCCCGGTGTGAGCTGTACTGTCGCCGAGCAAATACAAGCCTTGGCCGGTGTCGCTGGCGAGAAATGCACCGCATTAATTCGTGCGCAACCCGACGCCGCCATCATCAAAATTATTGCACAATGGCCAGAGCGATTTGACGCGAGCAAAGCTGAGGCACTGGGCTTTGTTGCCGACGCCAACTTTGAGCAAATTATTCGCGTCTATTTAGAAGACGATGCACCAGAGGCTGTTCGACAGGCAACAGCAAAGGAGAGCACAGCATGAGCAAAGACAAACGACCACTGCGTTCGCGCCAATGGTTTAACAACCCCGATGACCCAGAGATGACCGCGCTGTATTTAGAGCGTTATCTCAACTACGGGCTCACCCGCGAAGAGCTGCAAGGCGACAAACCCATCATCGGTATCGCGCAGACCGGCTCTGATTTATCGCCGTGCAATCGACACCATATCGAGCTGAGCAAGCGCGTGCGTGATGGCGTGATTTCCGCTGGTGGAACGGTGATAGAAATCCCCGTGCACCCTATTCAAGAGACAGGCAAACGCCCCACTGCCATGCTGGACCGTAACCTCGCGTATTTATCTCTGGTCGAATCCCTATACGGCTACCCGATTGACGGCGTAGTGCTCAACATCGGCTGCGACAAGACAACCCCTGCACTGCTGATGGCGGCCGCTACGGTCAACATTCCCGCTATCGCGTTTTCGGTTGGGCCAATGCTAAACGGGTGGTTTCGCGGTGAGCGCACTGGTTCCGGCACGATTATCTGGAAAGCACGAGAACTACTCGCCGCCGGTGAAATAGACAACGAAGGCTTTATGGATTTAGTCGCATCTTCAGCGCCGTCCACGGGGTTTTGCAACACCATGGGCACAGCTTCCACCATGAACTCGCTGGCCGAAGCATTGGGCATGCAACTGCCCGGTAGCGCGGCCATCCCTGCGCCCTACCGCGAACGCGGCCAAATGGCCTACAACACCGGGCAGCGTATAGTCAGCATGGTCGCCGAGGATCTCAAACCCTCAGACATCATGAGCCGCGAAGCCTTTGAGAATGCCATCGTGGTGAACTCCGCTATCGGTGGCTCCACCAATGCGCCCATACACCTCAACGCGGTGGCCAAGCATCTCAACATCGAGCTAGACAACGACGACTGGCAACGGCTAGGCCACCAAGTGCCTTTGTTGGTTAACTTGCAGCCAGCCGGCGAATACCTAGGCGAAGACTTCCACCGCGCTGGGGGTGTGCCTGCAGTCATTGCCGAGCTGCTGCGCGCAGGCTTGTTGCCGCACCCCAAAACCATCACGGCTAACGGCAAATCAATCGCCGACAACTGCCGTGATTCCCAGGTACTCGACAACGACGTCATCTGGCCAGCCGATATGCCGCTACGCGCCACCTCAGGTTTTATCAACCTCAAGGGCAACTTGTTCGACTCGGCAATCATGAAAACCAGCGTTATCTCAGAAGAGTTTCGCCGACGCTATCTGAGCAAGCCCGACGATCCAGAGGCTTTTGAAGGGCGCGCGGTGGTGTTTGATGGCCCCGAACATTTTCATCGCGAGATCGACAACCCAGAACTCAAAATAGACGCCAACTGCATTTTGTTTATGCGCGGCACAGGCCCCAAGGGCTACCCCGGCGCCGCGGAAGTGGTCAACATGCGTCCGCCCGACTACCTGATCAAGCAAGGCGTTCACGCGCTGGCTTGTATAGGCGACGGTCGTCAATCGGGCACCTCCGGCTCACCGAGTATTCTCAATGCCTCACCTGAAGCGGCGGACAATGGCGGGCTTGCGTTATTGCAAAGTGGCGATCAGGTACGCATAGATTTGCGTGCGGGCACGGCCAATGTCTTGATTTCAGATGAAGAGCTACAACAACGACTGCAAAAGTTGCTAGACAACGGTGGCTACCCGATACCCGACAGCCAAACCCCGTGGCAGCAAATTTTCAGAGACCAGGTCAAACCACTCAGCGAAGGCATGGTGCTTAAAGATGCGCCCAACTACCGCGATATTGGCAACGGCGAGTTGCCCAGAAACAATCACTAAGGACTCAATGATGCAAAAACACCTACTGCAAATTGGCAATGCCACCGAGCGCATGATCACACAGATGCAAAAGCACTATGAGCTGCATCGACACAGCGAAATTGAAGACTTGCCAAGCTTTTTGGCTAGCCACGGTGACAAGATAAGCGCTATCGCTACCGGTGGCCACATTGGGGTGCCAAACAATATATTACAAGCTACACCCAACCTTGAAGTCGTCGCTTCCTACGGCGTGGGTTATGACGGCATCGATGTATCCGCGCTGGTCGAACGCAACATTGTACTTACCCACACACCCGATGTTCTCAACAAAGACGTCGCCAACACAGCCATCATGATGATGCTCGCCACCAGCCGACAACTGTTGCGCGACGATGCCTGGGCACGCTCAGGAGACTGGGCCAAAAATGGCCCGGCACCGATGACACGCTCGATTGAAGGCACAACGGTTGGCATGCTGGGCATGGGCCGAATAGGCCAATGCATCGCGCAAAAGCTGCAAGCAGCCTTTGACTGCAAAGTGCTCTACCACACCCGCACAGCCCGTGCCGAACTGCCCTATCAACATGTTCCGGCACTGGTGGACATGGCCCAACAATCTGACTATATGGTGGTGATCACCCCTGGCGGCGCAGCCACCAAACACCTCGTTAACGCTGAAGTTATGCGAGCACTCGGCCCGCTGGGCACATTAATTAATGTCGCCCGTGGTTCGGTGGTAGACGAAAAAGCAATGATAGAAGCCTTACAAAAAGGCGAGCTAGGCGCAGCGGGATTAGATGTCTTTGAAGAAGAACCCAAAATACCGCAAGCATTGTGCGACATGCCAAACGTGGTACTTCTACCACACGTCGGCAGCGCCACCGATGAAACACGCCAAGCCATGGGAGACCTCGTCACCCAGAACCTAGCGCTCTACGCCAGCAATGGACAAACAGTGACACCAGTGCCCGAGTGCCAAGTATTTTTAAAGCAAAACGGCGACAAATGGCAACGCAGTTAAAGCACAAGCAGCAAGGCATAACAGCCATTTGAGCGATATTTTCAAAAACTCGACGAACCTGTGGGCCAGCTCCGCTGGCCATGCGCGCGCGGCTCCGCCGTGCGCACCTACAAATCATTATCCTATCCAATATTTACAAGCCCAAACCTTGTAGGCCTGCACGGCTATCAGGCCGCGCGGGCAATACCGCTCGGTGTATTCACACTAACACAGGACTCGGAAGCTTCGCTTCCCCGCATTGCGCTGCGCTTCATGACGGGCTACGGGTGATTGGTTTTATGGAAACGTCGGTGATTGATCAACGCGTATCGGTGACTAAGGCCAGCTCCGCTGGCCATGCGCGCGCGGCTCCGCCGTGCACACCTACAAATCATTATCCTATCCAATATTTACGAGACCGAACCTTGTAGGCCTGCACGGCTATCAGGCCGCGCGGGCAATGCCGCTCCGTACAACCCTAATCCGCCGCTCAACAATGGCTAAAAACCAATGTAGCGGGATTGCGAAGCAATCTTGAAGCTAGACCTTACTGCAAGGTCCCACCGTCACTATCAGCACCTGCCAACAGCGCTTCGAGATCAACGTTATCAAAGGTATAATTCTGACCGCAAAATTCGCAGTTCACTTCGATCTGGCCGCCGGTTTCAATCAACAACTCACGAGCGTCTTCGGCACCCAGACCAACCACCATGGCACCGCACTTTTCGCGCGAGCAGCCACAGCTAAAGGCGATTTCACGCGGGTCGTACAAGCGCACGTCTTCTTCGTGAAACAAACGTTTGATCAACGTTGGCCCATCGGTAGACATCAGCTCTTCGCCAAACACCGTACCGCCCAACACCTCGGCACGATTCCAACCTTCGTTGTCGTTTTCTTCGCCGGGTAGTCGCTGAAGCAACATGCCCGCATTGCGGGTGCCATCTGACGACAGCCAAAAGCGTGTCAGCAATTGCTCTGACTGCTTAAAATACCCTGCCAAACTATCACCGAGGTTATCGCCGCTGAGCTCAACCACACCTTGATAATCCTCACCGGCAGCTTGCGAGATAATCAACGACAATCGCGCCCGCTCACCAAAAGCCTCTTTGGGTGTGGCCGACATCGAAGGCTCGCGCTCATACTCCGCAGTGGCGCGCACACCACCGTCGGCTGTGGCCTGTGCCACCAGCAAATGAATATCGCCATCGCCCTGCACTTGCAGTGATAACTTGCCGTCGAACTTCAGCGTGGCTGTCATGAGTGTGACCGCCGCCATCGCTTGCCCAAGCCAGTGACGCACACCCGCTGGATAATCGCGACGCGCCAATACATGCGACCAAGCTTCGTCCATGCGAACATGCACACCGCGCACATTGCTTTGCTCTAACAAAAATACGTTGAGCTCGTTTTCAATCGTCACAAATATTCCTCAGCGCTTCAGCTTGGCTTTCAGCAGTTGGTTAACTTGGCCAGGGTTGGCTTTTCCCTTGGAGGCCTTCATGATTTGCCCCACAAAAAAGCCCATCACTTTGTCTTTACCACCCAAATACTCTTCTACCTGGTCGGCATTCGCGGCCAAAATTTCGTCCACAATCGCTTCAATTGCGCCTGTATCGGTGATCTGCTTCAGGCCTTTGGCTTCGATCACTTCATCGGCACTGGCGCCCTCGCCGCTCCACAAGGCGTCGAGCACTTGCTTGGCGATCTTGCCCGAAATTGTATCGTCGGCCAAACGCGCCAAAACGCCGCCCAGCTGCTCAGCCGATACCGGTGATTCTTCTATACTCAGTTCAGCTTTTTGCAAGCGCGCGCCCAGCTCGTTGATCACCCAGTTGGCCGCGTGCTTGGGCTGGCCCGAAGCGCTAGCCGCTTGTTCAAAGTAATCCGCGGTCGCACGATCACTGATCAGCTGTCGCGCTTCGCTCTCGCCAATGCCGAGCTCACCGGTGAAACGCGCCAAACGCACGCTGGGCAGCTCGGGCATCTGCTCGCGCACGCCGTCGATAAACGCATCGTCAATGATGATCGGCAACAAATCAGGGCAAGGAAAATAACGGTAGTCGTTGGCTTCCTCTTTGGAGCGCATGCTGCGCGTCTCGTCGTTGTCGGCGTCGTACAATCGTGTCTCTTGCACTACCTTGCCACCGTCTTCGAGCAAGTCTGACTGGCGCTCAACTTCTATATTGATCGCACGCTCTAGGAAACGGAAAGAGTTGAGGTTTTTGATCTCGGTGCGAGTGCCGAGTGTCTCTGTGCCACGCGGGCGAATAGACACATTGGCGTCCACGCGAAACGAGCCTTCCTGCATGTTGCCGTCGCAGATATTGATGTAACGCACCAAGGCGTGGATCTGCTTGGCGTAGGCCACCGCCTCTTTGGCCGAGCGAATATCAGGCTCCGAAACAATCTCTAACAACGGCGTACCCGCGCGGTTCAAGTCGATACCCGATTGACCGACAAAATTCTCGTGCAGGGATTTACCCGCATCTTCTTCTAAGTGCGCGCGCGTCAGGCCAACCACTTTGACACTGCCATCCTCCTGCACCACTTCAATACTGCCCACACCGACAATCGGGTGCTCCAGCTGTGACGTCTGGTAGCCCTTGGGCAGATCGGGGTAAAAGTAGTTTTTGCGCTCGAAGACTGATTTTTTACCAATCTCCGCATCGGTGGCGAGACCAAACTTTATCGCGGCAACCAAGGCACCCTGATTAAACACCGGCAAAGTGCCCGGCAAGGCCAGATCAACTGCGCAAGCCTGGCTATTGGCTTTGGCGCCAAAGGCTATACTGGCACCGGAGAAAATTTTGCTTATCGTGGCCAACTGGGCGTGGATTTCCAAGCCGATCACGGTTTCCCATGCTGAATTTGACATGTCGTCGCCCCCCTTACGCAAACGCGGCTGGCAATTGCAGATGCCAGTCACTGAGTTGTTGATACTGATGCGCCACATTGAGCAAACGCGACTCGGAGAAATGCGGCCCGAGCAACTGCGCGCCCACCGGCAAACCGTCGGCCATGCCTACTGGCATCGAAATACCGGGCAATCCGGCTAGGTTAGTCGAGAGCGTATACACATCGGCCAAGTACATCGCCACCGGGTCGTCGCTGAGCTCGCCAATTTTAAACGCCGTGGTTGGCGCCACAGGCCCCATAATCAAATCGCACTGCTCAAACGCCTGCGCAAAGTCTTGAGCGATCAATCGGCGCAGCTTTTGTGCTTTGATGTAATAAGCGTCGTAATATCCGGCGGACAACACATAAGCGCCCACCATAATGCGGCGCTGCACCTCTTTGCCCAAACCTTCGCCGCGCGAGCGCTTGTACATATCTTCGAGGTCTTTGGGGTCTTCGCAGCGATGGCCATAACGCACGCCATCAAAACGCGACAAGTTGCTCGATGCCTCAGCGGGCGCCACCACATAATATGAAGAAATCGCCAACTCGGTGTTGGGCAGTGATACATCCACCAGCACCGCACCCTGCGCTTCGAGCTCTTTGGCCGCTGCCATTACCCGCTCGCCCACTGCGCTGCTCAGACCCTCGCCAAAATACTCCTTGGGGATACCAATGCGCAGACCGGCCACCGAGTTATTCAACTCAGCGCTGTGATTGTCCACCACACGATCGATACTGGTGGAGTCTTTGGCATCGTGGCCAGACATGGCTTCAAGCACCAGCGCACAATCAGCGGCAGACGCGGCAATCACACCGCCCTGATCCAAGCTCGACGCGTAAGCCACCATGCCGTAGCGCGACACCCGACCATAGGTTGGCTTGATGCCCGTCACACCACAAAAAGACGCAGGCTGGCGGATAGAACCGCCGGTATCCGTGGCCGTGGCTGCTGGCACCAAACGCGCCGCCACCATCGCCGCCGAACCACCGGATGAGCCACCGGGAACTCGATCCGTATCCCACGGGTTATGCACCGCGCCGTAAAAGCTGTTCTCGTTGGAAGAGCCCATCGCGAACTCGTCCATGTTCGCCTTGCCCACCGTCACCATGCCAGCCGCGTCGAGCTTGCTGACCACGGTGGCGTCATAGGGAGAGACAAAGTTGTCCAGCATTTTTGAGCCGCAACTGGTGCGCACGCCCTGGGTGCAGAACAAATCTTTGTGCGCCAGCGGGATACCCGTCAGTGGACCGGCCTTGCCAGCAGCGCGGCTGGCGTCAGCAGCTGCCGCTTGCGCCAGTGCACGCTCAGGTGTCACGGTGATAAAACTGTTCAGCGCGGCGTGTGCCGTTGCTCTATCGAGGTAGTGCTGGGTCAGCTCGACGCTGGTGAATTCGCCCGCGTCTAGCGCGGCGCTCAGCTCGGTGAGAGTCTTTTGATGCATGAGTTCAAGTCGTTTGGTTGTGGGTCAGCGTAGAAGGCGCTACTCAACAGATGAATATCTGTGCGCCTGTCGCGACACCGGTAAGTTGGGGGCTAATGCTCTGCAGACAAGTGTTACTCGATGACTTTGGGCACCAAATACAAGCCCTTATCCACCGCGGGTGCAATCGCCTGAAAAGCCTCACGCTGGTCGGTTTCAGTCACCGCGTCAGCGCGCAGCGGCTGCGAGGCATCCAACGGATGAGCCATCGGTGCCAGCTCGTCGGTATCCACCGCCGCCATCTTCTCGGCCAGCGCCAGTACCTGGCTCATCTGTGCCGCAATTTCCGGGATATCGTCTTCAGACACGGCAATGCGCGCCAAGTGGGCCATATCGACGACCGTTTTGCTGTCGACTGCCATAAGAAGTGCCTCGTCAAAGTAGAGTCGTAAAATAAACAGCGTAGTTTATCTTATTTGCGCGGCTCTGTGGATGTCATGTGGGGGCTTTGTGGATACCTTGTGCACGCCTTGTGAACCAGCTGTGGATGGGGCCTTAGCCCAAAATGTAAGCCTAAAAGCTTAGCTACAGAATTGGCGTACCACCCAAACCATGCACAAAGCCTCATTTGCTAAAGCAACCGTAGGTGCGCACGGCGGAGCCGCGCGCGCATGGTCTGCGAAGCTGGCCCCAACTTCACCAAGGCTAAACATTGCTGCGCAATCCCGCATTCCGCCTTCGGCTCCATACAGGCTACGATTTCCAAACGCCTTTTTGTAAGCCTAAAGGCTTACCCACAAAATTGGCGCTGCAGCCTTCGGCAACTCCCGAGCCATACACAAAGCCTCATTTGATAAAGCAACCGTAGGTGCGCACGGCGGAGCCGCGCGCGCATGGCAAGCGAAGCTGGCCCTTTTGTGAAGCAAAAATTGCAATATGCAACTTGCACTTTACAAATGCCTCGCAAGCTCCGTTTCATCTCTAAGCAACCGCACAACTAACACATGATCATCGTTAACCAGATAAACGATGTAATGCTTTCCAGTGTGGTGCACGCGAACAGGCGGAGAGTATTCGTGTCTTTCTCGCGCTAACTCTGGGTTGCCCAATATATGTTCAATAGCTTGCCGAATCGCCGCTTCGTACTTATCCGCTTGCCCACTGCCAAAATTCATCAACCCATATAAATAACTATCGACGATGTCCTCTTCGGCGGCCTAGGTAAACTCAATCCGCTTCACGAGACTGAGCGTTCGATTTGGCTTTGGCAAATATCTCATCGAGACTGTGCGGACTCACGCCACTGGCCAGCGCATCATCTATCATGCTCTGCACCGAACTCTGCCGTGCATCTTGATCGCGGCGAATCAGGTCACGAACATAATCACTAACCGTTGAACAACGCCCCGCTTTCACTTGAGACTCACACCAATCTTTCATCGGTCCCGGGATAGACACGTTCATTTGCGCCATGGCCAAAATCTCCTCTTTTCCACTGATCAATCGAACATAATGACGACCAACTATATCAATAATCAAACAATTAATATAAATGCTTTATATCCAAGACTAGAAAAAAACACCCCAAATGCAACAGTAAGTTGCCCGTTATGCAACTTCGCTGCATGCGAGGAAGCAAAGGCTCGAAAATTCGTACTGCCTTTGAAAGCCTGCGCGGCCCAGCCTAAAGGCTTGACCAGATCAGATGTTAGAAGACTTCTTAGCCGATGTAGAAATACCCTGCATTCAAGTCAGAAAATTTATCTGCGGGCACGGAATACTCAGACCAGTTGGCCTGAAGAGAAATACGAAATTGGCTTCGCCCCAAATTCAAAATAATTCCTTATTTTTGATACCATTAAAAAGTAGAGAGTTATGCTCCGCCACTTATCAACGAGATTCTAAACCGATGGAACGACTACAAAGTTTAGCTATGGATAGTTACTTGGCCATGAGCAAGCAAATTGCAGCGTTGAGCCAACGTGCGGGCAGCGCCTTACGGGTCGCTTGCTGCTGCTCTGTGGCTTTACTGGCTTCTTGCGGAGGTGGCGATGGCATAAGCGCTATAGCTAATGACCCAACCGTCAGTGGAGGCGGTGGTGGTGGATATGGAGATCCGAACGCCTGCGCTTATGTGCTCGACTCGGATATCACGTCGCCAACTAGGCTGATCAACACAGCAAGTTACTGCGACTATCTGATCACGGACTGGATTGATGTGAGCTCTTTGCTGACCATCGAGCCCGGCACTGTTATTCGCTCAAACCCCGATGAAAGAATAATTATGGACGGCGGCGAGTTGCAGGCTGTGGGCACCGCATCTCAGCGCATTGTATTTGAGGGGCTAGCCTCTGTGCAGGGCTACTGGCGTGGTATCGATGTCAACAGCGCCCGCAATATCGTGATGGACTATGTGGATATCAAAGATGCTGGCCAAGTATGCAGCATTATTTTTTGCCCGGACGTTGGCGTATATATAGACAACACCGCTTTGAGCTTTACCAACTCCACTGTCTCCAACAGCTATGTGCACGGCATGTCGATCACCGCCGACACACGTATCGACGCTTTCAGCAACAACCAGTTCTATGGCAACTCCTTGCGAGGCCTAAATATGGATATAGAGCTGATCCCCGAGCTCGACGAAGGCAGCGATTATTATGGGCTTAACAACCCCAACGGCAACCCGACCGTCGGTGTTTTTTCAGGGGCTCAGGAAAGCGGCAAAACCTTCCGCTGGAAAGCGCTCAATGCACCGTACAATGTCGGCAGCTATTTGAATGTTGATGGCGGCATCCTATTGTTGGAGCCCGGCGTGGAGATTGTCTTTGGTGCAGAAGCTTGGATGACGGTGGAGGGAAACGGAGTGCTCAAAGCTTTAGGTACACAGAGCGACCCTATTGTGCTTCGCGGTTCTCAGCCAAACCCCGGCCATTGGGATGGTATTCGTATGTCGGACACAAACTTCAATACCAGCATTCTGCAACACACAACCTTGTCACATTCGGGCAATACCGAAGGCTTGCTGTCGGCCTATGCTGCCCTGCGTTTGGACGAAGCTTTTATCACTCTGAGCAATAGCACTTTTAGCGATAACGCCAGGTGGGGGATTTATTGCACAGAACCGGGCACTGTGACTAACGCAAGCGTCATAGTCGACAGTGGCGGCAACCGGTTTTCCAACAATGCCAGTGGTGCTTTGCCAAGTAACTGTTCAATTCGCTAAGGTGCGGCAACTGCTTCTTTCGGGTTTGGGCCTAAGCCATTTAACACGCTTGGCCCAGCAACCCTTAAAGCGCTTCGGCTCCCATGCAAGCTTCGCATCGTGGCTACTTAGATGCGGTTATGGCGATGAAGTGAGGTTTTCAAAACTAAGCCTTCCGCGATGCGCTTCGCTTATGCGCAGCTACGAAACCCCACGCTACCTCACACTTCTGCGCGTCACTCTGCCGATGCAGAAACCCGTAGCGGGGAAATACTGGCCACGGTTTGTACCCCTGCGCGGCCCAGCCTAAAGGCCTACCCACAGCTTTTTATCAAAACCGAATACGAGGCTGCGTGGGAAAAGTTCAAAATAAAAGCAGCAAGGATGCGCAGATTCAGACACGAATCAGCGCCTACGCAAATAGATTAATTAGCAAAGTGCGTTGCAAATAGATAGAGAGAGGGAAAGTGGCGCGCCCTGAGAGATTCGAACTCCCGACCCTCAGGTTCGAAGCCTGATGCTCTATCCAGCTGAGCTAAGGGCGCGTCGAGATGTGTAATATAGCACGAGACTGAGGGTAACTGTGCTGCAGTATTCACAAGCGACACCACTGGCGCTGCAATGGCTCTATCACATCAACTTCTTCGCACACATTTGCTTCATACGGGAAATGCAGCGAGGCAATCATCAGTTTGAACCCAAAATTCGCCTGTCGAAAAATACACACCACGACTGCTAACTATGGCGTTTTTTAACCACTCAATAAACTATCCATGCTGATTGCCAGGATTTTTTAAGCCCTGCATATTCGCTGCACATTTACTCTCTATCGTGGACATTTCATGACAAACTCGATGATTGAAACGTTTTCTGCCGATATCGATTTTCCGTGATTCGCGTATTATTCAGCGCTTGCAGATGGTGTTGAATCAGGAGCAGTAAAATGAAAAAAATCGGCTTGGCCCCGAGCATTCTCTTGTGTGTGGTGGCAGGTGCTTGCTCTTTGTCGTCAAAGGACTCTGTGCATAGCACAGTGCTTCGAGCCGCTGCTAATGATATTTCCACAGGCTCTTTGGACCCTGCGCTTTTTAGTGACGGTGCACTGGCTAAACCTGTCACCACGGAGGCATGCACGCTCAGCGGCGGCACTGAAACTACGTGTTATCGCATCACCATAGCGGGTGCTCCGAGTGACGATTCGCCGGTTGGCCCTTGGTGCCCATCATCCATTCACTCCACTGCGGAAGAAGGTGGCATTTGGTTTGACAACAGCGGCACGGTCTACGATGTCGACGGTGAATTTATTGCCAATTTGTCCACCATTTATCAAGACGATCGCTGGCAAATGTACGACAAGGAGACAGGTCAAGTCTCGGTTATCGGTGGCGCTGAAGGCTGCGAAGTTGCAGGGGATCCAAACAACTCCAGCGGAAGGGATAATTTTTGTCTGGAGTGCGACTTACCTTACATCGACGGAGGTATAGAGCGCACGATGCTCATTCCCGTTAAACCTGTAGCGCAAAACTCACCGACAGAAATCCGCGGAGCTAATATTGGTATCGCGCTCAACGGCGTCTTGTTTGGACCACCCGCCCCAGTTGATTTAATTCTTAGCACTATCACACTGGGCGTATTTGACGACTGTGGTGGCCACAGCAATCCGCACGAAGGTTATCATTACCACGCCGCCAATGGGTGCTCCGAGCTTGGTATTCAGCCAGACGGCCATGCGCCAATGATCGGTTACGCTTTAGACGGCTACGCTATTTATGCCAACACCGACTCTGCAGGTAGTGCTTCGTCAGCGCTTGATGAATGCGGCGGTGAAACTGACAGCATTCGCGGCTATCACTATCATGCACAACCGGCGGGCACAAACAAAATTATTGGCTGTTTTATGGGTGAGCAAGGCATAAACGCCGATGCGCGTTCTGGCCCTGGCGGCCGACCAAATGGTGGCCCCGGAGGACCAGGTGGACCAGGTGGACCACCGCCAGATAAACAGCCCGAAGGCTGAGATGAGATGCCAAGCGCTCACGGTATTTGAGGCTGGGCGCCGCGATCTAAAGGCTTAACTGCACGGATTCGCCATCACGCATTCCGCCTTCGGCTTCATACAGGCTACACAAGACTTTATATCCAGTCGGTCGTTTCCCGCGCGGCCCGATTGTCGGGTGATCCTATCGGCGTGGCACGCAGACCTTACGTGCACAATCACTAGCGAGGTGTGGGTTACAATACGCCCCTTCCCTTCGGACGCCTCCCGTGTATTGCCTAAACGATTTACCCGAATTGCTGAACCTAGAAGCTGCCCGCAAGAACCCCACCTCCATGTGTCGGCTGTTTCACGGTCGTGGTCATCAATGGCCGGGCTTGGCACATGTAACGGTGGATTGGTTGCCGCCAGTGGCTTGGATTACGCTGTTTGGGGCGGAGCAAGAGAAATCTTTGCAAGCACTCGCTGATTATCTCACCGATGCTCTACCCCATTGCAGCTCGGTACAGGTGCAGCAGCGCCACAACAGCAAAGCACCGGTGACCGTGCTGCGAGGCCAGCAGATCAGCGAGCTGGTGTGTGAAGAGCACGGGCTGAGATATCAGCTGAGCTTAGGAAAAAACCGCAACACAGGTTTGTTTTTGGATATGGCGACGGGCCGCCAGTGGGTGCGTGAAAACAGCCGAGGCAAACGTGTGCTCAACCTGTTTGCTTATACTTGCGGGTTTTCGGTGGCAGCGGTTGCGGGTGGTGCCGCACATGTCATGAATGTGGACATGGTGTCTGCACCGCTGAGCGTTGGCCGACAAAATCACCGCCTCAATGAACACGCGCTTGAGCGTGTCAGTTTTGACAAGCTCAATGTGTTTAAATCGTTTGGACGATTGCAGCGACGTGGACCGTGGGATTTACTGATCTGCGACCCGCCAACGCTGCAAAAAGGCAGTGTAGATATCGCCCAAGATTACGCAAAGATCTTCCGTCGTTTGCCCAAAATGATGGCAGCTGACGGAGAGTTGTTGCTTTGCCTAAACGATCCAACAAAGGGCACAGACTGGCTGCAGTCGCAGCTTGCAGAGCATGCTCCGCACTACTCGACCATCAAATTGCTGCGCGCGCCGGCCGCATTTGTTGATGCGCAAGGCAAGGGCTTAACGATTTTACATTGCCGCCCAGGTTAAATCTCTGAGGGCTGAAACGAGCCAGTGTAATTACCTTAGAACTCAGGCGACCTTAGTGATTCGACAACTTGCTCGGACAATGCTCACTTAAGCACCCAAGTTTCGCTCGCGGTAGAAAGTATAAAGACCACTGGCGGTGACAATGGCGATACCCACTAAGCTCAGTTGATCGGGGATATCACCAAAAGCAAAATAGCCCAAGCCAAGTGCCCAGAGCAAGATGGTGTAGCGGAACGACGAGACAAACGAAATATCGCCCACGCGCATCGCCATGACGGCACAGGTGTAACCAAAAAAGATAAAACACGCCGCACTTGCCAGCGCAACTAAGCTGCCAGTGCTCAACGGTGCCCAAGGTTCAACCACCGAGACCGAAGCCCCCACCAACAGCACCACTAAAGCCGCCGTAAAAGCCACAAACACCGACGGCACAGCGGCAGACATTTGCCGAGTGGTGAGGTCACGCAGTACCAAAAACAGCACGGCCGCCACCGCCAACAGTGAATACTGATTAAAGCCCGAGCCTGTTGGTTGCACTATCAGCAGCACACCGACAAAACCCACTGCGATAGCCGTGTACCGACGCCAGCCCACTGGCACACCCAAAAACACTGCAGCGGCCAGAGTGACCGCCAGGGGCATGGATTGCAATATGGCTATAGCGTTGGCTAAAGGCATGTGGAATAAGGCGGTGAGAAAACACAAAGTTGAACCTACTTCGCCTACCGAACGCAGTGCTAATAGACGCCAGTCTGAAAAAGACAAGCGCGGCCACAGCGCACCTTTGTACAGAGCGTAAGCGCCAATCAGTAAAGTGACAATAACACCGCGCACTAAGATCGCTTGATAAAGCCCCACTTCACCTGATACAGATTTCATCAGTGCGTCGTTAAATACAAACGCCGCCATGCTGGCGCTCATCAGAAATGCACCACGGTGGTTCTCGTTCTGGCTGAGCATGTTGTCTCCGCGAATCAGCGTCGCTGCTTTGCAATAAATTTCGCGCCGAGGCTATTGGCTCGCGGCGCAGTTGTTCGTTCATTCTCAGGCGCCATGCTAAACCAGAAATCGGTGTGGGTGAGCGGAGTTTTTGAAATAAAAAAACACGGGCCTGTTGTACAGAACCCGCGTGCTTGAGTTGGCGATAATCTGGTGCGCACCTAGGAGTTATCTGCGTACCGACTGTTCTACAGCTTTGCGTGCCAGTGCTTTACGGCCTGACCTATTTCATCGGGTGAGTCTTCTTGTATGAAGTGGCGTCCAGCGACAGTGACTTCGCTGATGTTTGGCCAGCTACGCACAAGATCTCTGACCGGGCCCGCGATCATCGCGCCTGGCTCCGCGTTGACAAACAATTTGGGCACATCGCTCTCAGCGAGCCACGCGCTGTAATCACCAATAATCTTTGCCGTGATTTCTGGCTCGCCGCCAATGGCTATTTGTCGTGGCCACGTCAGCGTGGGGCGACGATCTTCACCGGCATTGGCAAATGGCCGACGGTACTCGTTCATCTCTTCTTCACTCAGTTCACGAATAATTGAACCCGGTAAGATGGCTTCGACAAATATGTTTTTCTCTAGCACCATCTCGTCGCCGGCAGCGGAGCGCATGCCTTGAAATATGGGGCGCGCGGACTCAGGAAAACTGTCCCAGCTGGGTATAGGCGCAACGATAGCCTCCATAAACGCGATGCCCTTCACCGCCGACTGGTGTGTGTGTGCCCAGTGAAAGCCAAGACCTGATCCCCAGTCGTGGATGACCAAGGTGACGTTTTCAGTGACGCCCAGTTGCTCTAGTAGCGCAAAGAGGTATTTGCTGTGTTCGACAAAGGTGTAACTGTCGGGGCCGGAGTTGTCTAACTTATCCGAGTCGCCCATACCGATCAGGTCTGGTGCGATCAAGCGCCCTTTACCCGCCATGTGCGGCATGACATTGCGCCATAGGTAAGACGACGTTGGGTTGCCGTGCAGGAAAACTATTGGGTCACCTTCACCCTCTTCAATATAAGCCATCTGCTTACCGTGCACGGTCATGAATTTTTTCTTGTCGCGAAAACCAGTGTCCATCGTCGTCAACCTTTCCTACGCATAAATAAGTTGTGATATTATTACTGGAACGATCAGTCCAGTACAAGGTTTTTATGCCAAGAGCTAAATCAAAAACACGCACCGAATTAGTCGACAACGCCCTGATGACCTTCTGGAAGAATGGTTACCACGTGGTGTCGATGAAAGACTTGGTGCAAGAAACCGGTGTCAGCCGCGGTGGAATTTATACGGATTTTGCGGGCAAACGTGAGCTGTTCCACGCCTGTTTGCAGCGTTACCAAGAAACGGTTGTCACGCCCGCTTTTGCCCGTGTCGAGGCCGAAGGTGCTGGACTGTCCGCAATTCGTGACTACCTTGAGCATTTAATTGCGCGTGTTGATGATAGCCCGCAGGCGAGTCTGGGTTGTTTGGTGGGCAATACTTTGGCTCAAATTGATAAAAACGAAACGGATACGCTGAAATTTCTAGAACAACATAACCAACGCATCACTGCCGGTTTTTGTGCTGCTATCAGCCGTGAAAACCAAGCTAAAAAACACCTAGATGCAAGCCAAGTGGAAGAGCTGGCATCGTTCGCCTCGATATCTGTGCGTGGCCTGTGGGTGGTGTCGCGTGGCGCCAGCGACTCCACTATGCTGCGACAATATTGCGAGACGCTGCTGGCATGCTTGCAAGCACGTATTCACGGTAGTTAGAGTTTTACCGTGTGTGTTGCAGGTTTAGGCTGCTCTAAGACTCAGCGGACTTGTTCTCGCCGAGCTATTCTTTGTAATTAAATTGCTAGTATTTTCTCACCGCGACAAACAATGCCTCTGGTTAAAGGCAGGCGCGCAGCGGGTCGATAATTTGCGGATAGCCAATCAAATCAATAGGACAGGGATGAGTAACGATGAATGAAGACCTTCAGATCAAAGAAATAGACCGAAAGATCATGACGGTTGGCATCCTTGATATGCCCGGTACCGCACTGCTGGGGCTCGGGTTATACGCCAAATTTGCGGCGAATGGCGATGCCTTTCACCCGCTGTTGAATGACCCGTCGATTGTGAACGGCATGTTAGCGCTGGGTGCCGTTATCTCCGTCTGGGCCGTGTATCAGGTGATTAACCTCACCAGGAAAAAAGCGGCTTTGCTGAACAAACAGACGTTATAGATAGCAATTTATCCTGCCGAGCGTGTCATCGACACACACTGCTATCTTAGCGTTGAGAGCATCATCAAGTTTGCTTCGCAATGCCATATTTCCGCCTTCGGCTTCATACGGGCTACCCCCGCGGCCACAGAATGCCGTACGTAGCCTGTCATGCAGCTTCGCTGCATGCGGGGAAATCTCAGAGCGGCATTGCTCGCGCGGCCTGATAGCCGTGCCATCCTACGAAGGTTTGACATCACGCTCCTCGTGCTCTCAAACGCGGCATTGTTCATTTGAACGTCATGCGTGACATCTTTATACGGCAAACTGTAGGCGGGGAAATCCTAGAGCGGCATTGCTCGCGCGGCCTGACAGCCGTGCGATCCTACGAAGGTTTGACATCACGCTCCTTGTGCTCTCAAACGTCGCATTGTTCATTTGAACGTCATGCGTGACATCTTTATACGGCAAACTGTAGGCGCGCACGGCGGAGCCGCGCGCGCATGGACAGCGAAGCTGGCCTTCCCTCGGCAAAAACACAATTGCTACGCAATCCCGCATTCCGCCTTCGGCTCCATACAGGCTACATTCGCCATATACAGGTACGACGCACGTAGCCTGTCATGCAGCCCAAGCGGAATGCGGGTTACACGGCGATACGGGGTCTATAGTTATGGTTTATTGATTGTTTGCTGGGAGTGCTTGATGAATTGGCTGCAGTATCTGGACAAGGTGCCCGACCTGGTGTTTGAGTACGGCCTCAATACTTTGGCAGCGCTGGCGATGTTTTTTGTTGGCAAGTGGCTGGCGCGCCGGGTGGTGAATCTTGCGTCGCGCTTGATGACGCAGCGCGGGATCGATGCCACGGTGGGTGGTTTTGTTTCCAATATCGCGTACATGCTGTTGTTGATGCTGGTGATTATTGCGGCGCTCGCGCAGCTGGGTGTGCCAACAGCGCAGTTCATCGCCATCATCGGTGCTGCTGGGCTTGCTATTGGGTTGGCACTGCAAGGCTCGCTGTCCAACTTTGCTTCTGGAGTTTTGTTGGTTTCGTTCCGCCCCTGCAAAGTGGGGGACTACATAGAGGCCGCTGGCGTGTCTGGCACAGTTAACAACATCACGGTTTTTAGTACGACGTTAATAACACCCGATCAACGCACCGTGACGGTACCCAACTCCCAGATCATGGGCAGCGCCATTACTAACTATTCCACTTCACCCATCCGCCGATTGGATTTGGTGGTCGGCGTGAGCTACGACAGCGAATCAGACAAAGTTAAACAAGTACTGCGCGACGTTGTGGAAGCGGACGAACGCGTGCTGGAGTCGCACAAGCCCATACAAATTGGTCTGCTTGAGCTGGGTCAGTCTTCGGTGAATTTTGCCGTGCGCCCTTGGGTGCACAGTGCGGACTACTGGAGCCTGAAGTTTGATTTGCAGGAAAAAATCAAGCTTGCATTAGACGCGAACGATATTGCTATCCCCTACCCGCATATGCAGGTGTTACTCAAGCAAGAAAACAAACAATAAGTTTATGTTTAGCAGCACGGAGTTGCACTCAGCCGCTCCGTCACAGCCGCAAAAGCAGCCATCGCTCACCCATCAGACAATATGACAAGCGTGCATAAACGCATGAATTCAGCAACCCTGATGCGCAGCACCTGATCGTTGCTTCAAGCCTTGCACATACACACAACAGCTGTACAGATCAGGACTCTATTAGCACTTGCCGGTCACCGGCTTTTGCTTGTAGATTGTGCGGAATAAAGGAAAAGCACTCTACAAGCGCTTTTGCCATTAAATTTATTTAGATCACTTTCAGCTTCAGGTAAAAACCAGCAATGCCTTGTATTTTATTAGTCGATAATGGCTCCTATCGCGCCTCTGCGGCACTGAAGCTACGGTCACTGGCAGAACAGCTATCAGTGTTATCGGGTAAAAAAATCCACCCTGTGTCTTGTCAGCATTCTAATCAAATCCCCGCTTCAGAACTCGACGGCCAAGCAGCGACGATTTTTGCGGAGTTTATGCAGCAGCAGCTAGCGGCAGGAGAAAAACAATTTATTGTGTTGCCTCTCTTTTTTGGCAGAAGCCGGGCTATTACGGCATTTATCCCCAAAGAAGCCAGCGCACTTGAGCAAACATACGGCACGTTTGAACTGCAAATTGCCGATGTTATTTACCCGTTGCCCAAGGGTGAGAGCGAACTAACAGATATAATTTACGAACATACGCTGAGCTGTTCGGCAGCCGCTGAAGACAAGCCCGGTATCAAAACAAGCGTACTGGTTGACCACGGCTCTCCCGTGCCCAGGGTCACGGCTGTTCGCCAGCAGCTCGCAGACTCTGTGCGAAAAAAACTCGACAGCACTTATCTGCTTGAAGAAGCCGTCATGGAGCGTCGCGAAGGTGAGAAATACGATTTTAACGGCGAGCTATTGCACGACTGGCTGCAGCACAAAGCTCAATCAGGCGAAAGCCATGTTGCCGTTATTTTGATGTTTTTCCTGCCGGGCAGCCACGCGGGTGAAGGTGGAGACATCATCGAAATCTGCCAGTCGGTAGTGGACAAATACGCAGACTTTCAAGTGACGATTAGTCCGTTGATCGGTGAGCACACAAAGCTTGTAAGCATCCTCAACAAACGTCTGCGCGCGTGCTTACCTGCGCTTTAGCGCATTGGCTTGCACAATCACAGCCTTAGAAAGACAGCTGCATCTAAGCAGTTATAAGCGCCCCGGAAAGGCGCGTACCTTTTAGCTGCTAGGGTGCACAATGCTAGCACCAGCGTCTTTCCAAGCTTCTAGCCCGCCACCATTAAACACACGATCGTAACCCATCGTCTTGAGTGTTTGGCCAGCCAAGGCTGCTTGACCACCAGCGGTGCAAAAAATCACGACGCGCTTTTCAGGGTCCATCACGGGGTCGTGCATCAGGAAACTCGGATCAGCTTTAAACTCCAAAAGACCACGTGGAATCACAACCGAACCTTCAACCGTGCCTGTGTCCGCTATCGCCGACGCGGGCCGCACATCAAGCAAAAGTGTGTCATTGTCATTCAACCACTGCATCGCTTCTTGTGGCGTAACGGCAGGCACCAACTGATTCGCTTCTGCCAGCATTTGCTCCACTGTTTTTCTTAGCATGTTTGACCGCTCCTGATTCTATTACTGCGTGATTTCAACAAGGTTCAGCTTAACCCGTCGCCGCCTTGAGCGACAAGCTTGATGGTGTCTGGTGCGCGCAACCGACAAGAAAACAACAGGCTAACCTTAAGCCGTTGATACCGAAGCGCTTTAGGGTCAATGACAGGTGTTTTTTTGTTGTGATAGTGTGTGCGGGTGTGGTCAGGTCGCTTGTGAAGCGAGCACGACCACTCTTGACTGCTACCCGCAAATAAATGGACTTAAGTCATTGAAGCAAAAGCCAGATTCCAGCAGCATCACGCGCCGCCAATTTGTTAGCCGTTCAATCGCGTCAGTACTGGCGGCCCCAGCGATCATCCCGCGGGAGACATTGGCTTCCAGCGGTGAGCTCAACTTGCTGATGTGGTCTGATGCCCTGCCCGCCGACCTAGTGAAAGCCTTCGAAGCGAAGACGGGCATCAAGGTCAAGCAAACGCTTTTGGGCTCCAACCAAGAGTTCCTCAACAAAATGAAAGCCACCCGAGGCCGCAGCGTGGATTTGCTCAGCCCGAGCAATACACGAGCTGCGCAGTGGGCCGCGCTCCAGGTGCTGCAGCCTTTTGACCTCAGCAAACTCGAAAACTTAGACAATATCCGGCCCAATATGCTTAGCGTCGGTGAGCGCGACTGGAACTTCGATGGCCTCGGGCAGCACTGGCTACCTCACTTATGGGGCAGCGAAGCCATCGCTTGGCGAACCGACATGTGGCAGCCGCCGGGCGCAGAACCTAGCTACGGTGATTTGTGGCAGTCAGAAACCCACGGCAAAATCATGATGCAGCCTCACTCGGGTATGTTGGCGGTGGGCTTGTATTTGGAATCACAAGGTGAACTGCCCACCGGTGCAATGCGGACGGCTTACAACAGCGAAGAGCAAATGCGCGCCGCTTGGGACAAGGTCACCGCGTTTTGTGTGCAGAATAAGTCGCAGGTCAAACTGTTTTGGAACGAAGCAGAAGCCCAAAAAAACGCTTTACTCAACGAAGGTGTATTGGCAGGACAATCATGGGACGGGCCTATTTTGGCCTTAAAAGCGGGCGGTGAGCCGGTGAGTTTTCAGGCACCTAGAGAAGGTGCGCTGGCCTGGGTGGACGGCTTTGCCCTGTCTAAAAACGCCAGTAACGTGCCGCAAGCCTACGCTTTTTTAGACTTTTGTTTTGACGCACAAACAGCCGGAGAAGCCATCAGCAGTCACGGCTATAACTCAGCGATACTGGGTGCAGAGCAATACGCCGACGCACAGTATCAGCAGAATTATCGAGACGCATACCCAGGTACTGCAGTAGACAAGCTGTGGATATGGCCGAGCGAGCCAGCATGGTATGCCAAGCAGCGCACGCAATACCGCAACAAATTTGTCAACGCCTAAGCTCTCAATTTACACGTTAGGCGGCTGCAAAGTCAGCAGACCACGCCCGCCTAACCAGTGCACCGCCCTCACCACCGAAGCGTCGGGCCATTCGCACACCGCAGCAAACTCGGCTACTTTCTCTGGGCTGAGAACGCTGTAGTGGCGAACCTGCTGCAACAGTGGCAATAACGGCACACCGTCTATTTGCCATACGCCTCTTGGTTGATCGGGACACACCACTACGTATTGCTCACGGATGTATCCAGCAACCGATACTGGCCGCCGCTCAATAGAACCTACACCGACTTCGGGCGCAGGGTGCGAGGGTTTATCATCGGGCCAGCGACTGCGGTTGAGCCAAAATGTTTTGTCGGCCCAGCGTTTTTCCATTGCGTAGAAATCACGGCCATTGCGCGCCATCGCTAGGTAATCGCCGCTCATGCGCTCCCGATAAAATTGTCGTGCGGCTGCCGAGTCTTCCGGCTTTTGCAACAAGGTACTGATGCAACTGGCCAGAGCCAGTGCGCTGCCCACTGCTTCAAATTGACCATGGCCAGCAAGTGGATCAAGTGCCAATGCTGCATCTCCCACGCGCGCGCAGGTGTCGTCGATGAGGGGCTCTGATAATGTCAGACTAGCACCACGTGCTACCGGCTCACCGATGCGTTTTGCCTCAGCTAGAATGGGTCGCAGCGCATCACTGTCGGCCAGTTGCGCTAGATAAAAAGCCTCTATTGCACTGCGCGAGGGCGCGTCTTTGGCATCTAAAAAAATCTGTGCGCTGAGCCTGCCGTCAACGAGTCGTGCATACCACACCCAGCCTTGCGGCAGCGTATGAACTCCGGCTATCGGCGCATTTGGCTTTGATTGCCACCAGGCAGCCAGAGCTACTGTGGCAGGAGCGCGCTGCTGCAGCGCCGACCTTGGTGCACTGCGGCCACGCGCCTCAACCCAGTAGCGCGCGCAACAGCTTCCACCGTCGTGCTTTACACGCCACAGCCGGTCACTTTCAAGCCACTCAACGTCTTTTACACGGCTTTCGACAACCGCAATACCCGCATCGCTGGCGTCGCACCACAGGGCCTGATCAAATGCCTGCCGTTCGACGAGGTATTCTCGATTGCCGTCAAATTGCTCTCCGGACCATGTCGCGACACGCCCTACCAATGGGCCCAACGTTGCCAGAGCCTGAGAGCAGCCAGCTACTTCAAAGCCCTTGCGCGCACGTTCAGCCATGCCTTCAAGCGCGTCAAAACGTCGCGGCACACCCAACAGGCACACCGACAAGCCCGTGCGCTGTAACTGCAGCGCCAAGACCACTCCGGCGGGGCCTGCCCCTGTGATCACCACATCTACCGATGGATTGCTCGGCTCAATTTGCATACTGAACTCGCGTCATGTGTACCTTGACCAGTGTGATTGTTGATTTACTGCTGCAGCACGGTAACCACTGGCAACAAAAACCGCAAATCCTGCTCAACCGCAGGCTGAACACGTCTATAAGGCAAAAATTATGGTGGCTTTGACAATCTATACAGTCACTGGTATCTCGCATGAAACACCTAAGAATGCACATAACCAGCAGTGAAAATCGACAATCTCGTGCGCAGAGAGCACACTTTTTATTACCCATTTTTTGTCATAAGTGTCATTATCAAGCAAAATAACGCCAGCTAATTTTACTCGCAACGGTACTTGCGCCAACCAACTCGACGAGTTAAGTAAAATTATTTGACGCAAATCCCAGTACAGTATTGCTGCCCCTATTGGTGGGCTGCACGTTGAGGTCGGAAGTCTATGCCAACTCCACTGCATCACCGCGAACACGTCGAGCTCGTTGCCAACCAGCTTGCGGTGAGTACTGACTCTCAGCAATTGATAGCGAACTCATGGCGGCGGTGTTTGGCTAAGCACCAGCTAGACCCTGACAGAGCACCTGCAGTACAAGTGCTTGAATCGCAACAGTTGCGTGAGCGCTCACAGCGGCACGACTACCTGATGGGTGTGGCCCAGCAAGAGCTGGTTGATCTCTACAACCAAATGCAGGGCTCGGGCTTTAATGTTTTTATGACCGACGCTGAAGGTATCATCTTGCAGCAGGTCTGCGACCCGAACTACACCGCCAGTTTGCGGCGAGCCGGCGCGCACCTTGGCGCAGACTGGAGCGAGCCCAACTCCGGCACCAACGGTGTGGGCACTTGCATCATCGAACAACGCCCGCTCACCGTGCACTTGGATGATCACTTCCACACCAAACATACCCGACTGAGCTGTACGTCAGCCCCTATTCGCGACCCACAGGGTGACTTACTGGCGATTCTCGACAGTGCAACCTCCAACATAGACTCACCAGCCGCTGACAAACATATGCTGGGTTTGGTGCGCAATTCGGCCTCGTTTATCGAGGGCTTGTACTTTCTGCGCTTTCATCGCAGCGACCTGATTGTTTACTTGGGTATCAACCCCGACATCGTGCCGCAGCCTCGCAACGCCATGCTGGCAGTATCGGCGAACGGTCGAATTACCGGTGCCAATGACCGTGCGCTGCAGGCGTTGGGCGCTACCAGTAGACACGGGCTTCTGGGCCGCGAGGTTCAACATGTGCTCGACTTGCGCCGAAACCCTCTGAACGCGACTACCGCAGGCCAAGTACACCAGCTGCGACTCGTGGATAGAGGCACGCAAGTGTTTGCCACGTGGCAGGTACCGGCTCCTAAAACCAGCAAAACTTATTCTAACGAAGCGCCCATCAGTGAACTCAGCAGCCTAGCCAAATCCGAACCGTGCAAACTTAGCTGGGGCGACAGCGCTCTAGAGCAAAACATCGCATCAGTGACAGAACTGCTTAACCAAAAAATTAATGCCGTATTGCTGGGTGAAACCGGCACAGGCAAAGACACGCTTGCACGTGCTCTGCACAATGCCAGTCGCGTCAGAGATGGCATTTTTGTCAAAATTGATTGCTGCGCCATTGGCGACGCCGAGTTGAATGGTTTGTTCTCGGACACAGATGAAACGCTTACCCACAGCCTGTACCCAGAGGGTGGCACGTTGTTTTTTAACGATGCACATTTGTTGTCTGCAGATTTACAGGTACAACTGCTAGAGCTTATGTTGCGGCTTGAGCGCTGCAACGGGCACCACCCCTTAGGCTTTAATGTCATCACCAGTAGCCGAGATGATTTGCAACACAAGGTCGACAATCAAGAGTTTCGCCACGATTTATTTTATCGATTGGCGCAGTTCCAGCTCGAGATTCCGCCTCTGCGCGAGCGCCAGCAACTACGAGAATTTATCTTGCAAGTGTTTGCCGCTGAAAATGCGCGTTTGTTAAAACACAACACGCTCAGCGCCGAAGCGATGGATGTGTTGTTGCAACATCTCTGGCAAGGCAATAGCCGCGAATTACAAAGCACCTTGCGCGCGTTGGTCGCTCTGAACAACAACGTCGAAATAATGGCCAAAGACCTACCCGAATCGTTGAGCAGAGTGCGTGCTAAGCAAAAAGCCGACTGTACGGAAAACACTCCCAAGTGGACCGGTTTAGAGGACGCCGAATACTCGGCTCTGTTGCGTGAGCTGCGCAATCACGATTGGAATATCTCAGCCACTGCCAAGTCCCTCAGCATGAGCCGCAACACCCTTTATCGGCGCATGGAAAAATACGACATCAGCCCCGAGCAAGACACGCCGAATCAAAGCACCCCTACTTAAGTAGTTGTATGTGTGTGAGTTGAAGTGTTCAACATTTGAGCACAACGCGTGTTGCGTACAGATGACTACTTAAATATCCGCTACAAAATCGAACAATTGCGCAACACTTGAGCAAGAAACATTGTTCACCCATATGCACTTTGATAGTTTAAGAATCACAAGCAACCCCTGTGGACGATTCAAGGAGATACATCAATGCACGTGTCCTCAACGACAGATTTAGACAAGGGATGCCCGCCATCCTCAGTCAATCATTTTCGCCGAGCCCCTTATTTACTCCTACCGCTATTGGCAGCCATAACCTTACCTGTGCAGAGTTCGCAGGAACTGCTCAATGCCAAATGCACAGCTTGCCACGTCGCCACTGACGACGGCGGTTTGTTCCGCATCAAAGATCAACGTAAAGCGCCCGAAAGCTGGGACATGACCTTAGTACGTATGCAAGTAGCGCACGGCGTACCACTGACAGGTGACGAACGCCGGTCGCTGGTGAAGTATCTCGCCGATACCCAGGGACTAGCACCGTCTGAATCAGCTGCAGAACGCGGTACGCTGGAGCGCCAACCCGCTCACATAGACAACCCGCCAGACGACATGATGGCAGCCATGTGTTCGCGCTGCCACACCTGGAGCCGCGTGGGGCTTCAGCGTCGCACCGAAGACGAGTGGCTCAAGCACGTGCATTTTCATGTTGGTCAGTACCCCACCATCGAATACCAAGCCTTGGCTCGCGACCGTGACTGGTTTAAAGATGCTGTGGAGCAAGTCGTGCCCGCACTTGGCAAAATGCTACCGCTGGAAAGCGAAGCATGGGACAGCTGGAAAGCGGCAGAACACAAAGCGCCCACCGGCGAGTGGACCGTTGTTGGTCACCGTATTGGCGGCAATGACTTTGGTGGCACGCTCAGCGTGACGGCCGATGGCGACAACTACAAACTCAGCATCAACACAATTGACTCCGACGGCAATGCTGCCGAAAGCACGGGTAGCGCGATTGTCTACACAGGTTACGAGTGGCGTGCACGCGCAGGCAAAGGCGATAGCGCAAGCTTGCAAGTAATGGCGATGTCTGAAGACGGCAATCAGATGAGCGGTCGTTGGTATGACGAAAACAACGAAGCTCTAGGCAGCAATGTGGTTGCTATTCGCAGCGACGCCGCCGCTAGCGTCATTGGTATCGTGCCCGCCTCTATAAAGGTGGACAACGAAACACCTATTACTGTTTACGGCTCAGGTTTAACCAACGCACTTAGTGTTGAGGGCCTCACGCTTAGCAATGTTGAAGTTGCAGCCAACGGCAGCAGCCTTTCGGCCACAGCAACAGCTACAGCAAGCGGTGTCATTGCCGTGGGCAATGGCGGCCAAATAGTCGCTTATGACAAGATCGACTCGGTCAAAGTGGAACCTGCTGCAGCAATTGCTCGTGTAGGCGGCAACGGCGGCCCGATAGCTGAAGTACCTGCTCAGTTTGACGCAATCGCCTACAGCAATGGCCCAGACGGAGAAGCCGGAACCGACGACGATGTACGTATCGGCGCCCTACCCGCTACTTGGTCAGTTGCCCCCTTCGACGAGATCGCCGAGCACGACGGTGATGTTAAATACGCTGGTGTGATGGACGCCAAGACTGGTTTGTTTGCACCTGCCGGTGCGGGCCTCAACCCCGAGCGTAAATTTAGCACCAACAATGTCGGCAACCTGAAAGTCATCGCCAGCGTCGACCAAGACGGCGAAGCAGTCACAGGCGAAGGACACTTGATAGTCACGGTTCAGCGTTTTGTTGACCCACCCGTACGATAGGCAGGAGCAACTACAATGACCACACTCAACTACGTGCGTGACAATTGTCACGACGTGGATGTCGGCGACAGGCGCGTCCTGTTCCACATCCCGAGTACGGCGATGTTTGACCTTGATGACGTGGGCGCAGACGTGCTCGACTTATTCAAATCCAAAAGCAGCGTCAGTGCTGAAGACGTGCAGCAGGCCTTTCACGGTCGCTATAGTGTCGACAGCCTAGTGGAGACACTAGAAGACTTTCGCGAACTGGATATCATCACCGAACGAGCCGATATTAGCCCCGCCAACCCAGCGGTCAAAATTGACGCCTTCCCGTTATCCACCCTTGTGCTCAACGTCAACACTGGCTGCAACCTTGGTTGTACTTACTGTTACAAAGAAGACTTGGCCGCCCCCAGTGACGGTCAACGCATGGCCTTTGAAACAGCCAAAGAGAGTATCGATCTGTTACTCAAAGAAGGTGAGCTGCGAGAACGCATCAACATCGTCTTTTTTGGCGGTGAACCTTTGACAAACCTCAAGTTGATCAAAGAAGCAACAGCCTACGCGGAAGAACGCTGCAGCGAGCTTGGTAAAGAGGTGGATTTTTCGTTGACCACGAATGCCACCATGCTCACCGAAGCCAACATCCAGTGGATGAACGAGCACAATTTCTGTATCGCCATCAGCATGGATGGCCCGCAGGCTGTGCACGATCGCCACCGGCTGACGGTGGGTGGTAAAGGCACTTACAACGTTGTCTCCCAAAAAGTAAGAATGCTGCTCGACCGCTACGACTCTCGCCCAGTTGGCGCACGAGTCACTCTGACCCGTGGCAACACGGATTTAGTCGCGACACATCAGCACCTTAAAGACGAGCTAGGCTTTTTTGAAGTGGGTTACGCGCCCGTTACCACCAGTGACGATACGCAATACAACCTCACCTCCGAAGAGCTGCGCACTGTCTTTGAAGGCATGAAAACTCTAGGCCTGGACTACCAAGAAAAAGCACTGGAAGGAATCAACAGCGGCTTTTCCAATATGCACCAGCTCATGACCGATCTGCATGAGGGCTCGCGCAAAGCACTGCCTTGCGGTGCAGGGGTTGCGATGCTGGCAGTGGATAACGGCGGTGATTTACATCTCTGCCACCGTTTCACTGGTTCAGATGTCCCCACCTACGGCAACGTCGGTGTGGGTATTGATAAGCCTGCATTGGGAGAGTTCTTGAACCAAGCGGCGGATCGCACAGCACGTGGTTGTTCCACTTGTCGCATTCGCAATTTGTGTTCAGGCGGCTGCTACCACGAATCCTACGCCCAAGATGGCGACTTACTTAAACCCGTTTACCACTACTGCGATTTGATGCGTGACTGGATCGATTTCGGAATCACTGTTTACAGCAAGATTATCCGTGAGAACCCAGCCTATTTCGATCGTCACGTCATGCCCCGGAGGGCCCGTTATGAAACGCATGAAGTCAATTAATCGTAAAGCGGACTTGCTTCGACAAGCTGCAGAAGAAGGCAAACTCGAAGAAGTCTACAGCATGGCGACCATCGCAGGTTGCGCCAGCACGCTTGACCCAGGCTGGGAAGTGGACGCCTTTGGTGGCGTAGCGGCCCTATGTCAACCTATGGAAGCTGACCTCTACGGTTGTTCGGACCCTTGCTGGTGGCCAGCTCAGGTGCCCGACACTCTCAATACTTTCCCTGAGTGGAATGCCGATGCGGGAGACGCAGCCAAAGACTGGCGGAAATTGCAAAGTGTTTTCCCTAAAGCCGACTAATGCCACAGGAGCAAGATCAATGAAAAAATTTACACTCGCTGCGGCGCTTGGTGTCAGCGCTCTGTTAGCCAGCCAATTGGCGGTTGCCAAAGAGTACATCGTCACCACCTCTAAACCTGATCAGATTCATGTGATCGATGGTAAAGAGCGCAAGGTTGTGCGTAGCTACACTATGCCAAATGCGGCACCTGGTAGCATGACCATTGCGCTCGATGAGAACAACGGCATCGCCTATGCACTCTCCACCGGCTGGGGTAGTGTTATCGGTGTTGACTTAAAATCAGGTGAACAGGTGTTCCGCGCTGACTTGTCTGGTGATGGTCGTCGGGTTCGTGCCATACAAGGCTTGACTGTCAGCCCAGATGGCAAAGAGATATTCGTCAACTGCCTGCCGGTGCGAATGGGCTTAGGTGAATACGAAGTAGAAACACCCTATGTCGCTGTGTACAACGCCGCCGACGGTGTTGGCGCCGAGCCGGTGCGTACCTTTGAAATCCCACGTCGTGTGGCAGTGTTGACGCGATCAAACGATGGCACCGAGCTCTACGCGCTCGGCCACGATATGTACGTCTACGACCCCAAGACCGGCGAACAGATCGCTTCACACAAGATTCGCACCCGCGACAACAAAGACCGCACTCCGCCGGATATTCTGGACTTCTGGAATCAGTGGGAACAAGCGAGCATGTTCAGCACGCCCTACTTCAACGTCGATTTGACCAAAGCCGAAGACGATCCAAGCGCTTATCGCAACGGTATGTTGACGATGGATTTGGAGAATAAGGTTTTCCGCATGGAAGAATACGAGGACTTTGCCGTCATCATCTTCTCCACCGTGGTCAACCCTGTGCGTCGCAATGAAGTTTATGGCGTCTATTCTCAGCTGTCTAAAATGGATATCGAGAAAAACGAGTTGATCGCTCGTAAAGATATGGACCACACTTACTACGCGGTCAATGTGTCCGAAGATGGCTCTGAGCTTTACGCTGGCGGCACGCTCAACGACATTGCCGTCTACGATACCGTGACGTTGGACAAAATCGGCTCGATCGAAGTGCCCGGCGGCAACATGGCGCTGAGTTCACTGCGAATGATCGATCTCGATCTTTAACTGATCGTTTCACCGCATGACACTGCTCGCCACTCGGGCGAGCAGCTCCACCCCGCACCAGACGATAAAAACCATTAACGCGACCCAGAATCAACCAGACACACAACGCCCCGAGCGTCGACATTATTTGTGGATGTTGGCTTATCTGCGTCCGCGCGGTAAAGAAACACTGGTTGTACTATTTCTCGCTTTGCTGACCACCTCTGTGGCGATGCTGACTCCCTGGCTGACTAAGCACATTATCGACGACGGCATCATTGCTCGCGATCAGTCATCTCTGGGTTTCTGGATTGGCTGTATGTTAATTGCAACGCTGGCCTCTGCAGGATTAGGCGCACTCAATCGGCGGCGTTATCTGGATTTATCCAGCGGCATGCTGATGAATATGCGCCACGATGTATTTGCCCACCTTGGGACTTTATCCCCACGATTTTATTTACAGTTTACCCAAGGTGAGCTGATAAGCCGCATGGACGGCGATATAGGCGAAGTGCAGCGCTTTGCCCTAGACAGCTTGCTTGCTGCGATCAACGGTGTGCTGGCGTTAATTGCCGCAATAGCTTTGATGCTGGTTCTCAGCCCGAAACTAACAGCACTGACCTTTATTTTGTTGCCAGCCAGTGTGTTGTTTTTGAAGTTAATTCGGCCACGCCTTGAGCGTGAAACACGCCGCATGCGGGAACGAAGCGCCGATATTTCGGCTTTGTTAATTGACCGCTTACCAAGCATGCGATTGCTGCAGACCTTATTGGCTGTGGGCGAAACCATCAGTGCTTTGGATGATCGTCAAAAACACTACCGTGAGCAACTACTGCGTAGCCAGATGCTCGGTTATTGGGTGTCGACTGTGCCAGGCTTGTTTAATACTTTAGCTACAGCCACGGTGTTTTTTGTGGGCGGCAGCGCGGTGATCGATGACGAACTGAGCTTGGGCGCGCTTATCGCCTTTGCCAGTTATCTTGGCCGTGCCACTGGGCCAGTCAACACACTGCTGGGAGTATACGTAGCCACACAACGCGCCGGTGTCAGCCTGATGCGAGTGCACACGCTGCTCGACAGCAAAGCCACCGTTACAGAGCTTCAGACGACCACAGCTCTGCCACCGTTGAGCAATGGCGTCAGTGGCCAGCTGCGGTTTAAGCACTGCGAATACCACCCGAGCGATGGTCAAAAAAGTTTGTGGGCACCCTTACAGCTGGAGATCCCGGCAGCAGCCCGTGTGTGGGTCAGCGGAGCTTCGGGTGCGGGTAAGTCCACACTTTTAGCGCTGCTGCAACGACACGAAGACCCAGTCGCAGGCAGTATTGAACTTGACGGTGTAGCACTGCCCGAGCTTTCTCTGCAGCAATTACGCAGTGCGGTAGTCTTGCTCGAGCAGGACGCGCCCATGTTAGACACCAGTGTGCGCGAGAACCTTTGTCTCGGCCTGAAGCGCAATGACCAAGAGCTGCAGGATTTGCTAGTACAAGTACGGCTTGAACAGTGGTTGAGCACTTTGCCAGCCGGTTTAGACGCGCGATTAGGCAATCGCGGCGCCAGATTGTCAGGGGGCGAACGACATCGTCTCGCATTAGCACGAGCTTTGCTACGTAAACCGCGTGTGCTGCTACTGGACGAGACCACTAGCGCACTTGACCCCGAGCTAGAAGACGAAATCTGGCAGACGGTGGATTCCGCCAGCGGCCAACAAACGCTGTTAATTGTTAGTCATCAACGCCCGACTATTCAGGGCCTCAGTCACAGACTCCACCTAGAAAACCAGCAATGGACTATGGAGAAAATGAAATGAGCGTTCGTGTAGGTATAGTTGACACAGGCATCTTGGCTAATGGCGTCGTCGCATCGGCCTCGTTTATAGATGAACAAGCGCCTGTCGCTGCCCCCACTGAAGAAGAGCACGGCTCATCGCTGGCAAATATTATTCGCTCCAACGCGCCGGCCGCGGATTTATTAGACGCTCGTGCATTTGTCGCAGGCCATCCTAGTAGCGCGGCTCGTATTGCCAGCGCTATCGACTGGTTGGTTGAGCAAGACGTGCAATTGATCAACATGAGCTTTGGCCTACAGAGCAACCGCGAAGTCTTGGAACTAGCCGTTCAACGCGCACAACAGGCTGGTGCTATCTGTATTGCCTCGACACCAGCGCAAGGCAGCAAAGTTTATCCCTCCAGCTACGACTCGGTTGTTTCTGTGAGCGGTGATGCTCGCTGCAGCGCGGGAGAATTTAGTGTTTTTGAGTACGGCCCGCATTGGCATTTTGGCGCAGCCAATGGCGGCCCAGATCACCGTGCACACCAGCGCGGCCACGGTGCCAGCTTTGCGTGTGCTCACGTAACAGGCTATCTGGCACGCTTACTACATTCAGGCGTGACACAAGACCGGTTATTTAGCCGCTTTTGTGATCATTGTTATTGGACAGAGCGAGAGAATGTCAGCTATAGGTAGCGCGGGTACTCTATTACTTGTTTTATCGTCGCTAGGCTTTCTCGGCGCCATACGTTGGCGCACCCTTTTTGCAACCGCTTTATGTACCCTGCTTGCAGCCATTGCACTGCTGTTAATTGCTCTACTGACCGACCGCTTTGAGCTCACGTATGTCGCCAACTACTCAGCTCGCGATCTACCGCTTTGGCTAAAAGCCGCCACATTCTGGGGCGGTGAAGAAGGCGGCCTACTGCTGCTGGCCCTGATCAACGCTCTGATCGCCTGGCGATACCGCCACAGCAATGCCCACACCTGCAATACACAACTGCTGCTAGCCGCCACATTCTGTGCCGCTGCTCTTGTCTGGTCTCCTTTTAACAGTAACGACAGCATTCCGACCGATGGCGCCGGCATGAACGCCCATCTGCTCAGCGTTTGGATGGCCATACACCCGCCAGCTGTTTTTATCGCTTATGCCTTAATATGGGCGCCTCTAGGGCCAGCGTTGGCGTGTTTGCGTGGCGCACCGGCCGATAACTGGCGGCGCATGGTTGAAGGTCCTGCAAGGCTGGGCTGGCTGTTGCTAAGCACTGGCCTAGCTAGCGGAATGTGGTGGGCTTTTCAGGACTTTACCTACGGCCAAGTCTGGCACTGGGACCCTGTGCAAACAGCCCTGTTGATCGTTTGGCTGCTAAGCACAGCACAAATGCACGGGCTGCGACAAACGCCGTATCACAGCCAAGCACCGCGTGTGTTGTTGGCAGCCAGTGTGCTCAGCGCTCTTGCCATACCAATGGCACTGTGGATAGTGCGTGACGACACACTCGCCAGCAGCCACCGCTATGTCGGCGACACCAGCTCGCCGTTGATGGCATTGTTGTGTTTGGGTATCGTGAGCGCCACCGTCTACAGCTTGCTGCGATCATCCGCCCAACGCCCGCCCGTGCGAACTCGTGGACACACACAACTTTTGCGTTTCGCAGTCTATCTGTTGCTGACGTGTGCTTTTGCCGCCGCAGCCGCGCTACTGTTTAGCTACGGCTGCGCTGAGCTACAGTGCGAACGCAGCTTCAACCCATTCAGAGAGTCCTTACTGACATGGGCCAGCAAATCAGAATCATTGCTTGTACACGCCGCGTTCGAGCAATGGGAAGTCGACCAATTTCGTCTACTACCTGCGCTACTGCCCTTACTGGCCCTTGCACTACTACTCACCGGGCACAGTTTTTTACGCGCTTCATTGCGTTGGCCATGGCGCAGCACGCTGATATTCGCCTTACTGTCTGCGGTGGCGGCCTTTTATTGGCAACCACTGCAAAACAACTTCAGCGGCACGGGTGTCACTACCGGCCGAACAGTCGCAGTATTTCAGCTGCTAGAGGTTCTTTTGGCGTGGAGCTTGTGGCCGTTTATTGGTGCTATCGTGTGGAGTGCCAGAGCTATCAAACGACAGGGCTGGCGAGCGGCGCAATTTGCTGTACCTGTGGCGGTTATCCATCTGGGAGCTGTTTGCGTGCTGGTGGGAGCTATTGTCGCCGGCAGCCTCGACACAATAAAACAACGCAGTTTGCAGCTTCCACGAGACTACAACAAACTACACAGTTTTTCGTCTGGTCTACAGCTTTCACTGGCTGAACCCGAGTGGACAGATACCAAAGATGGCGGCAAGCAACACGGCGACGGCTTTAGCGCAATAAGCACACTGAACCTACAATTCAGCAATCAGCATTGGCCATTCAACAGCAAAACTAGCGGCAGCACGTTGTATCGTGACAGCCGCGCCCAGTACGCATTAGCACCCAATAACGACAGCTTCAGACAACGCTGCTTGGTGCTCGACCATCGCTTTGGCCGCTTCCTTGATCGACCGGGACTTATGATCGACCCAGTGATTCATCATGCGCTATTGAGTGATACGCAAGTGTGGCTACCCGCTGCTCCGCCTCCGATGCACGGCGAGAGCCAAGAAAGCTTACTGCTGGTACGAGAATTTCCGCTGTTGTCGTTATTGTGGTCTGGCTGGATGATGATATTGCTGGGTGCCACGGTACTGACATTAGCGCCGCTGATGCAGAGAGCATCAAGAAAGAGCCACTGAGAGAAGTCCGTTGCAGACGACGGACCAACCAGCACCGCATCGACCCCTAAGCGGCACCTTGATCGCTATTGTTTTTGGAACCTTCAGATTGCTCAGCCAAGTGGCGTGACTCTTCTTCTTGCTCAGCCCGTGTTCTAAAGGCAGTCTCAGGCAGCCACTCTTTGAACTCTAGTCCGTAGATATCCCATACTGTGACAAATAGCGCCGCGATGATGGGGCCAGTAATAAAACCAGGGAAGCCAAACATCATCAGCCCGCCAAGGGTGCTGAAGAAAATCATCAATTCGTGCAGCTGTGTATCTCCACCCACCAACTTGGGTCGAAGCACGTTGTCTATCGAGCCAACAACAGCGCCGCAGTACACAAGCAGCGCAACGCCCTGCCACACATCGCCGATAACCAGCAGATATATCACGGCTGGCCCCCAGATCAGAGTGCCACCGACACCAGGCACAACAGACATAAACATCATCACAACGGCCCACAACAGCGCGCTTGGCACGCCTAGCGCCCAAAAGCCTAAGCCGGCCATGCTGCCTTGTAGAAAGCCGATCACGGCAGTGCCTTTCAGTGTGGCACGTGTTACGGACGTAAAGCGCGCCAACAACAGAGCTTCGTCTCGATCGTCCAAGGGCAAGTAGTAGAGGATGCGTTTGATCAGCTTATCGCCGTCAAGCAAGAAGAAAAACATGGTGTAAAGCACGATAAAAGCGGTCATTGCCACGTTCATGGTGCCTAGCGTAGCCGATTGAAAAACATCGACCACCGACTTACTGATACCACCCACCAAGCCACCCAGGCGCTCCAGCAGCATTTCTCTGTAAGGCAACAGTTGCTCATAAAAAGGTAGCCCGCTCAACCATGCGCTGATCTGACCCGGCTCTCCAAATGTTTGCTGTAACCAAGGCTTAGCCTGACTGGCAATATCTACGGCCTGCCCAATCACAGTAACAGTCAACATCAACAACGGCACAAAGACAAACAAGAGCGCAAGAAAGACCGTTATCAGCGAAGCCACACTCTCCCGTCCGCCCACAGCAGAGCGTACTTTTTGATACAGCGGATTGAAGAGCGCGGAAAACAGGCCCGCCAAGAAAATGGCTTCCAGGAAATTGCCGATCATCACCAGAAAAAAAGCGGAGATAATCAGGGCGACAACAATCACCACGATACGATTGACATTTTGTTGTTGCACTGTTTTTCCTCGATGCTCTATGGCCAGCCCTTCAAGCGATGTAGTTTTTTGCTACAAGGGCAACTGAACACAAGGATAGCGGTTGCACAGCTAAAGCAGAACCGTGCTTTTGAACTTTCAGCGCTGAAAGTCTAATTTTGGAGGGATCTAGAAGGTAACGCGGATATTCAACGTGTAGGATTGGTCTTCGTTTGCATCAAAGAAGTTAAAAACACCACCTAGAGATACATCATCACTCAAGCGCAGCCGGTTGGCGTGCAGCTGATCTACACGGCCTCTGGATTTGATCACTTCGATCACGCGACCAAACGCCACAGGGTTCACTTCGGCAGTCGAAAACGAATGGCTATCTGGGGTCGTGGTCAAAGTAGCCAAAGGCAACAACAGCGCAAATATCGATGATGGTTCCAAGCGTCAACCTCACTAAGTGTATACGCGCGCCATAAGCGCCACAAAATTGGCATTTCATCGCCAACTTCGTCTAATCTTCAAGCAGGTCTAAATATATAGAAGCCCGCGAGAGACTTTGCCAATAGAATTTTGAGTTTTCTGCGTTTAATGCTTAAAACTCTACGCAAGCTGCCAACCAACAATCGGCAGCAGCCAAACTCAACTCTCTATATTACGCTGATTAGTTAGAGACGCCATTTCAGGGCGTTAACACAATCACAGAATGTGGCGACAAAGCCGGCCGAAGTATTTATTCTATGACTCAGCCCACAATGTAATGACATCAGGATTAGAGGAAGCGCCCGTTGCTCCAGAAGACCCTCAAGAAGAAACGCAATCGTACGGTACTATTTACGCTTGCCTTGGCCCTCAGTTCGCCGCTCAGCCTAGCGCAGGCACAAGAGCTAGGCAGCTATCGCGTGATAAACGTAAAACCTGGCAGTGCACTTAATGTTCGCGCTGAACACAGCAGCAAAAGTGAAGACATTGGCAGCGCCTCTTTTGGAAGCGAACTGCAAGTTGTCGATTTTAGTCCAAGCGGTGGCTGGGCAAAAATTGTCTGGGATGGAGACTTTGGCTGGGTATCGGTGCGTTTTTTGAGCCCCGAAGGCAGTGATGCCGCCAAAGTTGCGGCGCTGGCCGCATTGCAGCGCACACAAGCACAAGCACAACCGAGTGAACAACTACAGGCGCAAAATACCACCAAAACAGCTCCAACATCTGGCGTTACAACTTCAACGCCGACGGTCGCCGACATACAAGCGCTGGAAATGCTAGATCCAGCACCCAATTCCGCGGCTCTTCGCGATGTCGTTGGCAACAACCCCAGCATTAGCTGTAGTGGTAACGGCCAGAGCTGGAGCTTGTCATTAGACAAAGCAGGCGCTCTTGTTTTCCAGGCGCCCGACAGCAATTCGCTCTACGCAAACACACAGTGGCGCCAAGCGAGCAACAACAAAAACACCTACGCGTTTGCTGTGGCAGATATAAAAGGCACACTACAGCGACAGCAGTGCTTAAACCGAAACAACGACCAGAACCAAGAGTGGCAGCTGGAACTGCAAACCAATGGCTTTGGTGGTCTTGATCAGCTGAGCGGCTGCTGCACAAGCCAATAGCGTTAATCACGCGGAAGATCAAAGGGCGCGAGTGCGCCCTTTTTGGTGTTCTAGCTCGCTAAAAGCACCTGTGCTTAATCAACACGAGGCTGTGTTTACACACGTTTGAGCAGGTTGGTCTTGTCGATTATCGAGGCGCTCATCACGCAAAAACAATCACTTCATCACGCGAAGTTTCTAAAGCTCGCCAGCTTCTTCTAATACTTTGCGTGCAATTCGAAAGCACTCCAGTGACTGTGGCACTCCACAGTAGATTGCCACGACATGAATGATTGAGCGTATTTCTTCCTTGCTGACGCCGTTGTTTAGCGCACCACGACAATGCGTTTCCCACTCGTGCATTTTTCCCAGTGCACCCAACATCGCAAGATTCATCATCGAGCGGGTCTTGGCATCAATGGTGTCATCACCCCATCCAAAACCCCACGCCCACGAAGTCATCGTCTCTTGAAACTCACGGGTAAAATCATCGGCTGCCGCCAGATTTTTTTCTACGTATTCAGCACCTAATGTCGCCTTACGCGCCGCCAATCCTTTTTCAAATAGTTCTTGATCCACGAGTGTCTTCTCAGCAATTGATAGACGCTCAGTTTATCTGCTCTTAGGGCCGGAGAGTAAACTTGAGTGAAGCCAATGCACTACTCGGGCTTGCGGAGTGATTATCCGGCTGCACATTGATAGTGCCCGAAGCTAATACAGAGCAAACGGGTGTTACTGCGAACTAGCACGAGCTGCCAATGTTCGCGGCACTTAATTCCCTGCAACAGAGACTATGAAGCCAGCTTCCCCGCGGCCATTAATCGACGCACCAACTGCTGTGCATTTTGCACGTCCAGCTTGTGCAAGACACGCGATCGGTGAATTTCTACGGTACGCGGGCTGACATCCAAAAGTCTAGCGATCACTTTGTTGGCGTGGCCTTCGCAGACCGCGTACATCACTTCACGCTCGCGGTCAGTCAGGCTAGTAAGCGCTTCATCAACCGAGCTGAGCTCGCTCGATTGTGGTAGGGAATCGATAGCAAGCCGAACGGCTTTTAAAAGCACAGAATCGGTAAAGGGCTTTTGCAAAAAATCTAGCGCGCCGCGTTTCACCGCCTCAAGCGCCATGGGTATATCTCCGTGCCCACTAAAAAAGACCAAGGGCAATCGCCATTCCCGCGCTAGCATTTCTTCCTGTACTGCCAGCCCATCCATGGTTGGCATGCGCACATCCATCAGCACGATAGAGCGTTTATCAGGTTCGTATTCAGCCAAAAAGCTTAGGCCGTCGGCGTGCTCTTGTACTGAATAGCCTTCGGCTCCCAGCAACATCGACACGGCTGCTCGTATCTCTGTGTCGTCATCGACTATGTGTATGGTTGCTTGCTCTTTTTCAGTCACGTTCTCAGTACCTATGCGATGGTTGCCAGCAGTTCGGCAACCTCGTCGTCGTCGTTGCCACTGTCAGGCATATCAAGGGGTAAAATAAGTCGCACACAAGTGCCCTTCTCTACTGGCTCTAAACCGATTGAACCGCCGTGTGATTCTGCAATTGCACGGCAAATACTCAGGCCCAAGCCCAGGCCATCGCCGCGCGTGCCAGAGAAAGGCTCAAAGGCTTGTTCGGACACAGAGCTTGCCATGCCTGGCCCTGTATCGACCACATCCAACCACATACGATCAGCGTCTCGGTCAAGGTGTAAGGTGATACGTTTTTCTGTCTTTTGCCCCGCCATCGCCTGCATCGCGTTGCGGATCAGGTTGACTAAAATTTGATGAACCTGAACAGACGACACTCTTGCCCAAGGCACACGTGTAACAGGCGCCATCGCCAGTTTCACCCCGTGACGACGCGTTTCAAAGTCAATCAATGACATCGCATCTCGAACGACTTGCGCCATGTCTTGCGGTCGATGCTCAGCGTTTTTGTTGCCCATGAAATTACGCGCTTGGCGCACGATGTCCGCTGCACGTTGCGTGTTACCTACCACGCGAGCTAAAGCCTGACGTGTGTTGGTTGTCTCAGCGTCAGCTGGCAACAGGCGCTCGGCTGCCTGAGCGAAAGTCATCACGGCGGTGAGAGGTTGGTTTAGTTCGTGTGCCAAACCACCAGCCATTTGTGCCATATCGCCCAAACGCCCTAAATGACTGAGCTCTTCAAGGTGTCGATGTGCGCGCTGTTCCGCGGCGCATTCAACAGTGACATCGTGGCCAACCGCAATGACTGCTTCGAGCGCACCACTCGAGGAGCGCACGGGTGTGAGCGTCCAGCGTAATACCGTGTCTTCAAGAAATTGATCTTGTGTCACACGGTCGCCCGACATCAAACCTGCGCGCATATTGGTGTAACTACAGCCGTCGCAGTGCTCACTCAACCAGAGTAAAAAATTGTCTTCTTTTTCGCTGTGATCCAACCATTCTTTGGCGCTCGGCGTGGCGTATATCGCGAGGCCGTCGGCGTCGGTTTTCACTAGCGCTTCAGATTGATGCTCAACGATTAAACGGTAGCGCTCTTCACTCTGTTGATGTAATCGCATCGAACGTCGACGTTCTGCCAACGCGACGCATAGCAGTAAACTGGTCACGCTGAGCAACACTAGATGCCCTTGCAAAGAAGCGATAGATTCACTTGAACTGGCCAGTGTAAATGGCCCCATGCCGTGCGAAGTGCCCCACAGTGCCATCAGGCCATTGAGCAACAAAAGGCCGGCAATGGCGCGCTGCGACAAATGAAAAGCTGCCGATAGCATCAGAGGGAACGCGAGATAAGCAAGTGGCAGAGTCATCGCCAGATGCGATGGCAGCAAGTCAAAATAAACTATCGCCGCAGCGAACAGCACAGCAACAACATAGGCCAAACCCCATCGGCTGTCGGCGCTTTCACTGTCCGAGCTGCCAAACACGATGGGCAAAAACAGCATACAGGCGATGATTTCGGCGACAGCGCAGTGCCACCAGATTGCGTCGGGTCCGGGGTTTGAAACCTCAAATAACTGATGTACAGCCCAACCACTGAGGTTGCCAACTATCGGAGCAAAAACAACAACACATGACAAAAACAACAACATATCGCGTAAGACTGATAGCTCAGGGCTAACACGTAAGCGATGCATCAGCAGACTGCCAAAGCCCCCAGTGACAGTAACAGCCACTGTACGCGCGGCTAGCTGAGCCGGCTCAAGGGATAAAAACAAGCTGCCAACCAGCGTGCCCAGCACCACTGCAGGTAGTCCCCAACGCCAGCCCAATAGCCAAAGCCCGGCTATTGCAACCGCACCTGCTGGCCAGAGCAACATCAGGTTATCGAGGGACAGCTGCATCACCGACCCACCCCAAACCGCTAAAGCGAGTGTTGCACATAAAACCAGCGACCATTGTGGTCGTGTGTGCGCTTCATCCAGCGCACCAAAGCCTAAATTCCAGCTATTTATCAACATAATACGAACTGAAGTTCCCAGAGCTTTTTCTCTGAGTTTGATGTTAATCACGAACAGAGAAACAGGTTAATTTTGCTTTTTTGCCATGCCAAAAATTGGTGCGCAAACACATGTCTGCCAGTGCGACGACAATAGTGAAAGCGCTAGCAGAATTCGGCAGTTTACAGGGCTATAGATTATCACGCCGCACGGTGATGACTATAAGGAGTATTGCTGACTCTCCTGCTCTTATGGCGCATGCCAAACAAAGGTTTTATGCGGTTTTAGAGGCCAAGAAACCGAGTCTATCAGCTCATTAGTGCACTTTTACAGGCCGCCAGTAGCTCGGAAACCCACTAGAGGTTGCCAAGCCTAACGATGAGATGCGCTGTAACGTTCGAAGTAACTCCACGATCAGCGATGGAAGGACGTATTGATGCCTTTTTGCAAAGCGGCGAGCACCCGTTTGTAGGCAGTAAAGCTTGAGATGACGCGCTGATCTACCTTCATCCCCTGCTTTATTGCTCTAAACCTACAACTTCGAGCATGGGCAACCACAGCTGATCACTTTCAATTGTGTGTAAATCAGTATCACTCAAGGGGTAGATGACCCCATTCTCCGGTGGTGACGCAAGAACGTTTAAGTCCACGGCGTGAGCCTGTCCTTGCAGCCCGCCCTCATGCCAGCTCAGCTTGTAATACACACCATTCCAAGGATCGATACCATAGTCTTTCTTTTTGCGATGTATAAACAGAAAATCGTATTCTAACGGTCGCATTTCGGCATCCGTAAATACTGTCGGTTTTTCATAGGGGTACGGCAGATAACACACCATACGGCCATCGCTCTCTAAGCACCTGAAGGGTCGCATCGAGAGGAAATAGTCAGCAAATGTTTCGTTTTTAAGTGAGAATTGAAATTCGACACCCTGCTCTTTATCTGCCGTCACTAAATCGCCAATTAAGTAGCGCTCTCCCGAACTGTTGCTCAAATACACTTGTGCGGTACCTTGCGCACCGCTGACAGCTGAAAACCCTAACAAGGTGATCAGACATAAAAAGCGAAAAGCCATTCTAGTTACGATTAACATCGTTACCCCTTTATCTTTTCTAAATGCTTATTGCGCACGCTCGAGCTTTTACGCTGCGAACCCAATAAATGAGTCTACCTGTAGAGCCTGTTTAAAAAATTGACTTTGATGTTCAGTTCATCATTCGCCACAACAGGCTTTCAATATCTTGCAAGTCGATGGGCTTGTACCGAACAAAGATGCCCTGCGAGTGCGCTTGTCGCTGTACCTCAGTCGAGCGATCAGCAGTCAGCAAGACGGCTTTGTTAGGGCCATGGATTTCTCGCAGCTGTAGTATTGTTTCAATGCCGTTGAGCTTATCGTCCAAATGATAATCCACCAAAAAAACATCTGGCTGCATTCCTAACTCATCGATACTGGCAATTGCTTGTTCATAATTGTCAACGGTCACAGGGGCGGCACCCCAGCCGTCGATCACACGAGCCATACCATCCGCTACCTGAAGATCGTTCTCGATAACCATGACCAAAGCATTTTCACTCAACTTAACCGTATCCGCAGGTGTGGATTTTTCAGACAGGTCTGCGATGCAATCTCCACCATAGGGCACAGAAACAGAAAACGAAGAACCTAGGCCTAGCTGAGAATCAAGCTCTATTGGGTGGTTGAGCATGCGACATGCTCTATCCACTATTGCAAGCCCGAGCCCCATCGCAGACTCACTAAACTTAGTGCCGTCAACTCGATGAAACTCTTGAAAAACTTTCTGCCTATCGACCTCGGCAATACCCACACCCGTGTCCATAACAACAATGCGTGCGTGATCATTGCGACGCCTAACACCCAATAAAACCTTGCCTGTCTCAGTATATCGAATAGCGTTGGATAACAAGTTTTGCAGAATTCTTCGCACGTACACTGGGTCAGATTTAAGGTATATACCACTGGATACAATGCGAAGAGTCAGCCCTTTGGCTAAGGCCACTGGCTCAAACTCTTGCCTTAAGCGGTTGAGAATTGGATCGAGTGGGAACTCCGATACACTCAAATTGGCCTGACCTAAGTCAAGTTTCGAGATATCAAGCAAAGCGTCGAGAATGGTTTCCACTGAGTGAAAACTCTGCGCGATACGGTCGACGACTTTGGCTTGTTTGTCGTCCAGGTCTGTTTGCTCTAGAGAGCTGATAAATAATTTTGCAGCATTTAATGGCTGCAGCAAATCGTGACTAGCGGCGGCGACAAATCTAGATTTAGAAGCATTGGCCCGTTCCGCTTCATCGCGCGCGGCTTGCAGAGCCAGAGTGCGTTCTCCAACTCTCTGCTCCAGAGTTGTATTTACTTGATGCAACTGTTGGTAAGCACGTTTTAGTGTAGATATATCACTGAAGGAGATGACCGTGGAGCCATCGTCCATTTCTTGTCCGAGCACTTGAAAGTAAGAGCCTGCACGAGTGACCAACTCGTGTCGCAGCGGGCGACGCCCCACGCCTTGTCTAAGCCAATTAAAAACCAAGTCCGCATGACAGGAATCTAGAAATACAGATTTTTCACCAAACTCTCGTTCGAATAACTCAAGCGGCGCTGCCAGAACCACTTTATGACGAGGAATATTCAGCATCAGCAAGGCTGCTCTATTCCACTCAACAAGCTTTTGCGAAGAATCGAATATCAAAACACCTTGTTCAATATGCTCTAGTGTTGCTTTAACGATCAGACTCTGGCTATCCAAAATCTTATTGTGCTCTTCTCGCTCGCGTCTGACGTGGTCGGTTATGTCGGTTTGCACAACAATCGTACCGCCATCTGGCATACGTTGTTCACTCACTTGCATCCAAAGATCATCTTTTATGGCAAGTGTAAAGTTGACCAAGTTGCGATTATGCACATCCATGCGGTGCACAACCCAATCTTCTAAACTTCGGTTCTCAGGCCGGAACATGTGCTCACTACTTGCACTAATGGTGACGTATTCTTTGAAGCTAATACCGCGCTTTAGCAGGGGCAACACATCGGGTAAAAGCTTTGAAAACCGGCTATTTTTCATCACCAAATAACCTTCCGCATTAAAAATAGCGAAGCCGTCTTGTATTGTTTCGAGCGCGTAGTTTAGTTCTTTACGAGCTTTCTCAGTCTCTCTCTGCGCTTTGGTTAGCTGCGCATTTGTGGCGTGCAAAACTTCCATTGTCTCGTGCAAGTGCAGGGTTCGAGAGCGCACCTCATCTTCAAGGGCAATAGCTCGTTCGAAGTGTACGTAGCCCTGCGATTGATCGCTGGTGGCTTGTTCAACGCGCACCATTAACTTACCCACAATGCGCTTTAACTTGGCATTTTCACGCTCCAAGCTATCTTGATTGTTGAGTAGACTGGCAGCGAGTTCAGATTCAATCACTAGCGTTCTGTGAGGGTGCAATTTGTGAATGAAGAATGCTATCAGCACCCACTGAATCAAATAGTTTTGACTTCATCGGATTCTCGACAATGACATTCTTACAAAGATCACTGTCAGCCAGTTTTTCATGTTGACAGAGTACTTGGAGGATAAATTGCAAGCCCTGTCAGTGTCTGGTTGACATGCAAGGCGTTAAACTGCTCTCCGTAGGTTGAGAATCCAAAAACTCGATGCTCAGAGAGCATGCGCGACATCACCTCTAGTTCGCCTTTTTGCTCGGCCTCCAACCGACGCAAAATACAATCACAAGCAAAGATCATGTCCGGCTCTTCTTGCGCGTATAGTCCAGTCAACACTTGTTGCAGGTGCGTGCTGATGCCCTTTGCATCCGCGACGGTCAAGACCATGCCTTCGTCAATCGAGCTGAAAAAGCGCAAGTGTCTGTTGTTTTCTACTTTTTGAATGGCGCGAACGTGATGCTGATCGCCAACAGAAACTACAATCGGGTGCGAGGCAAATATAAACGGAGAAAGCTGTTGGGGGTCTATGCCGACAAGACGAGCATACTCTGGCGCGGCGGGCTCCGCGTTTATTTCAGTGACCAAACGCTGCTCTGGCACTGCTCCCGTAACAACAAGTCTTAAATCGGAGCGTTCAAAATGGTCTTCGCGAAAAACGCGAACCGCGCAATTGCTGCGAACCACCATCAAAATTGCTGCATCTTCGTACACTTTGCCATTGTATAAAATAGGCGCATGCTCGAAGTTTAATCCGTCCCCGGATGAGCCGCCAAATAGCTGCATGGAGCCTAGAGCAGCTGACACTTTAGCAAGCAAGCTGTCTTCTTTTCGCGATAGACCATCGACCAATAGGAAGGCAAATTCGTTATCAAAACCAGCGGCTCGTGTTCGCGCTTGTTGACGCATATTCAGCACTTGCCGGCTGACGTCTTCCATACTGACGTCCAACAGGGATTCAACCAGCCATGCTTCAGCTACAAAATGAGTGGCTGGAAAAGCTAGCGCAACAATTTTTGAATTACTGTAGCCGCGGTTGCAAATTTCGCCGGCAGTGCGAGCACCTATAATTTGCTCAGTGCGCACACGCGAGCGCAAATCTTTTGCGATTTGCTCTAAATTGCCTTCTGGCGAGACCAACAGAATAATGAATGCATATTCTTTGTCGGGAAGTGACGTCGCCAGCTCATTGACTGGGTCTGCTGACGTTGTTAGATCTACGCACGCGGCAGAGACAATATGGGAATCAGTTTCCCTCACGGCACCACCCTCCACTTACTTATTATTGCAGCAGTTTTTGCGACCTAACTTAGGTACTCAACGCAAAATAGCTGACTTTATTCGCAAGCAACACCGCTTGCGTTCTATTCTGAACGCCTAACTTGCGCAAAATCGCTGTTAGATGAGCCTTCACCGTAGTTTCTGCGATAGCCAGTTCAAAAGCAATCTGCTTGTTCAACTTGCCTTCGCCTATCAGCGACAGAATACGGCTTTGTTGCGGCGTTAGTGATTCCAATCGTTTCAACACACTGCGCTGTTCTTGGCCCAGTGTTCCGCTGTTAGGCGCAACAAATTCGTCCGGCGTGTAAATTTCGCCATCAACTATTTTTTGAAAAGCTGCGATCAACTCAGCTCGTGGTGAGTTTTTGGGTACAAACCCTGAGGCACCGGCTTCGATAACAGCCGAGGTGACGCGATTGTCTGACAGAGACGAGACCACCACAATTTTAATGTCGGGTACTACACTGCGTAAGCGCACTAAGCCGTCTACGCCTTCAACGTCAGGTAGGTTTAAATCTAGAACGATTAGATCGGGCAAGGTATGCGATAACTTTTCGAGCGCCTCTGTTAAGGTGCTGGCGGTTTGGATATCAGGATCGGGGAAAATCTCCCCCACCGTCATCGCCATTGCGTCACAGAACAAAGGGTGATCATCTATCAGTAGCAGCCGAGTCCCTGGGCCTTTCCCCAGCTTTTCTAAATTGATCTCCGACATTGTTACATCCAAAAACTTCGAGTTGCATCAGTTAAAACGAGGCGCCACTGGCGCCTCGTCCACTGACCGTTATTGCATTTTGGGGAGTTTAAAAACCCACATCGAACCACCTTGGTTTAGATAGTTGACCTTCTTGGCCACTTCACCGCCCCACAGTGGCACTGCTCCACCCCAACCAGAAGCGACAGCGATGTACTGCTCTCCTTCTTGCTCCCAAGTGACAGGCTGGCCGACGATACCCGAACCCGTCTGGAACTTCCAAAGCTCTTCGCCTGTGTCTGCGTCAAAGGCCTTAAAGTAGCCTTCAGGTGTTCCTGTGAAAACCAAACCGCCTGCGGTACTCATAACACCCGCCCAAAGAGGAGCGTCGTTTTTGTACTCCCATTTGATGTCGCCGGTGTTGGGGTCGATCGCTTTGAGCGAGCCGATGTGATCTTCAAATACAGGCTTGATGGTGAAACCAGAACCCAAGTACGCAGCTCCTTCTTTGTAGCTGACAGGTTCGTTCCAGATATCCATGCCCCATTCGTTGGAAGGCACGAAGAACATGCCGTTGTCGGGGCTGTAGGCCATTGGCATCCAGTTTTTACCACCGAGGAAGCCAGGCACTGAAAATACAACCTCACCCTTACCGCCATCGGCTGCGTCTTTTGGATTACCTGGCCGGTTTTCTTCAACAAAAACTGGTCGACCGTCGTCCCCTATGCTGCTGGCCCAAGATATGTCACTGACAAAAGGTGTCGCTTGAACAAACGCACCATCTTCGCGGTTGAGGATATAGAAAAAACCATTGCGGTCGGCAGTCGCATAACGCTTGTTGCCTTCCTTGTCGACAAAAGGCACTACCTCGTTGACGCCGTCAAAGTCCCAGCCTTCACGTGGTGTGGTTTGATAGTGCCATTTGATTTCACCCGTCGCTGGGTCTAGGCCAATGCGCGAGGCGGCGTAGAGGTTATCGCCTGTGCCGTCGTTGCCTTCGCCCGCTCCGCGAAGCCATGAGTTCCAAGGTGCCGGATTGCCAGCGCCGAAGATTAATGTATCCGTGTCCGCGTCATAGGAGCCACCTAACCAAGTGGCACCGCCGCCTGTTTTCCATAGATCGCCAGGCCAAGTCGCATTCAACGTGCCCGTCATAGTGCTTTCTTTACCGTCCAAGGTACCCATGTGACCTTCGATCACTGGACGCGTCCAGACGATATCACCGTTGTCTGCGTTACGTGCTTGCACTTCGCCGACGACCCCAAACTCACCACCGGAGTTACCGGTCACGACTAGGCCATTGACGACAATGGGTGCAGCTGTGTACGAGTAACCCGCCTTGTAGCTGGCGATTTTATCTTTCCAGACGACATCACCCGTTTTCAGGTCGAGTGCGACAATTCGTGCGTCGAGGGTGCCAAAAAAGATTTTGTCGCCGTAGATAGCGCCACCGCGATTGATCACGTCACAGCAAGGTAGAATACCTTCTGGCAAACGTGCATCGTATTGCCAAAGCTCTTCGCCAGTTTTTACATCAATCGCGTACAAGCGCGAGTATGAACCGGTGATGTACATAATGCCGTCGTAGATCAGCGGTTGTGTTTCTTGGCCGCGCTGTTTCTCTCCACCCATCGAGAAAGCCCACGCAGGGACTAAATTTTGTACGTTTTCTTTATTGACCAAATTCATCGGGCTGTAGCGCTGCAAGTGGCGCCCCATACCGTTGGTGACTATTTGAGTCGTGATGCTTTGATCATTAGCTAAATCTTCTTCGGTAACATTGGCCTGGCTGACGCCAGACAGGACGAACGTGCAGCTCAACGCTGCAGCAAAATACTTTTTCATTGACTTGTCCTTGCAGTGCTCTTCGTGAATTATTGCGCTCCACAGGCAATTTAATACAGTTAGCCTTTCGACTCTATAGTCAATTAGTCGTATATGAGAAACTCACACAACACCCTACCCTTGGCCGAAACTCAAAATAGGAAGTCTTATGTTTAGATACACCAGTAGGCTCGTCGCTGCGACGCTATTACTGTGCACCAGCGCAGTGGCAGCCGAGCTACCGAATATCCGCTTAGGGGCACTGGAGTACGGCACCGTCAACTGGGAGCTCGACACCATCAAAAACTACAGCCTAGATGAAGCGAATGGCTTTCAGCTAGAGGTTGTTCCCATGGGTGGCGGTGACGCAAGCGACATAGCTTTTCTAGGCGGCAATATCGATGTCATGGTGTCAGACATACTTTGGGCGGCCGCCAGACACGCTGAGGGGCGAGAGCTTAAATACATTCCCTACTCCACCGCAGTGGGTGGCATCATGGTGAAGTCTGACAGTGGCATTGCTGGCTTGGCGGATCTTAACGGTAAAAAAATAGGTATTGCTGGCGGCCCGCTCGATAAAAACTGGTTGATATTCCGTGCCTATGCGCAACAACAAGGCCTAGCTGATTTAGCAGAGACGAGCGATCAAGAATTCGGCGCGCCACCGGTGATGTTCAAAGCCGCTCTATCTGGAGAAGTCGACGCAGTTATTAACTTTTGGCACTTTCAAGCCAAGGCTAAAGCCGCTGGAATGACTGAAATCATCTCAACTCAAGAAGCCGCCGAATCACTAGGTCTTGACCCGACCACCCCGCTACTCGGATATATTGTCAATGCAAAGCTCCCAGAGCAGCTGGCCAGAGCATTAGCTGCCGCCTCTCGACAGGCCAAAGACATACTCGCTTCCGACGCAAGCGCATGGGAAAAACTTGAAAAACGCATGAAAGCCAAAGACGACGCCCAGTTTCAAGCTCTAAAAGCTGGGTTTATCGCCGGCATTCCACCACAGCAAAATGTCAATGTGGAGGCGGTTAACAAAATGTTTGCTTTTATGGCAGAGGTAGGTGGGGAAGAGTTGATTGGTGAAGCAAAAACACTACCCGATGGTTTGCTATTTGACTGAGTATCGGTTGTGAGCCGCGGCACACAAATCAGACTGTTGTCATTCACGCTACTTCTTATTTTTTGGAGTAGCTTTGCATGGTACAAAGCCGACCCTCAACTGCTGCCATCACCACTAGCTGTGGCGGCAGAAGTACAATCGCTGATCGAGACTGGCAAGCTGTGGCCAAACTTGTTTGCCACCCTGCAAAGGGTGGTATTCGCCTTTACGCTTGCGATGTTCATCGGTTGCGTATTGGGTTATTGCATGGGCCGCAACGCCAATTTTAATGCCTGGCTAGACCCTTGGCTGATTATGTTTCTCAACATTCCCGCATTAATCATTATCGTGCTTTGCCTGATTTGGATTGGTCTTAACGAGATCGCCGTAGTGACTGCGGTAACTCTAAACAAAGTCCCGCTTGTCACTACGATTATTCGCGAAGGCGCAAGAAATGCCTCCACCGAATTGCGCGATCTGGCGAAAGTCTACAAACTCCCGCGCATGGCTCAGGTCCGCCATATTATTTTGCCAGAACTCTACCCCAGTATCGTCGGAGCGGCACGAGCTGGGCTTTCGGTTATCTGGAAAATTGTACTTGTGGTGGAGTTTTTGGGCGGTTCCAGCGGCCGTGGCATCGGCTTGCAGATTCACACCCAATTCTCGGTTTTTAATGTCACAGGTGTCTTTGCCTACGCTATCTCGTTTGTCGCCGTCATTATGTTGATCGAGTTCGCCTTGCTGCAACCTCTAGAATCCAGACTCAACAAATGGCGCGGCCATGCTTAAACTTAACTTAAAAGAAAAGCACTTCGGTGACGAAGTTGTATTGAGCAAAATTTCCATACAACTAAAAAAAGGGGAAAGACTGGCAATCCTTGGCCCATCAGGCGTAGGGAAAACCACCTTGTTACGGATTATCGCGGGGCTCGACAGCGATTTCAGCGGGAGTTTAAGCGCGCCTGACAATGTCGGTTTGATGTTCCAAAGCCCCAATTTATTGCTGTGGCGAAACGCGCACGACAACCTGGCAATCTTTCACCCAAAGGCTTCGAGTCAATCAATTGAAAAGGCCTTACTTGATGTGGGTCTAGCCGGTAAATCCCTTCACTACCCTCATCAGTTATCGCTCGGGCAACAGCGGCGGTTGGCTTTGGCGCGTTGCTTTTTGGCCGATGATGAGCTCATATGTCTAGACGAGCCCTTTGCCTCACTAGACGACTCGCTTCGTTTAGACATGCGAGAGCTAACCGACCGATTACTGCAACATCGCGCACTGATACTGGTGACGCATTTTGCCGGAGACGCAGAGGCATTGGGTTGTCAAATTTTAAACTTATCAGCAAAGCTACCGTAACGCAGCTTTTCGTGATCAGAAGCTTGCCACCTCAAAGCAGCCAAACACCCCAAGCTACGCTTAACTTGATCAGCGCTTTTTCTATCTGAATTTACGCTGATGTGCACTGCGGTTATAACCCCAGTTGGCCAATGCAAAACAAGCGGCAAACGCCAGCAATACAACCACAAACGAAGTTCCATCAAACTTGGCGTAAAGCGCAAATCGGATCAGCTCGACCGCGTAGGTAAAGGGGTTGTACTGCACGATATTGGCGAGCGCAGGTGCGTTCTCTTGGATACGCCACAGCGGGTAAAGCGCCGTCGAGGCAAAGAACATCGGGAAGATCACGAAATTCATCACGCCTGCGAAATTTTGTAGTTTGGTGATCATCGACGAGAGAAATAAACCAAACGATCCGAGCATTAATGCCACCAGAATAACTGCCGGAGTAACCCATAGCAGCCCATGTGCAGGCAGCCTCACATCACAGGCCAGTGCAATAAGCAGGAAGACGATACATTGCACCAGCGACACCGTGGCGCTGGCCACTAGCTTGGCCAACAGTATCCACCAACGCGGCAATGGCGCAGTCAGCAAAAGACGCATCGAGCCCATCTCGCGGTCATACACCATCGACAAGGAGGACTGCAGAGAGTTAAACAATATGATCATCGCGCACAGGCCGGGTGCAATGTACGTCTCATAGCGGATGTAGGTTTCGTAGGGCGGGATGATAGACAAACCTAGCGCCGCTCTAAAGCCAGCCCCGAAGATAAATAACCAGACCAGTGGTCGAACAAGCGCAGCAAAAAAGCGCTCTCGCTGATGCCAAAACCGCAGCAGCTCTCGCCAAATGATCACTTTCAGGGCCAGCATCATAGCGCCAACCGCCCCTCGCTTCCGAAAGCCGCTCGAAGAGCTTCAACACCGCCAAGCGATTCGAGTGTGCCCTGTTGCTCTATACGGCCTTCTCGCATAATCACAACAGCATCTTGATCCACAATTTCGTCGAGAAGATGGGTAATCCAAATTACGCTCACGCCCTGCTCCGCCAACTCGTGCGCGTAGTCGGTGATGATATTTTTAGAAGGCAAGTCCAAGCCAGCCGTTGGCTCGTCCATGATAAGCACCTTGGGTTGGTGCAAGAGCGCGCGCACGATTTCAACGCGCCGCTTCAGCCCACCCGACAATGAAGCCACAGGCTTGTTGACGTGATCGAGCAAGTCGAGTCGCTGCAACGCCTGCGACTGCTCTTCATCGCTCAGCGCAATCCCGTGCAGCCCAGCGAAGTAGCGTAGGTTTTGCGCTACCGTGAGTTCATTGTCGAGACTGGCCTGCTGAAACACCACACCAATCGTGCGACGCAAAGCCAAGGGGTCACTCTTGAGCGATAGACCACCGACTCTGACCTCACCTGCAGCGGGCACGATCAAACCCGCAATGAGGTTGAATACCGTTGATTTCCCGGCACCGTTGGGTCCGAGCAAAGCGGTGAATTTTCCAGACTCCACGCGCCAAGAAAACTGAGACAAGACGACCGATTTTCCGTAGCTAAAATCGACCGCCTCGAAGACGACGTCGTTACTCAATGACCACCTGCAAAGCTTGGCTTTCGCCCGTGCTGCCGGGAATGCGAATCTCATAACGGCCAGGCTTTAAGGCGATAAAACCTATCTCCATCGTTCCGGCGTCATCAAACTCAACAGACTGCACGCCGTATGGACGAATCTCGAGGCCTTCGATCACAATCTCGTCGATCCAAATGGCGCGTGAAAAATCAGCTATATCCAAGCCAATTTCTCCCGAGCCATCAGCGGTAAACTCAACCTCGTAATACTTGCCAGATTTGAGAGTCCAAGGTCCGCCAAGTGGCTCACCTACCGACAATACAACTTCGGGCAGATCTACTTTGTTCGCACCCGACAACAGCCCCGCCGCACCAAAGTCGTCGTCATCGGCAACCGATAGAGAGGCTGTCAGGGCAAAAACGGTAGCTAATAATATATTTTTCATGCTTCCTCCAAAGTGGGATATCAAGGGGTTGGACGAGCGGCAGCACCCCAAGGGAAGCGCCCTACTTTTATAGATTTGATCGGCTCGTTGTTGGATAGATCAATCGCGGTGACGTCGCCCGACACGCCGTTGGTGCTAAACAGCTTTGACCAATCGGGGGAAAATGCCATGTGCCAGACGCGTTTGCCCACAAGAATGTACTCGAGCACGGAGTAATCACTGGTATCAACCACAGCGATATGATTGGCAGGCCCCAATGCAACAAAGGCGCGCGAGTCATCTTCGTTAAGCTCTACACCAACAGGCTGTACTTTATCGGGGTGTACGCCTTGTATTTCAAACTCGATTTTGGCGATCTCGGATTGATCGCTTGTATCAAACACCGTCACCGAGCCGCCGATCTCGGAGCTGGTCCACAACTTAGAGCCGTCCTTGCTGTACTCCGCGTGCCTCGGACGGGAGTCTACGAGGGAGTTGGCAAATATTTTTTGCGTCGCCGTGTCGATCCAGTGCACCATATTAGTGGTTTCTGAGGTAGTTATGGCTACCTTCCCATCTGGGCTGACAGCCATTCCCTCTGGCTCCACCCCGACGTTTATTTGTGTGACGACCTGACGAGTCTCAGTGTCGACAACAGTGGTCACTGCATCGTCCTCGTTGGCGATGTACAAAAGCCGATCGTCTGGGTGTAAAGCGAACTGTTCTGGGTCTTCGCCGGAGGGTAAGTCATGCAGGATCTCGCCAGTATTGGCATCCATCACCTGAACCGCGTCAGAGTCTGATGCGCAGATATACAAATAGCGATAATCACGCGAGAAAGTGATGCCTCGCGGGCGCTCGCCGACATCATACTCGCGCGTCACTTCTAAGGTATCTATGTCGATAACACTGACAGTGTCGGACTTTTCATTTGATACCCATATTTCGTCGGCAAAGACCGAACCGCTCAGCAGCAGCCCTACAAGCAAAAGCTTCATTTATTTTCTCCGAATAGAACACAACGAGCTTGCGGCTCATCGATACCAAGGCTATCAAGTTCATTGCGTGCGTGTAAAAAGCCTTCTAGCGGTGCCATAGCGACTAACGCGCTGTTGTGCGCTAGAGCAATCGGCTGCCGCAACTGGCCATTCCACTGACGAAAAGAAAGCGGTCGACCTTTAAATCCTGCGACTTCAATACCGTCGAGTAAATAAGCTTTCACCGCGTCAACATCAGCGAACTTGGTTCGCACCAGTGCTTCGTCGATAGAACGTAATGCAACCCAAACGGCGTAGTCTACTTCGTGCATCGTGCGTCCTGCGAGCTCACTGAAGCGACTCTGTAATTGCGCTGCACCCCACTGTTCGACTGATCGGGCCCACCCGAGTGAACGCAGACCATCAGCGCCGACCACTGGCCGTGGCAGCCACGTGTTGTAACGAACATAGCGAGCAAAGTCATTGTTCTCATCGGCGATGACCATGACGTCGTAATCACCCAGTTTTTGAGTAAAAAGCGGGACCTCTGCCCCCGCGTGGCGACGCATGTCCGCATCAAATACCCACGGCAAGTCTTGATTAATATCTAAGCCCAGTTTTTTAGCTGAGCGCCGCACCGCCTCGGCAAACAATTTGTCCTCGGCCTTGCTGCCTGTCACCAGAACCAAGTCTTCCCAGCGCTTTTTTAATGCATATTGCATCAGCGCATCAGCCCGCATGCCGTAACTTGGGATGGTGTGAAACAAGTTCTTCTGACATTGCTCTGCGCGCAGCTCGTCTTCATAGGCGCGAACATTAAAAAAGAGCGTTCGATCTGCTTCTTCAAGCAGAGAGATTTGCTCTTGAGCTGACATATCAAGCAGCACATAATCACCGGAATATGCCGCTAGCGCCGCCTTTGCGCCTAAGATGTCACCCGCCTCAAAGGATTCAACTTGAAGAGCGAATTCGTAATTGAGAAACTGACCTGTTGTATTGTTGTCCGCCACTGCTAGCATGGCACCAGCAGTGCCCAAGCTTTCAGGTTCAGGATCCAAATTTGACAAGGTAGCCACAGACGGTCGCTCTATTTGCACATAGAGAACGTCGACAACTCGGCCGTCGGCCCTGACAACAGTGGAAGATACTAAAATACTGAGTAAAACGGCGGCAAAGATACTTTTCATGGAGTCTCCTGTGGGTATCATGAAAACAAAAACCCCGCTTGGCTCTCAATAGGACGAAGGTCGCATAGTGACACATCGACCTCTGAGATACACTGAGCCAAAAACGAGGAGGAGAGCAACATGAGAATCACAAAATTATTATTATCTCTGCCGTTGGTACTGAGTGCCGCGGTGGTACACGCTCACGGCAACGTCACCCCACAGGCTGTCGACACAAGCTCCATTCCCGCACTGGGAGAAGAATGGCTGGAAGAAAACCCGTGGAGAGATCCAGCAAGCGACACATGGGAAAAAGCTGTTGCTTTAGGGGCTTCTGCCTACAACCAAAATTGCGCACGATGCCACGGCTTAGAAGTCGTTTCTGGTGGCTTGGCGCCCGACCTTCGCCTTCTCAGCGCAGACGAAGACGGAGACGAGTGGTATCTAGAGCGGTATCGCAACGGCATGACCCAAAACGGCATTACCAAAATGCCCGGCTTTGGTGATTTATTGGGTCAAGAGACCGCATGGGCTATTCGCACCTATACCGAGACACGACCTGAAGACGACGCGTTCAGCGGTTCGCAAAGCAGACTGCTTGAGATCCGCACACAGTTAGAAGCTTGGTCAAGTGAAGTGAGCGCAGGCACTGATCCGGCCACACTCGCCGAACAATCTGCACAACTGCAGACGGAGCTGCTGGCGATCAACGATGCAGCCAAAACTGCCTCAGGCGCCCCTAAGGCTGAGTCTGCTATATCTAGGGCAGCACTGGCACTTAACGGCGAAGCCAGCAGTTTTAAACACGCAGCCGAGCAATTGACTATCGGTATGTCCGCGGCGCGCTAATGAAACGACTAATCAGCTCTGTATTTCTGCTCATCGCTTCCGGCCAAATCCAAGCCAGTTGCGACAGCCTCGCCAAGGGGTTCAGAGATGTTGTGCCCAATCGTGCAGATGCAAAAAACATCGTGGGTCAGGACTTCGACACAATTTTAGATCGTGGCTTCCTGACCTTCGCTGTCTATGAGGACTTTGCCCCCTTCTCTTGGGAAGAGTCTGGTAAGCCAATGGGTATCGACATCGATCTTGCTCGGGTTATCGCCGAGGAGATGGGTGTCGAAGCTCGCTTTAACTTTTTTGCTGCCGACGAAAATGTAGACGCTGATTTTCGCAACCAAATATGGAAAGGACCTATCGTCAGTGGCGCTGTATCGAACGTGATGATGCACGCGCCGTACAACAAAGATTTGCAATGCCGCAATGAGTTTGTGGTTCTGGGTGCTCAGTATTACAACGAGCAACTAGCCACTGCCTACCGCAGCGATGTATTTGACGAAGCTCCAACAACGCCTTATTTCCGTTTTCACAAAGTGGGCGTCGAGAACCACACGATTTCAGCCTTTTACCTCGAGAACTTCAACGGAGGCATGCTGCTGCCCAACGTGCTTCACTACCCTTCTCCAGAAGCTGCCTTTGCTGGCTTAGAGGGTGAGGTCGATGCCGTCATGGGCATGAAGTCGACGCTTGAGTTTCTCGATCAAGCCGACAACATTGAAGTGGCAACACCGCCGTTGGTGAACTTCGCGCTGAATGAATGGACTCTTGGTATAGCCGTCAACTTTCGCTACCGAGAGCTGTACTACACCATCGAAAGCACGATCGAAGACATGGTGAAAGACGGCCGCATGGAAGATATTTTCCAGCAATATCGCGTCGACTGGTTAGCCCCTAACTACTAAGCCCGAAACACGTTTGCAGGTTTGCCGAGACGCGCCTTGGCTTGTGTCTCAACTATGGCGCTAGGCGCTAAATTAAACACAAGCGGCCTGCGTCCTTCGCAGCTAAATGATGCGTGCCACGGATAAACCTGCGCATGCGCCGTTTAAGCGCAGCTTGCCCGAGCACAACACAATACCAACGCGATTAAAGCTAGTCAGCCCACCGGCTCAATCGGGATAACCCGGCCCTTCTTAGCGGCGACTATCAACGGCGCACACTTGCCTGCATCTTCATAAATATCAACACAGTCCAAGCAACCAAAACACTCGCTGTATTGAATATCACCTGACTTAGCAATCGCGCCATAGCTGCACTTCACACTGCATAGCTGACACGGCGATCCGCATTCGTCACGCCGATTAATCCAGGGCTTTAAACGTAAAAAGCCTCCAATTGCCATCAGCGCACCCAGCGGGCACAGATACCGACAATAGGCCTTAAAAATAAACGCAGAAGCGATAAGGCAAAGTCCCGCATACAACACGTAATACCATTCACGCACAAAAAACACTGAAATTGCGGTTTTGAAGGGCTCGACCTCTGCCACACGATCTACGTGCTCAGGCTTCAACAAAGCCGTCGCGACCAGTCCTAACAAGAGTAGATATTTGAGACCACGTAATCGAGCGTCCCACAGTGGCTGTGGGTTGTATTGTTTTATTTTTAGCTTCCCCGCCACCACAGCCACAAACTCTTGCATGGCGCCAAAGGGGCATAACCAACCGCAAAACAAAGCGCGGCCCCAGAGAAAAAAGCTCGCGATGACGCACAACCAAATCAGCAACGAAAACGGATCGTAGAGCAAAAAAGATAAGGAGCGCTGCTCGGCTACCGTCGATAAGACAGCAAGAGGCGTCACGATAGAGAGCTGCCCTTGCCCCCACCATCCAACAAAACCCAAAGTCACGGCTAAGATCGCTAGACGCGCAATGGGCCATGCTCGCCATTTAACTAGGCGACTATTGAACAGCAGCACAGCTATGACCAAAACTAAAAAGCCTGCCAAAACAACAATGTCGTTCCAACGGCCCATCACCGCACTCTCAAATGCGCTTGGCGGCTCGACGGCGCGGTGTACATGATAAAAATCAGTGCTCATCTGGAAGGGCCAAGTGAGCGCGACTTGCCCTACTTCAGGTCTAAACATGCCGCGCTCTCGCAAGGCGACTAAGCTGAGTTCCCATTCGCGTGTTGGATTGAAGCCAAGCCGGCGATCGGCACGCAAGACAATCGAGTTACCCTCTGGCACTTCATCTTTGAGGTCGATCAGCAGGTCAGCATCACGCATGGAAATGGGAAACCCTGATTGCTCAGCCGTGATCAAAGCGGGGGCAGTGTTGCGAACAAAGTCTTCCCCCACCAAACCGTGATCGCCGGACTCAATCAGTAAAATTGTTTCGTCATCTGGTGCAACGTCACCGAACTTCTTCCAGTCCGCCAGCATTCTCGGCTTCATCACCGCCTCGGCGACGCTCGGGGGCGTAACATCCACAACCCATAGATCGATATAAGGCTCTTCGTCGCCGCGATCGTCAAAGGGATCATCATCTCGCCATTGAGTCTCGCTGAACAACGCTCTGACTTCACCATGCGTGGCGATCAATTGCTTGGCATAACCCTTCTCGACTAATTCTTCCCAGCTCAGCTGCCAGTCTAGGTCTTTGCGGACTTCTACCGTCTCCGACGGTGCAGCCAAGCCCTCCAGTTTTTGACGAGCGACTTCGCGCGCGGCAGCCAAAATACTCTCGTGGGCGATTCGAACGGATGCAGTGGCTTTAGTCACCCCATCCAAATAGGTCAGTGAGCCTTGGGCTTGCGCTCCGTAATTCGATCCAACGCTTATTGGCGTGCTTATAGACAAACCGCGGTATTGGTTAAGAAACTCTCGGAAAGGAGCCTCACCCAAACCTGAAACAAATATCGGTTCGTTTTGATTGAGCAGCTTGACGTCGATAAATGCGCCGTCGAGGTCGAGAAAAACAATCATGTTGATTGCCGCACCAGAAAACCCAGGCAAGGCGGAGATGGCCTCTGTTTCGATCACGTAGCCTTCTTGCAGGCCGCTACCATTCAACAGCTCCCAGACACCCTCGATATTGCTCTGCAAGCCCAGACTATACGGGGCAACGACCTCATCACGTATGCGTTGTTCGTCTACTCGATCCGCCAGCACCGAAGTACTGGAAAATAGCAAAAGTAAAAAAAGCAGCCGCCAATTGATTCTTATAAGAGAATTCATTTCCTAAGCCTTTCAATAAGCCGCAACAAACACAATGAGACTAAAGTCGTAGACATAAGCCACATCACTGCGTTTAGACTACAGAAGCCGTTCCGGCTTTGGGAACATTGATTGTGAGGAGCAACACATGCAAAGGCTACACAAAACCTTTTTTGCGTTGATTTTGTTTGCAACTAGCAATGTATTGGCGCAACCCGCATCGCACAGTGAAGACATCAGAATCGGTCGCATGGTGATCAATGAAGATGGCACAAAGAACCCCATGGAATTTAAGCTCGATGCCATGCCCTTCCAAAAGCCTTCCACATTTGTGTGTATGGCAGGGTATATTTTTACCAAAAGCGGTTCGCACGAAATCGCCTTAAAGCATCATCAAAAATGTGCGGACGCTGGCTATCAGCGCTCCATGTTGTGGCTGTCCTATGTCTACCAAAACGGCTATAGCACAGAGGAGCGACCCGATCTAAGTGCCTATTGGGACATGCGGGCAGCGGAAGCCGGCAATGAAGTTGGCATGTTTAACTTTGGTTTAGACCTACTTCGCGGTTACGGTGTGGGACACTATGTCGTTGCCGGCCAATACTGGATCAATCGAGCAGCGAGTGCGGGTCACAAACGTGCAATCGAGCTACGCGAAGCCGACTACGACTTGACCGTCGTCACGCCAGATGTGGACGAAGCACGCTGGAAATCGGCGTCCTAGAGACACCCTAGGTCCCATCCAATTATCACTAGATTATTCAGGTGGAAGCATGGGATGCTTAACAATGCCGCGTTATAGTATTTGCCCTTAAGGTTACAGAAATGCCAGCAGATCTTGCTCACAAAAAGCATGTTGAACTTGTCGCAACAAGCAATATTGCTGCGACCAACCTTGATCACTTTATCGCTGGCTCTTGGCGTCGCTGCCTTGCAAAACACCATCTGAACCCGGATACGCCGCCTTCCACTCAGGTGCTGGAATCACACCATCTCAAAGAGCATCGACAACGTCACGACTACCTGATTGGTGTGGCACAGCAAGAGCTGGTTGATCTCTACAACCAAATGCAAGGCTCGGGCTATTCCATTTTTCTGACTGACGCCGATGGCATCATTTTGCAACAAGTGTGCGACCCCAATTATTTGCAAAACATGCGCAAAGCGGGCCTTCGTGTCGGCGCCAACTGGAGCGAACAAGCAAATGGCACTAACGGTGTCGGCACCTGTATTGTTGAGCAACGCCCACTCACCGTTCATCTTGAAGACCACTTTCATACCAAGCACACATTACTCAGTTGCTCGGCCGCACCCATCCGTGACCCTGAAGGCGAGCTGTTGGCGGTCTTGGACAGCTCGGCAGCACGAAATGCCAACCCACGCTCTGATAAGCAAACCTTGGGCTTGGTGAGAAACACCGCATCGTTCATTGAAGGCCTATATTTTTTACGCCTACACCGCAGTGATATCATTATTCACTTGGGTGCCAGCCCCGATGTTGTGCCGCAACCGCGCAATCCGATGATCGCTATCACCGCCGACGGGCGCATAACTGGTGCTAACGAGCGCGCCCTGCTCGTGCTTGGTACGTCCAATCGCCAAGCGCTGTTTGGCCGCGAAGTGAAGCATGTATTTGATCTGCGCAACTGCCCCATCAACTCGGCCAACGCTGGGCAAATCCAGCAGTTGCGACTTATCGATCGCGGTAAATATATTTACGCTACGTGGCAGGCACCCGCACCACAAAGCACCAACTCTACCGCTAGCCATACTCAAGCGAAGCCCACCACCCTTGAGCTCAGTGTCCAACCGATCAAACAGGAATTTGGCCACACCGCCCTGCACTCAGAAATAGAAACCGCGATCGACTTGCTTGATCAGAACATCGCGTTGCTGCTGCAAGGGGAAACAGGTACAGGCAAAGACACCATCGCGAAAGACTTGCACTACGCTAGCCGGTGTAGTGACGGCGCTTTTGTGGCGATAGATTGCTGCTCCGCTACACCTGAAAAGCTGCTGGCCCTGAGCGCCGAACACACTCCCCTTGAGCAAGCGGCAGGCAACTGCCCTGTCGGCGGCACGTTGTTTTTAAACAATGCCGATTTATTGTGCGAGCAATCACAATCAAAACTGGTCGAACTGTTACAGCAATATGAACGGCAAACAGAAACATCAACACTCAGCTTTAACTTAATCACGGCGTGTCGGAGCGATTTGCACGCACTGGTTGAAAAGCAACTGTTCCGCGAGGATTTGTTTTATCGCTTAGCGCAATACGCGCTCGATATCCCGCCACTGCGCGAACGCGCGCAGTTAAACACGCTTATTGATCGTATATTTGAGTCAGAGAATGACCGGCAGCAAAAAAGCCTCAGTTTGAGCCTTGAAGCGAAGGAGAGCTTGATGGCCTACCACTGGCCAGGCAACATCCGAGAACTACAGAGCACACTGCGAGCTGCAGTGACTATTTGCCGTATGACTGAAATCGACGCGTCATCATTGCCGCCAACTGTACGTAATCCAGTCCGTGTTACAGCAAACATATCGCCAACAACCACCAGCCCGGTGGATAGTCAGTGGAGTGATATAGAAGCAGCCGAGTACGAGGTGTTACTGCGCGAACTACGTTCGAGTCGGTGGAATATTTCGGCCACGGCCAAAAAGGTCAATATGAGCCGCAACACCATTTACCGCAAAATGGAAAAATACGGTCTCTCCCCGGGCGCAGACAATGCCTAACAGCTAAACCTACCGCCGACCGAATATTGCTCCATTGTTGAACACTTTTGAACACCCCACACAGCCAAAGCTCGTAACTGCACTGTATTTTTAGGATTTTTCTCCAGATAACTTCCGGAAATATTGTTGCTCCTCATGTGATTTGTTACCTTGTTACATAACGGCACCGCCGTGGACGACTGAGGAGACACGTCTATGCAAAAGTCTTTAACGATTGACCCAGACAAGTGTACTGGGTGCTTGCAGTGCGAAATGGCCTGCAGCTACGAAGCCGAGGGTCTATTCAACCCTTCTAAATCCCGCATTAAGGTATTTAACTTTCACGAAGAAGGTCGATTCGTACCTTACACATGCACCCAGTGTGACGAAGCTTGGTGTCTTCACGCTTGCCCTGTAGACGCAATAACCTTGGACGCCTCCACCGGCGCCAAAATCGTTAACGCCGACACCTGTGTTGGCTGCAAAGTCTGCACAATCGCCTGCCCCTTTGGCACTGTCAACTACAACAGCGATACAGGCAAAGTTGCTAAATGCGATCTCTGCGCCGGTGATCCTGCGTGTGTCAAAGCCTGCCCCACGAGTGCCATCACCTACGTTGACGCCGATGCCACTGGCTACGAGCGCATGAAAGAATGGGCGATGAAGACTGACGCCGGCATGAACGCTGGCGCTTAATGAGACGAGGAGTACAACATGGCTTGGACTAAAAAATATCTTCGCGTCAACTTGAGCGACGGCACCATCAAGGTTGAAGACCTTAATATGCAATGGGCCTCCGAGTACTTGGGCCAGCGCGGCCTAGCTACTCGCTATTTGATCGACGAAATCGACCCAATGTGCGATGCACTTGGTCCAGAAAACAAAATGATCATGACCACCGGCCCGCTAACAGGCACCATGGCGTCTACTGGCGGCCGTTATTCGGTTGTCTGCAAAAGCCCGCTGACAGGTACCGTTGCCTGCTCTAACTCAGGTGGCCTGTTTGGCGCCGAGCTGAAAGCTGCTGGCTGGGACATGATCATCTTCGAAGGCAAGGCGGCATCCCCCGTCTACCTAAGCATCGAAAATGAGAAAGTAGAGATTCGCTCTGCCGCCAAGATCTGGGGCAAATCTGTCTGGGAAGCCGACGGCATCCTCCACAAAGATCACCAAGATCCGCAGCTGAAAGTTGCTGCTGTTGGACGCTCCGCAGAAAAAGGCTGCCTCTACGCTGCCATCGTCAACGATCTGCACCGTGCAGCTGGACGCTCAGGCGTCGGCACTGTGATGGCCTCTAAAAACCTCAAAGCTGTGGTTGTTCGTGGCACACGTGGTGTCGGTAACATCAAAGACATGCCGCGCTTTTTTGAGGCGACAAATGCGGCTAAAGCTGTATTGGCCGAGAACCCCGTGACAGGCCAAGGCCTGCCGGCACTGGGCACACAGGTGTTGATGAATGTCATCAACGAAGTGGGTGCGATGCCTACACGCAATATGCGTGAGACGCAGTTCGAAGGCGCGCACAAGATCGCCGGTGAAGCGATGCTGGAGCCACGCAAGAGCGACGGCAAACCAAATCTGACCCGAAACGGCGGTTGTTTTGGTTGCACTATCGCTTGTGGCCGTATATCCACCATCGATCGCACACACTTCTCTGTACAAGAAAAACCTCAGTACTGGGGCAACTCTGGTGGCCTAGAGTACGAAGCAGCATGGGCAATGGGCTCGGATTGCGGTGTTGATGACCTCGATGCACTGACCTACGCCAACTTCCTCTGCAACGAGGACGGCATGGACCCGATCACCTTCGGCTCTACCGTGGCTGCCGCCATGGAAATGTTCGAAGACGGCGATATCACCACCGAGCAAACCGGCGGTATGGAGCTGAAATTTGGTTCAGCTGAAGCACTTTGTTGGGCTGCTGAAGTTGTGGCGACTGGTGAAGGCTTTGGTGCCGACCTCGGATTGGGCTCTAAGCGCCTGTGTGAAAAGTACGGCCGACCTGAGCTGTCGATGACAGTTAAAGGGCAGGAGTTCCCCGCCTACGACCCTCGTGGTATTCAGGGTATGGGCTTGACTTACGCTACCTCTAACCGTGGTGCCTGTCATTTGCGTAGCTACACCGTCTCCTCAGAAATCCTCGGTGTACCTGTCAAAACTGACCCACTTGATACAGCTGGTAAGGCAGACTTGGTCAAGGCATTCCAAGATGCCACAGCCGCTGTCGATTCCGCTGGTCTGTGCATTTTCACCACCTTTGCCTGGTCGATGGAAGACATCGCGCCACAAGTAGACGCGGCCTGTGAAGGTGAATGGAGCGTTGACAAGATGCTGGAAGTCGGTGAACGAGTTTGGCAGCTGGAACGGCAGTTCAACCAAGCAGCTGGTATTGGCGGTGATCAAGACACCCTACCTAAACGCCTGCTCAACGACGCTGCCAACCAAGGCCCTGCGCAGGGTCGAGTGGCTGACTTGGACAAAATGCTACCCGAGTATTACGAGCTTCGCGGCTGGAATACTGACGGCAGCATGACCGACGAAACCCGTCAAAAGTGGAACTTGCCTGCTTAAGGCTGTTTCTTGATGGTGGTGACGGCCCCTTTGATCATCTCCCGAGATCGCTTGCGTTCACGGGAGGTTTTTCAACTGGGGCCGTTGTCGTCTTCCGAATCGTCAATACTGTGCAGCGCTACAAAGCGATATACTGCCAACCAGTCGCGTGCGGACTTCGACCGCCACTGAACCCCATTCGTAGGAGAGAATCATGCACCACGTCATCATTGGTGCCGGCCCCGCCGGTGTAGTAGCGGCAGAAAACTTACGCAAGCTCGACCCCACCGCCAAAATTTCTATTTACGGCGCTGAACGCGAAACGCCTTATTCGCGCATGGCCATCCCCTATTACCTGATCGACAAAGTGCCAGAAGAAGGCACACACCTACGCAAAAACGATCGACATTTTGACCTACTCAACATCGACGTGTACCAGCAGCGTGTTGATAAAGTTGATGCAGCGAGCAAAACATTAACGATGGAAGACGGCAGTTCAGTCAACTATGACAAACTGCTGATTGCTACAGGCTCTCACCCTGTTCGCCCGCCTATCCCTGGAATGGATCTCGATCACGTTCATAGCTGCTGGACACTTGCTGATGGCCGCGCCATTGCCGAGAAAGCCAAGCCTGGGAGCACAGTCGTGCTGATGGGCGCAGGTTTTATCGGCTGTATCATCCTCGAAGCCCTGGCGCTGCGTGGTGTGGATTTAACCGTTGTAGAAGCCGAGAACCGCATGGTTCCACGCATGATGAACGAAATATCGGGCGGCTTGATCAAGCGCTGGTGTGAAGAGAAAAAGGTCAATGTTCTCACCTCTACACGAGTAGAAGGCATAGAGACTGGCAGCGACAAAGCGCTGAAACTGAATTTCAATAACGGCGGCAGCATGGAAGCCGATTTGGTCATCTGCGCCACCGGTGTTAAGTCTAACATCGCTTTCCTAGAAGGCAGTGGCATAGACGTCGATCAGGGTATATTGGTTAACCCCTACTTAGAGACCAGCCAAGAAGACGTGTTTGCTGCTGGCGACGTCTGCCAAGGCCTCGATTTTTCTACCGGTGCCTACACCGTGCAAGCCATTCAGCCCACAGCCGCTGATCACGCCTTAGTGGCAACAAACAACATGGTCGATGGGCGCGAGCAACGTCACCGCGGCTGCGTCAACATGAACGTCCTCGACACCATGGGCTTAATCTCCGCTTCGTTTGGGCTCTGGGAAGGCGCAGGCGGTGACAGCGCTGTGCTCGAAGACTACGACAACTACCGCTACCTCGAGCTTCAGTTTGAAGACGACGTCCTAGTCGGTGCCAACTCACTTGGTCTGACCCAACACGTGGGTGTGTTACGTGGACTGATTCAATCTCGCACCCGACTAGGCCACTGGAAAGATAAACTCATGGAAGACCCTACCCGCGTAATGGAAGCCTATCTGGCTTGCGCTCAGGCTCAGGCGTAGAGGCACTGCATGAAGATTGGACTAAAGCTGATGGCAACTATTGCTCATCTGATGCCACCGGGGGAAAAGCGCGCAAACCGCGTTGATGTCGAGGTAAACGAGAACGTGACACTGCAAGACATCATCAACAAATACAAAGTGCCGCCAGAACTGGCGCACTTGGTTTTGGTAAATGGTGTGTATATAGAGCCTCACGAACGCGAAACCAGCGGCTTGATTAAAGAGAACGATGTGGTGGCCATCTGGCCCCCCGTCGCTGGGGGCTAAGCAATGATCTCCATGTTTGGTCTAGACCGAGAGATGGGCTACTCGAAGGAAGAGATTTTCAATCAAGCACCGCGTACCTTTAAGAACCACGATTTTCGTATTGAAGACGATACGATCATAGTTGAGCTCGGCGAAGGACGAGTTCGTATCTTAGTCGGCCCACCAATGGTGCGTGAAATCACCCCGAACATGCGCTTGCGCTACGTAGACGTTTCGATTCGATTTGAACAAGTCGACGAAGAAGAGCAGAAAAAATTCATGCACCTTTTTGATAGGTCCTACCAAAAGGGCGGCGGCTAAAAACACAAACCTGTCCCGCCTTAAGGAGAAGTCTAGATGCCAAGTTCAAAAGTCAGCCATGCAGCTAAGTTTCCCGTCACAGCTGAAGAAGCATGGCGAACGATAGGCTCATTCAATGGGGTGCCCAAATGGCACCCTGCTGTTGTTAGCAGCACACTGGAGAATGATGGACAGATTCGGCGCCTACAGCTTTTAGGCGGCGGTGAAGTTGTCGAGCAACTCGAAAAACACGACGACAAAAGCTTCACCTATACCTATAGCATTGTGGACAGCCCCATGCCCGTGGCTAATTACAGCTCCACAATCCGTGTCACTGACGATGGCGAAGGCGGCTGCAAGGTCGATTGGAGTGGTGAATTTGATCCAACCATTGACGCGGTAAAAACCGCCGAAGACGTTGTCATGGGAATTTACACAACGGGGTTGGATAATTTCAAAAAAATGCTGGGTGGCTAGTGCAAATGCTACAAAGCATAAAAAAGGGCCGATTGGCCCTTTTTTACACAGGTGTTTTATCACACAGCAATCAAGAAGTTGGCACCTGACTACAGGTGTTTTCATCCACCGCATCCATCTCCACTACTTGTTCGATTTCTAGCACGCCGTCGTAAAACGATGCCTCACCCTCTTTGGGCGCGGGCTTACTCTCACCTTTCATTTCAAGGTACACATCATCAAACTGCAAGCGTGCAATTTGACGATATTGCTGGTCTAACTCTGCCGCAACGGCTTCACTGGCGTTGACCCAGTAAACACTGGAACCGCCACATGGCCGAAAATAGGCTTCGCCTGGACCCCAAGAATAACGCCCATAAAAACTTTGTTCGTCGCTTGTGCTTAAACTGCTTGTTCGAGCGACGGTAGCTACTTCGGTGTCTGCGTCGACTTCTGACAATAACTGATCAAAACCTGCCAGATCAGTGCCGCTGGCTCCACCACCCACTAAAACAGCTCGCCCGGGTAGCGTTGTAGCATCAGCTAAGAAACTCCATTGACTTGGGCTCTCTGGGTATTGCTGCCCGTCGTGAACAATTTTAGCCATCGTGGTATTGCCAGCAGAGCCAGGTAATGTCACGTAGAGGTCGCGCCAGCCATCGCCTACTATATCGCCAACCGAAATAGGAGACGAGATCAACGTGAGCTCCGCCAACAAGCGAGCACCGGTAACCGTGCCTTCAAAAACCATCAACGTACAACTCTCGCCAATACACCACTCGGGAGCATTCAACATCAACAGAACATCAACAAAGCCGTCGTTGTTCAGGTCAGTATAAGCGGATTGGTGCGGGGTTTCGTTGAGATCACTGCCTTGCGAACGAACATGTTCTTCGACGGCCCGATACAAATTGCCACCCATTTCAGCCGCGCTACCAACAATCGCTTTGTCGGGGAGAGCAGAACCAGGCAAAGGACCGGGGCTCTGACACGCCGTCAGCCACGAAGAAAGTACAACAACGGTTGTCAAGGAAAGTAATCGAGCATTCATACTTAGATTTCTCACCCACCTACACTTTGACCTGCAAAGCCAGCGCTTGGGGAT
>ENA-ORXM01000342-ORXM01000342.1-marine-metagenome-genome-assembly--contig:-NODE-342-length-87570-cov-5.016607_pt1 | contig 87570 bp, 54 predicted proteins | sample MGYA00237867_ERZ511480 | MGnify/ENA primary metagenome ERZ511480 (study PRJEB26309, sample SAMN06266103) | marine metagenome | isolation source: Algal blade | place: United Kingdom:Sidmouth, United...
CCGACTACAGGGGTTCCCCGATACCTACTTGGAGCTTGACTATGTCTCGACCGAAGACGCACACGCTTCTCAAGTTCTGCATGGCCTGTGGAGAGCAGTTGAAACCCAAGGCGCTGAAGAACAGAAACGAGACAGAGTCTCCCGCGACCTTCTCTCGGCGGAAGTATTGCTCGCGGGAGTGTATGGCGGATTAGATTCTGGAGTCACGGATGACACAAAAGATATTTTCTTGGAAGCGGCTCACTTTGATCAGATCAGTATTAGACAGACAAGTACAAAGCATTTTCTAAGAACGGACGCAGCTAAGGTTTTTGAGAAGGGATCAGATCCTGCAAAAACCGTTTTTGCGCTGAAGCGTGCGGCCATTTTGCTTAAGGAGATCGCTGGAGGAGAGATCGTCTCTGAAATTGTAGACATATATCCAAAAGAAATACTACCTCATGAGATCACCGTCAAGTATGACCATGTGACTAGATTGGTAGGGACACATATTCCTAAAAATGAGATCAAGGAGATTCTGGAGGCATTGCCAAATACAAAGGTTGTCTCTGAAGACACAGATTCCTTTGTCGTTTCGATTCCAACAGACAAGTTTGATGTTTTGCGGGAAGCAGATGTGATCGAAGAAATCATCAGGATCTATGGCCTTAATAAGGTACCGATTCCTTCAAAGATCAATACTTCTATTGCTACGGATAAGCCCATTCAGCCTCTGAAGATCAAGGACAAAGTTTCTTCTATTTTGGTGGGTAATGGATTTAATGAGATCATGGGCGTTTCGCTGACAAGATCAACCTACTATACGGAGATCCTTAATTATGAAAAGGAATCCTTGGTGTATGTAAACAATACTTCCAATAGGGATTTTGATATCATGCGTCCAACAATGCTTTTTAGCATGCTTGAGGCGATCGTTCACAATCAAAATAGGTCAAGTTCAGATCTAAGTTTGTATGAATTTGGGGCTGTATATTTTAATAAAGGGGAAGAAATAAAAGAGGAAAGTGTATTGAGTATCGCCATAACAGGTCAAGATACTGGTGAAAGCTGGTTAAATACCACCAAGAATGAGGTATCTTTCTATAGTTTGAAGTCGTATATACATTTGGTATTAGAACATTTTGGATTAAATGCTTATCAAACAGCTGAAACGGACGATGATGTATTGTTATATGGTGTAAAATACTTCAGAGGACCGTTGAGGGTGGCAGAATTTGGAAAAGTAAAAACCCAAATCACTAGTAAAATGGGTATAAAGAATGAAGTTTTTTATGCAAAAATTTATCTAGATGATATAATTAAGACAATTCAGAAACAAAAAGTTAAATTTGTAGGGTTAAACAAATTTCCAGGTTCACGAAGAGATCTGGCTTTAGTAATAGACCAAGGGGTAAAATTCAGTGAAATCGAAGCTATTGCTAAAAAAACAGAGAAGAAATACCTGAGAGGAATAAATTTATTTGACGTATATACTAATGATGACCAGTTAGGCAAAGGCAAGAAGTCTTATGCCGTAAGCTTTAACTTTGAAAATCCGGAAAGGACGATGAAAGATAAAGAGGTTGATAAGATCATGAGTACACTGATTGCTAAATATGAAACAGAATTAAAAGCAGTAATTAGGCGTTAAATAATAAATAATATCCTATGGAAAACATGGATGATAAAATAGAAGCCATAAAGATAAAGTCCAAGCAATTGGCTTTAAAGATAGAAAGGTTAGAGTCTGAGAACAAGGTTCTCAAAAAACAAGTTGAGTTATTAAAGAATAACGAGACGAAAACAGGAAAAGTAGTAATAGCAAAGAAGGCCACAAAGGGTGGTCAAAATGATTTAGAAGTGTACAAAAAGCTTAAGAAGGAGGTTGCACAATACATCGTTGAAATTGACAAATGTATTGAAATGGTAAAAGAGGTTTAACGGTAATTAATAAAGAAAATTGATTCATTGTTTGATGGATAATAAAGCACTTAAAAAAGTTGTAGCAACAGTAAACGGTAGTAAATTTCCCCTCAAAGTAGAGGCCGAAAATGAAGCTGCTGTTTTAGAAGCCATTAAAGAACTTAATAGTAGAATCAATCAGTACCAATTAAAATTTACAAATAAACCCAAGGAACAAATCCTTACCATGGTATTGCTGACTTACGCAGTTGACCTTCAAAAAGCACTAAAAGACGGAACCAATACCTCCTCTGATTTTACAGCTAAATTGGATGAGATCGACAAAGTGCTTGATTCTGCGCTTTAACATCTAAATCTTCTTTTTATCATTTCTGTTTTCTAATATTTTGGAAAAAATTTATTCATTTATATATGTAAACTGATAATTATGGATGCAATATCAATAGGTATCGGCTCGCTTTTAGGATTGGTGATAGGATCTGGGGTCGGATACTTTTTAATACAAGGTCTTTTTAAACGAAAGACTTTGGAGGCAAATAACATGGCGGACTTGACATTGAAGGAAGCTAAGTTGAATGCTCAGAGAAAGTTGGACGAAGCAGCTTCGCAAGCTGATAAAATCGTCACAAAAGCAGAGCAGAAAAACGAGAGCATTAAGCAGAAGAAGATCAGAGATGCTAAAGAAAAGTTCAGCAAGCTGAAGCAGGAGTACGAGCAACACAAGAGCAAGCAGAAGGTTGAGTTGAAAGAAAGAGAACTGGAGGTCAAAAATTTAGAGAAAAATTTTGATCAGAAAACAGCAGGTTTTAAAGCTAAAGAAGAAGAGATCGCCAATCAAGAATCTGAAGTGAAGCTGATCAAGCAAAATTTAGAAAAGCAGATCAACATCGTTGGCAAGAAAAAGCAGGAGTTAGAAGCTAAAGAAGATCAACACATCAAAGCTTTAGAAAAAGTGGCACAGCTTTCAGAAGCAGAAGCAAAAGAACAACTGCTTGAAACTGTAAAAGCAAAAGCAGAAACAGATGCAATGGCTCTTGTCAAAGAATCTGTTGCTCAAGCTAAAATCACTGCAAACAAAGAAGCAAAAAAGATCGTCATCCAAAGTATCCAGAGGATGTGTGCGGAGTATACAATTGAAAACACCGTATCGGTATTTAATCTAGAATCAGATGATATCAAAGGTCAGATCATTGGTAGAGAAGGGCGTAATATTCGTGCATTAGAAGCGGCGACAGGTGCAGAGATCGTTGTTGACGATACGCCAGAAGCTATTGTTATTTCAAGTTTCGATCCGATCAGAAGGGAGATATGTAGACTGTCTCTGAAGAAATTAGTTGCTGATGGTAGAATTCATCCTGCGAGAATTGAAGAGGTTGTTGCAAAGGTGAAAAAACAGTTGACTGAGCAAATCATTGAAATAGGACAGCGTACTGTTATTGATCTTGATATTCATGGTCTTGATGCTTATTTGATCAAAATGGTCGGTCGTATGAGATTTAGGTCTTCTTATGGTCAGAATCTATTAAAGCACTCCATAGAGACTGCTAATTTGTGTGCTACTATGGCTGCAGAGCTTGGATTAAATACAAAACAGATCAAGTTGGCTAAAAGAGGAGGGCTACTACATGATATAGGAAAAGTAGCTGAAGAAGATAGTGAGTTGTCACACGCGATCCTTGGTATGAAGATTTGTGAGAAGTACAAAGAGCATGCAGTGATCTGCAATGCAGTTGGTGCTCATCACGATGAATTGGAGATGAATAACATCATTTCGCCATTGGTACAAGCTTGTGATGCGATCTCAGGAGCAAGACCTGGAGCTAGAAGAGAGATCCTAGAGTCCTATCTAAAGCGTATTGGTGAATTAGAAGATATTGCTTTGGCACACGAAGGCGTTCAAAAAGCCTATGCAATGCAGGCAGGAAGAGAACTTAGAGTAATTGTCGAAGCTGAAAAAGTAACAGACAAATATGCGGATGATCTTTCTTTTATGATCTCACAAAAAATTCAAGACGAGATGCAGTACCCTGGTCAGATCAAAGTGACCGTGATCAGAGAGAAAAGAGCAATAACTTTTGCCAGATAAGTATCGAATGAATCGTAATAAGATTCATTAAAATCATAATAGAGGCGCAATGGTGTTAAAACTTCTGCGCCTCTGTCATTTCTACGCTAGACCATCTCTATTTGATTTCTAAAAACCAACCCTTCAATTGTTCTGTGCAATTAACTATACTCAGAATAATCTTTCGTCAACTAAGAAACAAGCATATACAATTTGATAGACTGCGAGATTAGAAAAAAGCTATTTTTTATAAAACGGAAGAGAGACGATTGATGGGAACAAGTTGCTGATTTTCAAGGTAAAAAAAGGAATCAATACCTTTTAATTAAAGGATAAAGTGCCTACATTTGCACCAAATTTAGTTGAGGTTTAAAAACTCTTAAAATTAGCAGATTTGAAGCGTAAAATATCCTTGTCATTTGTTCTTTTCTTTTTCACAGTGTTACTGGCATTTGCTCAGCAAAATGGTGGACACAAAGGACACGATCATTCTGGCCATAATCACTCTGGACACAATCACTCAGGGCATAATCACTCAGGGCATGATCACTCTGGACACGACCACTCTGGACATGATCATTCTGGCCACAATCATGGAAACAAAGGAAAAGGAGCTTCTCACGATGGTCACGGACATAAAGCTGGAGCCGGTCATGCAAACGCTTGTGGATATGTACATGACAATTCTGTATTCAATCCAGGTAAAGTAGCCTTCCATCATATTTCAGACCAAAACATCTACAGTATAGGACCATGGCATTTCCCATTACCTTGTATTCCATACTCAACAGATAAAGGACTGGATTTTTTCTCATCGAGCAAATTTGCCGCTGACACACACGGGACTTCTACAAAAGCTTACAAAAGATATGTTTTGTATGAAGGGGCGATGAGGAGAATAAAAGACAGCAGCTTTCCGCAAGAACAAGTCGATATCGGGCAGCACAATGTTTTTACAACCTCACGAAAAGATGCAAAAGGAAAAGAGAGAGCAGTAGTGAATGTTTGCTACAATGGCAAGTCTTATGAATGTGATAATAAGAGTACGGCAGACTTTGGTTTGTTTGGAGGAGGTTTTACTTCTTTCTATGATTTCTCAATAACGAAAAATGTATTTACAATGATTTTAATTGCTTTCCTTTTGGGATTGCTTTTTATAAGCATTGCAAAAAAATATAAAAAGAACCCTAAAGCAGCACCGTCAGGAGCTCAGGGATTTATGGAAACGATGTTTGTATTCATTCAAGATGAAGTGTGCAAACCATTCCTTGGACCCAAGTGGGAAAAGTATACACCATTTTTAATGGCTTTATTCTTTTTCATCTTAGGCTTAAATTTATTTGGTCAGGTACCATTTTTCGGAGGATCCAACGTAACTGGAAATTTGGCAGTTACTGCTGTGTTGGCGATTTTTGCTTTTTTCGTAGTAAACTTCAGTGGAAATGGAGACTATTGGAAGCACATCTTTTGGATGCCTGGTATTCCGGCTTGGGTTAAGACGGTAGTTACACCTGTAGAATTTGCGGGTGTATTCATTAAGCCAATTACTTTGATGCTTCGTTTGTTTGGAAACATAACGGCGGGTCACATGGTTATCGTGATTTTCGTTGGTTTGATATTTATATTTGGTGAGAATGGGGCAAACCCAACGGCCGCTTGGGGAACATCAATTGCTTCAATGGCATTAACGTTGTTCATGATGGCGATTGAGTTGTTGGTTGCCTTCATACAAGCGTTTGTATTTACGATATTGACAGCTTCTTATATTGGAGCATCGACAGAAGAGCATCATGCGCATTGAAAGCGTGAAGCGTGAAGAGTGAAGAGTGAAGAGTGAAGTGAAAAGGACATTACAACTAACAACTAATAAGATATTTTTTAACCATAAAAGTCAATAAATTATGACTGGATCTTTAGCAGCAATTGGAGCTGGACTAGCAGTAATCGGAGCAGCAATAGGTATCGGAAACATCGGTGCAGCGGCAATGGAAGCAATTGCACGTCAACCTGAAGCAGTAGGTGACATTAGAGCGAATATGATTCTAATGGCTGCCTTGGTAGAGGGTGCGGCGCTTATCGCAATTCTACTTTCTTTCTTCGTATAATAAAGAGATGTTAGAAAAACAGGACTGGGTCTTGGCGATTGGCCAAGAAACAGTCCTTTATTTAAAAAAAGTTAAAATTTTATATAGATGATTTTATTAGAAACTTTGAGCTTTGATCCGATCAAACCAGATGTTGGTTTGTTATTATGGACTTCTATAATCTTTGGTATTTTTTGGTTGTTAGTCGGTAAGTTTGGCTTTGGCCCGATCAGAGATGCTTTGAAGAAGAGATCTGGTGACATACAGGATGCACTTGATCAAGCAGAGAAAGCAAAAGAAGAGATGGCGAGCATGAAAGCAGAAAATGACAAGATCCTAGCAGAAGCTAGAGAGCAAAGAGCGCTTATTATGAAGGAAGCTAAAGAAACAAAAGCTGATATTATCAAAGAAGCAAGAGAGTCTGCAAAAAGTGAGGCGAATAAGATCATGGCTTCTGCAAAAGTTGAGATTGACAATCAAAAGAGGTCTGCAATTACGGAAGTTAAAAACATGACTGGTCAAATAGCTATTCAGATAGCCGAAAAAGTACTGAAAAAAGATCTTTCTGGCAACTCTGAGCAAAACTCATTGGTAGACAATTTAATTGACGAACTTAATCTTAATTAATAATGTCAGTAACAAGAATTTCATACAGATACGCTAAATCTTTGCTGGACCTTGCAGTGAACGAGAAGAATCTGGATAATGTATTGAAAGACATGTCAAGCCTTTTTGATGCTTCAAAAAATAGAGACTTTCACTTGATGTTGAAATCTCCAATCATCAATACAACGAAGAAGAAGGATATTGTCCAATCAATTTTTGGAGAAAGCTTTGACAAGATGTCTATGGGTTTTGTAAACCTCATCTTGACGAAAGGGAGAGAAGAACATCTAACAGAAATCTCTGAAGAATTTTTGAAACAATACAAAAAGTTGAAAAAAATTTCTTCTGCAATTGTTACTTCTGCACACGAACTTTCTGATGAGGCATTGGCAAAGATTAAAACCAAACTACTGGCTAGTAACCTTACGGATGAATCTGTTGAAATTACAACCAATGTAGATCCAGCTTTGATAGGAGGATTTATCATTGAGATAGGAGACAAGCTTTATGATGCTTCAGTTGCTCATAAATTAAACAAGTTGAAAAAAGAATTTGTAGGTAATAGCTACAACGCTAGTAATTAATAAAATTTATAAAATCAAAAAATAGATCAAATGGCTGATGTAAAACCTGGAGAAATTTCTGCGATTCTAAGACAGCAGCTTTCTGGTTTCAAAACCGAATCCGAATTAGAAGAGATAGGTACAGTACTTGAGGTGGGTGATGGAATCGCTCGTGTATATGGCTTAACTGCTGCTCAAGCTGGTGAATTGGTAAAATTTGAAACAGATGTTGAAGCAATCGTTCTTAACCTTGAAGAAGACAACGTTGGTGTTGTATTAATGGGGTCATCTGATGGTATCAAAGAAGGTTCTACCGTCAGAAGAACTGGAAGAATTGCTTCTTTGGAAGTTGGAGAAGGTATGGTAGGTCGAGTTGTAAATACACTTGGACAGCCAATTGATGGAAAAGGACCTATCACAGGGACGAAATATGAAATGCCACTAGAGCGTAAAGCACCAGGTGTGGTTTTCAGACAGCCAGTATCAGAACCTTTACAAACAGGTATCAAAGCAATCGACGCGATGATTCCTATTGGTAGAGGACAAAGAGAACTTATCATTGGTGATAGACAGACTGGAAAGACTGCCATCGCGATCGATACGATCTTAAACCAAAAAGAATTTTACGAAAAGGGAGAACCTGTATTTTGTATATATGTGGCTTCTGGTCAAAAAGCTTCTACGGTTGCCAACGTGGCAAAGACTTTGGAAGAAAATGGTGCCATGGACTATACCGTTATAGTATCTGCGGGTGCATCAGAACCTGCACCACTTCAGTTTTATGCACCATTTGCTGGAGCAGCAATTGGAGAGTTTTTCAGAGATACGGGTAGACCAGCATTGATCGTTTATGATGATTTATCAAAGCAAGCGGTTGCTTATAGAGAGGTTTCTCTATTATTGAGAAGACCTCCAGGTCGTGAGGCTTATCCTGGTGATGTATTTTACCTTCATTCAAGATTGTTGGAGCGTGCAGCAAAGATCATTAACGATGATGAGATCGCAAACAACATGAATGACCTTCCGGAAAACTTGAAAAAAGCGGGAATCGTAAAGGGTGGTGGTTCCTTAACAGCTTTACCGATTATCGAAACACAAGCGGCCGACGTTTCTGCATATATTCCGACAAACGTGATCTCGATCACAGATGGTCAGATATTTCTTGAGACTAACTTGTTTAACTCTGGCGTAAGACCTGCCATTAACGTGGGTATCTCTGTATCAAGAGTGGGTGGATCTGCACAGATCAAGTCGATGAAGAAAGTTTCTGGTACCTTAAAGTTGGATCAAGCTCAATATAGAGAGCTTGAAGCATTTTCAAAGTTCGGATCTGATCTGGATGCGGCTACTACCGCTATCCTAGAAAAAGGTAAAAGAAACGTGGAGATATTGAAGCAAGCACAATATTCGCCACTTTCTGTTGAGAAGCAAGTAGCAATAATCTACTTAGGCTCTAAAGGTTTATTAAAGAATGTTCCTGTAGAAAAAGTAAGAGAGTTTGAAGAAAACTTCTTGACTACTTTAGAAAAGAGAAGTCCTGAAACTTTAGATACTTTCAGATCAGGAAAATTATCTGATGAAGCCACTAAATTTGTTACAGACCTTGCTGCTGAATTAAGCAGTCAATATAAATAATTTAATGGTCGAAAGTCTTTAGTCTTTGGTTGATAGTCTTTATTAAATTTAAAATCATCAACTGACAGCTGGCAATCGACAATCTACAACTAATAAATTATGGGTGCGAACCTTAAAGAAGTAAGGGAAAGAATCAAGTCTGTAAGTTCAACACAGCAGATCACAAGAGCCATGAAGATGGTTTCTGCTGCTAAGTTGAGAAGAGCTCAACAAGCGATTCAACAGATGAGACCTTATAGTGTCAAGATGAACGAGATGTTAAAAAATATCATGTCTAACATTGACCCTGCTGAAGCTTCCACATCTTTTGGTGTGAAAAGAGAGATCAATAATGTTTTACTTGTTGTTGTAACTTCTAACAGAGGTCTTTGCGGTGGGTTTAATTCTAATGTCATCAAAGAAACTCTAGCTAGTATTGAAGCAAAATATACGGCTCAAAAAGATGCTAAGAAGGTGACGATCATGTGTATTGGAAAAAAAGGATACGATGTATTTAAAAAGCGTTCTTCTGAGTTTAATGTAATTGATACGTACATCAATTTATTTGAAGACCTTAGCTTTAATAATATTTCACCTGTAGCAGATGAGATTATGGATGGTTTTACAGCAGGAAATTACGATGCTGTTGAAGTAATTTATCAGCGATTTAAGAATGCTGCTGTACAAATCCCTCAAGCAGAACAATACCTTCCAGTTGTAACAACATTAGAAGATAATTCTTCTCACGCGGCAGATAAAAAATCTAAGACTTCAAAAGCTGATTACATCTTCGAGCCAAATAAGAAGCAGCTGTTAGAGCAGCTAATACCTTCAATATTACAAAATCAATTTCAAAAGTGTTTGCTCGATACACATGCGTCTGAGCATGGTGCTCGTATGACGGCTATGGATGCTGCGACTGAAAATGCAGAAGAGTTGAAAAAATCGTTAAAGATTTCTTATAATAAAGCAAGACAAGAAGCGATTACGAGTGAGATCTCAGAAATCGTGGGTGGTGCTGCAGCATTAGAAGGATCATAGAAAGATATTCCCGAAGGGATCCCCATTGGGAAAAACTGAAAACTAGTGAGGTGCTTCAGACTTAGGTTTGGAGCACCTTTTTTTATACTTTTAAAAGCAATGTATGGTGGCAAAAAATAGTAAGTGGCATGGATTATGTTTAATTTAAATGTCATGTAAATAAGAAATGTATTCTTTCATCAATTTCTTCATTAAACTTTGAGGGTTTATTTGACACAAAAAGAATAGAAAAAAATTAGAATCCATTTATTATGCTTTTAAACACCCAGAAAGAAAAATTATCTAGTATTAATTTATTAATAGGTTACTTTAAATATCTCTTTCTTTTTTTACTTCAAATTTTCACAGTATTTTCTCTAGAAGGCAACTCAAATCATACCACTACCTCAGAACATATGTTTCACACTAGTGAATGGCTGAATAATATAGCTCCATGCGCATCTACACCTGGCTGTATTGGTGGAAATGTTTTTAAGGATTTTAATTGTAATGGTGTTAATGATACATCTGAATTAGGTATTCAGGATGTAGAAATAAATATTTTCGACTGTAATAATGCTTTGATCGAAACGGTTTACTCCGATGTTGATGGCGATTGGGAGATATGTGGCTTACTGAGTGGAATTAATTATCGAGCTGAGTTCAATTTATCAGACTCTCTTCAGAGTGCTTACAACCCTTCACATGTTGGTTTAGACAATAATTCCAATGTTCAATATTCAGAATCTGGCAATTGTATTAATTTTGGATTAGTTCCATTTACCGAAATCTGTACTGAAGATGTCACTTTACTAACTTCCTGTTATAATTTTGGAGGATCTCAAGGTCAGTTTAAAGATAATGATGCATTTGTAGGAGTAGTGTCCAACAAAATAAATGACCCTACTATAGATGCTGCACAAAACATAATCCACTATGCAACCCATGAGCAAATTGGGACAACTTATGGTCTAGCAGTAGATCAAACTTCTAATAAAGCTTATGTTGCATCTTATATGAAAAGGCATGCAGGATTTGGACCTGCCGGCACAGGGGCGATATATGAAATTGACCTAACGAACTCTGCATCACCAACTGTCTTAGCAGATTTAAACTCGATTTATGGTGCAAATACCGCAGGTGTAAATCCGCACGATTATTCTGAAGCAGATGGCTGCATAAATGGCTCAGGTGGTAATACAAATTTCGCTTGTTGGTTTAATGATATCGATTCATGGGAGCAAGTCGGAATGACCAGTTTAGGAGATATGGATATCTCTGATGACAATACAACTTTATTTGTTATGAATTTGGAAGACCGCAATATCTACCCGATAGATTTGACCAACCCAACAGCAGTTCAAATACCATTTGCTTTTCCTTTGGATCAGGACACTGACCCTAATGTTACTTTGAAACCTCGTGATGCTGCTTATGATGTTCGTCCGTTTGCTCTAAAATTTCATAATGGTTTGGTTTACGTTGCAGCAGTAGATTCTGAAAGAAGTAGGCACCGAGATAATATTTGTTGTTCAAAAGGAGGTTCCGTGGTTTATGTCTATTCTTTAAATCCAATAACGGGACAATGGACTTTGGTTTTGGAAGAAGACATACAAAGGGGTGGGCCAGGTTCATCATTTTTTGTCCGTTGGAACATCGCATACCAGGATTCGAATGGAGATCAGAATCACATGATTGTTTCAGATATTGAATTCGATGGTGACGATATTGTTTTAGGTCTGAGAGACCTATCAGCAGACAAGTACGGTAACCAAGCGGGCAAACCAATTGCTGGGGATGGTACGCTTCTTTTTTACGACAGTAAAACCGGAGACATTGTTCGTTTTTGCTATGATAGTGGAAGTGGCACTTATAATTTTGAAAATAATGGGAGTTGTGGTGGAGTGACAACATCTGGTGCTAATTCAAATTATGGATGGCCTGAAAGCCCTTCTCCGAGAGGTAGTTACTATTCTGGTGATTTTTATAATGGTTCTCATCCTCAAACTAGTTTAGGAGGTTTGTGGTTAAACCCCGTGGATAATAGATTATATTCAACAGTATATGATTTAAATGATGTTTTTCAAGGGGGAATTAAAGCCTTAGACAATACGACTGGGGAAGCACTTGAGTCTTATATATTAATAGCTGATACAAGGCCTAATGGTGGTTTTGGAAAAGCTGCAGGTTTAGGCGATATAGAAGCAGCATGCCCGATATTACCTCTCGAAATTGGTAACTACGTCTGGTGCGACTCCATTGAAAATGGAATTCAAGACGCTTGCGAAAGAGGCATTGACAATATGATCGTTCAAATATATGATGAAAAAGGTCTTTTGGTTGGACAAGACACTACCATTTCGGGTAATTATTATTTCAATCAAAACAATGTTGATGTAACGGGTGTAACTGTTGATGGAAATGGTATTGCTATTCCTATGACTGCATGGACCGGTATGAGTAGTTCGACGCAATATTTCATCGTTTTTGGTAGTGGACAATTTACTACAAATGAATTTACTGTTGGAGGCAATACTTATGCTATTACGCCTATGGACAATACTGGCAGCAATGACAATATTGATTCGGATGTAGATGGCAGTAGTTTGACAATTGGCTCTTTGGGTGCTCGGCCTAATGGATTGCCGTTTATTGATATGACGACAAATACAATAGGTTGTGGTGACCATAAATACGATTTGGGTGTAACTTGCATAGAATTTGATTGGGGAGATTTGCCTGATAGTTCTGCGGGTACTGGCACAAATAATTATGAAACCTCAGAGGCCAATAATGGGCCTGTACATCAAATCGTTTCGGGTTTATTTTTAGGGGCATCAGTAGATGCAGAAACAGATGGTCAACCTAGTTTTGACGCATTAGGAGATGGAGCAGATGAAGACGGAACAGCCTTTGCCTCGAATCTAAATATGTCACTTGGCAATACCATAACAGTACCTTTAAGTGTAACAAATACAACGGGAAGTACAGCCTATTTGGAAGCCTGGATTGATTGGAATGGTGATGGGGACTTTAATGATCTAAACGAAATGATATTGAATTTGGATGATGGCAGCGGAACTTTTCCTAGTACTTATCAAATAACGATACCTGATGACGCAGTGATCAATCAAGATTTAGGTGTACGATATAGATTGAGCAATACAGACGATATGACACCTTATGGATTGTTAAATTCTGGTGAAGTGGAAGATTATTTAATTCAAATAAACTGCAAGCCATATGTTTGTCTACCTATTAATTTAATAAATAATTAGGGGAATCCGACAGAGTTTCTGACTTGAAATTTGTCCGTCAGATTTTTGTGATGTATCTCCACGGTGTCGGCACTTATGTAAAGCTTTTGGAGATTATGGCGTCGGTATATTTCGCGTAGCAGTACAACTGCTAGCGAACAACGCGATTATTTTTAAATTTTATATTAATCGGTATGACATATTACATTTCAAGACTCTTGGTCGCCTTCGCTCCAAGCCCCTTGATCTTTTCCGCTTTTGAAATTAGGTTTCCATTCCCAGTACGAAGTTTCTTGAGGGTGTCTTGATAGGCAGCTTGAGATTGGTTGATTCTTTGTCCAACGGTTTCTAGGTCAGAGACGAAGTTGACAAACTTGTCGTACATCTTGCCCGCTTCTGTGGCAATCTCAAGGGCGTACTTTTGTTGCTTTTCATTCTGCCAAAGCGACTCTACAGTTTTTAAAGTTGCGAGTAGGGTGGAGGGGGTGACAATGACGATGTTTTTGTTGAAGGCGTAAGCGTATAGTTCTTTGTCTTTATTGATGGCAATAGAGAAAGCGGTTTCTATAGGGACAAACATTAGTACAAAGTCGGGGCTTGCTATTTGGTATAGGTTGTGGTAATTTTTGGACGCTAGACCATCGATGTGACTTTTGATCGATAGAAGGTGTGCTTTGAGCGCAGTATTTTGTTCCTCCTGCTCGGCTGCGTTGACCAGTTGTTCGTAAGCTTTCAAAGAGACTTTTGAGTCAATGATTATCTTCTTGTTTCCTGGGAGGTCGATGATGACATCTGGTCTCATCGTTTTGCCGATATCGTTTTTCAAACTCTGTTGGATGAAGAATTCTCTGTCCTTCACTAAACCAGATTTTTCTAAGATGGATTCTAAAATAAGCTCGCCCCAATTTCCTTGCGCTTTGGTATCTTGCTTTAAGGCGTTGGTTAAGTTGACCGCATCTTGGCTCATTTTCTCATTGATCATTCTCAATCCGGAGATCTGTTCTTTTAGAGAGGAGTGCCTGGCGATAGAATCCTTATTTGTTGTTTCAACCTTTTCTTCAAAGGATTTTATTTTTTCTTTCAATGGACTGAGTACTTCAGCCAATCCTTTTTTATGCGCTATGTCAAACTGTTTGGACTTTTCCTCCAGCAATTCAGTGGCCAAAGCTTTAAACTCCATTTTGGTAGTGGATCGCATTTCTTGAAATTGCTCCATCTGTGCATCTAGTTTATCTAATAAAGATCTGTTGTCAGCGGAGACGGCAGCGAGTTCTCTGTTGAGATCGATGATCTGATCTTGATTTCTTTGAAGCGCTGCTGATTGAGATTGATTAAGTGCCATTTCCTTTTCATTGTGCACATTCAATATGTCAAGACGTGTCTCTAGATTGACAACGGCATTTTCTTGTTGTTTGTTCAGCTTTTCTTGAGCCTCAAGATCTGCTTTCATTTGGAGGTAAATATTTTTTTGGACAGTCCCTATGCTCAGATAAGCTTTGGCAATAAACCAAGTCAATAAAATTGCTAGGACTAATAGAATTAAAACAATCTGAATGTCAAGGGGTTGTAGCATGAATGCGTTTTTGTATCCTTATTGAACGTGAGGAGACTATGTTGGGATACAATTTTTGTGACGGAAATAATGACGGGAAGAAGTATTAAGTTAGTAGTCTTTAGTCGGTGGTGTGTGTTGTATAAAATTGCAAAGCTGTTTTAATAAATATACGTTCAGCTAAGCATCTCAATATACATTATATAATAAGGACCAAAGTATTCCAATAAGAAGCACCAGAGCATGCTCTGGTGCTTCTTATTGAAACGATCTGGTGCTTCTTATTGAACATGATGCTTCTTATTGAACATGATGCTTCTTATTGAACATGATGCTTCTTATTGAACATGGTGCTTCTTATTGAACATGGTGCTTCTTATAGAACATGGTGCTTCTTATTGAACATGATGCTTCTTATTGAACATGATGCTTCTTATTGAACATGGTGCTTCTTATTGAACATGATGCTTCTTATAGAACATGATGCTTCTTATAGAACATGGTGCTTCTTATAGAACATGGTGCTTCTTATTGAACATGGTGCTTATTGAACATGGTGCTTCTTATAGAACATGGTGTTTCTTATTAACCTGTTAGGGTTGGTTAGACGAAAATTTACCTCAACAACAACAAATCCCCCTTCTCAAAAACCACCTCCCCATTCTTCAATAGAATTTCAGTTGCATATACATAAACCCCAGGAAGCATGCGCTTAGATCTAAATTTACCATTCCATCCCTCTAATTCTGCATTGGGCAAAAAGTTTTGATTGATGAAAACTTGATTGCCCCATCGATCGAAAATGATCAAGGATGCAATCATCTCAACAGACTGATTGGTATGTATGTAAAAGTATTCGTTGATGCCATCATCGTTTGGCGAGAATACATCTGGGATATAGAACGCAACATTGTCATCAATTCTAAGCTCATAAGTGGTAGAGTCAATACAGCCTTCAGCGGTACTTACAACTAATGTAAAAGTTGTATTTTCTGTCGGAGATGCAAAAGGATTTAAGCATTCGTCGCAAGACAAATCATCAGAAGGACTCCATTGGAGATTTAGCAGACTATCTGTATTTGTTGTTGCAAAAAGTAGCGTGCTATCTCCAAGAGGGATGATTGCTTCCCCTTGTATGTCCACCTCAAGGTCGAAAGGTGCTTCTATTTCAAAGTTCTCTATTTTTACGCAGCCATTATCGTCTATAATTTCTAAAGTATAAAAGCCTGGAGTCAAATTAGCATAATCTTCAATCTGTGTCTGGGAATTGTTGAGCAAGGTATAGGAGTAATTTTCTCCGGTACCAAGTGGTGTGATTATTTCAAGATTGCCAAAGTTTTCTTCTAGACAATCTGGAGAATTAATATCAAGATCTGCTTCAATGATATTTGGTGAAGGGACGTTGACGGTTCCTATTGAAACACATCCTTCCAAGTCCGTAACTGTCACTTCATAAGTGCCTGCTTCGTTTGTTTGTAAATTAGAATTCACAGACCCATCAGACCATAAATAAGATTGGTAGTCACCCACCGAAAGAATTAATTGCTCGTCTTCACAATAGGGCATCACACCCTCTACTTGAATAGTCATCGCCTCACTTACCAATAGATCAATGCTGAAAATACTATCGCATCCTGTTGAGGCGCTCAAGGTATCCAAGTAAATTCCAGATTCAAAGATATCTTCACCATTAATTGAAATACTTTGGCCTTCGCAAATTTGTATGGTTTCAGTTTCTAAAAAAGAATCGTTAAAAGAATAAACATAGACTTGTGTGTCAAAACATCCCTCATCGTTCAGGATTTGTTCCGTAATGGTTTCGTCAGAGGTAAGCCCGAGCGATCCGAAGTAAAGGGTGTCTCCTTGACAAGCTTGAAAATATTCATAAATAAACATCGTGTCAAGAATATTTATTTCAATGATATTGATACTGTCTGCTCCGGAAACAGAAACTAAAGTGTCTAGTAATAAAGTGTCGGACGTAAAGACCATGTCATCATAGGCCTGACCTTCACATAGGTCTACAACTTCTATATTGAAGACGTCATTTAAAATAATTAATTGAACGTTCACAATACTATCACAGCCTAGAGAGGAGGTCAAGGTACTTGTCAGTAAAGTATCACTGGCATAAATAGTTCCTTGGTATTCCTCTCCTTCATTTAAAAGGATCGTAGTACTACTACTAGAGGAAGCATAAACTGTTAATTCAATGTTAGTCAAAGAGTCGCAACCGTTTACGTTTTGGGAGATGGAACTGAAGGTTGTGTCTACTAGAATAATTTGACCATTGTACATTTCTCCCTCACAAATATCTATTAGTTCTGTTCCTGTTGTTAAAGGAAAAGTAGTTACTTCCGTGATCACAAAACTATCCACGCCGTTTGTTGAAGTTAAGGTGTCAATCAAAATGGTGTCTTGATTGATTAGAATGCCATTTAAAAATTCCCCTTCACAAAGTTCCTCCATTAATGTTGTACTAATGAATGGGAGTACAATGATCTGAATGGTTTGCAAACTATCGCACCCATTCGCGGAAAGCAAAACTTCTGTAAATAAAGTATCCATATCATATCCTTGGCCTTCTAGCACGTAGGTTGTATCCAGAAGATCATAAGTTGGATTGACAAAAACAAAAGTCGAAGCAATGCTGTCGCAACCCGCTGAAGACATTAATGATTGGGTGAAGACAGTATCTTGTTCAATCAAAACTCCTTCATACATTTCTCCTTGACAAATGTTGATCTCTTCAGACGATGCAATAGATTCGACGACAGTCAAAACGGTATTAATCATAGAATCGCAACCTGCAGATGATTGAAGCACATCTACATAAGTGCCATCTACACTTTGAAATGAACCACCGACAAAAAGACTATCACCCAAGCAGATCATCGTCATTTCTGTGGTCTCCACCATGTCAAAAACGGATAGCTCGAGTACGGTAACAGAGTCACACCCGAAAATAGAATTTTGCTGATCAGAATAAAATCCTTCAGTAGACTGATAGCTTGACGCAAATAAAATGGAATCTCCAGGGCAAATTTGCATTTGAAAGGTATCAGTATAAATTGGATGAGCGGTCAGGTTATAGATCACAAAGCTATCCAGGCCATTGAAGGTAGATAGTGTGTCGACGATGGTGGTATCTTGATTAATTATAAATCCATTAAAAAATTCCCCTTGGCAAAGATCATCTTCAATTTGGACACTGATAGATGGCAAGATTATGATCTGGGTATTTTGAATGGAATCACAAGCTGCTACACTTGTAAGAGTTTCGGTGATTAAGGTGTCATTTTCGTAGCCTTCATTTTCTAAAACATAAATTGTATCTGTTAAATTATATGTAGTATTAAAAATTAAATTTATACTTAATAGACTATCGCAACCAGCGAGAGATGTGTAAGTTTCTATGATCGTAGTATCCTGGGTAATGAAAATGCCATTGTAAGATTCGTTTTGGCACAACGGTATTTCAACTACTTCTTCGATAATGTTGTTGACTACTAGATTGGTATTGACGATACTGTCACAACCGGAGGAAGACATAAATGAATCCTTATACATACCAGCATCTGTCTGAAAAGCTCCAGCTAAGAATAAACTATCTCCCTCACAAATACTTTGCTCATCATCTATACTGATCTGATCTTGAACGATTAAATTTAAAATCACTGTTGAGTCACAGCCAAAAATGCTGCTGTTTGGATCGGAATAAAAACCAGCTTCACTTTGGAAGTTCCCTCCAAATAGAATCGAATCTCCGGCACAAATATTTTGCTCAAAGGTATCGACATACATTTCATGTACATCAATGATGTAAGTGACAATGCTGTCAAATCCATTTGCCGCGGTGAAATTCTGCGTATAGGTAGAGTCAGTGAAGTATGCGATGTTTTCATAAGTTTCACCAGGGCACAAGTCGATGGTTTGTTGTGAACTTAATATTGCATTGATCAAAATCTGAGTCATAGCGGTAGAGTCACACCCTTCTGCTGTAAATAGATCTTGAGTCAACAGGCTATCCATTTCGAAAGTACTTCCATTATAAGATTCGCCAGCATTTAAATATACCGTATCTAGGGATTCAAAGATATCTAAAGTGATGATCGAAGTGGCGGTACTGTCACATCCTGATTGACTAGATAGATCTTCTACAATGGTGGTATCACTGTTGAGCAAAATACCATTGTAGGATTGTCCCGCACAAAAAGTTAATTCTTGAGAAGTTTCAAAACTTTCGCTTATGCTTATAAAGGTCGTGGTTGTAAGTTGACAATTAAAAGCATCTTGACTTATTTCCGTAATGGTTGTATCCACTTGATAATTGGTACCATTATAAAATTCACCTTGGCAGAGCGTGATGTTATTAGTGTCTGCAGATTCGGGTCTTATGAAGAGGTCTATAATAATTAAAGAATCGCAACCTTGAAAAGTACTTAAGGTGTCAAAATACTGCCCACTAACATTCACGGTCTGGGTTCCTATCTCGGTGCTTTGACCGAAGCAAAGGGTATCTGCAAGAAAGTTTTCGTATTCGGGATAGACACTTACAAAAGTTGTCAGTGTAGAGTCGCAATTTTGAATGCTAGGAAACTGTTCTACAAAAAAGGTATCATTTTCTAAGACAAAGCCATTGAAAGATTCTCCTTGACATGCTGTAGTATAAATGGTGTCTGTCGCTGCATCAAAAAATTTCAAATTTAATCTAAAGATAGAATCGCAACCAGAAAAAGTTGGTACATTCTGCACATAAGAACCAGCTTGCCTATAAATATCTCCTTGAAACAAAACAGAATCTCCTGGGCAGATCTGTTCTTCTACCTCGGTGGTATCCATCGGTATGACAAATAGATCGAGGGTGACGATACTGTCGCACTGATTAATGTCTGTCAGCGTATCTTGGTAAGTACCTGACTCAGTATAAGTAGATGTGCCTACACTATATGATTGTCCCGCACAAAGTTGTTCAAATAAAAAAGTATCTCTTTGTGCATATTCTGAATAGTAGGTTGCAGCACCCATAAATTCTTTTCTATAGGAGGTTCCTATTTGGATGTTTTTATCAGAGGTTATAACTATGTCTGTTCTGATGGTAGGCGTAGCTCTATATGTTTCATATTCTGTTGTACCAGGAATAGGTCTTGGGTTTTCTAAAGTCCCACCAGAAATATTAATGGTGGTATTTCTTCTTGCAACTATATTTATTTTCGAAAGATCAAGATCAAAATTTTGATCTATTCCAGGCAACACTGTACTACGTGTTCCCCAACATTTTAGAGGGGTTATGATGTTAAAACCGGCACTAAAATCTGCAAGGCCAGTTGTTTGATAAACCGCTATAGGAGCAGTAGACTCTAAATGCATGTTGCTGTTTATCGAAAACTGATCTTTGTCAATAATATCGAATTCTCCAGCATTTAAATTTCCAGAAGGTGTATTGGATCCATTGATAAAATACTGTGTTCCATCTTGATCTCCGACGACTAATATTTTTTCTGCAAATTCAGAACCGTCTACATTCATCAACACATATTCGGTATCCAATCTATTCATAGGTATGATTTGATCAGCTCCCATGTCTCTCTCTCCGATTCCAAAAAGATCTGAGTTATCGATCAGCCAGGAACCACAATTGACAATGATAGGGCCATCAGAAACGATAAGAGTACCTGTCAAAAACATGTTGTCATTTACTGAGGGAACAGATGCAATGGTATAAGAATTATTTTCATCCAGTACTACTGAGAAGTCATTTGCATTGCCACCATTAATCAGATTTATACTTGGTTTGAATTCTAAAAATTCAACAGTGGTATTATCGTTTACAGCCATTACTGAAATAAAATCAGCTCTTTCAGTACCTACGACCAAACTATTTCCATTTCTTGAAAAAGCGGTTCCGGCTCTAAAGCGATTTCCCAAAGCCCAATCTCCTTTTGAGCTATACATCAGACCGTGAATGTCATATAAGTGTCGGACTTGGACATAGACAGGCACATCAGATCTTATGATCAAATTTTCTTCAGATCTAATAACAGTATTTAATTGAATCCTGTCAAGAATATTTGCTGCATCTCTAGAATTTCCAAGCCACATTCTTGTGGTGGAATTTGGCAAAATTACTCTATTGGCTAAAACTTGTCCGAGACCATCATCCACTGTATTTCCAGCGCCATCTCTAATAGATATATTTGCAGGAACATCGTTAGGATTGGTGATCAATATAGAATGATCTCCAATAAGATTAGCACTAGAGCCATACAAAGGTGGTAAATAGTGGATGGTAGATAATTGAGCAAAACTAGAAAGGCATGCTAACAAAGCTCCTACAAGAATAAAATATCCTTTGCATGCACTTAAAAAGTAAACCAAATGCTTTTTCATTAGAGTTTGTTCTTATCTGCTTTTATAAAACTTCAAAAGCCTTGAAGCATACTAACTAGTAGTATCCCAAGGCTTTTAATTTATTTGGTATCAATTTAGACGGCGAATTAATTTAGAAGTATCTCAAATTTCAATTATTTATCCCCGTGCACTACAATAACGATCTCCCCTTTAACTTTGTTTCTCGATTCGTAATCTAAGGTAAGCATATCAAGGGTATTTTGGTTGATTTCTTCGTGAATTTTTGAAAGCTCCCGACATACACAAGCTAATCTATCCTTGCCACAAAATTCTGCCAATTGCTTTAGGCATTTGACAAGTCTATGAGGTGACTCATATAATACAAAAGTCTCTTTCAACTTTGATAAATAGATAAGTCTGGTTTGTCTTCCTTTTTTGTGCGGAAGAAAACCTTCAAAGTGGAATTTATCTGCTGGCAAACCAGAACTCACTACCGCTGGGATAAGTGCGGTCGCACCTGGTAAACAAATAACGGGTATTGCGTTTTCATGGCAGGCTCTAGCCAATAAAAATCCGGGGTCGGAAATTCCGGGAGTACCTGCATCAGAGATCAATGCCAATTCTTGTCCTCCTTTCATTAAGTCTATTACATAATCTAATTGCGCATGTTCGTTGTGTGCATGAAAAGATTTGAGCGGTGTTTCTATTTGATAATGGTCAAGTAGCCTTTTGCTGGTTCTTGTATCCTCGGCGAGTATCAAATTTACGGCATTCAAGACTTCGACTGCTCGGTAGGTCATGTCTTTTAGGTTGCCGATTGGAGTGGGGATTATGAAGAGCATAGTTGTCAGATGTCGGTTGTCAGATGTCGGTTGTATTTAACAGATGTCACTTGATTATTTGATAAATACAACCGACATCTGACATCTGACAACCGACAACTATTTTCTAAATAGCTTCCAATTCAAATTCAAAAGACTCCATAATAACATTGGCAAGCAAATTTTTGCAAGCTTTGTCAACTTTTGCTTTTGCAGCATCTTGGCTTTCAGCTTCCAGAGTCATTAAAATCCTTTTGCCGATACGGATGTCTTCGACACCATTGATGTCTAGGTTTTTCATGTTTTTGGTCACAGTTTTTCCTTGAGGGTCAAGAAGTTCTTTGTGAGGCATGATGTTGATATGAGCTTTGAATTTCATCTTGAAATTTATTTTTTATTGGTAACAAATTGAAACAATGAAGTTACTACATAAAGTATGATAATTCCCGAAAGGGCAAAACTTTTGAGCAATGCTATCATTAGAATTGCAAATATGAGAAATATGTAGCGAATACCATTTTCTTTCCACCCAAAACCTTTAAATTTTAAGCTAAACATTGGTAATTCTGTCAACATGAGCGCAGATAGCAGGATTGCGATTAGTATCAAAAATATTGGCTGAAAAAGCCAAAAGGTGGGATAAGTAATTTGGATCCATAGCAGACCTACTACAAATAAAGTCGCGGCAGGGACAGCTAATCCTAGGAAATTCTCGGATTGCCTAGTATCTAAGTTGAACCTGGCCAATCTTAATGCTGCAGCGCAGGTAAATATAAAACCAAGATAGGCCGACCATTCGGGCCAACCGCCAGTATTATCTGAAATCAAAGTATAAAATATAGCACCTGGAAGCACTCCAAACGGCACCATATCAGCCATAGAATCGAGTTCTTTTCCGACGTTTGATCTTACATCGAGGAGTCTTGCGGCGAGTCCGTCGCCAAAATCTGCTATAAGACAAGCAGTAAATGCAGCGAAAAGCAGATAATAATCCTCTTTAAACAAGAAAACTATGGCTAAACAGCCACTAAAAGCATTTAATAACGTAATGAAATTGGGGATGAATCGTATCATAAAATTGTAATGAGGCAGGCATTGTATTAAATTAGTCCTAAAACGTTGGTCTAATACTGCCTTAACCGTACTTTTCCCTAAATTTATGACGTTTTATTTAGGAATCAATTAATAATTTCCACAACTAGTAAAATGTTAAAACGTTTTATTGGAATATCCAGATATATGAATCATAATCGCATCTTTTTCATTGTAATACTTGCCTTTTGTCAGAATTTGATGACTGCACAAATTCTTAATGATTTTTGTGAATCTGCTATTATTATTTCTGATCCTAGAGACTACTGTTCTGAGATTGGAGAATTTACTAATGTTGGCGCTACAGAGTCTGGAATACCAAGCCCGATGTGTTTTCCGAATGGAGAAGAGGATAATGATGTTTGGTTTACTTTTGTTGCTCAAGCCACATTTCTTAATATAAGAGTTATAGGAAATACCGGTCTGCAACCAGGAGGTACTTTAAATAATCCTGAAGCAGCTTTGTATGCTGGAAATTGTAGTAACCTCAATGAGGTAGAATGTATTTCAGATGCATTTGATGCGAATGTTGTGGAGAGTTTTACCGGTCCGTTGGCTGTAGGAGCAAGATATTATCTGAGGATAAATGCCAGAAATGGTTTTATGGGAACTTTTCAGTTGTGTTTGATCAATTTTAATCAAGTGCCCGAGCCATCTGGTGATTGTCCAACAGGAGTGATCTTATGTGATAAAAATACTTTTACCGTCGAAAAAGTTTTGGGAGAAGGGAATGATGCAAACGAGTATATAAATTCAGCCTGTAATAATACGACTACAGCGTGTATTATGGATGAAAGAAATTCTACTTGGTACAAATGGACTTGTCTAGATCCTGGTTCTTTAACCTTTGACATTACCCCATTAAACCCAGTTGATGATATAGATTTCGTTTTCTACGAATTGCCAAATGGCATTGACGATTGTTCCGAGAAAATAGAACTTCGTTGTATGCTGTCCGGTGAGAATGTTGGAGCACCTCAATCAGAGTGGGAACCATGTACTGGCCCGACAGGTCTTTCTTTGAGTGATTCAGATACTGGAGAAACCTGTGGTTGCCAACCAGGAGATAATAACTTTGTTTCTGCCATTGAAATGGAAGCTGGAAAAGTGTATGCTATAGGTATCAATAACTTCAGTGGATCAGGAAATGGATTTTCTTTATCTTTTGGAGGAACAGGAACTTTTGCAGGACCAGTTGCCGATTTTGATATAAATCCTGTCGAGGTACAGTGCGATAGAGAAGTTACAATAACAGATCTTTCTACTTATGTGAATGGCACGATTGCTTCGAGGACCTGGTTTTTTGCAGAAGACGCGATACCGCCTACAGCATCTGGGGTAGGACCTCATTTAGTTACTTTTCCATCTATTGGAACCAAACTTGTTGTGTTGACATTGGAAACAGAAGAAGGTTGTTTGGTTACAGAAATTTTAGAGTTAGAAGTTTTAGAGTGTTGTGCCATTGACTCAGATATTAACCTAGGTATTGGGAATCCTCTAGATCCAAATTGTGCCAATACAGCTGATGGTTCTTTTGATGCTATTGCTTCTGGAGGAGATCCAGCTTACAGCTATAGTTTAAATGGAGGACCCTTTCAACCGAATGCCAATTTTCTCAATTTACAGGGAGGAACCTATGATGTAGAAGTGATTGACATCAAAGGTTGCGTGGATGATGCTACAGTCACCTTGACGCCACCGCCTCCTTTAATTGTAGATGCAGGCCCCGATCAAACGGTTGATCTTGGATTTTCGACAACCATTTCAGCGACAGTTTCTCCTTCGGGTAGTGTCGTTACGACACAGTGGATACCAGATACTTTGTTGTCTTGTTCTACCTGTTTAAACCTCAGCTTGACCCCACCTGGACAGACAACTTATACCATAGAGGTAGTAGATGAAGATGGTTGTATTGCGACTGATGAGATAACTATTTTTGTCCGAGATAATCGACCTGTATATATTCCAAATGCATTTACGCCAAATGGAGATGGGATCAATGATTTCTTTTCTGTTTTTGCAGGACCAGCTTCAACACAAGTCAACTTGATGCAGATCTATGATCGATGGGGCGAATTGGTTTGGGAAAAAGAAGACTTCCCTATCAACGCTGAGATTGACGGTTGGGATGGAAAGTTCAGGGGGCAACAATCTCACGAAGGGGTGTATGTATACTATGCCTTGATTGGTTTCATCGATGGCAAAGAACTTTTATTTGAAGGTGATCTTACATTATTGCGATGATCAAAACCTTGTTGTCTGAAACTATTGATATCAACTGTTTAAGAATATTTAAATTTCTTAGCATCTTAATGCTATACGGATTTTTCATTTTTTCTTGCGAGAATGATATCAGCGAGATCAACCAATTGATCAAGAGGGATGATCTGAATGTTGAACAAACCAAAGATGTTGAGCTCATCTATTCAGACTCTGCCATTGTAAAAGTCATCGTCAAAGCACCCATGATGAATACTTATAAAGATAAGATTGAACCTAGGCAAGAATTTCCTGATGGCATAAAAGTTGACTTTTATAATGATAAGTTACGTTCTGTTAGTAAATTGACTGCTAAACATGCGATCCGTTATGATCGTAAGAAAGAGATCATCATGACGGACTCAGTAGTATGGCAATCTCTCAAGAATGAAATTTTGGAATCAGAGGAGTTGATATGGAATGAAAGTACCAAAAAAGTATATTCCAAGAGATTTGTAAAAGTGACTACGGAAGAAGATATAATATATGGATACGGCTTTGAAGCGGAGGAGGATTTTAGTAAGTGGAAGATCACGGCTCCTCAAGGTACGATGAGTGTTAAAGAATAATCGAATGTGACGAAGGAGCATCCCGAAGACCAAAGGGAATCGGGACAAACTCATCGAAATCCAAAATAGACCAAAGACTAAGGACAACAGACTTAAGACTAAAAAATAAAAATGCTAATATTTTTTATCATACTTTTTTTATTTTTTTCTGCCTTGTTTTCCGGGGCGGAGATCGCCTTTGTTTCTGCTTCTAAATTGAAAGTAGAATTGTTGCGTAAGCGGGAAAATAGAAGGAGTAAGATTCTTACAGGTTTTTATGAACGGCCAGGGAAGTTTATTAGTAGTATGCTCGTAGGGAACAACATAGCCTTGGCATTTTTTACGATTTTGGCAGCTCAGTTATTGACCATGATCATACCAATAGAGCACAGCTTTTTAGAATTGATCGTTTATACCCTGATCACTACTTTAGTGGTTCTAATATTTGGAGAATTTTTACCTAAGTCAATATTTTCTTATTATGCTGATCGAGCAATTTACGCTTTGGCGGTACCTTTAAAATTTTTAAATTGGATCCTTTATATTCCTTCCATGGCAATGAGGAATTTGAGTAATTTTCTACTCAAGTATGTTTTCAAAACGCCAGTGAATTATGAGGATGATGTGATCACCCGTGTGGATCTGGGAGATTTTATAAAAAGTACACAAAGCAGGGTTGATGATGAGTTAAATGCGGAAATATTTGAGAAAGCTCTGCACCTTGAAGATCAAAAAGTGAGAGAGTGTATGGTGCCCAGAACAGAGATCGTAGATATTGATGTTGAAGGAACTGTAGAGGAGTTACTTCAAGTATTTAGAGAATCAAACCTCTCAAGAATCATAGTCACGAAAGACGATGTGGATGAGGTAATGGGATATGTCCATCATCAGCAACTGTTGGGCAACCCGCAAGATATAAAGGAGATCGTTATAGACATTCCATTTGTACCGGAAGTAATGCGAGTTAGGGACTTATTGAACAAATTTATTAAAGACTCTGTTAGTATTGCTTGTGTTGTTGATGAATATGGAGGAACAGCTGGAATAGTGACGATGGAGGATATTTTGGAAGAAATATTCGGAGAAATTGAAGATGAGCACGACCAAGAGGAATATATTGAAACTCAACTGTCTGAGAATGAGTATATATTCTCTGGGAGACTTGAATTAAACTATTTGAGCGATAAATATGATTTTGTTTTCCCTGAAGGGGATTTTCAAACTTTATCAGGATATTTAGTCATGACAACAGAGTCGATCCCTGATAAAAATTCGGAGATTGTAATGAATGGGTTTAAATTTATCATTGAATTGGTAAGTGAAACCAAAATTGAAACAGTCAGGCTTATAAAGCTTGATGAAGAAGATGAACAAGAAGATAGATAATTTACTTTATTCTTTTCCAATCCAGCTTTTGACATTACATGTCAGGAGCAATCATTATCTCATTCTTATTTGGCTGTTACTGGTTTTACTCCTTACGGGAACCATCGGTTCTCATTTTGGAATTCAGTATCTTTTTCTTGATCCTGAGTATTTAGGTAAGGTGAATTTTTGGAGTTTTCTTTTTATGGGAATGTCTTTTGGAGGCTTTTTTATTACTTGGAATCTTACGACCTATTTGTTGTCTGCTCATTACTTTCCTTTTCTAGCAACACTAAATAGACCGTTTACCAAGTATTCCCTCAATAATTTTATTGTCCCCCTTACTTTCGTCATAATCTTTGTTTTATTCATAATTAGGTTTCAAGTATTTTATGAATATTTCAGTATTTCAAATATTTTATTCAAGCTGTCTGGATTTTTTCTGGGAGGAATAATTGTTGTGGCATTAACAGCGGTATACCTGACATATACAAATAGGGACATTGAACATTACCAAAAGAAACAAAAACACAATCCACCAGATCTGGAGAAATTTTTAGCACCAGGGAGAAGAGATGTGGACCTCGATGCATTAAAAACAGAAAAAACTAAATGGAAGGTCAAAACTTACTTGACAGAGCAGTTCAATGTCCGTCTGGTTCGATCGGTTCAGCATTATGATTCTAAATTATTGTTGCGAATCTTCAGGCAGAATCATGGCAATGCTCTATTTATTCAGCTGTTCAGTTTGTTCATAATTATTTTGTTAGGGATATTGATAGAAAATCCTGTATTCAGAATACCGGCAGCAGCTTCTGTTTTTATTTTTGCAAGTATTTTGATCGCCATTGGAGGGGCGATCACTTATTGGTTTGCAGAGTGGAAGGTGACCGTTTTTGTTGTTTTATTATTGTTTATAAATTGGGCTACTGGCGTTAGGAATTTTAATTATAACAACCATGCATATGGTATGGATTATAGTAAAGAACCAGCAGAGTATTCTTTGGCGTCTCTAACGGATCTGATCAGTGCAGAAAATGTGAATGAAGATAAGGAGCAGATGCTTCAGATCTTAGAAAACTGGAAAGCAAAGCAAGATAGTCCAAAGCCAAAGATGGTCATCACCTGTGTTAGTGGTGGAGGATTAAAAGCATCTGCCTGGGCAGTGAATGTACTGGAAAATGCAGATAAAAAAGTCGGAGGAAATCTTTTTGATAAGACCGCCTTGATCTCTGGTTCTTCTGGAGGACTTATTGGTACGGCTTATTTAAGGGAAAAATATTTAAGAACACAAACGGGTGCTTTGAAGGAGATGTACGCAGAGAGTAATGTTGATAAAATATCTGAAGATCTATTAAACTCAATTGCTTTCATGATCGTCTCAAACGATTTGTTTTTACCCTGGCTTAAATTTGAAAAAAACGGATTTGAATATAAAAAAGATAGAGGCTTTATTTTTGAAAAACAATTGAATGAGAATACAAATGGGATAATGGACAAAACCATGTTGGAATATAAAGCATTGGAGCAAGATGCAACAATTCCTCTTATGTTCATTACCCCAGCCATTGTCAATGATGGACGAAGAATGATCATTTCTTCGCAAAATGTGTCCTATATGATGGTGGCTCCAATTGGAGTAGAACATCATTCAGTGGTAGAAATTGATGCGGTTGATTTTAATCGATTATTTGCAGAGCAGAAATCTGAGAATATGAGCTTCACGACCGCGCTTAGAATGAACGCCACTTATCCATTCATTCTTCCAAATGTTCATTTGCCTTCAGAGCCTGTGATAGAAGTATTGGATGCCGGATTTCGTGATAATTTTGGTGTAAAATCCGCGGTGAGGTATATGCAAGTTTTTGGAGATTGGATCAAAGAAAATACGGACGGAGTTGTTTTGGTATTAATTCAAGGTCGAGATAGATCCAATGAAATTAGTGAAAGCGAGTCTAAAGGTATTATAAGTAACTTGTTTGACCCGTTGGGAATTGTCAGTAAAATGTTGCGTCTTCAGGAGTATGATCATGATACCAACCTGGGTTTTATGTATGATCTTTTGGGAGAGGATAAATTTGATATCGTCCGTTTTAAATACAAACCATTAGATGAATCGGAGGAGGCCTCTATGACTTTTCATTTGACGGAGCGGGAGAAAAGAGGGATTGTCAAGGCCATCGAATCCAAAGAAAATATGGATGCCTTAGATAAACTAGATGCGCTCTTAAATCAATCGGAAGAAAAGGGTACATCGATCCATGGTCAATTGCATGAGTGAATACATGATAGAAATCCCAGTGTCAATGGTGTATTATAACAATGGAGATAAAAGTAATTTTAATTCCTTAAACTAGTGTAAGAGAGTGTTATAAAAAAAGTGCGGCCATTAGATGGAATGATACCAGGTCCCGGATAACCAGTTGCCCTTCGAGTGAAATAAGATCTATCAAATAGATTGTTGATTCCTCCTTTTATAGTAAAGTACTTAACCTTATAAGAAAAAGTTATATCTGAGATATTGTATCCGGGTATTGGGCCAATTATTCCAGATCGTTTATCTCCCGCTGCAGCAATTCCTGAATTTTGAACATCAGTATATTGCTTAGAAAGATAAGTGAATTGGTAAGAGAGATCAAGATTTTTATAACCAATATTGATCCCTGATTTTATATTTGATTTAGGAATGAATTCTACTTGCTTACCTTTAACGTTACTTATTTCTGATTCCAAGTATTGAGAATAAGTGAATGCTAAGTTTGCAAAGAGATTTAATTTGTAGGTTCTTTCATCAGGGGTGATCATTCTAGCCAAATTCAAATTGACCAAAGTTTCTGATCCACCGATAATGGCTTGTCCAATATTTTTTCTGACTCTATTTGCTCTTTCGTCTAATACAATTCCAATGCGATCATCATATAGTACAGAATAAAAAGTGAAGTCGTAAGAAAGATATTTTTCTACTCTTCCTTTAATTCCGATATCTGCCGTAAATCCGCGTTCATCCCTGATGTTAGGGTCGACAATAAAAGTTGGACTCACCACACGTATGTCGCTAAAAGTAACAGACCGATAATTTTGAGAAACATTGACGATCAAGTGTAGTGCGCTACTCTTTTTATAGCTAAGACCTACGCCCACTAAGGAGAAATTTCTACGTAAAATTTTATTGTCGTTTTGCAGTGCATTTGCTATTGGATTTCCGGCATTGTCAAATACAACTTGATTAAAAACGCCTTGAGATTCTGTTTTTATATATTCAATCCTGATACCAGGAGTAATGGATAACTTTTCCGAAAAGTAAAATATGTTCTCACTAAATAGCGCAAAATTTGTATTGGGAAAAATAAAATCAGATTGGGAAGGGTAGTCTGGAAATAAATCTGTTTGAAGATCAAAATCTGCATCATCAGAAGTTGATCCAGGACCCTGAATAGATTTGTTTTTCGATTTATAGTATTTTGCACCAGCTAAGAAGACAGCATCCTTCTCTAGCAAGCGGTACTTTGTCAAAGATCTGATTTCTGCGCCATGATTGTTGAAATCTCCAAGGATCAGATCTCTAGGCAAAATATAATTGCAATCTACGTCTTTTTCGTCTAAAGAAGTGATCGGGTTTTCATTTAGATCAATGGGATTTCCTCTATATCCGACAGATTTTCTGGATGCATCCAAAGCAAATACGTTTACAGTAAAGGTCGTTCCTGCATTTAACTTGTGGTTTAAATTCAAATTGTAAAGTTTCCAGTCAACTTCAAACCAATTTCTCTCTCTTGTGCTAAGTATAGGTGACTCTTCAAAATGCTGATCGGTCAGTCCTCCAGCTTGTTTTGCCAAGTAATTGAAGTAAGTGAATTCGGAAGAGATTTTTGTCTTTTCATTGAATTTGTAATCTATAGAAAAATAGAAATTGTTTGCTTTATAGTTTGAATTAGTTCTATAGCCGTCCCCTCGTTTAAAGTTATAAAAACTATTAACAGAGAATTTTCCTTTGTTAAAGCCAATTGCATTGAAGCTGCTGAAAGACCGATAGGAACCCAGCGTTTGATTGGTGGTTATGCTAAACTTTTCAAAAGAAGGAATCTTTCTGAGACGGAAATCGATCAAGCCGCCAAATTGTGTGCCATACTGCAGGGAGCTTGCTCCTCTTACAATTCTAATTTCTTCAATGGCTTCTGTAGGTGGGGTGTAATAATTTTCTGGATAACCTAAGACGTCTGCACTAATGTCGTATCCGTTTTGTCTGGTATTAAAATTGGAGGTACGATTTGGATCTAATCCTCGGCCGCCCAAGTTTAATTGCAATCCACCATCTGATCCTTCATAGATATTTAAGCCAGCAACTTGAGCATAAACTTGTCTGCCATTGTTTACCGCAACATTACCTTTTATGAGGTCAGTTATGATGACTTCTGTTTTCTTACCCGCAAAAATAGAGGTGCCTTCGATGTCTTTTAATTGCCTGATGGCGAATAACTCTTCTTTCTTTGCAATAATGTCAATACTGGTCAAGTCAACACTTAGCGGAGACATGTTATAAGTACGGCTCATGTCAGATTGAATATTTATAGTGTCGGTTATCGTCTCATAAGCATCTGCAAAAATTGTAAAAGTATGGTTGCCACTTTGTAGGTCAGAAATTTTAAAACTACCATCTTTTATGGAAACAATGAGTTGGTTGTTGCTATGGTTAAAGATTTCTACTCCTGATATGGGTTGCATGTTTGGACCTAATATTGATCCACTAAACGAATGCTGCCCACTAACGGTAAGGACTGTTGAAAGGATAAGTCCAATAATATGTAGGATGCGCTTATTCATTTAATTCGATGATATGTGATTTGCAAAGGCTGTTATAATCTAGTTTCATGAGATCAGCAGCTGGGTCAATGAAGGGTTGATTTTTTCTTCCGTTCAATGCAGCAAAACTTTCTACATACACTTCTACATTTTCATGACCTTGTTTCGTAAAGTGCGCTCCCAAGTATTGACCGTACGCTAGGATGAAATCTGGTTGGGTGGACATCTGTTTTTGTTGGACTGGGCTTAAGAAGTCGTCGTTTTGCACGTAAAATCTTTTTCCAGTTTCTCCATTGACAATTTTGAAGTTGGCGTAGCCTGTTTTTTCCATAAGCATCACTCTCCAGGAGAACCGATAGCCTTGTTCTGACCAATAAACGGAGCCAGGATAGGCGAGGGAACGTAAGGGGAATATAATTTGAACAAACATAAATATGCTTAGAACTGGGAGGCTAATTTTACGTAAAAATCTGTTTTGATATAATTCACCATTCTTGAATAGGGCATTTGAGAAGTTAAAAATTTTGCTTACCGCAAAAAGAATCTTTTCGTGAAACTCCGCGCTAAAAAAAATCAAGGTGCTAATAATCATGATGTATGGAAACATACCTATCGGAAATAAAATTCTCGTTAATACATGAAAGATGACCACCACGATAAATGCTAACACTCTGGTAGGTTTCCACAATAAGAAAAACACTATGGTTAGATCGTACAGTGCACCTCCCCAACTAAACAGATAGTGCATCCACTTTTCGTGCATCAAAGAACCAAGAAGTGGCGTGTCAAATTTTGTAGGTAACCAAATGCTCAAGGGCATTGCTCTAAACATCCAATCAGGATTTAGTTTTGCCAATCCAGCATAGATGTAAACAATTGCAAGCATCAATTTTATAATGTCAATGGTCCATTTTGGAATGTACTCTTTTCTTAAATTTTCATTGTAGAAAGCATCTGCCGAATAGCCAACATGCGCAGGAAGAAAGATTAAAATAAATGCCAGGATCGAGATGAAATAATAATGGTTTAGATAATAAGTTTTGTCTAACAACTCTATGTATAAAAACGAAAAGAGAAAGACAAAGCAAGCTAACCTATACTTAAATCCAAAACTGATCATCAATGCAGATAGTCCGCACAAAGCGAAGAGTAAGTAAGTATAAACGCCAGGGACTTGGATGAATTCAAAACCAGAATAGCTGAAGTGAAAAGTAGGCTCTAGGTACAATGTTCTTACCCAATCATTGTAGACAAAACGGACGATACTAATAAACATAAGAAACCCGAATAAAATACGAAAGACTGCCAATGGGGCAGCCTTCGTTTTTTTATTGAGATATGAAGAAAAGAAGGATTTTGGTTCAATCGCCATCTGCATCTACATAATCTACTTGTATGTTTAAAGCCTGCATCATATCGACTTTTAATAGGATCACAGATTTCTGAATTTCGTCGTAAGCTTTTAGTATTTTGCTATTATCTTCAATTATTTGTTCTTTGAAATTTGAAGGAAGTGCCATTATTTTTTCTTCTGCCAAAGACCATTGATTTATTATTTCAGCAGAAAGATCTTCTTCGATTTTATTTTTTTGATTGATGTGATCCACATAAGCTTCTAAGCTGTTAATTTGTGAATTGCCATCGAAGCTTTTTCCACTAAAAAAATCCTGAATACTTGTAAAAGCTGTTAGAAAAAGATCTTTAGAATATATTTTCGAATAAGGTGCTTCTATAGCATCTGGTAGTGGATTGCCAGAAAAGATGCCCGCAGGAATTCCAATTTTTCCAGCTCGAAGAAATTTTTCGAAATAAAATAAATAATCGTTCACAAGTTTGTCAACAGAAGCTGTAGCAGACGCACCGTCATTTGAAATAAATATTTCGCGGTAGGAGTAATTCCAGTCTTGTAGTACTTGATTGGTCAAGCCATAAATTCTCTCAATCAAGTCATCAAGATACAATTGAGCATTTTCTTCTTTAAGAAAAATTACAATGGCTTCATCTGAATCTCCTGTTCCAAATAATAAGAAATCCAAAGCAGGAAAACCTTGTGCATCAAAATTTGATGGAAGCTCTAGATTGTAAGTTTGTGTCTCTATATGATCAAGTATTAAGTCCCCATCAGTAGGGTAGATGTTGCTAAAGTTTCTCAATCCAATTTCTTCGGCTTTGCCGATATCAAAAAAAGCAATCTTCTGCCAAGATCTATAAGCATCTAAGTAAGATGTCCTTAGAATTTGAAGATTATCTATAGAAGGATCATTATTAAAAGTATTTTTCTTGTCTTGTAAATCGGCCAACGAGTTTACATGCACTTGGAAAGCTGGAATTATAATTTGATCTGCCCAGCCTTGGAGCATTTCTTTTCTGTCAAAACTATCACTGGTGATTTCCATATTAGATTCGTCATCTCCACAAGAAATGAAGATTGCAGAAAAGATGATCAGAATTCCGAAAAGGTGTTTTTTATAATGCATCTATTTAGTATTTATTCTGCAGCTTGAGCAACAGTGAAATCAAATTTAGCAGCAATGACTTCAGAAATTGAATCTAAAGTTGTTGGGCTAACACTCCAAAATCCATCGTTCTCCATCAGTTGAGAAATATAACTCGATACCTCCGCGCTTGAAAATAAAGATTCAAAACTATTTGCAGCTCTAACAAATCTCAAACTGTAAATAAATCCAAATCCTTCTGATAAGTCATGAAAAGCACCACCAAAGTCTTGAGAAGCCAAAGCGATCTTACCGTTCTGTAAATAGTAAATTGCTCTTGCCGCAATCACTTGAGCTAGCTTATCTTTAATTATTTCTGCTTGTTCGTCTCTTACATCGTAAGCTCCAGCTACAATAGCCGCTCTTCCTATTCTGAGCGCATCAAATATCTCGTTAGCAATACCAGCGAAATCTGCATCGTCGTTTACTCGAGACAAATATTTATTTAGGAAGGAATCTTCACCAAGTGTGGCAATAGGATCTGAAGCATCTGTAGAAAGACCAAATAGATAGCCATACGCCTCGTCCCATTTATGCTCCATATTTGTGTAAGTTTTCCCATCTTCGGTAATGGTAGCGTCATTGTTGTTAATATTATCTGCTTCATCTAATACAATAGGGCTTAAATAGTTATTGCAGATCTGATCTATCATCAAAGCACCGATTATTGATTTATTTACAGCTTGATTGTATTCTAACCCTTTACTATTAACATATCTCACTGATGATCCATCAGCAATTTGTCCGGCCATACCCGCCTCAGCAAGCGTTTCAAAATTTTGAAATACTTCTTCTGTTTGCGCTATGATCCACGATTGGATCTTTGCTTTTATTTCAACAGCTTCGGTAGCATTTGTTGAGAAAAGATCTGCTGATGCAGCAACTTTAGACTTTATGCTTTTTGTTGATGCATTTAAACTCTCATCTGTAAATGGGTCAGCTGCTGTCCCCGTACTGGTTTGATTAGAATACATCTCAATGAGGTCAGTACTTGACTGGCCACTATCATTCATTGCATTGACCAATTCAGTTGCCATTTTGATTCTCGTAGTTTGCCCATCAAAGGAAACAGTAGATGCTCCATCTCTTAAAAATGAATAGGTAGTAGGAGTGTCTATATTTATTGTATTTACATGCTCATCATCAGAGCAAGAAAGGCAAAACATCAGTAAAAAGGTGTAAAAAATGGTTTTTAGAGTATAATTCAAATCCTTATTTTTATTTAGATTAATTCTTAATAAGCGCAAACATAAGAATAATTTGGAACTTAGAAAATTCAAATAGGATAATTTTTTGTAAGATTCTTGTAAAGAAATCAAACTTTATTAGATAGACCTTTTGCAGCTATTTTGAGCAAAAAATTATCATAATGATGTGTTGATGCCTAAGCATCAGCGGATTGAGAAAGATGCAAAGATGTCAAGATCATGCCGGCAGGATCAGAGATAATTTCTTGGACAAAATCTCTGGAGCAATTTTGATAATTGTCAGAGGCGTAAAAATTCTTCATCATAAGGTAACCCTTCTTGAATTATAGGTAAATAAAGAAAGTTGCTTATGATTATTGCTACTATGAAGGCATAAATATGACGAAAGAAGGAGAGAAGGTACCTTGTAAAGGAAAATATGTTATCGTGTGGAAGAAAATTAAAGCCCGCATTCAGTGAATGCGGGCTTTTGAATTTTTCATGAGAGATTACTAAGTGTTTCGTAGTGGAATCGGAAAATGACTTAAGGTATTTCTTTATTCATATATGCGGTTAGACTTAAATGAATAAATAGCTACCCTAAGCAAATTCCTTTTTAGTTAAACTTTCGCTAATGTTAATTTCGTTAAACAAGTAGCTTTTCAAATGTTAGTGCTCAAAATTCTAGTTGACGTCTTTAGTAAGTGTCAAATATGGGACAAGTAACCATGAATGCCAATGAATACAGCTCTTTTTCTAGTGAAGTGCATGTTCTAGCTAGTGAAAAACACATCGCTTTTAACTTTTAGGAGCTAAAAAAAAGATTTATTCATTTGTAAATAACAACTTGGTCATTCCTTGTACCTCTTAGGATGGTTCATTATAATTTTATACTTTTGTCTTTCAAACGGTATCCAAATTCTTGGCTCTAGGATACTGGAATAGCATTTTTTTCAAAATACTAGAACACAAAAATTTAACTTTATGAGGTTGACCTTATTGAGCCTGTTCCTGCTATTGCATGTTGTAATATTTAGCCAAGAAAATTCCTGCGAGGATATCGCGAATAAGCTATTTCTTCTTGAAAGAAAGTTTTCCAAGCAAGATCTTGAAGTCACAAGTTTACAGTCGGATTCTTTATTAAACTTATTAAATGTTGATTGTCAGCAGGCAAGTATGAATTATTATGCAATTAAAGGAAGATATGAAGTCAAAAAAGGATTATTTGATGAGGCAGAATCAAAATTTGACAAAGCATATAGGATTGCTAGGGAGCTAAATAATGTATTGCGTCAAAAAGATTTTTTACTACAAAAAGCCTTTTTAAAAAACAAGCAGGAAAAATATGAGGAAGCTATTATCATAAATAATAAAGCCATTTCAATTCCATGTCCTGAAGACTATCTCAAGTGTTTAAAGGCTAATGTAAAAAACAAGATCAATATTTCTGCTGATCTTTTAAAATTGGGAGAATTTGAGCCTGCCATTGATAATTATTTAGAGGGTATTGAATTGTTGAATGAATATAATTTTAATGACTCTATGTATAGGGTATCAATCTATAACGGTATAGGAAATATTTACGATACTGAAATCGGAGATAAAAAAGCTTCTCTGACCAGTTATCAACAAGCTCTTAACTTTTGTCCAAAAGGACACAGAACAAGGTTTCTACTATATAATAATATTGCTAACCGTTATCGAGATTTGTCTCAAACAGATAGTGCACGTTTCTATTTAAATAAAACACTAACCGGAGCCAAAGCGCCTTCTTATCTAGTCATACCTTACCAAGGGCTTGGAGACATTGAGGTGGAAAATAAAGATTACAGCAAAGCAATAGAATATTATTCTTTGGCTGTAGAGAAAGCATTGGAATCAAATGCAACTTCAAAAATATTTGGATCAAAAGCACTATTGGGACAGGCCTATTATTTGAATGAAGAATACACTAAAGCCAAAGTTCTTTTTGATGAAGTAACAGCACATTATGGCTCAACAAATACCAGCGAATCCAATAAGACTCAAATCTTTAAGTACAGTTTGTTAAACGATGTAGCGTTGAAAAGTCCTGAGACTTCTGCACAGTTGTTTGAAGTTATGGAAAGTATTGATAGTCTGCAGAGCGTTAAGAGGGCTTCAGCTCTTGATAATTCTATCGCAAAATATGATAAACTTTTATTGAAAGACTCTTTGCAACAGGTAGAGTTACTTAATGTTGCGCAAGGTCTTAAAGTAAAGAATCAACGTTTGAGTATTTCACTACTTTCAATATTGTCTTTGATTGTGATATGTGTGGCTTTCTTTTTTTATAGAAATTTTAAAAAGAAAGAGACAGAAAATACAGAGCTTGTTTTTGAGAATGATGAGCTTAACGCAATGAATGCAAACCTTGAATCAAAGTTGTCAATAGCCTTGGTAAATTTGAAAAAATCTTCTTCTAATAGCATGATTTTGCAAGTAGGAAGAAAAAAGGTCAATGTTGAATTTAAGGATGTAAAATACATCCTAGCAGAAGACTTTGGTGTTCGTTTTTATTTGCGAGATAAATCTTATTGGACCGACATGGCACTAAAAGATGTTCTTAAGGAATTGCCAATTGATCAATTTTTGCAGATTTTTCGTAGCACCATTATTCATATCAATGAGGTCGAACAGATAACTAGTTCTAATGTGCATTTAAAAGATGGAACCAAGTTGAAAATTGGTAGAAGTTTCAAAAGCGCGATCCAGAATACTTTCAATAATCAAAATAAAAATTGACAAGTAAACTCAATGCATCATATAAAGATATTTTAATATATCTTTAAGCTCATTCAAACAGTAAATAAATGTTAGTTTCCATTGAGCAACTTGAGGCGTCCAATGAGCGATACAAAAATTGGAAGAGGAAAAAGATCAAAAGACTTAAGGAAGCTGGATCTGCTGCTACTTTACGGCAAGAAAATCCGATTCTTCCGGTAATATCCAAAAATAATATTATTGGCGATGCAGCAAATTTGCAAAAGAGAAAGCAAAATATTAAAAGCGTTGGACTTGAGCCTACTAACTTTGCTTACGAAAGGGCTATTGGTAAAAATGATGCAGTCTACAGTAACTTTGTAGATCTACTTTGCGAAGCCAAAAGAAAAGTTGGAAGAATAGTTGTGAAAAGAGGTGCAGAGCATTTAGGTTATGCGACGGGTTTTATGATCTCTCCAAATTTATTGATCACCAATTGGCATGTGTTTCCTGACAAAGATAGTGTTGATGATTCTGTGGTTCAATTTGATTATGAACTGGATATGGAAGGAAATCCTAAAGTGCCAATAACATTCAAGTTAGATGCAAAGAAATTCTTTTATGCTTTTCAAGCTTTGGATTACTGCCTATTGGGTGTTGAAGTAAATGACATTACCAACGCACACACCATCAATGAAATGGGTTTCATTTATCTGGATCCAACCATCGGTAAGTTGGGAAATCTAGGCGAGGAAGTTTTGAATATTGTCCACCATCCTGGCGGAGAACATAAACAGTTATCCATACGAGAAAATACGTTTACAAAAATTACAGCCACTACCATTTGGTACAAATCTGATACCGCTCAAGGATCTAGTGGGGCCCCGGTGTTTAATGATCAATGGCAGCTGGTGGGGTTACATCATAGTGGGATTCCATTAAAAAATGAAAAAGGGGAGTACCTGGATAAAGATGACAATGTGATTCCTATAGAGGATGGCAAGATAGATGAGTCCAGGGTATCTTGGTTGGCCAATGAAGGCATTCGTATTTCAGTCATAAGAAAGCACCTAATAGCTACCTTTCCAAGTGAACCTTTAGTTGGGCAGGTCTTAAATCAGACCCCGCAAATTATTGATAGCCACCCAAGACATGATCATTCTGTGAAAGCAGAAAAAAATAAAACAGCGCAACAGGTGTCTAACGACATTGAGATTTCTATCCCAAGTACTTTGCTAGAGCGTCAAGGAAGCCTGTCATTTAATATTACTACCAATCAGATTATCCCAGATAAAATGGATGATGACATTCAGCTTCAATTTTCAGGGGCCGAGGACGTATCGGAAATAGAGACTTTGAAGTTGGAGCGTTCAATTGACTATGCTATGTGCAGAGGGTATCAGTCAGATTTTCTTGGTGACGATTATAGAGTACCAATACCTAAGCCGCATAGGTCGATCAAAAAGTACATAGCCAAGCTAAAAGGCTCAACGCGTGCAACGATTTTAAGGTATTATAAATATTCAGTGATCTTTCATGAGTTGAGACGGATGCCATTGATATCAGCAATCAATGTTGATGGAGATGAGGATAAAAGACAGGACCATACAAAGCGTAGAGATCAATGGATCAGAGATAGCCGCTTGGATTATGAAATTCAATTGAACGATAAGTACTATAAGAAAAGTGGTTTCGATAGGGGACACATGAGTAGGAGGGAAGATGCAAATTGGGGAGAAACACCTGCGGATGCAAAACGCAATGCGGATCTCACATGTATGCATACCAATGCCTGTCCTCAAGTGCCTGCGATAAATAGATCCAATAAAAAAGGCGTCTGGGGTTCTTTGGAAAAAGTGATCTTAGAAAAAGGTGCCATTAAAGTAGAAGGGAAAACTGGAAGAATTTCTGTTTTTTCAGGACCAATATTTAAGGCTTCAGATCCAGTTTATAAAGGAGTCCAAATTCCAATGTCCTTTTACAAAATTGTTTTGTGGTTAAATGATGAAAAAGTACTCAGGGCAACAGGTTTTAAGTTGAGCCAAAGAGAGCTTGTCGGTGACATTGATTTTGAAGATATTGGTATAGATCGCAATTTAGCTTTCAAGTCCTATCAGTGTAGCATCGAGTCACTCCAAATGGTTTGTTCTATAGATTTTTCAGATCTTATTGAGTGTGATACTTTTCAGCATGATTATGACAGAGAAGTTGTAAATGAGGCGCACTTGAATGAAATATTGAACGAGAAGCGTCGGGATATTTTTGGTGTTTGAAAACATTATAGTTGTGGATGAGGAAGGGAACAAAGGGTTTCCCCTTTGCTCCTCCTAACCATTTTCATCCTCAACTTCAAACTGCAATGGTACAGACCTCGAAAACGCAGTCTCGAACGAAATCGTAGTGTTTGTACCTTCTACCTCTTTTATTATGTGTATTTTTTCATAAATAATATCACGCAAGTGTCTATTGTTTTTCGCAATGATCTTTACCATTAGTGCATACCTACCAGAGATGTTGACGCATTCAACAATCTCAGGAATCTTGCTTACTGCAGACTCAACTTTCCGATGATCTTTGGAGTCAGTCAACATGATCAAAGTATAGGCGGATGTTCTATAGCCTAACTTCCAAGGATCGATCATATAAGTTGCCTTTTGCAGAATACCAGCTGCGGTTAATTTCTTTATCCTTTGATGGATTAAAGTATTAGAAACCTTCAACTTTTTTGCAAGGGCAATTAAAGGGACTTTTGCGTCCTGTGTCAATTCGTCCAAAATTCTGATATCAATTGGGTCAAGTTGATTTTCTAACATGATTTATGATAACTCGAATAATTTATTTGACACAAATATAGGTAATATAAAGTCATAATGACTAAATATAGACAAATAACGTGCATTATATATCAAAAATGGCATAAATTGGGTTATAATTAAAACAACAAATAATGAATCCTACGGCTATTTTGTCAGTTAGTTTAATCTTATTTTCAGTGATAGATATCATTGGTTCTCTGCCAGTTATCATCAGTATGAAGAAGGAAGGTGTAGTAATCAAACCAGGCCTTGCAACAGGTTCTGCTGGTCTGATAATGGTTGCGTTTCTATTTTTTGGAGCTGCGATCTTAGGAATATTTGGTTTGGAAGTTTCTTCCTTTGCTCTAGCGGGATCTCTGATTATATTTTTTATAGGTTTGGAGATGACCTTAGGCATCAGGTTTTTCCGTTCAGATCATGATGAAGGTGGTTCTGGTTCTATAGTGCCAATAGCTTTTCCTTTGGTGGCGGGAGCGGGTACACTTACAACCATTATTTCGCTCAAAGCGGAATATGACAATTACAGCATCATTACAGGTATAGTAATCAACTTAATATTGATCTATGTTATATTGAGATCAACAGGCTGGTTGTCAGAAAAAATTTCTCCTCAAGTATCGAGTACACTTAGAAAAGTATTTGGCATTATTTTGATCGCGATTGCGATTCAGATGTTTAAGGAATACATCTAAAGAACATTGTTATCTGGTTATACGGTTATGAATGTTTACCATTACCGTATAACCGGATAAAATTTGTAAGCTAGTCTCTCTTGTCCACCATATTGTGAAACACGTTTGCACATCATCGTCATCATCAAGTTTTTCTAAAAGCTTGTCGATTTCTTGCATTTGTTCTTCAGAAATTTCTTTCATTACATTAGGTATTCTTTCAAAACCTGATGAAAGAATTTCATGTCCGAGACTCTCAAGTCCACTTTGAAGATTTCCAAAATTTTCAAATGCACCATAAATAGCTATAAGATCGACGTTGCCTTCTTCACCATTGTTTTCTTCTCCACTAGCTTCTTCAAGAAATACTTCTTCAGCACCGTGGTCGATTAATTCAAATTCTAGTTCTTCAACGTTGATATCACCTTTAGCGATTTTAAAATAACAAGTGTGATCAAACATAAAGGCAACAGAACCAGTGGTACCTAAGCTACCATTTGTTTTGTTGAAGTAAGATCTGACATTTGCGACAGTTCTTTGATTGTTGTCAGTAGCAGTTTCTACCATCACGGCAATACCATGAGGTCCATATCCTTCAAAAGTACCTTCTTTATAATCAGAAGTATCCTTATCAGAGGCTCTTTTGATGGCTCTTTCGATATTGTCTTTGGGCATGTTGGCTGACTTCGCGTTTTGCATGACAGCTCTTAGCTTCGCATTGGTATCGGGATCGGGGCCTCCCGCTTTTACAGCTATGACAATGTCTTTTCCTATACGGGTGAAAACTTTAGCCATTTTCCCCCATCTCTTCATTTTTCTCTCCTTCCGGAATTCAAACGCTCTTCCCATTACAATTTAATTTTAAGTGTTGAAGCGATTTTAATCCTATGATTTCAAATCGCAAGAGCAACAAATTTACTTTTTATCGTGTAAAAACGCAAAATATAATGGGAAAGGACCAATAAATAGGCCATAAAACAAGAGAAAACTCTACTGAACCATCAGAAGAGCTTTCAAAATAAATGAGATTAATTATAAGGTATTGTAATATTGCAATATTACGATGAAGATCAAAAATTTGTAAAGCTAAATTTTTGTTAAATCTTCATTCCGTGCTTTTTTGATCTTCAATATATTTCAATAGAGTTTATAATTCATAAGTTATTGCTTGAGATTTTGCTTTTCGGCGAATGTTATTGTTTGAAGATGGAGTCAAATCGGGGGTGAAATTGGCTGTATTGTAATATTGCAATATTACTATGAACACCTATTTTGCACAAATTCAGACCACGGATAATAGCTCCACCTCAACGAATAATATAACCACACTCCATCTTCTTAAAATCCTACTCATATTGTAATCAAATATTAAACAAATACAGAGATGAGTACATCAACTAGAAATAAATATCTTTACGAAAATTTTTCAAAAATGAATACCGACACTTTCGAAGTAATAGGAGGAAATAAATTAAAAGGAGAAATCATTCCTCAGGGAGCAAAAAATGAAGCACTGCAAGTTATTTGTGCGACATTGCTCAGTGAAGAAGAAATTTATATTAATAATGTACCTGACATCTTAGATGTCCAAAGGTTGATAAGTTTGCTAAAAGGCTTAGGAGTAAAAGTTATAAAACTTGATGAAGATTCTTATAGCTTTTGCGCCAAGGATATTGATCTCAAATATTTTAAGTCAGATGACTTTCAATCAGACGCCGCTAAGATCAGAGGTTCTGTCATGTTGATCGGCCCATTATTGGCAAGATTTGGAAGGGCATATCTGCCTCAACCAGGAGGAGATAAGATCGGTAGAAGAAGACTGGATACCCACTTCAATGGGTTGAAAAAATTGGGTGGTGAATTTAAATTTGATGAAAAGGAAAATACTTTTGCCATACAATGCGACCAGCTAAAAGGGACACATATTTTAATGGAAGAAATCTCTGTGACTGGAACGGCCAATGTCGTAATGGCTGCTGTGTTAGCAAAAGGGACCACTCAAATATATAATGCCGCTTGCGAACCTTACTTGCAACAGTTATGCAAAATGTTGAACAAAATGGGAGCAAAAATATCCGGTGTGGGTTCTAATTTGTTGACAATTGATGGTGTAAGTTCTTTGAGAGGAACAACTCATAAAGTCCTGCCAGACATGATTGAAATAGGGTCATTCATCAGCCTTGCAGCGATGACTCAATCTGACATTACGATAAAAGATTGTGCCGTAAAAGAATTGGGCAACATTCTACCAGTGTTTAGAAAATTTGGATTGACTTTAAACATCAATGACAATGACATTAATATTCCCGAGCATGATCACTATGAGATAAGTACTTTCATAGATGGCTCTATATTAACTGTGTATGATTCACCTTGGCCTGGATTTACGCCGGATTTGATTTCTGCGTTGTTGGTCATGGCTACCCAAGCAAGAGGTTCTGTTTTGATCCATCAAAAAATGTTTGAATCTAGATTGTTCTTTGTAGATAAATTAATTGACATGGGAGCGAAGATCATCCTTTGCGATCCGCACCGAGCCACCGTCATCGGCAACGACAGAAAAACAAAATTGAAAGGGATCAAAATGAGTTCTCCTGATATTAGAGCCGGAGTAGCGCTACTTATTGCCGCGCTTTCTGCTTCAGGAAAAAGCACTATTAGTAACATTAATCAGATTGATCGAGGGTATCAAAGAATTGATACGAGGTTGAAGGCGTTGGGTGCACAGATAGAAAGGGTTTAGGTTGGTAAATCAAACTATTATGCCATAAATTAAATTTGTTTTGATAATTATGTATTGCTTGCTACAGAACACAAAATACAGCCAAGAAAATGCGTTAAGTAAAACGCTTTATGCTTTTGCTAAACAAGGCTTAAATCTTAGGATAGAGCCATAAATAAAAAGTGAAATAATAAATAAATCAGAATCCAAACCTTGTAAGGGTGACATTATAATACATCTAGCAAATTATTACCCCTATTTCTCATCTTCCAAAATAATAACGTCAATCTGACTATCCCTAATCATCTGGTTCAACTTAGGCAGCATCACCTCTCTTACTCCATGCCAAGTATCAAGCTCCTCATCAATAAGACCTACCAATTCATTGCGGACCTTTATTGCTGCATCAGTAGGAGGGTAGTCGTTGCTCCCCATTTGCGTTAAGCTGTTCAGGTGAGCAAGTTTATTAGTTAATTTTATTGGGAAATTCAGCGGATCTTGTCCAGACTTGTTTTTTGTTTGATAAAGATTTTTTTCGACGACAGTCATGATGGAATCAATCTCCGCAGCATAGACTTTAATCGGTTCGTTGTCTATTTTAGCTGTATAAGCTTTCATTTGTTTACGCAGAGAACGGATATCTATTATTGATTTGTGGGACTCATCAATTTTGTCATTGATACTTTTTACAAAATCAAACTGCGCCTGTATGTCAATTATCGAACCCTCAGAATTTGGTCTTTGCAAAACCTCAAATTCCTCTTTATGATCTTCACCGTTCACGTTTAAGTGCACTTGGTAGTTTCCTGGTGTTAATCGTGGTCCATTTAGAGATCCCCACCACAAGATCATACCTTCAAACTTTTTGGCAGGCGGGTATTGCAATCCCCAGGAATGCATATTGCCACCTTCTTTTAGTTTGAGTAGATCTTCCTTTTTCTTGGTTTTATTTGTGAATGTTTTTATCGTGTCTCCTTCCATTGTCAAATAAGAAATACTGATACTATCTTCTTCGACATCATATTCTTTTAAATAGAAATTTGTGATCACCCCACCAGGTCTATTTTTACCAGCGCCTTTTGTTTCCTTCCTTTGAAAACCAGGCATACGATAAGCCCCTTGAGGTTTGAATAAGCGAACTGCTCCTACAGAATTATTTTCTTTAAGCTGATGGATCAAACCTAGATCGTCAATGATCCAAAGTCCTCTCCCTTGTGTAGCTGCAATCAAATTGTTTTGCTTGATCGCAAGGTCAGTAATTGGAACTATTGGTAAGTTCATTTGAAAAGGATTCCAATTTTTTCCGTCATCAAAAGAAACATACATGCCAGATTCAGTACCTGCATATAGCAGATCTTTTTCTTCTGGATCAGCACGCAGTACCCTAGTGAAATGTTCAGGTGCAATCCCCGAAGTTATCTTTCGCCAAGAGACGCCATAATCTCTTGTCACATACAAGTAAGGTTGATAGTCGCCAGTTTTATAAAGTGTCCCCGCAACATAACAGGTACCTTCATCAAATGGACTTGGTTCGATACTATTGATCATCAAATATTTTGGCATTTGACTGCTAGTGATGTCGGTCCAATCATCACCTCCATTCTTGGTGACATGCAATCGTCCATCATCAGATCCTACCCATATCAAACCTTCCTTGAGTGGTGATTCCGCCGCAGCGAAAATAGTTGCATAGTATTCCACAGAAGTATTGTCTTGAGTGATCGGCCCTCCAGAAGAAACTAACTTTTCCGGCTCGTTTCTTGAAAGGTCTGGAGAAATTATCTTCCATATTTGCCCTTCATCTTCCGAAAGATGCAAATGTTGAGAAGCTGTGTACAACTTATCAGAATCATGCCTCGAAAAGAAGATCGGAAAATTCCATTGAAAGCGATACTTCATACCTTCCGCACCGTGCCCCATAGGATTGTCCGGCCACACATTGATGGCGCGAACATCTCCAGTGCGATGATTCCTACGTGTCAAAAAACCATCGTAAGACCCACCATAAACAATCTCGTTATCATCCGGGTCAATCGCAATGTGCGCAGACTCTCCACCGGCTGTTCTTTCCCAGTCGCTTTCGCGAATGCTACCGCCTGTTGATCTGTGAGAAATCCTGATGGTACTATTGTCCTGCTGCGCCGCATATATACGATATGGAAAATGATTGTCAGTGGTCACTCTATAAAATTGAGAAGTCGGTTGGTTGTGATACGTTGACCAAGTCTCCCCTCCATCATAAGTAACCTGCGCGCCACCGTCATCACCAATGATCATTCTACTTGGATTTTCTGGTGCGATCCAAAGATCGTGGTGATCAGAGTGTCCTGCATTTTTAGCTTTAAAAGTTTTTCCACCATCCACAGATTTGTGATACCGTACATTCAAAACATAAACCGTATTGATGTCCTTAGTGTCTGCATAAATTCTTGTATAATACCAAGCTCGTTGTCTCAGCGCACGATTTTCGTTCACCTGTTCCCAAGTTTTTCCACCATCTTCAGAACGAAACAATCCGCCTTTTTCGTTTTCTATGATCGCCCAAACACGTTCCCCATCTAATGGAGAAACAGCAATCCCTGATATACCCCAAACTCCTTTTGGGAGTCCTTCGTTTTTAGAAATATCTTCCCAGTTCTCCCCACCATCGGTACTTTTATAAATCGCAGAACCTGGTCCTCCACTTGAAAGAGAATAGGGTGTCCTTCTAACATTCCATGTACTCGCATATAATATGCGATGATTGGTCGGGTCGATCAAGAGATCTACAGCGCCAGCACCTTCTTTTGGTTGTAGAACCTTTTTCCAATTTTTACCACCATCGATACTTTTATAAACGCCACGTTCCGAGGTGTCTTTAAAGAGATCACCCATGACAGAAGCATAAACGATGTCAGGATTTTTAGGATGGATTCTCAATCTAGAAATATGCCTTCCTTTATTCAAGCCACAATTTTTCCAGCTTTTTCCGGCATCAACAGATTTCCAAATACCATATCCAAAAGATACATTTCCTCTGACTGTTTTTTCTCCACCACCTGCATAGATCACGTTATCATCAGAAATGGCTACCGCGATACTCCCAATTGATCCACCAAAGAATCCATCGGAGATATTTTCCCAGCTACGCCCTCCATCTTTCGTTTTCCAAATCCCTCCTCCAGTCGATCCAAAGTAGTACAAATTCGGTTTGTTTGGCACTCCCGCTACTGCACAAGATCTTCCTCCACGAAAAGGTCCTATGTTTCGCCATTCTAAGGAAGAATACCATTCTTCTTGGATGTCAGATTGAGCGATGGTTTCTTGTGAAAAAAGGAAAATAATACTGATTGTTAAGAGAAAGATGTACTTGATCATAATGTGATTTTGGTAGTGTGAAGATAGGGAATTTTCAACTCCCCCCCGGTCGGGCAGGCAGCCCTTCTCTTGAAAGAAGGGGGCTATCTTTGGTTTCATCTTAAACTTATTTGATAGATAATATTTAAATTTCAAGATAGAGTATTCCCCCTCTTTTTTCAAGAGAGGGGTTTAGGGGGGTGAGTTAGACTTTTGCATATCAATCCTTACATTTTCTCTTTTTTGCACCATTCTCAGCAACAAATTCGTAATTTTACCCTTATGGGAAAATACATCGATGAAATCAAGCGTAGAAGGACCTTTGGGATCGTATCTCACCCAGATGCTGGAAAGACCACGCTTACTGAGAAACTGCTACTTTTCGGGGGAGCCATCCAAACAGCGGGGGCTGTAAAGTCAAATAAGATCAAGAAATCTGCGACGTCAGATTTTATGGAGATTGAAAAACAAAGAGGGATATCTGTGGCTACTTCAGTGATGGGTTTTGAATATAGGGGGCTTAAGATCAATATCCTAGATACACCTGGTCATAAGGATTTCGCTGAGGATACTTATAGGACATTGACTGCAGTGGATTCTGTGATCGTAGTGATCGATGTGGCAAAAGGGGTTGAGGAACAAACAGAGAAATTGGTCAAAGTCTGTAAGATGAGAAAGACTCCCATTATAGTATTCATTAATAAGCTGGATAGAGAAGGAAAAGACGGCGTGGAGTTGCTTGATGAGATTGAAGAAAAACTTGGTTTGAATGTTTGCCCGATGTCGTGGCCTATTGGAATGGGTCAGAGATTTCAAGGCGTATATAGTATGTATGAAAAGAAGCTAGTCTTATTTTCATCCCATGGTAAACAAGAGGAAGGAGATAAGATTGAATTTAACGACTTGTCAAATCCTGATCTAGAAGTCCAGATTGGAGAAGCACCTGCCAATGAACTAAGAGAAGAGGTAGAAACTGTGACGGCAGTCTATCCAAAATTTGATAGAGAAAAGTATGTTGAGGGGAACTTGTCTCCGGTCTTTTTTGGTTCGGCAATAAACAACTTTGGCGTTAGAGAGTTATTAGATTGCTTTGTAGACATTGCACCTTTTCCATTGCCTAGACCAACGGAAGAAAGAATGGTAGATCCAAACGAGGATAGTTTTGCTGGGTTCGTCTTTAAGATCCATGCAAACATCGACCCGAGACACAGAGATAGAATTGCTTTTATGCGGGTTTGTTCTGGCAAGTTTGAAAGAAATACAAACTACCTGCACGTTCGCCAAGAAAAGAAAATGAAATTTTCAAATCCTACTTCTTTCATGGCGGCAAGAAAAGAAGTTGTAGAAGAAGCTTATCCTGGAGATGTAGTTGGGCTTTATGATTCAGGAAATTTTAAAATTGGTGATTCCCTTACGGAAGGGGAGACCTTGCATTTTAAAGGCATACCATCATTCTCGCCGGAGATATTTAGATATGTGGTTAACAAAGATCCTTTGAAGACAAAACAGATGAATAAAGGTTTGACTCAATTGATGGATGAAGGAGTTGCACAGTTGTTCACAGTACAATCTACTAACAGAAAGATCATCGGTGTTGTTGGTAATCTACAGTTTGATGTGATACAATACAGATTAGAGCATGAGTACGGTGCAAAGGTAGCTTATGAACCAGTAAATCTGCATAAAGCCACTTGGGTAAAATGCGAAAATAATGTAGCGCTAAAAGATTTCATGGTCAAACGAAAAAGAGATTTAGCTTATGACACAGGAAAAAACCTTGTATTTTTGGCAGAATCATCCTGGGCATTAAAAATGGCACAAGAGAATCACCCAGAAGTAGAATTTTTATTTACATCAGAGGTTTAAAATACTTATTTGAATTTAAAAAATTTCATACCTCTTTTGTGACTTATATGGTTAAATAATTATAAAAAAATACAATATGGCGGATCAATCAGTCGATTTCAAAAAACTAGTAGGACATTGTAAAGAATATGGATTTGTCTATCAGTCATCAGAAGTATATGATGGCTTGGCGGCAGTGTACGATTATGGTCCTAATGGTGTAGAGTTAAAAAATAATATTAAACAATATTGGTGGACTGCTATGACTCAGATGCACGAAAATATTGTTGGGATAGACACAGCGATCTTCATGCATCCGAAAGTGTGGAAGGCATCAGGTCATGTTGATGCATTCAACGATCCTATGATCGATAATAAACAATCGAATAAAAGATATCGTGCGGATCAATTAATTGAAGGCTATTGCGAAAAGATAGAAGCCAAAATTAAAAAGGATGTTGCCAAAGCGCAAAAGAAATTTGGGGACTCTTTTGATGAAACCCAATTCAGAACTACCAATCAAAGGATCATAGACCGCCAAAAAAAGATCGATGACATTTTAGGTAAGATGAATAACATGCTTCGTGACGAAGACATGGCAGGGTTGAAAAATTTAATTGAAGAACTGGAAATTGCCGATCCAGAATCTGGTTCAAAAGAATGGACTGATGTTAGACAGTTTAACTTGATGTTTAACACTCAGCTTGGAAACATAGCTGGTGAAGAGTCTAAGTTATATCTAAGACCAGAGACCGCACAAGGTATTTTTGTTAATTTTTCAAACGTGCAAAAAACATCTAGACAAAAAATTCCTTTCGGAATAGCGCAAATAGGAAAGGCATTTAGAAATGAAATTGTTGCAAGACAGTTCATTTTTAGGATGCGTGAATTTGAGCAAATGGAAATGCAATTTTTTGTAAGACCTGGTACTCAAAAGGAATGGTATGAATACTGGAAAGAGCAAAGAATAAATTGGCACAAAGCATTGGGCACGGATTCTGCTAAATTAAGATGGCATGAACATGATAATCTCGCTCACTATGCTGATGCAGCCGTGGATGTAGAGTTTGAATTTCCTTTTGGTTTTAGAGAGTTGGAAGGTGTACACTCCAGAACGGATTTTGATCTAAGTGCACACCAAGAATTGTCAGGTAGAAAGATACAGTATTTTGATCCTGAAATCAATGAAAATTATGTTCCTTATGTAGTAGAAACTTCTATCGGTTTGGACAGAATGTTTTTGGCCATGGTTTCAAATGCGCTCCGAGAAGAAACTGTGCCAGATGCAGATGGTAAAGAATCGACTAGAATCGTGATGAAATTGCCAGCTCCATTAGCACCGATCAAGTGTGCGATACTTCCATTATTGAAAAACAAGGAGGAACTTACTGGAAAGGCAAGAGAAGTTTTTGATAAATTAAAATTACATTTTGCTTGTCAGTACGATGAAAAGGATGCGATAGGTCGAAGATATAGAAGACAAGATGCTGTCGGAACTCCTTTCTGTGTGACAATAGATTTTGATACTTTGGAAGATGACACTGTTACTATCAGAGATAGAGATAGTTTAAAACAAGATAGAGTTTCGATTGATGAAGTTGCTGCGATCGTAAACGATAAAGTAGCGATGAAATCTTTGTTTGAAAAGACAACTGAAGAGGTAGCATAAAAAATTAGACAGTAGATTTCTAATTTATTAGAAATCTACTGTCTAATAAAGTTAAAAGTTAATTTTTCTTTACAAATCGCCTTGTTTCCAGAAGATTCTTAAACTTCAAAAAGTACATAGCCTCAGTATATTTAGTAACATCAAGTTGCACTTGATTGGCACCTCTTTTAAGATATATTTCTTTTGTAAAAATTAAAGCTCCTCTAGCATCAAATACTAAAATCTCTTCATTTAAATCTTTGACGGATTCAATGTCTATAATCATTTGATCAAGAACTGGATTCGGGAATATTGTAATTGTAGATTTCATGATTTCCTTCTCTTCTTCTAATCTTGGAACAATCACTGGATCATTGCTATCTCCAATGTTGAACCCACCACCGGAACCACCACAATCAAATTCTATCACATGTCTTCGCTCTACCCATGGTCCATCAAAGTTCCATCCTCCGTTCCAGAAATTCATATGTGCATAATCATTTTCTTCGGTATTGGGGGAACAAAAGAAGCAACTAGTATTGTCTGTATAATTTGTATATGTCAACAAGTCACCACTTGTCCATTCTTCAATCCCTTCATTATTTGAATCAGATAGTCCTATGAAAACATATTCAAAAATTAAATTTTCTATAAAACTATTTTCTTCAACATTATTAATACTTACTAAATGTCCATCATTTGCTTGAGCCATTTCGTTGGCCTTTGGCCATGTGGTAAGAATGTCAGATATGAAATACTTATGGCCTCCAAATGCTCCTAAAAAAGAATAACCATCTAATTCCTCTGGGCATGCTGTTACTCCAGGACATTGCGGGACATCAACCGATACGGTCGTGTTGCAAGGTCTATCCATATCGGATATCACAAAGTCCAAACCTTCTTGCGCTTCGTTAGTAGAAAATGGCCCAAGTAGTGTAGAGACATTATAATCCCCAGTATATTCTTCTCCGTAAATTATTGCTTTCCATTCTGTAACACCGCTAAAACCACTTACCGTCAAATCGAAAAATAAATTTTCTTCGTCACATTCTACTTTATTAAGATTTGCAGAAATATTACAAGAAGAATAGGAGTCACAATCTATTTCCATAAGAAACTTTCTTTCCTGAAAGGATCCACCTAGGTTCCAAGTTCCATTCCAAAAATTGATATATGCATAATCTTTTGTGTTAGTATTGAAATCTGTTAAATTGCCAAATGTTGGTGCTTGGCCATTAGACCATTTAAAGGTTCCTTCAGTTTCTGAATCATTGAAGCCAATAAAGGCAATCTCATTTATGTTATTGTAAACGAAATTATTTTCTTCGACTGAGTTTATGCTGACCAAATGGCCCCCTGCCAATTGTGCAATTTGATTGGCTTCTTCCCATGATTTAATATCATTTGAAATAAAATATCTATCACCTTCAAAGTTTCCAATGTATTGAAAGCCATTTATATCATCAGGACAATCTACTTCTACCTTTTCAATGATTACATCAAAAGAGCAAGAAGATGAATTGTCACATAGGTCGGTTGCAGAGTAAGAAACCGTAGTCGTACCGATTTCGAAAAAACCTCCATTGAGTGGTGCGTTTCCATCTTGTGATAGTACTATAAAGTTGTCACTACAGGTAGTCTCATAACTTGGAATTTGCCAAAAGACTTTCACTGCTCCACCACTTGACTGCAAATAAATATCATCCGGACAGGAAATACTTATAGTCGCGTTTAAGTCTTGAACAATGACTTCAAAAGAACATGTTGCAGGATTGCCACAGCCATCAATGAAGTCATAACTTATTTCTGTTGTACCAATTTCAAATTCACTTCCACTCGATGGTCCTGAAACTTGCTCTAATATAAATCCTTGAGTTATACAATCTGTTGCAAAAGTTGGATCATCCCAAATTACTACTACCGGATCTCCAGAAGAACTTAGAATAATATCATCAGGGCAAGTTAAGGTTACTTCTTGTACAAGTTCAACAATAATATCAAATCTACAAGTGTCTTCATTTCCGCAATTGTCAAAAGCGATGTGTGTAATAGTTGTTGTTGTACCTGCTTCAAATTCTGCTCCACTTGGAGGGCTATCAAATAAGGTTAAATTAAATCCTTCTTCGGTACAAGTTGAAGTACTCAGATCAACATTGTAATTTACAACAACTGGTTCTCCTGTTGAAGAGACTATGATATCTTCAGGACAATCAATTAGAAGTTCTGAATCTTGTTGCACAATTACATTGAAAGAACAAGTTTCTATGTTGTCACATTCATTGCTGAATTCATAAGAGATGATTGTTGTACCAATAGGGAAAGAACTTCCATTTGTTAAACCTGCAACTTGTTCGATGTTGATAAGATCTTGATCCGGACAAGTTGTTTCAAAAGTAGGTTCATCCCATGTAGCTATCGCCGAAGTCCCAAAGGTGTTTAGTATTGTATCTTCAGGACAAAAAACATCCAATGTTGGTGCTTCTGTAACACCAACGGCAAAAGTACATTCTTCCATGCTACCACATGCATCTGTTATTCTATATGTTATAGGAAAGGGTGTTTGACCTTGGAACTCACTTCCATTTGCTAATCCTCCTATCTGTTCAATGGTTACCTCTTGATTTTCACAATCTGTCTCATAAGTAGGTAGATCCCAATTACCGACAACTGGTCCGAAATTTTCACTGAATAGTATTAAATCTGCAGGGCATTCTATCACTAATGTAGATCTAAGTTGAACCGTTACAAAAAGAGAACATCTTTGAGCTTCGCTACCACACATATCGGTAGCTTCGTAAATAATTAAATTTCCGCCTTGATCAAATGCATCGCCACTATTCGGTCCTGAGATTAAAGACAATTCAGATCCATCATTACAATCTGAAAAGTATTGAGGTAAGTCATATTCAACTGGAGGATTGGTTAAAGGACTTTCTATGGTTATGTCTGGAGGACAATTAATGAAAAGCGTATTGGAAGAAATACTAGCGCTATTCTTATACCATTTGATACCACTACCATTAGAAGCAGCTAGAATATCTAAATTCCCATCTCCATTTATATCTGTAGCTTTCAAGTCTCTTCCATTAAAGAATGTTTGATCAATAATTTCTGACATGAAGCTATATCCTTGATTATTGATCCATGCTTTTAAGGAGTAATCATCCTCGTCAAAGTTTGATGTAATTAGATCTAAGTCACCGTCATTGTCATAATCTAATAAGGTAATAGCACCGAATCCTTCGTCTGAGCTAATGTTGAAAATCTCAAAATTTTCTCCCCCAAAGTTTACCCAAAGATCAAGACTTCCATTTTGATGTGACGCAGTGACGATATCCCAATCTCCATCCTGCTCAATATCAACAACTTCAATATCATCGACATAACCATTGATTGATCCTAATTGTTGAGGAATAAAATTTGCACCTTCGTTATTTAAGTATAACAATAGTTGATTGGTACTTTCATCTGAAACAATTAGATCTTCAAAGCCATTATTATTAATATCAATCAATTCTAAAGAAGAAGCTTTTATATTATTTATTAGAGAACTTTGCTCAAAAGTTATAAAAGTACTTTGTGGATCATTTAAAAATATATCAATGCTTTCATTCTCTAGATCTTGTGCTATAAAATCAGGATAATTGTCTTTATTAATATCAATGATTCTTACATCAATAAATTCCAATCCATCTGTACCAAAAATAGTAAATTTGGTAAATTCTTGATTTCCATTATTCTGCCACCAATCTATACCTTCACTGCTATTCGCCAAACTAAGTATGTCGATGTCTCCATCTAGATCGAAATCAGCAAATCCTATTTCTACAATATTCTCAACAGATTCGCTTATAAAGAATTTGGTAAAATTACCATTTCCATCATTTTTGTACCAAAATAAATTTCCTTCTGTCTTGCTAACTCCTAAAACATCCACATCCCCATCTTGATCTAGGTCAACATCCTCAATGGATTCAGCCCAATAAAGATTGCCATCTAAAGCAGGTTCTACTTTACTATAATTTTGCTCCCCATCATTAAGGTATATGTTTACCTTATGACTCTCGCTGGTAGAGAAGTGATATTGAGATGCAATAATATCCAGATCACCATCTTCGTCAACATCTATCAATGAAGCAGATAAATTATCATCGATAAGTCTCTCTGAGGATAGAAATTCATTATTGCCAATATTTTCTTGCCATCTATTTCTACTGGAGTATCTATCAATATCACCATCTCCATCAATATCGGCTTCAAATTCTAAACGAGAAACAAATTCAAATTCTTGAGTGAAGTTTGCCGCTCCATCATTTTTATACCAAAAATATTCTCCCATATCTCTTAAGGTTGAAATATCTAAATCTCCATCATTATCTACATCCGAAACTTGTATGCTATTCATGTTGCCTAATCTACTTTCAGGGAGTGTTATCCTTTGAAAATCATCAATACCATCATATAAAAAAACATATGCATTGTATTCGTCAAAAGAAGTATTCCAATCTCTAACAACTATATCTATGTCAAGGTCTCCATCAAAATCCCCAAAGGCTGTTTCAGCAAAAATGATATCAGTATCAACATGATCTTCAGCACCTATGTAAAATCTTGAAAAGTCATTTGATCCGTTGTTACGATAAAACTCAAGCTTATATCCTCTTTCATCAAAATTTAATATATTCCCATTGTTATCCCGCTCATATTCGTATTCATCATTAAGGCTATAAAAGTCCATTAAGCCATCGTTATTAAAATCGGCTATTCTAAGGTCAAATAATCTTGTATTACTACGAGAAAAAAGAAACTTGCTTGAGAAATTAGCGCTACCATCATTTTCAAAATATTGAATTTGAGTTGTTGCACGGCTTCCTAGATTTTTTGTTCGACCAATCAAAATATCTGGGTCTCCATCATTGTCATAATCGTGGACATACGAATGTCTTGCATTTGGTACAAGAATAGGATGTTTTTCATAAGTACCATCCCCTAAATTTTTGAACCATGCTACATGTGAAGTACCATCAGATTCATCTATTTCACCTATGCCTCTAGAGGTGCCTACAAAAATGTCAAGTAAACCATCCCCATCAAAATCTGCAAGTTCTGCAAGCTCCGGATAATTTAAACCTCCTTGCTCGATTATGTGGCATTCAAAATTTTCATTTGTTTGGGCAAATAGAATGTTTTGTGAGCTTAGTATCGTAAGTGTAAAGAGTAGTGTTTTAAACTGATATTTCATTTTTAAGGATTTTAACTATGGGCAATTGGAAAACCTGTATTGACTAAGCAATACTAGCTTTATGATGTGTAAAATTTGAAGGGATAGGTAAACTTAAAGACTGAAGTATCAGTCATTTAAATTAAATTACGGATAGGAGTATGCTAAGGTTACAAACTACTTTAGTCGAAATGCAAATTTAACGTTTTGTAAAAATACCTAAATCCTCGATGTGATCAACAGATCCAAATTAGTGCTCTTAACACCAAACCTCCTGCCTAGATATTGATTGGTCAAGCAACCTTTGTATACATAAACGCCATGTCTCAAACCTCTGTTATTATATAGCAAATTTTCCAGAGAGCCTGTTGATCCAGCATTTAAAATAATAGGCGTGAGAATATTACTGATCGCGATGGAAGCTGTTCTTGGGACTTTAGAAGCGATATTGGGTACACAGTAATGGATGATGTCGTGCTTAACAAAAGTAGGTTTGTCGTGGGTGGTGATCTCAGATGTTTCGAAACAACCACCTTGATCAATACTTACATCGATCAAAACAGAACCGGGTTTCATTTTTGAAATAATGTCTTCATTGATCAACATTGGAGTTCGAGCATCTTCACTATGGATAGCGCCTATTACGACATCGGCATTGATGACTTCTTTTTCCAGTTGAAGTGGGTTGAAAGTAGAAGTGTTGAAGCGTTGTCCAAGTAGATTTTGAATACGCATTAGTTTATATACATTGTTGTCAAAAATCCTGATTTCAGCACCAAGACCAGTTGCGGCTCTAATTGCGAATTCGGCTACTACCCCTGCACCTAAAATGACAATTTTTGCGGGTGGCACTCCAGATACTCCACCTAGTAAAACACCTTTACCACCTGTTGACCTTGCTAATAACTCTGCAGCAGTTGTGATTGCAGTTATACCTGCAATTTCACTCATGATCCTTACAACAGGATAAGTACCAACATCATCTTGTATATATTCCATCGCTAAGGCGATGACCTTTTTTTCTTTTAATTTATTTAAATACTCTGCACTTACTGTAGGTAGTTGTATGGGTGATATCATTATCTGACCAGGCTTGCAAAGGTCAATTTCTTCTAGGGTAGGAGGGGCAACTTTTAAGACGATATCAGATTTGAATACTTGTTCTTTGCTGTAAGCAATATCTGCCCCCACCTCTGAATATCTATTGTCTGGGTAAGCAGATTTTTCTCCCGCACCTGTCTCAATAACGACACGATGTCCATGCGCAATTAGAGTTGCTACTGAGGCAGGTACAAGAGCAACCCTGTTTTCTTGTAAGGTATCTTCTTTAGGAATTCCTATGAACATTTGAGAAGGCCTTTGCTCAACCTCTAACATTTCTGTTTGGGTTTGTAATGATGCTTCCGTAAATTCTTTAGGAACTGCTACCCTTTTTGACTTTTCGCCCATTTTAGGAAATTATAGTTTCAAATTTAACGTAAAATATTAAATAAGGTTAATTTACTTATAAGATGTAGATCATTGGTGCAAAAGTGATTGTCTTAGGGAAGAATACCTGAATAAAAGGACTCTACTACAAAAATAGAATTTTTCGGCTTGAATCTTCATTTAAGCTTAGCCTAATTTTTAATACCTCCTCCATTTCTAAAGGTTCTATTATCTGTGGCCATTCAATGAAGCAGAGATATGGGTCTTCTAAATGATCTTCTATACCAATAGCGAGGGCTTCCTCTATGTCATTTAATCTGTAGAGATCGATATGGTATATAAAGTCGTGTGCCCCCTGTTTATTTTTGTAGGTATATTCGTTGATCAACGAATAGGAAGGACTACTAAGGTCTCCTTCTATATTAAGATAGCGACAAATGGCAGTGATCAAGGTCGTTTTTCCAGAACCGATCTCTCCATAAAAGAAGACCTTTTTTTTTGATCCAAGCTTTTCAAAAAACAAAGCGACAACTTTGTCAATATCTTCAAGTTTATAATTCATAATTACCAACCTCTATACCTCGGGGGTTTAATACCATTTATTCTTAAGTATATGATCATTTGACCACGATGATGTGCGAGGTGATCTTTTAATAACCAAAAGATTCCTTCCTTTGTAATGGTAACATCTTTTTTGAAAAAATCAGTTGCTGGCTTTTTTAAATTCTTTTTCGTTTGAGATTCTGCTAGTTCTCTGATAAAATCACCTGCTTGCTTAAAGGCATCAATAACTTCCTCTTTGGAAAGATCTTCTAAGCTTAAAGAATCTAAGGCACATTCTTCATTGCCAGTTATATATTTTTGTAGCCCTTTAAAGTTTTTAATCAAGTGAATGGCTTGTTCTTGAAAAGTTCTAACCTCTTCAACAGGTTTAAAACTGTAGTAGTCCTCAGGCATATCCTCTAATACTTCAACAGTATATTCAATAGAGCGCTCCCATTTTGGAACAAATTTTTTTGAAAAGTCAGTTTGTGCTGACAATTGTAAGGCTAGACATGTTGCCAAAAGGCTAAGAAGTATTCGCATAGTGTAAAATTAAAAAAGTGCCAATTAATTCAAAAATCAATTGGCACTTTAAGATTATTTAGTTAAAAATGAATTTAATGGTGCTGAACCATTATTTTCTCTACAGCAACACCTTTTTCGGTATTCAATCTAACAAAATAGAATCCTGATGGAAGTTCTGAAACGTCCAAACTAATATTTTGCAAACCGTAGTGTAAATCCAATGCCTGTTCTTTTACAACTGATCCACTTGAATTGATCAATGTCATAGATGTATTTGTTGCTTTGATATTATTGATAGTCAAATTAACAAAGTTGTTAGCAGGATTAGGGAATGCATTAAAATCAAGCGAAGGATCTTCAATATCATCGGCTGCATTCGGACTTTCTTGTGGTTCGATCTTTATTCCTCTGTCTGGAAGTATTTGACAAGCATTATCTCCTTCATCTGAAGTAACACACGCTTCTCCGTTGTATGTAATAATGTCTATGTATTCAAAATCGTCAATATACCATCCATCATAGATTTCACCATCTACGGATGTATCATCTGTAGCATATCGAAATCTTAAATTAACAGTCTCCCCTAAGAAAGCATTTAAGTCTATCCAAGTATCTATATAACCATTACTTTTACCTGAGTAACCACTCAAGAATGGAATAACGAATGAGCCATAATCAATTGCTCTAGGATAGGTGTTTCTAAAAATCTCTGAACCTATGGTTTGCCAAGTTTCAGCACCATCTGTTGAGATCTGAATATATCCAGCATCGTGACCAGCATGAGTATCGAAGTAGTGGAAGAATCGTATTCCTGGATTAGTACCAACAACGGTATATTCTTCTAGTAACAATAAATTTTCAATACTTTCAGTAAGAATGTTTTCTATGAACCAGCTGCTCTCTCCACTAAAAGCATTGGTCTGAGTAATTTCAAAATTATTTTCATCCAAATTATTTGATGGATTAGGATTTGATAGTGGAACCCAATTATCTGCTCCAGATTCTATATCATCTTTCCAGTAGCTCAAAGATGGGTTATCTTCATCTGTATTTAGATCGTAAGTTATTGTCATTTCATCCAAAGTTTCCATTGTACCTAATTCCCATGTGATCATGTTACCAGATACTGTTCCTCCATTAGAGATGTTTGAAGGATTTGTTCCGTCAGGAAACTCATCCGTAAGAATAACATTTGTTACTGCATCATCTTTATGATTGATCAGGTTGATGCTGATTTCAACAGATCCACCAGCTGCTACAATAGACTTTGCTTCTTCATCTCCACTGATATCTTTTGTGATTTTTAATTCTTTTATACAAGTAGGCAGTGGATTGTAATCAGAAATGCCATCACCTGCGCTATTCGTATCTTCTGAGTCAGCAAAATAACCCATTCCTCTCCTTGCAAAAACTTCCCAGATCAGACATTGATGGTCTCCGTTGAATAACAACTCATCTGCAGCCAAGATACCATCTCTACCTTGTTGAAAACCTGGACTACATCCTTGCAATTTCATTCCTGTGAATACCAATTGGACTGCCTTATTGTTTCCACCTGTACCGTTTACGATGTCATCATCAAAACCATGTAGCTCAGTCATTGCCCAATATAGATCCCAAAGCATTGAACACCAAACTGTGCCTAAACCGTGAGGTATTGAAAGACCAGGTACATCATCAAACGTCAATGGATTGACTGTCATGTCCGTAGAATATGGCTTAGGTCTAATTCCATTACCGTTTGTATTTTCTCTACTTACCCATGTACCAATTCCTCTTTTTTGTTCTGGTGTATTTGCAGAAGTAGTCGTTGTGATCAAAGTCATAAAATCTGACCATCCTTCTCCCATTTGTTCTTCATTAGATAAACAACCAGTATTGTTAGGACCTCCGGTTAGTCTATTTGAAATGCCATGACCAAATTCATGAGCAATGATACCATTGTCATAATCTCCATCATACAGCTCTGGTCCTGAATTTTCAGGTAATTCTAAAGAGACAGTAATCCCTTCAGAAATGAAACTTTTTAGTAGGTCACAGTCTGGCTTACTTAACATCACAGAAGGAATACCTGGATCATCAACATCAATGGTTGCTCCTAGTGTAGCTACGCCATCTTCATAGTTGCATATTATTGCAGCAACTGCACCTGCTTTTTCCGCTTCTACAACTTTAGTTTCAAAAAAACAACCTCCTCTGTCAATCATGGCTATTTTGCCTTCAATTTCATCTCTGTTTATTATTGGCGAACAGCAGTTTGATGGTTCTGTTGTGTCGTCAAAGGCCAATGCTATTTCCTTGTCTATAATTGGTGTATTTTCCAATGCAGGGCCAAAAGCTGCAGTAGCTGTTTGATATAATCCTGCTATACTCGAAGGAGATAATACATTTAAAAGTCTACCACCAGCTCTTGTCCAAACATACATTTGCATTCTTGGGTTTCCTCCATCACCAGGAGTAGCAAAGTTTGCATTGTTTTCATGATCACCATCATTAAGGTCTGCACCATCTTGCGCTTCGACCAATACGAAGTCACCTTGACCTGTTGGGTGGTTGCCATAATTGTTTGCTTGAAAATTTCCTGATGCTTCATCAAAACCGTAAGCATAACTAATATCATGCAGATAGTTGCACATAAAGAATACGTTTGTTACCGCAGCATCCTGCTGAATATCTGGCTCATTATTAGGGTCCCACGGGAAATCAAAGTTTAAGTTGTTTCCTCCGTCTGGAGAATATTCAGGAGTGTTATCATCTACAAGGTCCAAATAAGCATGACAATTGTTTCCTCTAGTTATAGTATATTCTGGTCCATCTTGTCCATTTGTATCATGCCATCCAAAAGGATTAGATAATGGATCATGAGGAGTTACCAATAAATTTCTTGGTCCGTGATTTGGGCTTTCATAAGGGATAATACTTCCATTAATAACATCAGCAAATACATTATAAGTACCCGATACCACAGATGCTTCGTTATTTGAAGCGTTCCCATTTGCATTTTTAGCTGCTTTTAATGTGTTTACTCTTTTGCTATGTGAAGCACATTGGTTATGATCATGATTTTTGTCATCTGCATGGTCAAAATTGCAATGTACTGTCCAGCTCTTTTTATCTAGTATCTTACCATCTACCGCATCAACTCTGATTGACCAGTAATCTGATTGATCTACAGGATCAAGAGAAACATCCCAAGCTAAACGATACTCATTGTTATTGACTTTTTGATATACCAAATTTACATTGATGTCAGCATTTGAAATTTTACCTTTTTCAAATTTTACCTTATTAGAATTTCTTTCTAAGGTCTTAAATTGAAAGTTGTCTAAAGGTATCTCCAAGTTTTTGCACACAGATTGTACTGCAGCAACTTGATCTATGCTAGGAGAATTCACATTGATCTTTGAAGCTAGGTTTGGAATAAAGTTATTAGTCACACAAATTGCTTTTCCAGCATCATTTATATGTACTGAATTTATGGCATTGTGTACTTTAATGTTTTGAAAAGTCTGATTAAAATAAAAATGATGGGTCTTTTCCATTTTACCATAATAATAATCACTAATAGCAATGTTGTAAAGATCAGCATCTTCTAGCCCCCATTCTGCTTGTTTTTCTTCTAAGAATCTAAATGCAATATCCTTGGGCCCTTGTGTTTGTGCCCAAATGCTCACATTTAGTGAAATGAAAAAGAGGAGAGAAAGTAGTTTTGTAGAAATATTCATATAATAGATTTTACTTGAAATGAACAATGTGTTTTTTTATATTATACTAACTGTTGTAAAAATAAATAAAAAAATAAGCTTTATTGTTTAAATTTTAGTTGCAAATCCTTGTATTTGAAGCATAGCAGACTATTTTTTTTAAATAATCCTATTCAAATGCCTTTCCTGTGGATCTACTTCACAAAATAGTGTCATATTTGCAATTTCAAACAATAGCCAGCAATGCAAAAGAAACAAAGTATTATCTATGGAAGGCATCCAGTTTTGGAAGCGATACAAAGCGGTGCCGCTCTGGAAAAGGTCTTTTTGCAGAAAAATATGAGTGCAGACCTCGAAAGAGAAGTTAGGGCTGGCTGTAAAGAGCACGATATTAGTATTCAATATGTGCCTAAGGAAAAGCTTAATAGACTTTGCTCTGGAATTCATCAAGGTCTTGTAGCATTTGTCTCTCTTATAACTTACAGCAAATTGTCTGATATTATTCCATTTATTTATGAACAGTCAGAAACTCCCCTGTTCCTGATTCTGGATGGAATAACTGATGTTAGAAATTTTGGAGCCATTGCAAGATCAGCTGAGCTTTGCGGTGTTCATGCCATTATTATCCCTGAAAAAGGTGGAGCCACTGTCAATGAAGATTCCATGAAAACGTCAGCAGGTGCATTGAATAGAATTGCAGTTTGTAAAGAAAAAGATTTACTCAAAGTTGTAGAAGAATTTAAAATGAATGGGGTGCAAGTAGTGGCTTCTATTTTGGATGCAACCAAGATGATCTATGACTGTGATCTTAGTGGACCTACAGCCTTAGTGTTAGGGTCTGAAGACACTGGAGTAAGTTCTAGGCTTAGAAGTGTTATAGATGATTCTTTTATTATTCCCCAAAAGGGGAAAGGCAACTCCTTTAATGTATCTGTTGCTGGAGGGATAATGCTTTATGAAGTGAGTCGACAAAGAATAGTGTCTACTTAATTAGATCACGCTAGTCTGGCTCAGGTGGCTCATTGATAAAATGATTACGATATTTTCATAAGTACAAACTGCAGAAAAAACTATATCATCAAAATCAAAATCGTTGCCCGGCATTTGAACGTTTGTGTATTCAGCACATATTTTTGCTTTTGTAGTTGCACCTGATTCCCATAACAACTACAAAAGTTGAAGCATTCGCAAGCCTGAGTTAATCCAACATTGCCAGCCTCAAAATCTCCGTTGGTTACAAGATTAATATCTATACGCCAGAATTATACTGCCGCATTATTGATTTTATATCCAATACTAGTGTTTAATAGCATTGCAATTGTTTTGTCAAGTTGCAGATATTATTACTAAACCCCATTTGTGATAGGTGAATTTAAAGAAATTAAGGTCATTTAACTATCCACTAGTATAGACATCTGATTAGTACAAAGACCTACCTCAAAGGCAAAATTTCTATCAGAAAACTTTACTTTTCAAAATAATATTTTTTTTGTCCCCCTTTTAATTTTCTGTTCCGTCACGTAGTTGAGATCATTTAACTAACAGAAAATTATATAATATGTTACCAAATTTTTTAATACTCGCAGCAGCAGCATTGATTCCTATGGTCTTAGGATATATCTGGTTCCACCCAAAAGTATTTGGGGGAGCCTACTGGTATGATGTTGCCAAACTCAGCGGTGCAGACCGGTCAGAAGTCAGCACCATTAAACTTTTATCTACCCTGGTTTTAAATTTCTTTATTGCCTTTGGTCTTTTTAATCTAACGGTCCATCAGTTTGGAGCTTTGAGTATGGTTGGAGGGGAAGCCGAACTTTTAAAAACTGGTGTTGGAGGTGCCTTCATGTCAGAGTATGGAGCTACTCATTTGAACTTTGGACATGGTGCCCTTCATGCTGTCATACAAGCACTGATAGGATTCTTCATACCGATACTAGGTTATGTAGCTATTTTTGAAAAAAAATCCTTTAAATACTTTTTAGTCTACTTGGGTTATTGGGCAATAAGTTTGATCCTGATGGGTGGTATTATTTGCCAATGGGGAGCTGTGGCTGCTTGACAAACATTAACGATACATTTAATAGAATTAAAATAATTAACTATTTTTATAAACAATTAAAACTAATTATCATGAAAGATTTTATGCTTATTTTTTTAGGAGCTGATTACCAAGAGTTAGGATTATCACCAGAACAAATGCAAGAACGAATGGGGAAATGGTTTGCTTGGAATACAAAAATGAGAGAGCAAGGTGTTGTCAAAGGTGGAGATGCCTTACATCCTGGTGGCAAAAGGGTTACTGGCGAAAATAGAACAGTGACAGATGGTCCTTTTGTAGAAAGCAAAGAACTTATTGGAGGCTACTACATAGTTACAGCAGCAGACTATGAAGGTGCCATGGAAATTGCTCAAGGCTTTCCAGATTATGATCTGGGCGGAGCCGTTGAGATCAGAGAAGTTATTGTTTTTGAACAATAATGAAATATCCTAATATAGACCATCTTTTCAGACATCAGTTTGGAAAGATGGTTTCCATTTTGACAAAAATATTTGGTTTTGAAAATCTAGAAACCATTGAAGATGCCATTCAGGATACGTTTATGCAAGCCATCAAATCTTGGCAAAAAGAAATGCCGGATAACCCTGAAGCATGGTTGACAGCTGCAGCTAAAAATAGGGTCATTGATATTTTTAGATCTGTTAAAGCTGAGAAAGCAAGATCCTTTTCTGAAAATCCAATTAGCCTTAGTTTCAAGATAGATGAGCTTTTTCTAGACCATGAAATTGAGGACAGCCAATTGCGAATGGTATTCGCCGCCTGCCATCCAAAATTAGATCCTAAAGAACAAATAGCATTTGCACTGAGAACGATTTCAGGTTTTAGTACTAAAGAAATTGCTGCAGCACTTTTGGCCAAAGAAGAAACTATAAAAAAGAGACTTCAAAGGGCAAGAAAAATGGTAGCAGAAAAAGAATTAAAATTTGAAATTCCAATAGGAGAAAGTTTACCTACAAGACTCGACCGAGTCATGGAGGTGATCTATGTTATTTTTAATGAAGGTTTCCATTCCAATAAAAAAGAATTAGTCATCAGAAAAGACCTTTGCGGAGAGGCGATGAGATTGGCAAAGTTAGTTCTGAAAAAAGAAGAATTAAGAACTCAAAAGTTTTATGCTTTATTCGCATTAATGTGTTTTCACTCCGCAAGACTTGATTCCAAAATTGATGGCAACAATGACCTTATTAGCTTGTCAAAACAAGATAGGACAAAATGGTATTTTCCTTTAGTTGCTTTAGGCAACGATGCTATGAATAAGTCGTTAGAAAGTATCAATGTTTTTTCTAGCTACCATTATGAAGCTGCGATCGCTGCGGAACATCTCCGTGCTCCAAATTTTGATTCTACCAATTGGAGAATCATTGCTAAGTACTACAATGAGCTGATTAATTTGCAAGACAATGTTTACTCAAAGCTGAACCTAGCCATTGTCTATTTACAAATGAAGGAGTTGGAAAATGCCTTTGAAATTTTTGAACAAATAGAGGCCAAGCATCTGGTCCAAAAAGAATACCTCTACTTTGCAAGCTTGGCAGAATATCATCATCTTAATAAAGATCAAAAACAGGCAATTATAAATATAGATTTTGCCTTATCTAAATTGACCAATCCCGCAGAACGCAAATTTCTGGAGGAAAAAAGAGTAATTTACGCTAATTAGTGTCCTCTTTGTTTTATTTTAGTCAGGTTTGGATTCTATTTGATGAGTAATAACTTAACTTGTATCTTTATTCATTTGACAGATAGATGGCTAATATGGATTTTTTTCTATTTAAACAATATTCATTTTATATATTGGTTTTAAGATTAAAGCTAAGACCAAAAACTAAAACTAAAATGCGAATTGTTAAACCAATACTTACCAATCTCCTATTACTATTTGTTTGTGCACTTTCTGCTCAACAAATAGAATCCTCAATTTTAAAAGCTGATTTTAATAGTGCTAATTTTCATTTGGCTGTCAATGAACAAGGAGCATTCTCAGTATTTAATTATCAATCGGTGTCAGAGCAAAGAGAAATTGAAATTTTTGCATTCAACGAATTTTCAGCAACAACTGCATCAAAGAAAATTACAAAACCAGGCAATAATTTTAGAGGTCTTGGGCAAACCAATCAAGCTTATTCAAATGATGTAATTGCGATTGCCACACACTCTTCTCCTTTTACTTCTGTTAGTAACATAAAAAACTTTGATCTCCTATTATATGATATTGCAGAAGATAACTTATTGTCGTTTAGTAAACCTTCTTTAGGACATCCCTCTGAATTATATATTGATGAAGAAAAAATCTTGTTGCTTAGAAACAATGATGCCTTTATTGAATTCTTTGCCATGGATTTGAAAGGGAATGAGCTATGGTCGAAGAAATTTGAATTCTTCGAAAATAATTCACTAATAGATCAATATTCATTTCTCACATTTAGTAAGTTTGCTTCAGTCCAATATAGCAACGATGGATTTTACTTTGTTGTTTTTACCCTTACTAACGGTAGAACATTGGTTCTTAAGCTTTCAGAAGAAGGAGAACAACTTGCTTCCACAATTATCGAAGATTGTTCATTGCTTGAAATTCAAATTGATGAACAAACTAAAAGTATATTTTATTCAGGTTTGAGTCTGAGAGATGATTTTGGAAATTTAGGATTAGAAAAAGGAATACTTATAAAATCTGATTTTGATTTAAATATTTTGCAATCAAATTTGATCTACACAGGGACATATCCTTTTTTAGATGTAAACATGAGTTTATCGGGAAATGAGATTTTGTTATCTTCTTCATCTTTCAGTAAAAACTCTTTGATTTATTCCACTCTAGATCATAATTTTGTCATATTAGATCAATATGGATATAATATAAGAACTTCAAGGTTTAGAAGAGGGCATCATTTTTCTGATTCAAAAATCAGGTATGTTATAACAAATGATGTAAGCGAGCCTATTGTTTATAAAACAAATTTTAAAGGAGAAATAGATGGTCTAGCTAAAAACGAATCTTGTTTAGATTCAAGAGCATTGAATTTGGAATTTAGCGATGTGGAAATTTCATCGACAGAAATAGATGGTTTAGAGCCAACTGAGTCAAGTGTTGAGAATACTTCACAAGGTTTTTCTGAAACGGAATGGAATGGAATATCGGAGGTCAATGCAAATTTTGAAATTGAAGATTCATTATGTGTTGGAGATTGTGCGCTCACTACAAATGTGAATAATACATTAGCAGAATCACAACAATGGCACATTATTGGTCCTACGGTAAATGAAATTATTCCTGATCAAGAAGTTTTATTTTATTGTTTTGAAACAGCGGGCGCATATTCCTTATCACAAACTGTTTTTTCTTATGGATGTGAACGTACTTTTTCAATTGATATTTTTGTAGCTAATGCAGCCTTAATTGTAGATGATTTTGAAGATGAGATTATTTGTGATGATCCACCTTACTCCATAATTCTGACGGGGGATGAGCATTTAAAAAATGCAATTTGGAGCAATGGAGAAGAAGGTTTACAGATTGATATTATGGAAAGTGGGTTTTATGAAGCCACTGTAACCAATGGATTCTGCGAAGAAGTTATTGGAGCAAATTTTGAATTTATTTCAGATGATGTAAATCCAGTCTTTGACTTTACGGATTCTTTATGCATTGGATTATGTGATCAAGCTATTAATACGAATGCTTCCTTGGCTGATCAACAAAGTTGGCAAATTACTGGTCCTAATATTGATGCAACCATTTCAAACCAAGAAAGCTTCTCTTATTGTTTTGATGTGGCAGGGATGTACACCATTACTCAAAAAACGGTTGTCTCCAGTTGTGAACGAATCTTTTCTAGAGATATTTTTATTTTAGAAAATGAAATTGAATTCGACAATCTTGAAGATGAAGTCATTTGCGAAGATTCACCTTATACAATTTCTTTGAGTACTGATGGAAATTTAAATGATGTTATTTGGAGTACTGGAGAGGAAGGTATTCAAACAACTATCGAACAAAGCGGATTTTATCAAGCTACAATTACGGATGATTATTGTCAGGCTATAGTAGGAGCAAATTTTGAATTTATTGCGGACCTTACCGGTAATCAAGAAGTATTGCAATTGCCTGAAGATACTTTAGTCTGTATTCAAAATCTACCTTATACTTTCGAAGTTGGAAATAGATTTAATTCAGTTATCAAATTGAATGGACGAGAAATAGATGATGATATTATTAGGTTGAATAGAGAAGGGGGATACAATATATTAGCCGAAATTGGAACTTGTGTTTTTGAAAATGATTTTAATCTCCAAATTGATTCGTGCCTTTCACAGATTTATATACCTACTGCGTTTAGCCCCAATAGCGATGGTACTAATGATTTTTTTGAACCATTGGGTTCCTTTTTTGAAATCTATGACTTGAGTATTTATGACCGCTGGGGAGAAAAAATCTATGAAGGGGTGCTTCCTTGGGACGGCACATATAAAGGCAAATTTGTACAATCAAATATCTATTTCTATGTACTTAGTTATCGAAATACCCTTGCAGGAGTAGATGAATCTATAAAAGGCAGCTTTACTCTTATGAATTAATTGTCAATTTTTTTCTCCAGGCATAAAATCCATAAAGAGAAAATATAAAGTAAACTACCATTAAACCAGAATAAAAATAAGCACCTCTATCGTAGTACAGCCAAATACTGGTTGCATTCAAAATGATCCAATAGATCCATGTTCCAAAAATCTTGTATAGTTCTAAGAAGCTAGCAATGAACCCAAAGCTGGTAGTGAAGGAATCGACTAATGGTCTTTCTGCATTGGTGTAGGTTTTAAAGACGTAATAGATAAAGTATGATAGGAGCCCACCTCCGATAATTAACGGCAAATGTTTGATGGTTTGCCATTTGACAATTTTGAAAGTTTCGTTGTTATTTTTCTCCCAAACATACCAACCATATATTCCTATAAAAATGTAGAAGATATATAGAACGGATTCTGCATATAAATTTATAGCATAAAAATAGTATACAGATAATGCTGAGGAAATAATTCCAAAAACCCAACACCATTTAATTTCTTTGATCAAAAGAAATAAAAATGCCAAGCTAAAGAGAACGGAAAATATTTCAATTATGTCTATCAACTATCCAAAAGCCTTCATCAATATTTCTTCTTGTTGTTTCTCATGAACTTTCTTGTAGCCAGTTGCAGGAGAAGCAGAAGCTTTTCGAGAAATACATTTTAGGTCCATTCCTCTAAATTCATTTGAGATAAATTGCCAAGCGCCCATATTTTGAGATTCTTCTTGGACCCATCTGATCTCAGCATTCTTGTATTTTGAAAATAACTTTCCAATCATTTTCTTAGGGAAAGGATAAACCTGTTCTATTCTGATAATGGCAGTATCTTTATTTTTAAGATCCATCTTTTTCTGGAGTAGATCATAATAGATCTTACCAGTACAAAGGATCAGTGTTTTCACTTTCTTTGCATTTGTGTTATTGAAATCTGGATCATCATAGTATTCTTGGAAAGTATTTTCTGCAGTATTTTCAAAAGCTTTTTTATCAGAAACAGCCAATGGATGTCTCAATAAAGATTTTGGAGACATGTTGACCAACGGTTTTCTAAAGTTCCATGCCAGTTGTCTTCTGATTGCATGAAAAAAGTTAGCAGGAGTAGTAATGTTGGTAACAGTCATATTAAACTCGGCACATTGCTGTAAAAATCGCTCAAACCTAGCACTAGAGTGTTCTGGTCCTTGTCCTTCATAACCATGAGGCAGTAGCATGACAAGTCCACTCATTTTGTTCCACTTGGATTCACCAGCCGTGATATATTGATCTACAATGGTTTGTGCTCCATTATAGAAATCTCCAAATTGTGCTTCCCAAATAACTAGAGAATTTGGTGTAGACATAGAGTAACCATATTCAAAACCTAGCACGCCAAATTCGGAGAGTAGAGAATTGTATATCATGTATTTTCCTTGCTTCTCTTGGATACTGTTTAGCCTGTTATATTCTTTAAAAGTTTTACTGTCGTTGAAAACCGCATGTCTATGAGAGAAGGTTCCCCTCTTTACATCTTGCCCACTCATTCTAACATTCTTACCTTCTAACAAAATTGACCCGTAGGCTAATAATTCGGCAAGAGCCCAATCCAATTTATTTTCATCCAAAAGTTTTTTTGCATTTTTAAGTAATCTATTTACTTTACCTATTGGATTAAGATCATCCGGTATGATCATCAGGTGATTGAGGATCTTATCTATATGCGCTTTTTTGATTCCTGTTCTTGGAGATTTTTCTGGAGGAGTAGATACCAGTTCTAATTTTTGCCAAGCCAATTCAGGTTTCTGAAACTTATACGGCAAAGCTTTCTCCTTCACATTATTCAATCTTGCTTGAAGATCATCCCAATATGTTTTTTCCATTTCGTCAGCCATTGATTTATCAATGTCTCCACGTTCTAACATTTTAGCTAGATAGATCTCTCTCGGATCTGGATGATTTTTAATCAGTTCGTACATCAAAGGTTGAGTGAACTTGGGATCATCTCCCTCATTGTGACCATGTTTACGATAACATACCATATCAATAAACACATCATTGTTAAATTTTTGTCTATACTCCATCGCAAGTTCAGCTGCAAAGACTACAGCTTCTGGATCATCTCCATTGACATGGAAAACAGGAGCCTGTACTAAATTTGCAGCTGCAGTACAATAGGTGGAAGATCTCGCATCATCAAAGTCAGTTGTAAATCCAATTTGATTGTTGATTACAAAATGGATGGTTCCACCAGTGTAGTATCCCTCCAATTTGCTCATTTGGACTGTTTCATAAGAAACACCTTGACCTGCAACAGCTGCGTCGCCATGTATCAAGATCGGCAAGATCTTGTCATAATCCGATTTGTATAAAATATCAGCCTTGGCTCTTGCAAAACCTAAGACTACTGTATTTACTGATTCTAGATGTGATGGGTTTGGCGCAAGTTTAAGATCTACTTCTTTTCCATTTGTCGTTTTTGTTTGTGAATCATAACCCATGTGATACTTTACATCACCATCACCAAAACTATGCTCTGGTACAGCCGTGCCTTCAAACTCATTAAATACATGCTCATAAGTTTTTTGCATGATATTGGCTAAGACATTCAAACGACCTCGATGTGCCATTCCTAAGATCACTTCTTTTACATCCAGATCGGCTCCTTTATTGATGATAGCATCTAGTGCCACGATAGTGGATTCTCCTCCTTCCAAAGAAAATCGTTTCTGACCTATGTATTTAGTATGCAAAAACTTTTCAAAACCGACAGCCCCATTCAATTTTTGTAAGATCCTAATTTTTTTATCCAGCTCAAATCCATAATCGTGGAGCGAACGGGATTCAATCTTATCTCTCAGCCACATTCTTTTTTCTCTATTTTCAATATGCGCATATTCAAAACCGATATTTGCACAATAGATACTTCTTAACTTGGCTATTATTTCTGCCAAAGTAGCATTGGGCAGCCCTACTTCAGTACCAGCCGCAAACACCTTGTTTAAATCGCCATCTGTCAAGTTATAATCTGATAATTCCAGATGAGGGGCACGGTCCCGTCTTTCCCTTATAGGGTTGGTTGTACTTAATAGATGCCCTCGGTCTCTAAATCCATGAATAATTGACATTACGCCAAATTCTTTGTCTACGTCTTTTATAGATGCAGTGGTACCACTACTCCCATTTGTACCTCCATTAGAACCGCCATTTGTACCAGAAGCAAACTCAAAACCTTTAAAGAATGTAGCCCACCCAGCATCAACAGATTCAGGATCAGTTTTGTACTTTTGATACATTTCTTCGATGTATCCAGGGTGCGCATTTGAAATAAAGGAATAATCACTCATGTTTATTAATTATATGGACGATTTAACGCAAAAAAAATGCCTTTGTTGAGAGGTCTTATATGATAAATTGGGCTAATTTATGGTAAAAATAAGGCTTGAACAAACAATAATTGTTAATTAAACGCGAAAATATCAAAATGTGTGGGCATTTACTATTTCCTATTAAAGAAAAATAGCTTACATTTGCAGACTATTTTAAAAATTAGAAAAAGTTAGATGGCACAACATAAATCATCAAAGAAAAGAATTCGTCAAGACGCTGTAAAGCGTGTTAGAAACAGGTACTATAAAAAGAGTACTAGGTCTGCTATAATGAAGTTGAGAGAAATGGAAAAGCAAGCAGATGCTAAAAAATACCTTCCAAAGGTGGAAAGCATGATTGATAGATTAGCAAAAAAGAATACTTGGCATAAAAACAAGGCTGCTAACTTGAAATCAAAATTGGCGAAATTCGTTGCTAAATTAGCTTAGAAACAATCTACATATACTAAGTAAAAAAGCATTTTGACATTGTCAAAGTGCTTTTTTTATGGATTACAAATAACCTAATTTTTATTAGTCAAATCCATAATTCAACTATACATTAAAAGGCCAAAAGTAAAGCGTACACAAAGGAAAACAATCCAGTCGCTAAACTTTTGAAGACCATAATTTTTGATAAATATCTAAAAAACCCATAACCATTTTAGTTTAAAATCTATTAGAACTGATGCTAGTAAAGTTTAGTTGCGATGTTAAGCTTAAGGAATAAATATCCATTAATGAAAGTCAAATTAACTTCTCATACAGACTAAAGAGGGCGAAGCGTAAAAAAAATAATTAGTAGAATTAAAAAAAGGGGCTGTTTCATTATGAAACAGCCCCTTTTTTATTTCGTATTGCAATGATGGCCATCGAATTATTCTGCAATTTTGAAAATTCAAACTATTTTTAGTGTTAGCCATAATAACTCACTATTTCAATGAATCTGTTTAAGTCATTTGCTTTTAAAAATGCGATCATATATTTTCTTGTCTTTCTTTTAGGCTTGGGAGTAGTCGGGTTCCTAATGCTGAGAAATAGTTCAAATCGCATAATTAATACTGCAAAAGATCAACTGACTCATAATGGGGAATTAATAGAAGTTCAGATTAGGGATTATATAAGCAATTTGATCTCAGATCAGGATTTTTTGATAAAAAGCCCCGTGCTAACTAATTTTTTAGAAGAAGGATCTTTCAAAAACTATGATCTACTCACCAAAAGTTATTTGAGTTTACTTCAGTCAAATGAAGGCTTCTCACAGATTCGTTTTATTAATGTTCCCAATGGTAAAGAAATTGTACGTGTAGAAAGAGTCGGTAACAAAACAAGTATAATTAGAGAGCCAAATCTCCAATACAAAAAAGGGCGAACTTACTTCAAGGAAGCCATGAAGCTTGACTCTACTAGCATTTATTTTTCGTCAATAGATCTGAATAGAGAATTTGGAAAAATCAGTGTCCCTTGGATGCCAACCTTGAGACTTGCGAGACCCGTCTACAAGCAAGGTGTTATTCGAGGTGTAATTGTTATAAACATTAACCTAACAAAGCTATTTTCAATACTGAAGGGTACTGTAGGGACTGACTATTCTTTAGAAATGCTCAACGAGGATGGCTATTTCCTAATGCATGAAAATAAAGACAGCACCTTTGTTTTTGAATTTGAAAATAAACCTCCTCAAGTAGATGTCTCAACTTTTACATCTAAGGATGGAATTATTAGTTTGCCTAATAAAATTTCTTCTATGCACCGCTTTAGGGTTGAGGGTATGGATTATGACTTTATTTATCGTGTGTCGACAGAAAGGAAACTACTAATGAGTAGCTATTATGAATGGCGTAGAGCAAGTATATTTTTAATTCTTATAACTGGACTACTTTTTACAATCATAGCTTTTATGATTTTAAGCAAACAAGCCAAAACCCTCAGAACCTTTACTAATAATATGAAGGCTTTCGCCGAAAATAGAAAGATAGAGCAACTACCAATCAATAGAAATGATGAAATTGGAGATCTAGCAAAGAGTTTTGAGGAGATGTCGAGTATTATTAGTGATCAAATGACTTCCATTGAAAAAGAGAAAAAATTAGCCCAAACAGCAGAGAAAGAAAAATCTGAATTTTTAGAAAACATCTCTCATGAGATCAGAAATCCATTACAATCAATTGTGGGCCTAAGCAAAATATTAAGACAAAACAATCCGAATCCAAACCAAATAGAGATCTTAAATAGTATAGAGTTGAACAGTGCAAATTTGGTGGGCTTATTGAGCAGTATCTTGGATTATCAAACCATACTCAAAGGTAAAATAAGTGTTCAACTTCAATGGGTCTCCATAAAGCAATTTTTAAATGAATTGGTTATTGGGAATCAAACGGTAGCTTCTCAAAAAAGTATAAAAATTCAAGTTGCAGTAGATCAATCTTTGCAAGACAAAGAGATTGAGCTCGATAGATTACGGATTAGTCAAATACTTGGCAATCTGATATCCAATGCCATCACACATTCACCGATCAATAGTGTAATAGTAGTGAAGGTTGTTTTGATGAAGGAAGAAAATAACATGTATGACCTAGGATTTTCTGTGGTTGATCAAGGAGTGGGTTTGAGTAATAAGGCCTTGGAAAAGATTTCTGACAGGTACTATTCAAATAAAGATCCCGAATCGAAGGGGCAATCAAATTATGGTTTGGGCCTGACCATTGTAAATGAGTTATTAGGAATTTTTGAATCAGAATTAAAAGTCTCTTCAGAAAAAAATATTGGCTCAGTATTTTATTTTGATTTGGCTTGCAATGGTCGAATATTTGAAAAAAGTACAAAAGTTGCTCTAGTCCCCTCAGATGTCCCTACAGGTATAGACCTAATGGTGATAGAAGATGATAATCAAATTCTAAACTTGTATCAACATTACTTAAAAGATCTAAAAGCTACGTTCATTTCTCAAATAGAAGATCTAAATAAAATTGAAAACAAAACTTTTGATGTAATAATATCTGATTATAATATAAATGGGAATACCATTGAGGATTTTCTTGAAAATTTAAAATCTTATACAAATGAAAAAACTTGGTTTCTTTTAGCGAGTGGTGCAAAAGTAGAACTTGCGATCTTTAAAGAATATTTTGCAGTTGTTTTGAGCATAAAGAAACCATTTGATAAAGAAACACTCAATAAAAAAATTGGAATGGGCATGATCCTATCTAAATATGGAATTCCAAGATTAGATGTAATCAAAAAAGATTACGACTATGATAAAGTCAAATATGAAAGAGCATTAAATCTATTGATAAGTGAATGGGAAGAGCTAGGCAATCGACTAAATAAATGTATGTCGATTGGGGATAGAGCGGATTACGAAGAGGTCATACATAAATTTAATACCACCTTACGAAGGATCAAGTTATTCAAACTTGAAAAACTGCTAATTGATAAAAAGAAAGATGTAAAACCTGGAAAAGCAATGTCTGAAAAGGAGGTTCAACAAATTTCAACAGTCATGCATGCCTATTTACAATATTTAAAAACGACTTCCTGAAAAATTACATTTTTGAAACAATAAAGGCCTTTATCTCATCTTTATACCTTGCACTAATAGGTATAGTGTCGTCTTTGATGAATGCTTCTTCTAAGTTTATTTGTGTTACATAATTCATATTGATAATATATGACCTATGACATCTCATAAAATTATTTGGAAGTTTGTCCTCCAGATTTTTTAACGTACTCAGTGTCATGACTTTTCCAGCCTTATTTTGAAAAATACAATAGTTAGATTCAGATTTGATGTAATGTATATCATCAAAATTTATAGGGATCCAATTGTTTCCATCTTTGACCATTATATTGGTTGGGGTAGGTGCGGTATAAGATGCTGACACATTCACCGGTTCTTTTTTCTTGTTGCTGAACCTAGTTAGCGCCTTGTTAAAAGTCTCATAATCAAGAGGTTTTACTAAATAATCGACGATATCATCAAACTGATAGGAGTTTACAGCAAATTGTGAATTTGAGGTTATCATTATGACCTTACTGGCATCTTTTTTGAGTTCCAATAGGTCCTGCCCGTTTAGATTTGGCATATTATAATCTAGGAATAAAAGGTCAAAGGTACTATTAGAAAGTAACTTGAGCCCTTCTACAGGATCGGTACAAGAAATGCAGAATTCAATAAAGTCGCATTTTGTTGAAAAATGAGCCACAAGGTCAATTATTTGTGGATCATCATCAATAATCAAACATTTTAGTTTATTCAAAATTTCTTTTTATCAAATATAATTAATGATTCACATTACCAAAACCCTAATTCACCAATTAGGAGCATATTAGAGCCAAATCCCCCTTAAATTTATATCATAATTATAAACACAACAAATTAATACTTGATATTAAAAATTTTTTTCAAATGATACACCACGCAAATAAAATCACCCTTTTACTTTCTTTCTTTCTATTATTATCTAGTGTTTCCTTGTATTCTAATGGTAAACCAGGAGAAAAACTTGGAGAAAAAAATGTTGCCTACCTCTGGGGCAAGATGGCACTGGATGCTACAGCAAACGATACGGAGTTGTTTAATCCAAGACCGACGATCACTTCTAGATTTTTAGGTTTGACATTTGTATCTGTATTTGATGCATGGAGTAGGTATGACGATAAAGCCATTCCAGTGGATCTTGAAGGAATAGATAGACTTCCGTCAAGTAAGAGGACAATTGCTAATAAAGAAAAAGCTATAAGCTATGCTGCTTACAGAACTTTAAGTGAATATTATTTTACAGATATTCCTATGTTTAGAAAGCTTATGGAAGATTTGGGGTATGATCCTGATAATTTCTCAATGGATCCAAATACTCCAGAAGGAATTGGTAACCTGGCTGCAATGGCTGTTATTAATAAAAGAAAATTTGATGGTTCAAATCAATATGGAACGGAAATGGGATCAATGGGTAAGCCATATTTCGATTATTCAGATTATAAATGCGTTAACACCGTGGAAAAAAATGTGGACCTCGAGAGATGGCAACCAAAGTATTTTGAAGATAAAGACGGCAAGAAGTTTCTTCCTCCGTGTTTGACACCATATTGGCAAGATGTAACACCTATAACTTTAAAGACAGCTGATCAGTTCAGACCTGGTCCTCCACCTGCAATAGGTTCGGAGCAGCTATTGGCAGAAGTAAAAGAAGTGGTAGACTTGCATGCTAATCTAAACGATGAAGAAAAGGCATTGGTAGAATTTATGCGAGATGGACCAAAATCTGTTCAGCAAGCTGGTCACTGGTTATTGTTTGCGCAAAAAGTATCAAAAAGAGACGAGCACACTTTGGATCAAGATGTAAAGATGTACTTTCTAAATCAGATTGTAGCAATGGATGCTTTCATAGCAGCCTGGGATTCTAAAATGCATTATGACTATGCTAGGCCTTATGCATTGGTTCATGAATATTATAAAGGAAAAGAGATCTATGGTTGGATTGGTCCTGTCAAAGGTTGGGGCAAGATAGATGGCAGTGAATGGAGACCCTATTCTCCTGGTGCATTTTTGTGCCCACCATTTCCAAGTTATGTGTCTGGACACAGTTGTGTTAGTGGAGCATGTGGTGAAGCTTTGAAACTATTTAAAGGATCTGATGAATTTGGATCTTCCATAGAATTGCAAGCTGGATATTTGACAGAACCAAATAATCCTGGAAAAAAAGTGACTTTGTACTTTCCAACATTTACAGAAGCAGCTGAGATGGCTGGACAATCTAGAGTCTTAGGAGGATACCACATCCAAGCAGATAATGTAGCGGGTTTACAACTTGGCAGAGATGTGGCAAGAAATGGTTATGATTTCTATTTAGATCATTTAGGATCTGCACAAAACAATTAATGGGACTATTTAACAAATAAATATTAGGTGTTGTAATATCATATCTAATTAATTGAAATGCCGCTCTAGTTACTAGAGCGGCATTTTTTGTGGATGTATCGATGGGTAGAAAGGATATTTTCAAACGAGTATTAATCTTTCCGTTATGGTCTGTTTCATCACAAATTTGTTATCTTCGCTAACGAACATTCATTCGTATGGCAGCAACATTTCACAAATTAACGATCAAGGATATTAGAAAAGAAACGCACGACACCGTGAGTATAGCTTTTGATATCCCTGAAACCTTGGCAGAAAATTTCAATTTTATTCCTGGTCAATACCTGACTTTCAAGAAGGATATTAATGGAGAAGAATTGCGGAGATCTTATTCCATATGCAGTGGACTCAATGACAATGAATTGAGGGTGGCTGTAAAAAAGGTAGAACAAGGAAAGTTTTCAACTTTTGCCAATGAACAATTAAAATCAGGAGACAGTCTTGATATCATGGAACCAATGGGTAAATTTCATACTTCCATTGACTCCAAGAATAAAAAAAATTATGCGGCCTTCGCTGCTGGATCGGGAATCACGCCTATCATGTCAATCATGAAATCTGTTTTAGAGGTGGAACCTGAATCTACCTTCACCTTATTTTACGGAAATAGATCTATTGACTCGATCATCTTTCACGAAAATATTGAAGCTTTAAAAAATAAATACCTAGGCCGATTGATTGTCCATCATGTCTTGAGTAGGGAGAGGTTAGAATCAGACCTTTTCTATGGACGAATTGACAAGGACAAAGCAGAGAAGATCACAAAGTCGCTGATCGATCCTAATAAGATAAATGAATATTTCTTGTGTGGACCATATGAGATGATCATGGATGTCAAAGAAGTATTAGAAAGCGCGGGTATTGAAAAGTCAAACATCCATTTTGAATTATTCACCACGCCAGGCGAAAAAGTCGTGCGTAAAAAAACAGTAAAACAAGAAAGCTTTATTGCGCAACTTACTGTCAAGTCAGATGGTAATACTTTTGATATCAAGTTGAAAAACGATGAGGATAGCATATTAGATTCTGCACTAAAAACAGGAGCAGATCTTCCTTTTGCCTGCAAAGGTGGTGTGTGTGCAACCTGCAAAGCCATGTTGGAAGAAGGCAAAGTTGAGATGGATGTAAATTATGGATTGGAAGAGGATGAAATTGAAGCTGGATATATTCTTACTTGTCAAGCCCATCCAACGACGCCAAAAGTGGTCGTCAATTTTGATGTGTAGCAATAGATTTGAATCTTAAGAAATATACTTTCTCAATGACAAACAATTTACCGTCAGCAAAAAAAGCCTTGATACTGGAAGCAGCTGCAAAGTTGTTTCGTGATAAAGGCTACAAGGCTACCTCTATGAGAGATCTTGCAGCAGCGGTAAACCTCAAAGCTTCTTCCCTCTACAATCACATCGGTTCAAAAGAAGAGCTCCTAAAAGTGATCTGCTTCGCCAACGCAAATCATTTCTTAAAAGGACTTGAAAAAATAGAGCAGAAAGATATATCAGCGTTTGAAAAGATCAAAGCGCTACTTCAGCTTCACATTACCATCGCACTGGAAGACATAACTTCTATCACTTCTTTTAATGATGAATGGCGTCAATTAAGTGAGCCAGATCTTTCTGCTTTTTTGGAAATGAGAAAGGACTATGAAAGAAGATTCATCCAAATAATAGAAACGGCTCAAGAAGATAAAGCGCTAAAAACTTTAGATCCGACTTTTTGTCTCTACACCATACTTTCTTCCACCAGATGGGTCTATGACTACAACCAACAATCAAAAAATAAAAAGCCAGGCCAAATAAAAAACACCATCCAAAGAATTATTTTGGATGGTATTTGTGAGCGTTGAATTATTGATAATGAAGGGTAAAGTGAATAAGTACAACCCTTTATATGACCTACTTCTTACTGTAGATTGCTAATATGTCTCCTATCACTCCTAAAAATTTCTTATCTTATAAGGCTTCATGAACCAATATGCACTCTTCTTATTTACTAACTATTGCTACTCAATTACTCGATCCAATAAAATTTCGTAAATTAAAGGAATAAAATTCTGAAAAGATGAAAAGAAACTTACTCCTATTCTTACTGCTTTGTTCTTTGCAAGTGGCAGCACAAATTCCAAATGGTAGTATTGCACCAAATTTCACGGCCACTGACCTTAATGGTGAAGAGCATAATTTATATGATATACTTGCCTCTGGTAAAGACGTGATCATAGATTTTTCGGCTACTTGGTGTGGGCCATGCTGGAACTTTCATACCTCTGGAATTTTAGAAGATCTTTATCATCAAGTTGGACCGGATGGTTCCAACGATGCGATGATCTTAATGGTAGAGTGTGATGTATCTACTACCATTGAAGATTTATACGGTACTGGAACAAACACTATTGGGGACTGGGTGGCAGGAACTAATTATCCGATTATAGATAATTCAAGTATTGCCTCTGCTTATCAAATTGGATCTTACCCTACAATTTTAAAAATTTGCCAAGATAGGAGAGTTGAAGCCATTCCCGGAATTAGATCAGATGGGGTGGATTTTGGATTAGAAACTTTAAATCAATGTCCTTCTGTAGCATATGCTTCTGAGCCATTCTTTTTTGCTGACAAATATGTCGGTTGTGGATCTCTGGATGTGCAGTTTGAAGATAACTCATGGCCAAGACCAACCTCATATCTATGGGATTTTGGCGATGGCAATACTTCAACGGAAGAATCTCCAAAACATTCTTATGGTGAAGTTGGCGACTATACTGTTAGTTTGAAAGTTTCTAATGGTTTTGGTGAGAATACAGTATTAAGAGAAGATCTGATAAAAATTGGAACCGGAATTCCAAAGGAAAATCAGAAAGTAGGTCATGAAAGCAATGAGATTGGATCAGGGCGATATTTCAGTGGTGGCCATCAAGCTTTGGTTTTTAATGCGAGTGAAGACCTTGTCATAAGTTCTGTAAAAGTATTTAGTTCACTAGCCGCAACAAGAACTGTAATTCTTTTGGATGGTTCAGGAGAATTGATCCAGTCGAAAGATATATTTATTGAAGAAGGAGAACACAGAATTGAATTAGAATTTTTCGTACCTCAGGGAAACGATTATAGATTAGGACTAAGATCAGATGCCTTCCTTTTTAGAAATGATGGAGGTTGTACTTATCCCTATGAAATTGACGGATTGGTTTCCGTACATTCGAGTACTGCTACCACAGATCCTTTGAGATATTATTATTACTACTATGATTGGGAAGTAAGAGAAGTGGGATGTTTATCACCAGTGTCTAATGATGGATTAGAAGAAGATATAATTGAGTTGTTTCCAAATCCTACAAATGGAATTATCAATCTCAAAACTTCATCACAAATTTTTGGAGAGTTAAGCATTTACAATATCCTTGGAAATAAAATGAAAGTATCGTCCAAAACAATTGGCAATAGCACGCAAATAGATTTGTCTTTCTATCCATCCGGTATGTATATCATTGAAATAGATGGAAAATTGAAAAAAGTAATGTTAGAGAAATAATTGCCTCTGCAACATATTACGATTAAGGGCCTTTTATGAGTTTTGCTTGTAAAAGGCTCTTTTTATTCCGTAATGACTAGAAATCATATTTCACTAAATCTGGCAAAAAGTGACTGTTTTTCCCAGAATTCAATTTTTTCTTACCGAATTTAAAATGAAACCGACCGAATTTAAAACGGTTTTGTTTGTTTCAATGTAAAATCTCATATTGTCACCAGATTCAAGTCGAAGCTATAAAATCAAATTTACCTAATAAGATTTTTTAGTATAGACTGTATGATCCCAAAAAACTTTTTCAAAAATCAAGCTTTGAAAATATTAGAAAATGTGAAGTTGACCACCTTGGTCTCTGAAGATTTATTCAAAGCAAAAAGAAAAACTTTATTTATCTCAGAATGAAAGCTAAAACTTAATTCCATTCTGACCATCAATTGTTTAGAATAACTTTAGTCAAGCTGGTTTGTAGCCACTTAAGCCTACTAGCTGCTATTTACTTTAGTAGGGAAATTATAAATTAATATAAAGTTATGAACAAACTAAGTACACTTAGTCGTGTAGGTTGTATCCTATTGGCTATGAATGGTTTTCTGAGCGTTAATGCTCAATTGTCAGAACCTACCAATTTTGATTGGAAAGAATCATTTGATATGACAACAAAACATGAAGTATTTTATGATCAAGATCTAATACCTAGTATCCCAAAGGATGCCATGTTCTGGGTTGACATCCAACCTAAGGTCAAAAAACAAAGGAAGTCAAATTTCTCTAAAGATGGGAATATGATCTACGAGCACACCGAAGTATTGGAGCATAAGTTAAATGGAGAAGATTTTAATTATGGATTTGTAGAGATGATTCATGCCAATGGAAGATCTTTTTATACCCTCTCTTCTGATCCACAGAATTTTATTGAAAATCCGAATGTCTCTAGTTCTGGTGATAACCTATCGGGCCCTTTGTTTAGTCCAGGTCTATCTTTTGCAAATTTTGAACAAAGCATGCAACAGAATGCACAAGGAAATTTTTGGATACCTATTTATGATCAGGGTGAAATATGGTATAGGCTGACCGCTGCTGACCTAGAAATAAATGTTGATGTACCTAATGGGATAATGAGAACTAGAAATCTAGAGACTGGAGCATTGTCGTATGACAAATATGAGGAAGTTGAGCCAAATATTTGGCGAAATACAATGAATGTAGAAATCGTTCCAGAACAAACAATAGAAGGGTATTGCATTGAAAGGCGAACGACCACAACAAGAAATAATTTTTCATTTGATATTAATAATGCAGGACAAGAAGCTAGAACCTCTGAAGAAGTTTTGAGTCAATTAGATCTAGTTGAAGTAAAACAAGAGGAAGGGGAGCTAAGCTTAAAAAGGATTGAATCCCAATCTAATTTTGATTTGATAATCTATGATGTCATGGGAAGAGTTGTTTATTCAAAACAACAAATCTCTGATGACAGAATCAATTTTCAAGCACCGCATTCAGGTATTTATTTTGTCACTTTTATTCAGGAAGGCAAAAGTGAAGTAACAAAATTATACCTGCATTAATCAATCAAAACAAAAATATAAGAAATGAAAAATTTATTTAGAATATCAATATTACTTTTAGCTTTTATCGTGAAAGCAGAACTAAGTGCTCAGGTGAATACTTGTGACAAATTAAATTTAAGAGGAGAAATAGTACCTACTACTGAGAAGCCACCTAATGGGACGTTGCCTCCAACACTACCCCCAGTTGGAGATCCGGAACCACCGACCTTGCCTCCTGTAGAAATGGACAAGATCGTATTTTGGATTCATGGATTTGGAGGAAGCAATACCTCATGGACAAAAGCATCTGCTATTTCTACAGATAGAATTCACCACAGTACCTCGACACCTGCTAATCCTGTTTTTATAAATGACTTGATCGGTTTTCCAGCAAGACAGATCATTTCAGACTCACCTGGATATGAATCGGGTTTTGAACTCCCTGATTATGGCGAAGATATAGACAATCACATTTGGCAGAAGAGTATATCGGAAGAGCAGGAATTTTGGGAGTCGCAGTTTAATTTTTGCATCCCACACAGTTTTGGAGGTTTGGTAGCCAGAAGAGCAGAGATACACGGGCGAGCGAATGATGGTTTTAGAGCTGGCGGAATTGCTACTTTTGGAACACCACACCACGGAGCAGTATTGGCAAATAATTTGTTAGAAATTGACAACAGTACGACCCTCGACTTTCCCTTTGAGACATCCGAATTAAAGGCAACGGAAAAGTTCAAAGACTTTTTAGACAAAGCTGCAGACGATTTATTAGCTGGAAAAATAGCGGATGCCAGTTCTGGTTTTTTTGTAAGTTTATTTAGTGGTCCAGTAACAGGTGCAATAGAGGATCTGGTTGATAAAATTGTAGAATTTGCTCCGAGTTTGGTTGGGGGATTATTTTCTAAAACAGCTTTAAATTTGCAAGTTGGAAATGAGCAAGTGGAGTTTTTAAAGAACAATCCAAACTTCACAACAAATGTTACTTTTTATGGAGTAGAAGAGAGAGATCAAACTTTATGGAGACTCTTTTATTGGGGTGTCAATGATCCTAACAATCCGGCGGATGCATTAAAAAGTTATGCTGGAGAAGGCTATTTTGATGCAAATGATGATAGAATAGCACTTCAAAACTTAAGTGAAAATATTGCAAAATATGAGGATAAGGTTGTAGAGTTAAAAAAAGATCTTAAAAAATTGAAAGAGCATGCGGCAATTGCCTTTTTTAATTGGCCAATTGATTTGGTCACATTGCCATTTCTTTTGAAACAAATAAATCAAAAAAAGAAAGCCATAGCTGGTTATGAAAAAGGAATTGCATGGTGGCAGAATTCTTCCTCCTATTGGGATTTATTATCTGGTGCGCTTTCTTATGAAACAACTCAAGTGGCGCAATGTTTTTGTGATGGTTTTGGTGGCTTAGTAGTTCCAGTAGATTGCAATGATATGCACTCCGGAAATTACACCAACTGTTTTGCCGAGTATGTAGAAGTACCAACGGAACAAATATATAAGCCAAATGATGGTGCAGTATTGCAGGAATCAGCTATTGATTTCCCAGGATCTAGAGCAACTTTTTTAATGGAAGGATCTTGTCACTTCCAAATGAGAAATGATGAGAATACGAAAGCTGCCTTGCTGGCTTTATATGATGGAGAAAGCAATCCATATTTATTTTTCAAAACGGAGAAAAAGACATTTTAAAATTATGGCAGGGTTCCTTTGGAGCCCTGCTGTTTAAAAATAATGAAATGAAAAAATTTATAATTTATGTGTTTCTAATCCTTTTGTTTAGTTCTTGCAATAAAGAGGAAGAACTAGGAAGTGATAAAGATTCGGAATTTATCGAAGAGGAAATTGAATTTGAGCTGACAGAATTTCTTTGGAAAAAAATGATTGACAGACCTACTTACCCGAGAAAATATCATTCTTACTATCCGTTTATCTATGAAGGCAAAGTTATATTTAATAATTGGCAGCTTGAAGGATATGTAGCTATGGATCTTGAAACAGGAGAAGAAATATGGAATAATAGGGGACAGACTAATAGTGAACGTTTACCTGCAAAACCAATAAAGGTTAAAAATAAAATCTATACAATAAAAGCTTCTGGTCTTAGAGAAATCAACTTGGATAACGGAGAAATTGAAGTCGGATATTTATGGCCAGTTTCAAATGAATACATGGACTATGAGTTCAATATTGATAATAATACGTTATACGCCGATGTACATGAATTTGCAAATGCTGTAACTTTTTCTGGTTGGGTTTCCTGTCCATTAGATCGCTTGGAAGAACAAGAATGGACCTATTTTGATAGGCAATTTATGATTAATAACCATGGTTACCAGCGTCATCTAGCGGCTCCAGTTTTTTTTGAAAAACCTAACGGTGAAAAATTAATGATACATTTTAGTGTGTATGCAGATCTAGGATTCCAAAATGAGTACTTTAAGATTGAAGCGTATAATTTGGATAAAGGAGAACCAGAATGGGTTAATGAAAATAGTACGGGAGGTTCTTTGTTGATTCCATATATGGAAGACAACAAAATTTACTTCACGGATAACAAAGTAATCCATTGTGTAGATGCAGGTACAGGTAAGACACTTTGGAGAACTGCTGAGGGGAGTCTAGATCAATTAAATGCTGCTGGTAGCATGGTTCCTTATAAAAATTCACTAATTGTGATGTGTCGCGATGGCAGAACAGTTGCCATAGATAAAGAAGACGGACAAATTATATGGGAACAACCTTTTGAAGGATGGGAAGCGCAACTTTATCACAAAGGAGCAGATCCACATACTGCAAATATCTACAATGATAGGTTGTATTACGTTAGTGCATGGGGCCGCTTAATAAGTATGGATCCTAACAACGGATCTTACCGATCTTTCATGTTTCCTCAATTCGAGACCGATGAAGAATTGGAACTTGAATTATTTGAGCAGGACTTCAATGATTCACACATAGTCATTTCAGAGGATGGTATTATTTATACCGCAGACGGCATTAGATTTCTTGCCTTTGAAGTTCCGGATAAGGATATGTAAAATAAAAAATAATTTTTCAACCACTAAAAATCACTTTTATGAAAATCAAGCTGACCTTTTTTTTAGTATGCCTCACTTTTTTCCTCTTTGGGCAAGAGAAGTTTAACATCGAAATGAGTACTGGGCTGCAAAGTATTAGATATTCTGGAACAAGGAATTTGAATGTAATTGATCAGGGTAAGTTCGAATTAGGTTTTTTACATGGTTTTGGAATTTCAGCTTTCTTGAATGATAAGTTTTATCTCAAAACAGAATTTGGGACATTGGAACTAAACAAAATTCTTGAAGTTGAAATAGTGGGTTCAGGTCAAAGTATAAGTGAATTTGATCGGTTTAAAATGAATGAAAATTTCTTTGCTATATCCGCTGGTGTAAAACAGCCTAGATATGGTTTTTTTGGCGAAATAGGAATAGGGACCATGAATATAGTTAATCAAGAATTTGGGGACTTGGGTAGAATACTATTACCTAACTCTAATATTGCTGTGATATCTGTTGGGTGGAAAAGAGCTTTCTTTGGGGTGGATGACAATTTGGGAGTTATGGTCAATGCAAAGTATATTAGAACATTAGGTTCGATACTTTCAGTAGGATCTTCTCGTCTTGAACAGAATATTCTTTCTTGGAACGTTGGCCTCCACTATGTCTTTAGAGGTTCAGAATAATTAGCTTTTGTTTTAGCATTCATAATGTTGGCGGAGTGCTTTTGGGCACTTCGCCAACATTTCAAAAAACATTTAACATCCAAATATGGTGGGGGAGTGGATAAGACTGCTTCCTCAACTTTAAAAACTTAACCCTCGCTTAA